>Ga0207421_10003251_pt1 | contig 19441 bp, 21 predicted proteins | sample SodLakKL_010_SED_4_FD_187542 | JGI IMG/M metagenome (GOLD analysis project Ga0207421, IMG submission 187542) | Alkaline sediment microbial communities from Lake Tanatar, Kulunda Steppe, Russia - 8KL_010_SED (SPAdes) (version 2) | ecosystem: Environmental > Aquatic > Non-marine Saline and... | reverse complement strand
TTTCACCAGGGCAGGCGCCCCTTTCCACCACACGGTCATACGCAGCACCTCAATAACCTCTTCCTTGCTCGCCCCATACTTCAATGCTTTTTTGGTATCAATCATTACCTTTTCCTTATGTTCATCCATAATCCCTGTAGCAATGGCCATCAAGTACTTGTACTTGAGGGGAATTACATCACCGGTGTACATTATTTTGTAATAATTGGCAATGACCTCATGAAAATCTTCACCCATTTTTTCAGCAATCTTAAATGCCGGTGGGATAAAACCAAGCTCCTCATAAACTTCCCTTTCTACTTCTTTTACATTTTTCATCGTTACTACCTCCCTGCAATTTTTTGAGTGAGTGCTCACTCTAAGTTTAGAATAACACATCTTTTCTCAATTGTCAAAAGCAGATTTTAAAATATTTTTGTTTTTCATCCTTGACAAATATATCTGCCAAGACTATAATGTGAATGAACGCTCATTCATTTTCCTGGAAAAACGACGGGAGGGAAATAATGCAAAAAGGAGTCAAAGACAAAAAAGAAGTTGTCTGCCAGGCAGCGACAAAAGTCATTGCCCGCGAGGGATTCCACAACGCCACGGTGGATAAGATAGCTTCTGCAGCGGGGGTAGCTGTAGGTACGGTATACAATTATTTTCTAAATAAAAATGACATTCTCAATTTTATCTTTCACCGTGAATATGAAAAAAGAAAAACATACTTTTTAAAGCTAAAAGCTGAAGACCTGCACCCCCTGGAGAAAATAAAACGCATTTTATCCATGCATTTTGAAGAGGTAAAAAATAACCCGGATGTTTTCCTGGTATTGCTGCGGGAAAGAGGTATGCCCAGGGTTTGTCATTTTGAAGGGATCACCCAGTTTGAAGGCCTGCCCCGCTTTATCGAAGAAATCCTGCAAGGAGGCATGGAAAGCGGAGCTCTTCGCACCTGCAAGCTCCATGTGATTGCACCTGCCATTTTCGGTTCGATAGAGGCCTTAATGGGCCGCTACCTGATGGAGCGGGAAGAAAAAGGGAGTTCTGCAATTCTGGATGATGCTGCAGAGGAAATTGCCCTACTCTTGTGGCATGGCCTGAACAACCGGCAGGATTGAAAAAGGCAGAGTAATGGAAAAATGACATGAATAATAGACTTTTTTAAAACGCCGCAGCATACACTGGTTTAGGAATCAGGGGGTCAGAGGAAAGAAAATGTACCTACCCCACTGCTTCTTTTTTAATGGCTGATTATGAATGAGCATTCATTCAAGGCTTGTTGTTTATTACGAAAGGAGTGTTAACTTTGGAGCTTGTGCTAATTTACGCCTTTCTGGTCGCAGGGTTGGGTTATTCCATTGCCAAGGATAGAAAAAAGACCAAGCAAGCCCTGTTTATTGCCAGGCGTATCCTGGTTAAAATGCTGCCCAGCTTGCTGATCATCATCGGCCTGGTAGGGTTAATGCTGGGTTTTATCCCACCGGAAACCATTGAACATTACCTGGGAGCTGATGCCGGATTTTCAGGGACAATGCTGGCAGCGGGAGTGGGGGCCATTACATTTATCCCCAACATAATTTCTATCCCGCTGGCCGCCTCCCTGCTGCGATCCGGGGCTGCCGTGATGACCATCGCCACCTTTATTACCACGCTGACCATGGTGGGCACGGTCACTGCACCAATTGAAATAAAAGAATTGGGCGTCAGGTATACCCTGCTGCGCAACATTTTCAGCTTTATCTTTGCTCTTCTAATCGGTTTAGTTATGGGGGTGATTTTGATATGAAAGACAGGAACAATAACAACACCTTTAAGCACTCCCCTCAAAAGGGGGGCGATTCCCAAAACAGTGCTTCACCTCAAAACGGTCCGGCACCGGGTGGACCCGGGGGTGGACCGGGACAGGGGCCAAAAGTGTCACCAAAAGAATTTGTTTTACTGGGAATTGTGGCAGCTATCTTTATTGCCATCCATTTCCTTTATCCACCCCAGTCCAGGGCTGTCTATGATGTTTCTTTAAGTTACCTGCAGGAAATGGCGCTGATTATTCCCCCGGTCTTTATCTTGATGGGACTTTTTGAGGTATGGGTGCCCAAATCATTTATTCAAAAATATATGGGGAAAGAAGCCGGGGTAAAAGGAATCGGCCTTGCCTTTGTCTTTGGAACCATCCCTACAGGACCTGTATATATCGCTTTTCCCATCGCAGCCGCCATGCACAGGAAAGGGGCCCGGCTAATGAACATCACCATATTTCTCGGAACTTGGGCAGCGGCCAAGCTTCCCCAGCTCATGGTGGAACTGAAATTTTTGGGCCCGTCCTTTACGGCGCTGCGCTTTGTCCTTACAATCATTTCCGTAGTCATGATCGGCCTGCTGGTGGAAAAAGTTATCACGAGAAAAGAGAACAAAGAACTGGTCATAGAAGCAACCGACTAACAAACCTGCCACTTTTAACGCAACAAATTTTTTCATTGTTCGTTCGCGTCGTTATTTCAAGGAAATGGCTGTTAAAGACGGCCTCACCGGTCTTAGCAACCACCGCTTTTTCCAGACCTACCTGCGGACAGAAATTGTCGGGAGAGAGAATCGAGGTTTTTCCCTTCTCATGATCGATATAGATAACTTTAAAACCCTTAACGATAGACTTGGCCACCAAGCAGGGGACAAGATGTTGGAAAGAATAGCCGATGTTATTCTTTCCAACATCCGCAGCTCTGATGTTGCCGCTCGCTACGGAGGAGAAGAGTTCGCATTAGTTCTTCCCGGTCTCGGCCCGGAAGATGCTCTTAAAGTGGCTGAGCGAATTCGACTGGCTGTTAAACGGGAATGTGAAATAACTGTTTCCACAGGCGTATCATCTCTTCCCAAATATGCAACCACGGTAGAGGAACTAATTGGATGAACTGACAGAGCACTCTACAGGGCCAAGCATCTTTCCGAGGACAGGGTAGAAGGAATCTGGGCTATGCAAAACAGCAGTGACAGGCCGGTCTATCCAGGTAATGATTAAATTAATAAGACAGAAATAGGTGAACAATCAGGGCTCTTAACAGTAGAGTCTGCATTTTAAAAACTTTTATCCCGGCAGTAAATCCTTTATGACTCTGTTTTGTCCAGGTTAGTCTTATGTGTTTTCAAACAAAATATTTGACATATGCTCATGAGCTGGAGTATGATCAAAATGTTTCCAGTATAACGATAAACCAGTAGAATTGCCTTGAACTACAACATAAACCATACCTTTTGAAATGCCCCGGCTCCCCTTGCAATCAAATACTATAGAAACGGTGGTGGCTGACTTGTTTGACGAATCCCGGTGCGATTTTTGTGGCGAATGTCTTGCGAAATGTCATTATATCGATGTAGATGAAGAGTTCGCAGGAAAAGAATTTGAAAAACTGGTCAAGGGAGAAACAGTAGATTGGCTGCACGACTGTATTACCTGCTTTGCATGCAACGAGTTCTGCCCCCAGGAAGCCCAACCCTTTGATCTCATCTTGAAGCGACTGGAAGAGGATGGAAATTTTGTCGACCCGGAGCTTTTAGAGCAAATGGCAGAGCGTTTCCGGGCTAAAAGTGAACCCAGGCCCGTAGATATTCAAGGCAAAGTTATGTCTTTATGTGTAATGACTGGAAACATGCCCTGGGCACCCCAGGGCCAGCTGTTTGAAAACCTGACTATTTTAAAAGGACTCCCCTACTTCTGTCATATACTGTTTGCTCACATGGGTAATGAATCAATTATGCGCGAGCGCATGCAAACAACAGTCGACAACCTGGCAAAGTCCGGTGCAGAAGAGATTATTTTTGTCCATGAAGACTGCTATGCTCTACTGAAAGACATAGCACCCCGGTACGGCATCGAAGTTCCCTTCAGGGTTGTGCATTTTTTTGAATACCTGCGAGACTACCTGCAAGAACACAAGGACCGGATTGTCCCATTAAACCTGAGCGTTGCCTACCAGCGACCCTGCGCTTCACGTCACACACCCAAAGAGGTTGAAACGATCCTGGACGAAATCTTCTCTCTAATTGGAGTAAAACGGGTTGACAGGAAATACGATGGCATCAATGCGCTATGTTGCGGCATCGAAGCTGCCGGGCCCGATCTCAAGCTATTTTCCAGGGGGAAAAATATTGAGTATTTTAAGGAAGAAAATATTAAAGACGCTAGAAATACTGGAGCAGAAGCTATGGTATATTTATGTCCAATGTGCTTTAAAAGCCTCAATGAAAAAGCATATTCCCAAGGGATGAGCAATTACATGATAAGCGATATCTGCAGACTGGCTTTGGGTGAAAAACTGCCGGAAGACAAACCACTGTAGTGTGGAAAACCGTGTATTGGAGCTGTCGTCCGGGCGACAAGACTCGTTAGAGTTGTAGCGGTTAGTATCCACTTGCAGCCAGGAAATAAATCAGGAAATAAATAATGAAGGCATTGAATAAAACCAGAGCGGGCAAACCATACTTAAACTTCGGTTTCAATGTTTTGTGCCGAAATACTTTCATGCCCAGGTAAATGCCCGCAGCCCCTATAAGAAAGGCCAGGATAAAAAGATACTTTTCCGGGACACGGGCCAGGTATCTTTGGGAAGCATATTTATCATAGAACATCAACAAAAAGGCAAACAAATTCCAGGCCAGGAAATAATTTAAGGTGTTCGCCTCAAAAAAGACCTCTGACATTATTTTCTCCTGCCGGCAATTCTTCCCCACAGGCCCGGCTTGAACTGGGCCTGCCCCAGTACATTTTTGGCTTCCTGGTAGCCCAGTTCAATTAACTCCTTGGTCTTATCCAGTTCCCAGGCCCCTATTTTCCCCAGGTCAGGGGCAATATAATGTTTGGCCAACTTACTGTCCTGGTCGTCCCGTTCCCGGGCCATCATATAGATAGAACGGAAAATAATTTCAAATATGCTCTCAGGAACCCCAGTCAGATCCGAATGGGCATTAAGATCCACAGCGATTATTTCTTTCAACCCTTTATCCACCAGGGGCCGTGTCGGTATGTTCTGCAGCACCCCTCCATCCACCAGGGACAAGCCATTCCGTTCCACGGGAGTCAAAATGCCGGGGATGGCACAACTGGCCATTAAAGCAGAGGTCAAATCCCCTTGTTCTGTATGCACAATATTGCTCTTTTCAATATCTACAGAAACAGCAATAAAGGGCTTTTCCAGGTCTTCAAAGGTTATCTGGCCCAGGAATTTTTCCACGATCCGGGACAGGAACTCAGTATTGATCAACCCTTTGCGGGGAAAGCGCACACGGGTAATATTTTTAATTATTTCCTTCCAGTTAATCTCCAGGGCAATCTGCTCCATCTCCTCAGCACTAAGCCCTGCAGCATAAAAAGCCCCGATCAGCGATCCCGCACTGGTCCCGGCTACATGACTTACATTTATTTTTCTTTCTTCCAAATATTTAATCACCCCGATGTGGGCCATTCCCTTAACAGCTCCGCCGCTTAATGCCAAGCCGATTTTCATCGCTTTGCGCTCCTTCTCTATTATTTGCCCTGTTTTATTTTGTTTTCAAACCGGAACATTATTTATGCCCTCACCGTAGTTACCAGGTGGTCATTACTCCGCTTAACCAGGCCCTTTTGCAGCAACTCCTGCAGGATCTCCCGGTAAACATCTTCATAGCAGCCTTGGAAAAAAAGATCAACCGTCTCCCGGTACCAGTGAGTTCGCATCAGGTAGCCGAAAAACTCTTCTTCCCTGTAACCCGATTTCATCAGCAATATGTAGATGAATAGTTTTTTCACCTGGTCTTTTGCCATAAGCTGCGGGTTTTCCAGGAACGCTTCCACCCTTTTCAAGCCCCGCTTCAGAGCTTCCTGCGGCTGGAAAACAGGGCTGCCGTGCCCCGGATAAATCGCTGCAAGATCCAAAGCGGCCAACTTATCCAAGGTTTGGTGCTGCAAAAAGGGAGAAATATTCCCTTCAATGCGGGGTGTCAAAGCCCCAAAATCGCCGTCCCAGATAGCATCGGCAGAAAGCAAAAATTTATGCTCAGGGGAATAAAGGGATATCTGCCCGGAAGCATGTCCCGGGGTATGCAGTACTACAAGTTCCAGTCCGTCCAGGAAAACACTTTGGCCTTCCTGTAGTTCCAGGTCTACATGGAAAAACTCAGCTTCCTGGTCATAATAGCGCCACCAGGTAAACCAATCGTTTTTCGTTTCCACGTAATGCTTGTCGATGGTATGCATAGCCACCTGGCAGCCAGACCTTTCCTGGATCAGCCGGTTGGCCCCGACATGGTCACAGTGGGAATGAGTGGAGATGATTAAATCAACCTGCGGAACAGGCACACCCGCTTCTTCAATCAGTTCCAGGGTCAGGGAAAGGTCACCTTGGTAACCGGTATCAATCAGGACTTTCTGCCTGCCGTTAAAAACAAAATGGTTGCCGCTTAACCAGCCCCGCTGGATGAAGAAAAAGCCATCCAAAATTTTTTTTATCATGTTTCAAATCTCCTTAAATCATCAGTAAGTTCTAAAAGTATAAGGATTGGCTCACACTATCTAGCCTGGACATGCCAGAACCTTTTAGATCATCAGTGTTGCTTTGCCAAGCGATATATTTTTTTCATTTTTGAGCAAGACTTGAAAGGAAAGAGCTTAGATGAAAGAAATTTCTATATAAAAGCACATTTTCCTGCTCCCCCGATAAATCTTGCCAGCAGCTGGTACAACTGGTATACTTAGAAAGCTGTTATACAGGGAATACCGGGGCTGGACCCCGCAGGAGGAAGATAATTAATATGAATCAAATCAGAAACATCGCTATTATCGCCCACGTAGACCACGGGAAAACTACCCTGGTGGATTGTATGTTGAGACAAAGCGGAATTTTTCGCGACAATGAAGTCGTTAATGAGCGGGTCATGGACAACATCGACCTGGAAAGGGAACGGGGCATCACCATCCTGGCCAAGAACACGGCCGTGTTTTACAAAGATACAAAAATTAATATCGTGGATACTCCCGGGCATGCCGACTTTGGGGGAGAAGTTGAACGTGCGCTGAGCATGGCCGACGGTGCCTTACTGGTCGTAGATTCCTTCGAAGGCCCCATGCCCCAGACCAAGTTTGTCCTGCGCAAAGCCCTGGAAAAACAGCTGAACCCCGTAGTGGTCGTTAACAAAATTGACCGGCCCGACGCCCGGCCCCACCAGGTTATCGACGAGGTTTTCGACCTCTTTGTGGAGTTGGGAGCCACAGACCGTCAACTGGATTTCCCCATCATTTATGCCTCAGCCAAGGAAGGGTTGGCCAAAAACGAGGTGGATGAAGACTCAACGAACCTGGAACCTCTTTTTGAGGCAATTGTCCACCACGTCAGCCCCCCGGACGTGGAACCCGAAGGCACCTTTCAGATGCTGGTGGCCAACCTGGAATACGACAACTACCTGGGAAAATACGCCATCGGGCGAATCAACAGGGGTAGCGTCCACTCAGGCCAATCCATAGCTGTTATCGGCCACAACGGCCAGGTGAGCCAGGGAAAAGTCACCGGTCTTTTTACCTACCGGGGGCTAAAAAAAATAAACACAGACCGGGCCCGGGCAGGCGATATTATCGCCGTAGCGGGAATTGAAAATGTCAACATCGGCGAAACCCTGGCAGACCTTCATGCAGCAGAACAGCTTCCAGTTCTCACTGTAGATGAGCCCACCCTCTCCATGACTTTCGTGGTCAACAACAGTCCTTATGCCGGGCTGGAAGGGACATACGTCACCTCACGCAAGCTGCGGGAACGCCTGTATAAAGAACTGGAGTCCAATGTAAGCCTCGGGGTTGAAGATACAGACAGCACCGATGCCTGGGTCGTCTCCGGGCGGGGGGAACTGCACCTGTCCATCCTGATAGAAACCATGCGCCGGGAAGGATACGAACTCCAGGTTTCCAAACCTGAGGTGATCTTCAAGCGGGTTGAAGGACAGCTTATGGAACCCATGGAACACCTTGTTGTTGATATCCCCGCCGAAGCCATGGCCGCCGTGATGGAAAACCTGGGCCAGCGCAAAGGTGAAATGCTCAACATGTCGCAAAGCAGCCTGAACCAGACCCGCCTGGAATACAAGATACCCGCCCGGGGACTGATCGGCTTTCGCTCCGAATTCCTGACCGACACCCGGGGACACGGGATTATGTACCACACTTTTAGCAGCTACGAACCGTACAGGGGCGACTATAAACCCCGGCGCCAGGGAGCCCTGCTCGCCTGGGAGCAGGGTGAAGCCGCGCCATACGGACTGCTCCAGTTTGAAGACCGGGGAACCCTTTTTATCCAGCCAGGAACCCGGGTTTATGAAGGAATGATCATCGGCCAGCACAAGCGGGAACACGACCTGGAAATAAACGTCTGCAAACAAAAGCAGCTTACCAACTTTCGGGCCAGCGGCTCCGACGATAATATCCGATTACAGGAACCCCGCCTGCTGACCCTGGAAGAAGCCATCGAATTTATCAATGATGATGAATATGTGGAAATCACCCCCAAAAGCATCCGCCTGCGCAAGAAAATACTCTGCAGACACCAAAGAGCCCGGGCCAGCAAACAGGCCAATAAGGGCCAGCAAACAGGCCAATAAAATGAAAGAAAAAAACTCAAAAGCCCCCATCTCCCCATTAAACAGGACACCTTCAGAAGGATGAAAAAGCTGTAGCCTCAAGTCAATTAATAACTTTTAACAATAAGCCTTTTTATCCTTCTCCACCTCCTCTTTTGCTTCTTGACGCATCCGAGAAAATTTTTTATATTTTGCCAAAATTCAAAGCTTGCCCGCCATAGCTATAGTTTTTTTGTAGAATTGGCTATAAACGGCAAATTTCAGCTTTTGACAGTTAGTAAAAAATAGAATATTATGACTTTACACAACATTTTCAGCTCAGCAAGTTATTTTTTTCACAAATTTTTGTCCCACCATGAGCCTTGTTTTCCCTTACCGTTACTATTTGCTTAAAACAAATATTATCCGAAGGGAGGGAGAATTATGAGAATTTTAGCTTGTACAGATGGGTCCGAGCAAAGCCAAAAAGCGCTGAAAGAGGCGGCACGAATTGCAGAAAACCAGGCGAACCCACATGTGACCGTAATTTATGTAGACAACAAGAAGCCTTACATTCCTTCCTGGGCAATGGGATGGGCCAGGGAGCAGGGGTATTCCCGGGAAGAACTGCGTAAACGAGTCCGAGAACTGGAAGAAGAAATAAAGGAAGAAGAAAGGGAAAAAATCTTTTCCGAAGCAGAGGAAATATTTAAGGAAAAAGGCTTGTCGATTCATCGGATCGTGAAAGAAGGCCCCGCTGCTACAAATATCGTCGAATTCGCTAAAGAGAAAAACTATGATCTTGTGGTGCTTGGCAACCGTGGCCTGGGTGGGTTAAAAAAACTGTTTCCCGGAAGTGTAAGCAATGTTGTCGCCCATGAAGTTGATACCAGCGTCCTGATTGTAAAGTAATAAAGCGGCCAAACACTTTAACTCGTAGGCATAAGTTTCAGTGAAACTTATGCCTATTATTTTCCCTAGTGCAGCATTCTCATACTAGCCGCTTTGCTTCTTTTAACACTGTAAAGGGAGAAAAACACTGGTTATTGACCAGCATGTGGCGGAAACCATCGACTTGGTTTTGGTCTTAACAGACTTTGTTGGAACAGATCTCTCCAGGAAAATCAAAAAAGAAGCGAAAAAACACGGAGTGAACATAACTTTTTCCAGGCGCGCACTGAACTGCAGACAAATTCTCAGCAGGCCTGCCCCTTTTTTATGATAACAACAAACTTTCAATAATTGTGCTACCGTTTTTTCCACTTTTTTATTCCTTCTGTATATCATGATGTTCTTGTTCTCTGTTTGCCCAACAGCAAAGCCATTGCCCCAGTATTTTTCTCTCCTGTCAAGGGTGTTTTTAAAAAATTCTTGCTTCAAGTCCCAGGATATGTTAAAGTAAATGCAACTCATTTGCACCTAGTTTGAATGAGGGAGGTTTTTTCCGTGAAGATGTTTCACTTGACAAAAACGTTTTTTCGATTGATGTTCGTTTTCTTTTTTGTTACTGCAGTCCCGGTTTTCATGTTGACAGGTTGCGCAGGTCCTGAAACTGTGCCGGGTGAAGAGCCGGAAACAGAAGCAGAAACAGCTGAAACCTTAGAGGACAAAGAAATGAAAAAAACAGAAGCAGCCGATAATGGTGTTACTGAAAAAAACCTGACTGTAGCCGTGTCTATCATCCCCCAGAAAACATTTGTAGAAAAGATTGCCGGTGACCTGGTAGAAGTAGTGCTACTTGTTCCACCGGGAAACAGTCCGGGCAATTATGAGCCTACCCCCCAGGAGATGGAGCAGTTCAGTCAAGCCTCTCTATATTTTTCCATCGGCGTGCCCACTGAGGAAGCAAATATTATGCCACAAGCCCGGGAGATGGAAGGCCTGGAGATCATTGATCTGCACGGCAAAGTAAGCGAGCACTACCCTGACCGGCATTTAGATGGAAATGGCTGCGAGGGAAGTGGTCGAAGAGACCCGCATATCTGGCTCTCCCCAGCAAGGGCCAAGGTAATGGTGGAAACCATGGCAGATGAAATGGCTCGCATGGACGAAGCAAACAGTGATGTTTACTTGCAAAATGCCCAGGATTTTATTGATGAGTTGACGTTGCTGGACCAGGAACTGGAAGAAACCTTCCGTGAACTGGAAAACCGCAAATTTATTGTTTTCCATCCGGCCTTCGGATACCTTGCAGACGATTATGATCTGGAAATGCATGCCCTGGAGTTTGCCGGGAAAGAAGCCACACCCCAGCGTATGCAGGAAATTATCGAACTGGCTAAAGCCGAGGATATCCGGGCGATCTTCTACCAGCAGGAGATTGACAGCAAGCAAACAGAAGCCTTTGCTGAAGAAATTGGAGGCAGAACTGTACAGCTGGCTCCATTAGCTCCTAATTATATAGAGAATCTGCGCAAAATGGCCCAAACCATGGCTGAGGTGTTATAGTAAATGGCTTCGTCTACTGAGCATTATCAAGTCAGTGCAGCTCCTGTGCAGGTGAACAATGTGTCTGCCTGGTACGGTCAGACACAGGCGCTTTCCAAGGTTAGTTTAACCGTGCAGGAAAAAGATTTCCTGGGAATAATCGGCCCTAACGGTGGGGGCAAAAGCACCCTTTTAAAAGCAATACTGGGGCTGATTATCCCTGGCGAAGGCAGCATCCGCTTATTCGGCGAACATCCCCGCAAAACCAGGTTCCAAGTAGGTTACGTTCCTCAAATAAACCGCCTGGATCGCAATTTTCCCATTAATGTCCAGGACCTGGTTCTGCTGGGCAAACTGCCGCGGAAAGCAGCTTTTTTCCACCGCTTCTCCCGCCGTGACCGGGATGAAGTTTTGGAGCTCCTGGAAAAAACCGGTCTTTTGGAGCTGAAATACAGGCAGATCTCTCAGCTTTCCGGCGGCGAGTTCCAAAAAGCGCTCATCGCCAGGGCCTTGGCTGTAAAGCCAAGGTTGCTGGTATTGGATGAACCCACCGCCAGCGTAGACGCCCGCTCCCGTGAGCAGATCTTCAACCTGCTCAAGGAATTGAACCAAATAATGACCATTTTACTGGTTACTCATGACCTTTCGGCAATTTCTTCTCATGTGACGAGCTTGGCCTGCCTGAACGGATCATTGTTTTACCACGGAATACCAGAGCTTAGCGAAACAGTTATCGGCGAAATGTACGGCTGCCCGGTTGATCTCCTTGCTCATGGTATTCCTCACCGGGTATTGCGCTCTCACGAAAGAGAGGGTGGATAGCCGTGCTAAGCTCCCTTCTCCACTACCAGTTTTTGCAACATGCGGTGATTGCCGGGCTTTTGGCAAGCGTGATCTGCGGTATAATGGGTGTAATGATTACCGAAAAGAAAATTGTCATGATGAGCGGGGGTATTGCTCATACCGCTTATGGTGGAATCGGCCTGGGTTATTTTCTTGAATTTGAACCCATCTGGGGCGCGTTCTTCATTTCCATCACGGCTGCGCTCATTATGGGTTATATGCAAAGAAGGAGCCAAGGCAGCCCCGATATGTTAATCGGGCTGTTCTGGTCTGCCGGTATGGCCCTGGGTATTGTCTTTATTACCTTTACCCCCGGGTACCCCCCGGACATCACTTCTTACCTGTTCGGAAACATCCTGGCCGTGCGGCGGGCCGATATAATCATAATGGCAATATTAACCGTTGCAGTTATTCTGGCTGTAGCAGCGCTTTTTAACCAGTGGAAGGCCTACCTCTTTGATGAAGAATTCACTTACATGCGGGGTATTAACGTGGCTTTCCTGGATTACCTGCTCCTGGTGCTTGTCGCCATCTCTGTGGTAATCCTGATTCGTGTAGTGGGTATCATCCTGGTTTTGGCACTGTTTACCGCTCCTTCTGTAATCGCCAGGATGTTTGCTTCTGATTTTAAAAAAATAATGCAGATTGCCACTTTGATTGGTGCCGGTTTTTGCTTTTTTGGCCTCTGGATCTCTTATGAGCTAAACCTGGCCTCAGGGGCTTCCATTGTCCTGCTCTCCGCCGTTGTTTGTCTGTTGGCCTCCGCAGTGCGTCACCTGACCAAAGCATAAGTTTAAGCCTGGAAATGACATTATCATTCTCTCTGCTTCACACTTCGCTGCCTTTGGCATTTTGTATGGTTTGCAGTAATAATTGAAAAAGTCTTCTCCTGGATTTTATGCAAAATCCAAGATTTTTCCCTTGACCTCCTTTGCATTATCTGCTATACTGCAAGAGTAATGAGAATCAATTTCAAGAAGGCGGTTTGAGAAGCATTCACAATAGCAACACATTGGCAAGCGAAACCTTGCCACTATTTTATTCCTTTTGTTGATAATGATTCTTAATTTCGGGGGACGAGCTAATTGGAACTTATTAAGCCTCTCTTCGCTTCATGGGAAAAGAAAGCATTTAAAAGCACAATTTTATCCCGGCTTTACAGTCTTCCTTACCGCCATGTCATTAAAAACGAAATTGAGCTGGCTGGCATTACAGGACAAGATTTGGTTTTAAATATCGGGTGTGGCGCTGTGCCCTACACGGCCATCTACCTGCACTATTTTACCGGGGCAAAAGTTTGGGCCGTGGACCGGGACCGGGAAGCTGTCGAAAAGGCCCACTTTTACCTGAAACGTTTGAATCTACTAAGAGAAATCAAGCTCTTACATAGAGATGCAGCCGAATCCATTCCTGCAGATTTTACCACTGCACTCGTTGCTGTCCAGGCAGAGCCTAAAGCTTCAATTATGGATAATCTTTTGGCCTGCGGTGGTATCGGCAAACGCTTTGTTTTCAGGGAGGCCAAAAAATACGCCCAAAGCCAGTACGATCTCCTTCCCAGGCAGCGTGATCCCGTGGAGCGGGTGAAACATGAATTATTGGCCTTTAACAGCGTGCTTTTTGTGCAATAAAGTTGAAAGTGTGGAAATTGAAAGTGTGGAAAAGATGGGAATAAAACGCACCTTGCTCTGGGTGACAGGTATTTTAATAATTGTTGCACTGATGCTGTATCTCGGATGGGAAGATATCCGGCAGGTAATCCTTCGGGCTGACCCACGGGTTCTTGCTACTTTATGTGCACTGCAGGTGGTTACGCTGGCCACCAGCGCTTACCAGTGGCACTACTTGTTAAAAAAAAATTATCCCGCCCTTCCTTTTACCCAAGTTTTCAAGGTGAACTTGGCGGGAAGTTTCGTGGAAAGCATAACGCCATCGGTAAAATTAGGCGGGGAGGCGGCGAAAGTCTACCTGCTGAGAAAGCAGGCGCCCCTTTCCTATGAAGAGATAACCGGGGCACTTCTGGTTCACAAGTACGTTTCTTTATTTCCCTTTGTATTGATTTGCGTTTTTATCCTGGCCTTGGCCGCCCTGTTCTACCAACTGCCCGCCGTGGCTTACCTTTCGTTTCTGCTTTTACTCAGTGTATTTGGGCTGTTTTACCGGATGGTAAACAAAAAGAGTCCGGGAAAACAAGGCCAGGAAGAAAAGGAGGAAGAGGATGAGCAGGAAGAAGGAGCAGCCGGAATCCCCAGAGTTCTGAAGCCGGCAAAAAAAGCCTACCGCTTTTTGCAAAAGGCTTCCGGGCACGCAGGGAACCTGACCAGCACGAAAGACCGCCACTTCTTATTCTTTTTGTCTCTGCTGGTATGGGGCTGTTACCCGGTTAAAATACTGCTGGTTGCCGTCATGCTGAATTTCAACGTAGGCATTTTAACCGCAGCGATCACAACATACACCGCTTACCTGGTCAGCATGGTCCCTCTTTTTCCTGGAGGCCTGGGTTCTTTTGAAGGAAGTATGGCCTTCATGTTTTCCCTGGGAGGGCTCACAGCGGCAGAGGGGCTGGGCATAGCCATTCTGTCACGCTCTATCACGTATTGGTTTCCTCTTTTGTTGGCTGCGGGAGCAGCTCTTATGCTCTCCACAGAAAGGAAAAATACAAAAAATGCTTTAGATGCCACGATATACCCGGAAAGGAAGTGAAACAATGAGGTTTATGTGGAAGAAAAGAAGAAAACAAGGACAAGGGAACGGACAAGGGAACGGACAAGGGAACGGAAACGGCAAGCTTGGTTATTGCTGCAAAGGCAAACCCTGCGTGGCCAAAACTTTAATGCAGCTTGCCGATGGAGATATGGGAGTTATTGCTGCTGTCCCCCCTGCCCCCCACCTGGCCGCCCTGGGACTGCGACCGGGGAAAAAAATCTTGATGCATGCCCGGGAGAAATTCCAAGGACCAGTAATCGTAGAGGTAGAAGGCAGAAGCATCGCCCTGGGAAGGGGCCTGGGCAGCAAAATCATGCTGGAAGCCCAGGAGGCCAGCATAAATGACTAAAGAAGCAAAACCTCTGGTCTTGCTTATGGGCCCACCCAACGTGGGCAAAAGCGTTCTTTTCAACAATTTTACCGGCATGAGCGTAAGCTGTGCCAATTACCCGGGCACAACCGTTGAATACGCTTTCGGGAAAGCAGATATTGAGGGGACAGAAATAACACTCATTGATGTCCCAGGGACCTATACCCTGGATGCTGAAAATGAGGCAGAAAAGATTGCAGTAGAAATGCTTTCCGGAAACTATGAGAAAATTAGCGCTTCCAGCTGTCACCAGCCCAAGGGGCAGTTTGCAGGCCTGGAAGCGACATCCCAAAAACCCACGGCGGTCCTCTGTGTCCTGGATGCCAGCAACCTGGGCAGCAGTCTGTACCTGCTTTTACAAGTGATGGAGTTTGGGCTGCCCGTTGTTGCCGCCTTGAACCGCACGGATTTAATCCAGGAAAGAGGCAAAATGATAGATACAGCGCTACTTTCCGAGCAACTGGGCATTCCGGTTATTGCCACGGTAGCGGTAAAAAACCAGGGCCTGGAAGAACTGACCCATACCCTGGCCAAGGCATTAAACAGACAACCCGGGAAGCACCCGGTCACTGAACCAGATGATTCCAAGCGCTGGCTGCAAGCGGAAGAGCTGGCCTGCGCCACGACCCGCGAAGAGCCTGCCTGCGAGAAAAGTCAGCGCTCATATTCTGCCCGCAAAAAATGGGGGCTGCTGCTGGTTAAACCCTGGCCAGGCATCCCCCTGGCCATTTTAATTTTGTCTTTTCTTTTTCTTTTTGTCATCGGGGTGGGAATGGGATTGCGCCAGTTCCTGTTACTTCCCCTCTTCAGGGAATTAATCATTCCACAGATCGTGATCTTTATCCAGGCTTTGGTCCCACCCGGGGTGGTCCAGAATATCATCATCGGGGAGTACGGGTTTCTTGTAAAAGGGCTGGAATGGCCCTTTACCCTTGTGCTGCCTTATGTCATCTCCTTCTATACTGCCTTGACAATCCTGGAAGACAGCGGTTATATGTCCAGGCTGGGAGCGTTACTGGACGGACTGCTGAACCGGGTTGGGCTGCACGGCTCCAGCGTAATCCCCCTGTTATTGGGTTATGGTTGCGCAGTTCCGGCCATCCTTTCCACCCGGGCCCTGAACTCCCGCAAAGAGCGTTTAACCGTTTCCACCATGATCTGCCTGGCCATCCCCTGCGTGGCCCAAACCGGGGCCTTTATTTCCCTGCTGGCGGAGCGGTCAATCCTGCTGGTTCTGCTGCTTTTTGCCCTGTCCTTCATGATGTTGGCCGGAGCAGGGCTGGTCCTGGACCGCCTGGTAAAAGGCTCCCAGCTGCAGACCGTGATGGAGTTGCCCGCATTGCTGGCACCGAGAGGGGATGTGCTGGCGAAAAAATTATGGGTCCGTTTGAAAAACTTCGTGACCGACGGGGCACTGCCCATGGTAGGGGCTGTGGGTGTTGCCGCTTTGCTCTACGAAACCGGGATTATGGAAGCCCTGGGCATCCGGCTCCGTTTCCTTGTGACCGGCTGGCTGGGCCTGCCCCAGGAAGCCACTGTGCCCCTTATCCTGGGCGTTTTGCGCCGCGAACTAACCGTCCTGCCCCTGCTGGAAATGGAGTTGACCATGCTGCAGCTATTCGTGGGGGCATCCGTAGCGCTGTTTTATGTACCCTGCATTGCCATCATCGGGACATTGATTAAAGAGTTTAGCATCTACTTTTCCCTGGGCATGCTCTTGCTCACCAGTTCCCTGGCTTTCCTGGCCGGTGGGATCATCCTGCGTATCGGACAGATGGTCTTGGCCCTGGTGACCTGAAACCACTTCTTTGATTTCATTGACCTCTTTGAAGGTTTACGATCATTTCTTATCCCTGGTGATATATTGGAAACAATCCCATATGCTTTTGAACATGGAGTTACAACCTGTTACGCTTAATTATTGTTTGAAATTGTTGACATTTTTTCACTGGCATAATATGATAGTAATCAAGTAATTGAGCATTGTTTCTATCAGCGTAAACGGAGGTTGAGTAAATAATTAGCCAAGGTAATGGATCAAAAAAAAATCACCTGCCGGAACTGCTAGTCCCGGCAGGTGATTTCGAGCGTTTAAAGGCGGCGGTCATGTACGGCGCCGACGCTGTCTACATGGGCGGGGCAGGCCTGGACTTAAGAGCCTATGCCCCCGGTTTTTCCCTGGATGAATTAAAAGAAGGGATCAAACTGGCCCACCAGGCCGGGGTTAAGGTCTACTTGACCTTAAACATCATCGCTCACAACCACCACCTTGAAGGGGTGGACAACAAGCTTAAGGCCCTGGAAGCGTTGAGGCCCGATGCCCTTATTATTGCCGACCCAGGAATGTGGCAGCTGGCCCGGCAGCATGTGCCCGGCATCCCTGTCCACCTGAGCACACAGGCAGCTGTTTCCAACTGGGTTAGCGCCCGGTTCTGGGCTGACTTGGGGATTAAAAGAATCAACCTGTCCCGGGAACTTTCCCTGGAAGAAATCCGGCAAATACGAAAGAAAGTTGATGTAGAGCTGGAAGCGTTTATCCATGGAGCCATGTGCGTGGCCTATTCGGGAAGGTGCTTGCTCAGCGCTTATTTCACCGGGCGCGGGGCCAACCGGGGAGAATGCACCCAGCCCTGCCGCTGGAGCTATGAACTCTTTGAAGAAAGCCGCCCCCATGACCCCGTCGTCCTGGAGGAAGGAAAAGAAGGCAGCTTTATCCTCAGTTCCCGGGACCTGTGCATGATCCGCCATATCCCGGAAATGGTCCAGGCAGGGGTGAACGGACTAAAGATTGAAGGCCGGATGAAAGGCATCCACTATGTCGCTACCGTCACCCAGGTTTACCGCAAGGCTTTAGACCGTTATTTTTCTTGCCCCGAAAGTTATCAATTCAACCCTGCCTGGGAAGCGGAATTAAAAAAAGTGAGCCACCGGCCTTACCATACAGGCTTTTATTTCGGCCGCCCCCAGCAGGTAGACCCCGGTGATACTGAAAGCTACCAGGCAGACTGCCTGATGGCCGGCCTTGTCCTGGATTATGAGCAAGAAACCGGCACGGCTATCGTGGAACAGCGCAACCGTTTCGCCCTGGGAGATATCCTGGAGGCCTTTGGGCCCCAAAAAGAGCCTTTTTCTTTCCAGGTCAACCAGCTCTATGATCAGCAGGGAGAAAACATAACAGCTGCACCCCATCCGCGCCAGATCGTGCGACTGCCGGTAGAACAGGAACTATCTTATATGGATGTAATCCGGAAGTATAAATCCTAGTTCAAAAAGGAAAGGCAGGGAATAGAGTATGGCAATTAACAGAAACCGGCTTTACCTTTTCATCCTCTGCGCGGCTGTATTGGATATCATCTTTGTCCTTTTGGAATTCAAGCCCGGTGAATTTGTCTTCAAGCCCCTGACCACGGCACTGATTATCTTACTCTGCTACGGTTCGTTCAAGGCCAGGCACGACCGCATTTATACCTCCCTTTTCCTGGTCGCCCTTATCTTCAGTTTATTTGGGGATATTTTCCTAATGCTGGAGGGAGAGCGCTTTTTCCTGCCGGGGCTGGCTGCCTTCCTGCTGGCCCATCTTTTCTACATCATCGCCCTGGGCAGGGGCTTTGAAAAGCTGAAAAAAGGAGATTATTATACAGGCGCCGTGGTAGGAGCCGCTGCCATTATTATTTTTTCGATTTTGGGCAGAGGCATGCTGGCCACCGGCCAAGGGGAGATGCTGCTCCCGGTAGGCCTTTACACCCTGGTTATTTCCGCCATGCTCTGGCTGGCCCTGGGGCATTTTTTCCGCAAGAAGCTCACACACCGGCAAAAATTGCTGGTCGCCGTTGGGGCGCTGTTTTTTTACGCATCCGATGCAGTACTGGCTTTCAATAAGTTCCTGGAACCCATGGGATGGGCCCCGGCGTTTATCATGGCCACTTACTTTTTCGCCCAGTTCTGCCTGGCCCGCTCCACATATCTAGATTAAAAACTATCCTCTGCTGCTGCCAATGATGCGGCACAACAAAAAGCCCACCAGGCAATCTTTGCCCCGGCAGACTTAAATTCCGGTAGATGCAAGCTGGAAAAAACCGCTTCATCCCCAGGTGCAGGCATTTTTGCCTGTGGTTGCCCGAGAAGAAGCGGCTGTTTTGTGCCAAAACATGTTTTTATTACGCTATTTCTTTAACTCCATAATCTTAACAATTAACAAACCGACCAAAGCCAAAAAGATACCGATTGACGAGTAGACCATATAAGGTACATGTTCCAAGTGATGATGGATGCGGTGCAACTCTGTACGGATTTCCCAGAACCTGTACTCCTCCTGCTTTTCAAGCTGCTGTTCCAATATTTCTTGAGACGAAGCCTCTACTCCGCCGGCTTGAGAAACCATTATAGCCATGGCCAAGAGTAGCGCCGCAAGAAAGATGATTTTTGCACTCCTGCTTCTTGAGATCGTTACATGCAAGATACCCAGCTCCTTTTCCAAGTGTGTTTAGCGTAGCCTGAGATACAGAAACAAAAACCTTCCCTCCTAATATATCACCCCCT
>Ga0207421_10003250_pt1 | contig 19442 bp, 15 predicted proteins | sample SodLakKL_010_SED_4_FD_187542 | JGI IMG/M metagenome (GOLD analysis project Ga0207421, IMG submission 187542) | Alkaline sediment microbial communities from Lake Tanatar, Kulunda Steppe, Russia - 8KL_010_SED (SPAdes) (version 2) | ecosystem: Environmental > Aquatic > Non-marine Saline and... | reverse complement strand
ATTAGGTAAGGCATTAGAGATCGACCTTTTTTCTAGAACTTTTGTTTCTTGATTCCAGTATTTCTTTCTTGAAATTCTCCGCATCAAAGTCTTTCCAAGAACCAGCGGCTTTAAGAAACATAGATTTGTTCTTTTCATCTTCATCTGATTCTTTAAGCTCTTTTAACATCTTCTCGTATTCTTTCCTTAGTTTTGTGCGACCCTTAGGACCCATAACAGTATTTTCACCTTGAATATTTCTTATATAATTTTCCCTCGGGTAGTTTTTGATCGTATAATGATAATCAAATATACATATGGAGGAGTCATAGTTCATAAATAGAGCAGAAGATTCAATGTTTTATACTTACTTTTACTCACATTTCGTTTTCTAGAACCTGCTATTAATTGTTTGTTCTTTCTACTCAAAAAACTCTGATTGTAGCATTTATTAAAACGATTGTATGTCGGGGACGGGGTTTGAACCCGCGACCTCTAGATGTCCCAGGAACACCTATGTGGAACGAGAGTTTTCCCTATGAGTCTAGCGCTCCACCAGGCTGAGCTACCCCGACAAGAAAGGATATTTTATTTAACCGTGAAGTGCTTCGTAGATAGTCTCCGAGACGGATTCACCTATTCCTTTGACATCGGTCAGTTCATCCCGTGAAGCGTCTTTCAACTGCTGGAAGGTTTGGAAGCCGCCTTCGTAAAGTTTTTCAGCGATAGTGGGACCGACGCCTTCGATATCTTGGAACTGCTCAACAACTTCTGGTTTGCTAGGCATCTCAGGTTCTTCTTCCTCCTCTTCCTCTTTTTCACTTTCTTCTTCAGCTTCTTCCTCGGTTTCTTCTTCCTCTTCTTCCATCTCTTCTTCAGTGATTATCTTTACGTCCAATTCTTCCTGCTCTGGGACAGAAACGACTTCAGATTTCCATATCTCTACCTGTTTCAATGGATAAACCGTTTTACACTCATTTGCGATCTTCTTAGCAAGGTCACCGAAAAGCATCTTCTCGGCGAACTCGCCTAATCTTGAATCGTTTGCCATCTCTTTTACGACTTCACGCTGTTTTTTTCTGACAGATCTTTTGATAGATGAGTTGATCCTCTTATTGGTTATAGAGAGAGGTTTGACTTTTATCTTGAACCCTTCTTTAGTTTTAACGGTGAAAACTGCCTCTATTTTGGAACGCCGCCTTCTAGTCAATCTTCTAACGTAATCAGTGGTCATCTCATGTCCTATGAAGCGAGTCTTACATTCTCCACCCCTGATACCGTTTATCTTGAATTTAGCTTTGATATGTGTTCTAGAAAAATCTCCGGCTAGATCCTGTAAACTTATCTCAGTTACCCTGCCGAGAAGAGACTCTGGCTCGGAAGAGACGGTCTCGCCTATAACGGCACCGTCGAAGATCTCGGGAGCGACGATCCTGTACCAGCTTTTGCTTTTCCATTTATCTTTTACACGTCTGCCTGCACGCCTGGATTTTTCAGCCATCGTTCTCACTTGACATGTTGAGATTATAGATGTTATAACTACTTTTTGGTTTTTATGCTCTCTGCAGTGCTTTTTCGGTAGATCCCACTAAAATAGTCTCTCACAACAATTCGAATCCTTCCGGCATCTCACCGAGATGATCTTTGAAATTTTCTGGCCACTTTTCAGAATCAAGACCCTTTTGTGCTAAGAAAGCGGTAGCCCACCTTTCGATACCTATCCCAGTACATCCAGACAGTAGTTCTTCTGTCTGACTCTTGATGTTGAAGGTTTCGGTGTACTTTCTAAATATAGAGAGGTTCCCAAATTCTAACCATTCGCTTTCTTCTCTAGTTCCTCTGTAAGGTAGATACGCTTCAAAATCTATCGTTCCCAGGTCGGTCTCTTCCTCTTCTTTCTTTCCTCCTGCCTGCTGTAGATAAAATGGCTCTACTTTTGCCATTCTCCACTCGATATCTAATACATCCTCGAACACGTGTTTGTAGCGATCCAGTAGCTTTTCCTTCAATTCTATCAACTGATCTTTAGTACCTATGTAGACCGGTTCTATACGGTGGAACTCATCCACTCTTTCGATCCCTCTCCGTCCTCCGGATTCATACCTGGTACTGGGAACCGTATTCTCATACACTAAGATCGGCAAACTATCGTCGCTTATAGTTTCGTTTCTAAAAGACCAGTAAATAACAGGACATTGCGCGTAACATATACCTGCCTTCGGAGTTTCAGTCATCTTCGCGAGCTTATCTGAGGGGACCTCTTTTGTTATCTTTATTTCATCGATGATCTCCTCCCACTCTTCAGGATTTCTGGTAGCGGGTTCCGAAATGTAATATGCCTCGTTAGGGATACCCTCCATATGGCCTGTATCTATCCAGACATCGAAAGGTACCATCATGGATTCGATGACCTCCTGGAATCCCAGCGGCTTTAAGATATCGTCGATAACGATCTTCTCTAACGTCTTCAAGATCTTGGCCGCTTCGGGTCTGTAAAACCATTTTCCCTTGGTCGGTCCTCTTTTTATCCAACCCCTTTTCTCCATAACTTCCGTCGGATCTTCTTCCCAAACCATCTTTTTTTCTTCAGACTTCCATTGCAGTTCCCACATCTCCTCCTTTCCCTCGTAATATTGTGCTTCGATCTTTTCTTCAACTCTGTTTATGATCCTGTCGACATAATTCTTCGAGAGCTGTTCTTCCGTCAATCCAGATATGTTCAGTTCACATATCTTCCCGTCTAGTTTGATATCATCCACGTAAGGCAAGCTGATATCTTCCTTAGCCTCTTTTTCCAGCTCAAATCGGATCGTATAGTTATCGATCTTTACCTCTCTAACCCCTACATGGTATTCAGGTCCGAGTTCCTGGTTGAGAGTCTTCTTTAATCTCAAAACCGCATCGTGAGCTCTGACATATCTGTCAGAAACTATCTTAAAAGTCAATTCGTCTTTTTGAATGGAAAAATCTTTTACTCTAGCTCCCCCATCATCTACATCTTCGGGAACCCCCCGTTTTAGAAGGTCTTCATTGGCACTGGAGACGATACCTTTTACATCGCTTTCAGCATCTTCGATATCATCACTGAACCTCAAAGTGGTCTTGAGTTCAAATCTCATGTTATTCAGAGCGATATCTTCAAGGGCGTATAAATATTTTTGATGTTTTTGCTCCTTTTTTCGAAAGATATAGACATCTTAAAATCTAATCATTATAAGCACGGAACAAGCGAGTTTCCTATCCAAGTTCTACCATGCTAGATTCCGAACTGATATAGAATTGATTTCTTGTTCTCTTTTCTTCTTGTTCTACTTTCAATAAGTTCGGTTTTTCCCTGTACCAAGAGGTTCCACTAACCTCATTTTCGATATTTTCTGGATCCCATTCAACTGTTTCATCATGCTCATGTTCGAAGGAGATCTCGTCCCTTTCGACATCGGAGGTAAATGTAAATGTTTTACTCTCATTTTCTAATTCATCAATCTCATCATCTTCCAATTCAAATTCAAGTATCCCTTCTTCTCTCTCGCCTATCTCTATCTCAAAAGAATCACTCGAAGTGATACTTTCGTCTTTACTTTCCATAGTGGTGTTGATTGAAATAGTGCCTCCCTCGTCGAAAAAGGCGGTTTCTTGAGTTTCGATATTATATTGGATTTCTAGATGCCTTTCTTCCCTGTTCAATTCAGCTTCCTCATCTAATACATATTCCACCAACATCGCTTGGGACTCAACAGTCTCATGGTCACGCTCGAAAGAGATGTCTTCTTCAGTGGTAGTTATTTCAGAAGAAAATTCTATAGTTTGTGTTTCGGTGAGTAATTCTTCTATATCATCTTCTTCCAATCCAAAGTTAAGATTTCCGTCTTCTTCGTCACCGATTTCAACTGAGATTTCGTCGCTAGAATGGATGGTGTCATCATCGGTCATAGTGGTTTTGATGTCTACTTCCCCTGAAACAAAATCGATCTCATTCGTCTTTATGGTATAAGGAGTCTTCAAAACGTATTCATCATCCTCTCCATCCTCTTCCAATCTCGCGTTATCTTCGTCTACCTCTAATTCTTCCAACATCGCTGGAGATTCGATATCTGGATGATCAAGTTGGAATGATATATCCTCCTCGAATCCTATATTCGAGTAAAATTCGATCGTTTGAGATTCTGTCAGTATCTCCTCTGTCTCCTCTTCATACAATCCAAAACTAAAGTTACCTTCCTTATGATCGCCGATAGATAACTCGATATGGTCTCTAGAAGAGACCTCTCCGGCATCGCCTTCCAGATTTGTCTCTATATCGACCTCACCAGAAACAAAGTCATTTTCGTTCGTATCTATCTCGTAGGGTATCTCTAAAACATGGTCTGCTTCTCCCCCCTCTTTCAACCTAGCCTGCTGTTCATACACTATGTAGTCTGCCAAGATGGGTCGGTATTCAAAAATATCCATAAACGCTTCTGAAACTGTGGTTACAGGATAATTCAAATAGATTTGGAAGATAGGTACATGGACCTCAACGACCGCATCTATTCTCCCTTCCTTCTCTAGAATATAGGTTTGGATATCGTCTATTTCGTCCTCGTTTTCGTTTTCTACAGGTAAAGTTAAAGTAGTTATACTACTACCCTGGACCGTTTTATCGGTCAATTCACCTCGATCGAATACTATATCTTCACCTTCTTCGTCATCCGGCTCGATCATCAGGTCGTACTCCAGCGTATCTATGTGAAGGTCTCTACCACCGGAATTTTTTATGTCTATATTCACGTCCATCCCTATTTCCGTTATAACACCAGATTCCTCATCAATTTCGGTCCTGTACTCCTCCATATAAATATCATCTACTTCCACATTTTCTGCGGTATCCATCAGCAAATAACCTTCATACAGAAATAGAGGTAAAAGAAGTATGATGGCTAGAATGACCAATATCGGATGGATATTGCCCTCACTATCTTTTATTATCTGCAAATTCGACCGTCTCAAAATACGCTATCGTCCCTATTAACACTTTTCCTACATGTATCACGGATTTCATCGACTTCGAAAGATTTAATATCATAGCCCTCATACTCTTTATTGGTCGGAAATCATGGAGGATTACGAAGAATTTAGAGCCTCAGAGGTTCTGGTCAAAAGCGTTATGTCAGAGAACCCTCTGATAATCAAAGAAAACGAGAAGATAAAGAAAGCGGCAAACCTAATGAGCGAAGCCAAGACGGGCAGCCTCGTCGTTCTTGACGATGAAGGAGAACTCTCTGGCATCTTAACAGAGATGGACATCGTGGATGAACTGGTCTCAAAAGGGTTAGACCCGGAGGAAGTAATGGTGAAAGATATTATGTCAACTCCAGTACACACGATCGAGAGCAGCACGCCTATACAAAAAGCGGCGGAGACCATGGCTGATCTAGAGATCAGAAGACTCCCCATAGTCGATGGAGAGGAGATGGTGGGTATAATCACCGAAAACGATATTTTAGAGATCTCACCGGCTCTGATCGACATAACTCGAGAGTACAAAAAGATAAGAGGTCCTAGAAAAGAACAGGAGTACAGTGAACCGATGAAAAAAGAAACATCAGGCTACTGCGAGAGCTGCGGTGTATATTCTGATCGTCTAATGGTAGAGAACGGCCAGCTTCTTTGCCCGGAATGTGAATAGCTCGATATAACACCGGAGAGAATATTAGATTAATCCCCTAACATCTCGATTATCCATCTCAACGCTTTTTCGGAAGCCTGTTCTTTTACATCAGATCTATCTCCTGAGAAATGATATGATCTAGTCTCTGTTTTCTCTTCTGTCGAAAGTCCTATATGGACTGTACCGAGTGGTTTTTCTTCACTTCCTCCTCCAGGCCCAGCTATACCGGTAGAAGCAAGACCTATTTCAGTCCTTCTATCCTTCCTTACTCCTTCGGCCATCTGTCGAGCGACTTCGGGACTCACAGCGCCTTCCTCTTCGATCACTTCCTCATCTACATCGAGTAGGTCGATCTTTGCCTCGTTGCTGTAAGTTACGAATCCTGCCTTGAAATAATTTGACGATCCAGGGACAGAAGTCAATCTATTCGCGATAAGACCCCCTGTACAGGATTCCGCCACGGAGATCGTTTTATTATTTTTCGTCAGGAGATGCGCAGATTTTTTTTCAGTCTCGCTTTCCATCTCGATTTTAGGTTTGACTCTATGTTCCATATCTATATCACCTAAATATTCGGCTACCTCTTCGGGTAAGAGATATTTCCATTCTCTCCCTTCCCTTATCCTATCTCTGATCTCGGTACCTGATAACCTTTTTCTATCTATCTGGTTTATCTTACCGGTATCATGACTGATGCTCTCGAAAAGTTTGAGGACAACTTCGGAATTTCCATACACTTTCTCAAAATCTGGGAGGATAGCTTCTACATAGTAGGGCCAAGCGGGATGACAGTTAAGGTCTGGAATTGGGTAGACTTCAACGTCATCTATTTTCCTATTTTCTATCACTTCCTTTATCATGGTGATCCTCTCTCCTCCAGATAAAGGATTGGCTGAAGTTCTTTTCTCTTGAGCGCTTCCTATCCCGATGATCAGCGAATCGCACTCTTCCAGTATCTGTTTGACCGCTTCAAGGTGCCCTTTATGGAAAGGCTGGAACCTTCCGATGAAAAGACCTTTCATGGTATTGGAAGTTGAAAACTGATTATAAATATTGTGTTGAGAACATTTCAAAATTGAATCTGTTTGAGATATGTTTAAATAGTTGTAGGCACATGAGATAACAAGGTAATATCGTTTTCCTTCGTACAGTTGAAGAAAGAAGGGTTGAATATCGATCTCGCTTAGATGATCGAATTTGAGTGATGACTTAAAAGAGATTATAAGTCGAGTTATCCAGTGTTACCGCTAGATTCAAAGGAGGTAGAAAAATATGAAATTGATCGAAGAAAAGAACATCGGAGATAATGTCGATGAAGAGATAGAATTGATAAGGAAGAGAGTTTTCGAAGGACCTAACGTTCATGCGTTGTTCCCTGTTATAGAAGCTTACGTGGATCTTGGAGATTGGGTGGAGACCCCCTCTAATAAGGGATTCACTAAAAAGTTAGTTGAGCTTTTACCGGAGATAAAGAAACATACCTGTTCAAAAGGACACGAAGGTGGATTCGTGGAGAGATTGGAAGAAGGTACTTATCCTGCCCATATAGTTGAACACGTTGCTCTATCCATCCAGAACACCGTGGGCTCTGATGTTTCCTTCGGGAAGAGTAGAAGAGACGAGGAAAGTGTGTACAAAGTGGTAATATCTTATGAATATCCCTCTTTAGCTTCCTTAGCACTTGAAAAATCTGTAAAACTTGTCAATAAACTATTGAGAGGTGAGGAGAATTTAGACAGCTTTGTCGATAATATATTGGAGGAGGCTGAGGATGCTTTCCTTGACGAAAAGATCGGACCGAGTACAAACGCCATCATAGAAGCGGCGAAAAATAAAGATATCCCGTACAAGAGGGCTGAGGAAGATTACAGCCTATTCTCTCTCGGCTGGGGGAAAAACCGAAAGATGATATGGGGTCCTGAGACCTCGGAAACGTCTTTGATAGGAACCGAGATTGCCCAGGAGAAAGATATCTGTAAAGATTTCCTTTACAATCACGGCCTTCCAGTACCGAGAGGTGAGGTGGCGACTTCCCTCAAAGAAGCTCTAGATATAGCCGAATATATTGGATATCCGGTAGTTATAAAACCAGTTAGTGGAAACCACGGTGACGGAGTCTTCGTAAACCTAAAAAATCCAGATGAACTGTCTGAAGCGTATTCGCTCGCTAAAGAATACGAGGATTATCAGCTAGTTGAAAAATATTTGGAAGGAGATGATTATAGAGCTTTATTGGTCAACAATGAAGTCGTCGCATTAGCTAAAAAGATACCTGCACACGTTGAAGGAGATGGTTCCTCAACCATCAAGGAACTAGTTGAATTGGTTAACCAGGACCCGAAAAGAGGCGATGAACACGATAACATACTGACCAAGATAAAACTCAATGAAGAGGTCATGATGAATCTGGAGCGTCAGGGTTTAGGTGTAGATTACATTCCGGATGAAGGTGAAATGGTGCAGTTGACCGAGACTTCGAACCTGAGTACTGGAGGTACTTCTGAGGATTGGACTGAAAAATTACATCCCACTCTGAAAAGGCTGCTCGAAAGAGCGAGTAAAATAATCGATCTTGACCTTATGGGCATAGATTTCATAGCTGACGATGTTTCAAAGCCGGTAAAAGATTTGAACTGGGGTATAATCGAGATCAACGCCAGTCCCGGATTGAGGATGCATATCTCCCCTACCTCGGGTGAATCCCGACCAGTTGGTAAAAAGATAATAGATCACCTCTATCCTTCGGGCGAGGGAAGGATCCCTCTGGTGGCGATAACTGGAACAAATGGAAAAACCACTACATCTAGATTGGTCGAGTGGCTCGGCAGGTATCAGGGTCATCATACTGGCCTCGCAGTTACAGGTGGTATATGGTCGAACGGGATGAAGATAGCTGAAGGAGATACCACTGGGCCTTGGAGCGCTAATTTGGTTCTACAAGACCCTGAGGTCGACTACGCCGTCCTTGAGACCGCTAGAGGAGGCATGCTTAAAAGAGGTCTCGGATTCGATAGGTGTTCGGTCGGTGTGGTTTTGAACATACGTGAAGATCACATAGGACTGAACGGTGTCGAGGATCGAGATGATATATTCTGGGTAAAATCACTGATCGTAGAAGCCACGGAAGAAGACGGGTATTGTGTAATCAACGGTAACGATGATTACGCTGAACAGCTGATCGAAAAAGCGAACGGCACGCCTATCCTATTCGGCGTGGATAAAAATGAATTGATAGAGGAACATATAAAGTATGGAGGAGAGGCATTCGTCCAAGAGGGAAATGAACTTGTAGCTTATCTAGAAGAGAGCGTGAAGAAAATAGCGAACGTCAAAGACCTACCGTATCTGAGAGGAGGTGTAAGGATGCTCGTTGAGAACACATTGGCGGCGATGGCTGCCGGATACGCTAGTGGATTGGATATAGATAAATTCAAGAACTCATTGTCTAAATTCAAGACTGATGAATGTACTACTCCTGGACGCCTGAATGTCTTCGAAGTAGAAGACAGAAACATAGTGGTAGACTACGCTCACAATCCCGATGGATTGAGAAATTTAAGTGAATTTACCGAAAATATATCCGATGGGAATAGAAAAATATTGGTATTCACAGGTCTTGGCGATAGATCTGATAAGGATATACTTGAGAATGGTGAGATCGCAGGAGAAAACTTCGACGAGCTGGTGTTCACGGAGAAAGAAGATCTGATCCGAGGTAGAGAGAATGGAGAGATCATGTCTCTCTTGAAGAAAGGGGCGGAAGAGGTTGATAGTAAACCGATAATGATCGAGGACCCTCAGAAAGCCATTTCCTACGCACTAGGGGAGAGCGAAGCCGGAGATGTAGTAGTGTGCGCAAATTTGGACATCACCTCTGAGCATCTCGCAGAAATATTCGGATCTTCAAGTGACCTTTGGGATAAAGAAAAAGAAGATATTAGGGACTGCAAGATAGATCTTATATCTACTCAAAGTTCTAGTGAAAAGAGTGAACCGATGGTTGAAAAAGCTCCAGAAAATTGATAGAGTTTAATAAAAGATCAGTCGTTATTTTCGGGGAAGACCGGCTTTTTCCCTTCTAGGTCATATTCACATCCGTTAGATAGGATATGGACGGTGATCCCTTCAGCATGAAGAGGAGTATCTGGACTGATCTCGGAGATGTTGGTATGCTTTATATTTCGACCATCAACCACGATTATATTTCTGCTTCCGACCACATTGAATTTATGCTCTTCAAAATCCCATACCGCCGCAGTATTTTCTCCTAGACCTATCCCGAGAGTGATAGGATTCTCCACTACGACGTGTACCAGCCTTGGGAATCTCCCTCTTGCTGTGAAATGTGTGTCTATGACTGTCTTTGACAAAAAATGTAATCCATGGGTGAGTTCTACCACACCGGCCATGAGCGCATTTTTGCTTTCCCCATAGGCTATCATAAGGTTCGTCATGCATACCGCCCCAGCGCTAGTACCTCCGACTGGATGTCCTTCAAGATGTTTTCTTCGGATCTCTTCCGTTAAAGCACTACCTCCGAGTATGGTGGTTATCCTCAATTGGTTCCCACCAGAGAAGAAATATGCGTCGGCGTTCAGAGCTTTTTCTATCATGCTCTCGCTGTTAGCTTCTTCTCTACTTTCCGGATTCAAGCTTATCGAGTTTGCTCCCATCTTTTCGAAGATATCTGAATATCTATCGAGTGTTTTTTTGGGTCTCTGGCTTGCGGTGGGTAATATCCCTATAGTTGGTTCCTCGCCGCACCTGTTATTCACTATCTCTATAAACTCCTTCAAGATGGAACCGTCCGTGGACAGGTCCATCTTTCCTCCAACGGTTATCAAAGGACCTTTAGCCATCTTACTAACCACCGTCTGTTCGATTCAAAATATTTTAACCTCTGTATAAACCTTCCTATCTTATCTCAATGGTTCGATCGGTATGATATTCGTCGGAACGGATAAATATCCTTGACAGTATACCCGGAGTAGATGGTATCTATGGATGAGCGTAAGGAGCAAATTCTGAAAGAAGTCTCTAGGGTGAACATAGGTTCTTTTCCCACGCCTCTTCAGAGCTTGGATAACATGAGTGAGAAGTACGGAGTTGATTTGCTTGTCAAGAGAGACGATCTCTCTGGACCAGGTTTTGGAGGAAACAAAGTTAGAAAATTAGAGTTCATCATCGCCGAAGCTATGAAGAGAGACTGCGATCATGTAATCACTTATGGAGGCATCCAGTCCAACCATTGTCGTCAACTCGCCGCAGCTTGTAGGATATATGATCTAGAACCTATATTATATCTGGTGTGTGAAGAAGAACCTGAAGAGTACCGTGCGAATCTTCATCTAGACAAATTGTTAGATGCTGAGATAAATTTTGTAGGAGCGGAACTTAAAGATATGGAAAATGCTATGGAGACTGCTCTCAGGAAGGGTGAGGAGCGGGTGAGGGAGTTGGAGGAAAAAGATATCGGATGTTATGATTGCCCTCCTGGTGGATTTGACAGGAACGGCACTTTAGGCTTCGTAAAAGCCTTTGAAGAATTGATCGAACAGATGAGAGATATGGGTAAAGAGATAGATTATATAGTGCACGCCAGCGGAACAGGGGGCACTTATACCGGTCTGCTGATCGGGAAAAAGATGTTTGATTTGGACATAGATATATTACCCTTCAGCGTCTCTAGTCCTGCTCCAGATTTTGAGCAGAAGATATCTTCGATGAGCGAGAAAGTGAAGGAAAAACTAGGAGGTGCATCCTCTACCATAGATCCCGAAGAAGTGGAGATCGATACCGATCATTACGGCCCCGGATATGATGTGCCTTATGAAGGTTCAATCGAGGCAACGAAAGAATTGGCGAGGGAAGAGGGTATCATTTTAGGGCCCGCTTACACAGCCAAAGCTATGGCCGGTCTGTTAGACTACATCGAGAAAGGCCGGATAGAAAAAGGGAGCTCAGTTCTGTTCTGGCACACGGGGGGAACACCAGCCATATTTGCGGAAAAGGAGATCGTGGGAAAAGTGTACGATTGAGGTCTTGTAAGTCTAAACTCTTGTAGGATAGAGGAATTCTCTCTTCACCGGTTGGTATCGGATTGTATAGTCAGATTTCAGTCGGTTTCGCTATGACTTCTTTGACTTCCATGTCGAAGAACTTTCTGCTGTTCTTTCCCTCAATCAGCAGGACTGTATCTGCACCATACCCGGTTCCAGCGATGGCTACAACAGGCTTCGACGGTATCAAACCGGCATCTGTAGCCATCGAGACTATCTCCACACACACTTTGGTGCCCTGACCGAACAGCCTGAGAGTGTCCGCGATAACCGAAGGAGTCATTATAGCGCCTTCTTTCTTTCGGTAATAATCGTTCCAGGAATGGAACGGCATCGGACCTGTAAATATGTTCATCCCGCTTTCCTCCATCTTTTTCCTGTTCTTTTCTTCAAGTTCCTGCTCACCCTCGTTTCTAAAGCCTGTGGAGTGAGTGACAGCGACGACGTTCCGTTTTTCGTTGAAGACTTTTCCAGCTTTCACGCCGGTTTCACCTCGTGTTGTTGCCACCACTATGTTCTCTACATCGTTTTCCTCCACATATTCCTGAGCGATCTCGAGGACCTCTTCCGTATCCATATCTGCAGTATCTATCATATTATCCGTAGATAAAGGAAACTTTTGAGTTTTAAGTCTTTCTCGTTGGTAAAATACTTGATGAGTTAAAAATAAGATGATATCACTTACTGCCTGGATATTCTCCAAACCCTCTAGTTTTGAATCTATCAGATTGACCGAAAAAATCTATATTTAGATCGAAATCACACATGAGGAGGTTAAGATGTAGTAGAGGGATGAACTTGAACACTTTTATAGTAAGAAGTTCAGTATCTTTGACTTCTACTTGAAGTTCTAAATCAATATTTTCTGAATGGGATATGATTTTGTAACTTTGAGGTATATTTTTTTCTTTATCGTATTCTAAAATGAAATCTTCAATCTGGTAGGTTTCTCCATCTAAACTCAAAAGAATACATTTTTCACCTGTTTTTCTGGGTTTAAAAAGTGTAAACGAGAGATCTTTATCGGATAATTTACCTGTGAATTGGAACCAAATCCAAGGGTTTTTCGCCGGTTTCCAATGTCCCAGATTACTGTCATAATATCCATCTCCTACGATTTCTATCCTCTTATTCGGTATATTTATAGAACCTACCACGTTAGCATGGTTACAAAAGACTTCCCAGTCCATCCATCTCTTTTTCTTTTCCTTTTCAAAGACCTCTAGTTTTTTTCCTTTTGACATGCACTCAAAGGTCAATTCCCAATCTATCTGCTTTGAAGTTCCCGATATGATCCAACTGTTCTCTTTTTTTTGGATGCTAAAGTTACCAAAAATCCACTTTTTTTCATCCGATAAGTTGGAGTGTTTCTTTTTGCTCTCAAACATCCCGCTTTCTCTTTTCCCGTTCTGGTAGATAGCGTAAGAGATTATCTGTTTTCTCAAACCTAAAATATTTTTAGGATTGCCTACAGAATAACAGAAAAAACCCTGAGCCTCGGGGGAATCAAAAGAAAAATACTTCCACTCTAGATATCTCCAGTCTTTAAAATCTCCAAAAAGTTCAGATTTGAACCTCCAATCATCTTCTTTTATTTCTTGGTCCATATCGGTTTTTTTGTAAAACATGAGCATGGTATAAAAAATTACTTTACGCAAATAATCCTTAAATATTCTATCACAGATTTTTTATATGAGAGTTTTGTAGTTCTTATGTTTTCTAAAAAGGTACTCAAATTCAAATTTCTTGTATTTAGTCTTCTATCTATTTTAATTTTTAATAATGGAAAATTTTCTATAAATTCCAATATCTTTATTAGCAATTCCGATCCTTTGGCAAGATGCTTTATGTTCTTATCGGTGATTTCATCGATCTCTGGTCTTTTGCGGAATGTCTCTTCAATCACACCAAGATAATCATCTTTAGTGAAGAATTTTTCCGTATTTAGCATAGCTTTATAGTCATCTACAATTTTATTTTGTACTAGATTGTCTTTCTTTGTTATATCACCGATTATGAAGACTCCGCTGTTTTTTAATACTCTGTGAGCTTCTTCAATGAATGCTTTCTTATCTTCAAAATGGAAAGCGGCCTCGCAAGAATATACGCAAGAAAAAAATTGATCTGGAAAAGGAAGTCTTTCAGCGATCCCCTTCAGTATTTTTATATCTTTACCTTTATTTTCTTTTTTAACCAGTTCTTTTGCATGCATGATATTATATTCGGAGGGTTCAACCCCTATTATTTTGGCTCCAGTGAGTTCATTCAATAATGTCAATTCACCACCTTTGCCGGCTCCGATAACTAGTATATTTTCCCCTATTATATTTGAGATCGGTCTTATCAATTCTTCAGTCAATCTTTTTGAGGATATACCAGGCTTCAGTAACCAGTATTCGAAAAAAGAGTCCGCGTACCCAATATTTAGGAAATGGTCTAGCCCTGACAGTTTATTCAATAATTCGATCCCCTTTATTATGTCATCCTTTCCTTTTTTTCTAGGGGAATATAATGGCAGACCTTTGTTCCTGTCATAAGTATTTTCATTCGACATGGATCTCATCTATAGTTTCTTAACTTTCGATAAACCCCGTACATACTCTTTGATTTCTGTGGATATGCATCATATCTTCTTTAAAATATATTTATTTCGGTTCCTAGTATCTTAAAATAGTTTGAAGCAGCATACAAAATATAATTTCAGATAGATTTATATACGACGATTATTTTTATTACAACAATGGATGGTAAATACAGTTGGTCATATTACATCAAAAACTTTTTGGTGATCAGTCGAGCTAAGATTCAGGTGGGGACACCGCCGCATCCTCTTTTGGGTTTGATCCTTGGAGCGACTACGATTTCCCAGTTTTTATCATCGATTTCAGTAGTATATATTGGGCTTTATTTTCTCTTGATAACCTTTGCCTGCAATGTGAATTGCCTTTATGATGTAAACATCGATGAAAAATATAAACAGCATATGAGTTCCGCTGTTCGGAATCTGGGTAAGGAAAACGTAAAAAAGATCATCATCTTCGAGGTAATCGCGATATTAGGTCTCGTTTCATTTTTAGTGATGAGAGGTTATTACATAACCTCATTTTTATCTTTGTCTGGACTGATTTTTGGGTATATCTATTCTGCTGAACCTATCAGGATAAAGGGAAGAGGATTTTTCAGTCCTTTTCCCGTACTTGTAGGACTGTATACTCTGCCGATTTTAGGTGGTTGGTTCATATTTCAGAACTCATTATCCCTGCATATAATCATTTTCTGTATCGGGTATGCTCTTTTGAATGAGGGTATTACTCTAGTGAACACTTGTGAGGATTACAAGGAGGATATGGAGGAAGATATCCAAACATGGGCTCATATTTTGAGTATGAGAAAAACGATGAGAATCGCCTTCTTTTTCACCACGTTCGGAGGACTCGTAGCTATAATAGGAGTGATATTGAAGCCTATACAGCTGGGATGGACTTTTTACAGCACCTATTCTAGTGTTATCTTCATCATCCTTGGGATCATAAACACTTTGATGATATTAAGGATAGGTGGAGATATATACGAAGCCGGTGGAGAAGAAGACCTAGAGTTATCTTGCAAAGAGGCTGCAAAGAATATGCCAAAATGGTTCATCTCTTCTAGATACCCTCTTCTGGCTATGGCGCTTCTTCTACTTTTTCAGTTTTAAACCGAGTACCGTAGTTTCTCAAATGAGGAGGAATTATTAAATGAACAAGATAACTTGGCTGGATAAAATTTCTTCATTGGCGAAAGAGAATATAATTTTGTTTATTTTTATATATTTAGTTTTCCTAGGTATTTTAGATAGTTCATTTAAAATGTTATTAGGTACGGATCTGAATATCTTTCTTTCTTACTTTTATTTGAATATCCTTGCCTTTAGTATACTATATTTTTTCATGCTGGCGATAGTCCATTCTCTCTCAGATAATAGATCGATAAGTGAATCAGTTATCAGCCTATCATTGATATTTTGGTTAATCGCAATTTCTCCTTTGATAACGTGCTTAATTGGAGGCAATATCTCTTATCTTAACTTGATGGGCTCCTCTTCTATGATGGAACTACTCTTATTCAATAATGATATCAATAATGGGCTTCTAGTTATCTATCTTTTGATCTCATTGAATGGCATTTTGATCGTTAAGAAATCAAATAAGAGCAACTTGGGCAATTCGATCAGTGGTTTATCTGGAATGTTTTTCTCTTTTATTGGCTTTATAGGTATATTTTCCCAATACAACATCACAGGTATAAAATCGACAGATTTTTCATCCATAGTTTATGATAAACATTTGGGATTATTACTTCTCATCCTTTTGATCCAACTATCCGTTATCATCTTAATGATCATGTTCGTTTGGAAAAAGAGACTACTGAAACATTTCATCTTTAACCTGAAAATCTTTCGAACCTTGCATTTCATCTCTATGACTTTTATAGGTTTCGTAGTCCTGTCCCAGGTCAACAATCATACGGTTGATATCACTAATCTTTGGAATCTTATATTTATATTTCTCCCGGCATTGTGTATGATTTTTACATGGCAGTTCACTGCTATGGTTAACGATATCTATGATATCGATATTGATCGTGTTGTCCATCCAGATAGACCTCTAGTGGCTGGGAAGATCGAACCTACGACCTACAAAAACATCGCCGTGGCTTTTGCGGTAACTTCAACTTTGATAAGTTTGTATCTCGGCATATTCATGTTTCTTCTGAATTCAACTTTTGTATTAGCGGCTGTTTTATACTCGAGACCTCCAATAAGATTGAAAGAAAGAGTTTACGGGTACGTTTGTGTAGGTTACGCTAGTGTTGTGGCTTTCTTTTTTGGGATGTATTCTTACATATATTGGTCCATATCGATTGAAATTAGCAGATGGTTTTTGTTTCGAGGCGTTCCATTCTATGATGAATTAGCATCGATATCTTTGATCATCTTCGTAGCGCTCTCTGTATCTCCGTATATAAACGCATTATCTGATTATGAAGGGGATAAAGAATCCGGTGTCAATAACATATATACTATATATGGTAGAGAAAAAGGGAAAAAGATCGTCACAATATTGATTGTTTTTCTTTTCCTCAGCCCACTTTTCCTTTTTCCTAACCTTTTCGACTTGATAGTCTTTATTCCTCTTTCTCTCATCTCAGCGTATATTTATTATATCTATGAAGACCATCGACCGATTTTTGTTCTTTATTTCATCATCGTACTTTACTCGGTGATGAGATATACGGGCTTTTTCTGAGTTAGTAGAAAAAAGATTATAAATAAAATAAAGTGATTTTCTCTAAACAAATGAATGACAAGAGTTTGACACAAAGACTTCTAGATTTTCTCGAAAAGGATAGGTTTAACCTCACTGCTGGTTTGATATATATATTCATCATAGCAGGGATAAGATCTTTTTTTGAAGCCCACGTTGGACAGTACCACGGTTATGGAAGATATCTTTTTACTCAACACGTTCTACTTTCCTATCCTCAGCTTTTGATGGCTGCTCTCGTTGTATACCTTTTAACAAAAAGACCTCCAAAAAAGATAATGAACGTTTTTCTCTTTGGTTGGTGGCTATTATTGATTCCTCCTTTTGCGGACTATTTGATCTATGGAGAGGGAGGTGTAGATCTTGGTGCCCAATACGAGTACTTCAGCGTTAACGAGATTCTCCCTGCACTGATGAATGGCTGGAATCCAGTTTTTGTTTACAATTTGGGAAGTCGAGGACAGGGGATAATGTTCCTTGGTTTGATGATCGGGACAGCCTCATATATAGGTATAATAACAAGGCTAAATCAAAAGTTATTGTCGCTTTTCAAGGACAAAGTCTTGGATAAGAATTTAATAAAAAAGACATTACAGACCATAGGAGGCTATTTTGGTATCTATTTTATCACGTGGTTCATCGGATCATTCAAATTTTTCATGAACATGGGGGAAGACTATTATCTACTTTTTAACAGGTTCAGATTTCCTCTATATTCTAGGTACTATGTCTTTTTCAGGGAGCATAATTATCCTGAAGACTTGATATTTCCTCCAGAAGATGCAGGAATACTGGGACTGCCGATGAACCTTATAACCAACCAGAGCAGATTGATTTATTCTTCTTTTTTCATTTTACTCTCGATAATCACCCTTCTTATACTTTTTTATCTCTCTGAGAGAGAAAAGCTGAAAGCCATGTTCAACGCTCTACCGAAAAGGAACATGGTCTTGAGTTCTTTGAGTGTATTCATCGGTATAACTTCGATCCACATGCTCGATCCTGACTTTTCAAAAGGATTCGCGATAGATCCTACTTATCTGCTCCATGTGCCTTACATTTTTTTCTCTATATTGATCGTTATCTTACTCGTTCTCTTCTGTTTTTTTGTCTACCGTTACTTCTCATGGGATGAAGATAATGCAGATCGATTGGATGAAAACTTCTCAAAATACCATTATTTCCATTTGTCTGCTTCCTGTGCTCTTAGCGCCCTTTACTTTTCGATGGTACTAGGCTACATCTCTTTTATTTTGTCACTTTTCTGGATCACTTTTTCCGTCTTTGTATTTTCTAAGGAAAAGAGTATTTTTAGAAGAGAACTCAAATTGATGGTATTTGGTTTGCTATCCTTTTTTCATGGTTTCATCACACCGAATGCGTGGCGCAGTTACATAGTCGATCGGATCGGAGAAGTTGAAGTTACTAGCGAGGTGGTTGCTAGGAGACCACCTCTGACTTGGGAGATATTTTTTGTTATCATTTGGCTCATAATCAGTTTTTGGTTCATAGCTAGGATTTCCGAAGGCAATAAAAAAGGTTTAGAGATCTTTTCCTTTTTGAGTAAAACTCAAAATAGATACGTTAGCTATCTCCTTGTTTTAATTCTATTCTCTTTGCCGATTTTTTATTTTCCCTCAGTTTTAGGTATTTTACTTTTCTTATCGATAGCTGTTGCCACACCTATATGGTATGAGATAGTTGAGAGAACAGAAATCATATCTGTAGCCTATATGATCCAATTAGTCTTATTTTCATTTGCATTTTTATATTTATAGAATTGTAACCTTTACTAGCTTGTTTATAATAATCTTAGCCAAAAGATTTAAGTAATTATTTTCAATTCCAATTTGTTCCTCAATGATGGGAACTAAACCCGGAGGAAAATTAATGGAAAACAAACCCCAGTTTATGGCTGTTTTTTTAGGAGTTATCTTGGTGATGGCAACTTTTTCTGCAGTTGCCGCCGGTTTTGGTGTTCCTACCGAGAAAGATATCGTATTAGTCTCCCTTGGCAGGGAAAATGACGTATCTAGAATAGAATCAGTTGGTGGAGAAATACTAGAAACATATCCCGATAAAGCATTAGTTGAAATCCCTGAGATGGGTGAAAGAGATTTACGGGCTGAAGGTATAGATATCTCGAGTTCGCTTCCCGCTAGAACGGAACTTAACGTTAAAGGTCATCAATTCGATGTAAACGAGGGAATGCCTGATTTTCCAGAAGAACTGACTATAGATGGTTATGAATCAGGTGAAGAGGGACTTTACTTGGTGAACATGATCGGACCTGTACACGCAGAATGGCGAGCTAGACTAGAGTCTAGAGGTATAGAGATAATAAATTACGTGCCAAACTATGGTTATGAAGTCAGGATGACGCCCGAATGGGCTGAAAGAGTCGAAGATCTAGAATTCGTAGAATGGGTCGACATATATCAGCCTGGTTTC
>Ga0207421_10003248_pt1 | contig 19447 bp, 12 predicted proteins | sample SodLakKL_010_SED_4_FD_187542 | JGI IMG/M metagenome (GOLD analysis project Ga0207421, IMG submission 187542) | Alkaline sediment microbial communities from Lake Tanatar, Kulunda Steppe, Russia - 8KL_010_SED (SPAdes) (version 2) | ecosystem: Environmental > Aquatic > Non-marine Saline and... | reverse complement strand
CTTGCATTACTTTGCTATAATATATTATAAAGGGATCGGCCCGGGAAAAAACCGCCTCCTTCCCGGAGGTTTTCCAGGCCAGAAACATCTCCAGCACCACAGTTTTCCTCCTTCTTTTCTTAAGAGAAAAACACCGCAGTCGGGGAAAACGGTGCCAGCCAAAGGAGGGTTATTCTTTGTCAGCAAAACGGAACAAAAAATTCTCGATGATCCTGGGCTTATTTCTTATTTCTCTACTTTTGGGGGGAGGCCTGCTTATCAGTGCAGCCCCGGGAGAAAGCGATAACACTTTTGCAGGAGGCAGCGGAACTGAAGATGATCCATACTTAATTTCCACTGCCGAACAGCTGGATGCAGTTCGACATCACCTGGATAAGAATTTTCTGCAAACCACTGATATCGACCTGGCTGATTTCCAAAACAACTCTTCCTGGGAACCAATTAAAGAAGATTGGTCCGGTTTTTCAGGCACTTTTAATGGCAACGGGTTTTCCATCTCCGGCTTGTTTGTGGAACAGGAAGAGGAAAGCCGACTGGGTCTCTTCAGCACTCTGGAAGTTGATGGATTTATCAAAAATGTTACTCTGAAAGACGCAACGGTTATCACCACCGGTTTTGGCGGCTCCGTTGGAGGGCTGGTAGGAGAAAATAGGGGACACATTATCAATTGCAGTTCTTCCGGCCACATATCCGGGAGCCGCCTGATTGGGGGGCTGGTTGGTTTCCAGACTGCAACCGGGGTAATCAGCGACAGCCATTCCAGTGCCCGGGTAGAGGGTGTATCAGGTATAGGAGGACTGTTAGGAATTAATTACGGAGAAATTTATGCCAGCCATGCCAGCGGCAAAGTAACAGCTACGGATGCAATCGTTGGGGGGCTGGTTGGCAACAACCGGGAGGGTATCATTTTCCGGAGTTACGCTACCGGAAATGTCGAAGCCGAAGGACAGGGGACAACCTATGCCAACGCCGGAGGACTGGTGGGAGATAATAATGAGGGTCAGATTTTAGAAAGCATGGCCCGGGGTGATGTTGAAGCAGAAGGACTCCCCAATTTAGGGGGATTGGTTGGTTTTAACCGCCGGGATGCAACCATATCTGATTGCTATGCGCGGGGCAGTATCTCCGGTTTTGGCGAAGTTGGAGGCCTGGTGGGAACCAATACTGGAAGCATTAGCCGTTGTTATGCAACGGGATCGGTAGAGGGTTTCCGCAATGCCGGCGGCCTGGTAGGTGCTGATGGGGGAGAAGTTTGCCCTGATAGTTTTTTTGACCGGGATACCAGCGGGCAGGAGGACGATGAAACCCGGGGAGTCCCCCTGAATACCGATCAGATGTTTATAAAGGAAACCTTCAGCAGCTGGGATTTTTTGGAAATCTGGGGCATCGAAGATGGAGAAGGGTATCCATTCCTCCTCTGGGAAAAAAAGTGACATCCGTCCAGTTTCTGCAGCCTCTCTTTTCCCGGGGGGCTGCATTTTTTTGATCTTGCTTTATCCCGATATTTTTGCCTGGATCCAACCGGAACTGTCTGCACCCTTTATCTTTAAGCAACTCTCATATTTTGCAGGATTCCAGAAAAAGCAGGGCGAATTAACAGTTGGAGGTGAAGATATGGCCAGACTTTTTTTCCCATTACTTCTTTTTATTCCCCTTTTTCTTTTTGCTGCATGTTCCCCGGGTCCACAGTATAAGGACGGGACTTTTTCTGCTTATTCTGAGGCAGATGATTACGGCTATGCCCGAGCCACAGTTGAAATTGTCGATAACGACATAGTCGATGTTGAACTGAAAGAATTCACCGGAAAAGGAGAAATTCTTGATTTTTCTACCTACCCCTATCAGCCTACAGTGGAAGGGGTTAAAGTGATGCGGGAACGCTTTATTGAAGCTGATTCAGCAGAGGTGGACACCTATACTGGTTCCACCCACTCCAGCGAAAAATACAAGGATGCCGTAGGAAAAGCCCTGCAGAAAGCCAAAGAAGACCCGGAAGAGGAAATTGAAACTGAACATTGGGATGGCACCTTCATGGGGACTGCCGAGCAGGAAAATATCCGGGCCGTGGCCTGGGTTTCCATAAAAGATGACCGGATTATTGATGTTTTCTTTAACGATATTGATCTGGAAACAGGTGATTTCTTTGACTGGGAGGACCGAGAGCATGATATTCTTCCCGAAGCCAGGCGAGAAATGCAGGAAAGAATTGTTATGGCAGGGTCCCTGCAGGTAGAAAAGTTCAGTGGAGCCACCCAGAGCAGTACCCTGTGGCTGGAGGCAGCAGAAAACGCCCTGGAAAAAGCCAGGATCGAATAATTAATTGGAAATCAAACCTTTAATCGAAAACGATAAACCCCCTTACCTTTTTTCTTTTGTTATCCAAAATTTTTGTTCAACCGGACAAGAGCCTGGACCCTGCAATTTCACCGGGCCTTTCCAGGACCGTAAATTCTCCCCCAGAAAAAACTTTGCTCTTAATCCATTTTCCCCACTATCCTGGTAGTTATCATTCTTTTCGGTGGGAAAAAACTCTTCAGGGAACATCTCCCCTCTGAAAACAACAGGCTCCCTGGACTGATTTTATTCCTGCCGGGGAGACAGGCAGATTTTCCAAAAAAAAAAGGCTGGACTCCATGGTCCGGCCTTTTATCTTTTTAAGCTCCTCTGGTTTTATATTTTTTCCCAACTACTGATCTCCCAGGGCCAGCACCTGAACAAATACCTCAATCAGTTCCGGGTCAAACTGACTCCCTGCACACCTTTTCAATTCCTCAATTGCTTGAGCTCGGGACATGGGCTCTTTATAAGGGCGGCCATTGGTCATTACATCATAGGCATCCACAATAGAATTAATCCGGGCCAGGAGGGGAATGTCCTTACCTTTCAGACCCCGCGGATAGCCCTTCCCATCCCAGCGCTCGTGGTGGGCCAGAATTTCTTCGGCCACGTGGGATATCTCCTCGGTAGACCGGGCAATTCTATAGCCGCTCTCAGGATGGGTTTTAATCAGAGCCCATTCCTCTTCATTCAAGGGACCCGGTTTATTTAATATCTCCTCAGAAATAATGATTTTTCCAATATCATGCAGGGAGATCAGGAGTTCCAACCGGTTTAATTCCTCCTGCAATAACCCTATTTTTTCTCCCATTCGCCGGGCCATTTTCCCCATGCGGTAAGTATGTTCCTCGGTTTCCTGGCTCTTTTCCTCGAGAGTTTTTATCAGGCTGGTCAAAACCGCGCTCCTGGCACTCCTGCTTTCTGAAAGCTTATTGCGATACATCCTTTTTTCTGCCAGGGCCAGAATTTCAAAGATTTCCTCCTCTTCCCCCTCCTTGCAGGCCACCCCCAGGGCCATAGATAGGGGCACATCGCCAGAAAAAGCCTGCTCACATTGGTCTAAAAGACGGGTAGAAATGGAATTGGCCTCCAGCAGAGTAGTCTGGGGTAGCAGAACCACAAACTCATCGCCACCCCAGCGGGCAATAATGTCCTCCTGGCGGAACAGTTTCTTTAATATTTCTGCCGCCTTTTGCAACAGCTTATCCCCCTCAATATGGCCATAAGCATCATTTACCAGTTTCAACCCATTTATATCTCCCATTATAATACTGATTGGACACTGCCGGGAAGTATCCAGTCGCTTAATTTCCTGCTCCAGGAAGGTCCGATTATAGAGGCCGGTCAGGCTATCGTGAAAACTCATATATCTGATATCCTGTTCCGATCGGATCCTGGTTATGGCCTCGGCTGCATGGCTGATCAGAATCTCAGTCATATTCACATCTTCTTTGCTGAAAGCATTGGGGCTGGTAGAAACTGCCTGGAAAATCCCCAACCTGCCTATGGGAGTGCTGATCAGGGAGCGAAAAGAATCTCTTATGGGGTTTTCTTCATCATTGGCTGGCCCCAGGTCATTGTCCAGAATGGTCCGCCTCTCCCGGTAGCACTGTCCGGCTACCCCTTCGGTAATGGGTGAGTCAGTGGAACCCCCTTCAGGCATACCCCGTGAAGTTGCTTTAACCACAAAATAATCGCCTTCCACCATATCCACGGTACAGATATTAAAGTTCATGATTTTTTCTGCAGCATCAATAATCATTTGATAGACTTCATCCTCGGTTTTAGCCAGGCTCATTCCCAGGGTGTTGTTATGTAGTTCTTCAATTTTGTCCCTGGTTTCCCGGACCTTTTTTTCAGTTTCTTTACGCCCGGTTATATCTCGAATGGTAACCAGGAAGGATAACTCCTCCTCCCGATTTATAAAGGTGCTGCCAACAGCTTCCACCCAGATGTATCCTCTATCGGGATGGAGATACCGAAATTCCTGGCGCTCTTCTTTTCCACTTTCAGCAGCATGGACAAAAGCACTTTCTACCCGATCCCGATCCTCAGGGTGAATAAAATGAAAGTTGGACTGGCCGATTATTTCTGTCCCCTGGCCCAGAATTTTTTGATGGGAGGGAGAGATGTAGTTGTAAACCCCATTGAGATCCATTTCAATTACAACATCATGGTAATTTCTGACCATGATCTGCAGCCTTTCCCTGGTTTCCCTGAATTCCTGTTCCGCCAGTTTCCTCTGGGTAATATCCAGGTGAGTCCCAAAAACCCATTGAGGTTCTCCCTCTTCGGTCCAGGAAATAACCCGACCCCGGTCCTGGATCCAGATCCAGTGGCCATCCCTATGCCGCATGCGGCATTCCAGATCATAATGCTCGATTTCACCCTGAAAATGCTTTTTCAGCATTTCATCGCTTCTTTTGAGATCCTGGGGATGGGCAAACTCCCGCCAGGTAGCAATGGACACCGGCATTAACTCGGCCAGGGTGTAGCCCACCATTTCTGCCCATTTTTCATTAAATATTGTTTCCCCGGTCTGCGCATTCCATTCCCAGGTCCCCACATCGGTGGCTTCCAGGATATGGCTCAACCTGTTTTTCTGATTGACCATCTCCTGTTCAGCTTTTTTACGCCTGGTAATTTCGGTATGAGTTCCCACAAACCGGGAGGGTTGTCCCTCCCCGTCCCATTCCACTATCTGACCCCGCCCCAGGATCCACATATAACTCCCTTCCTTACGCAGGAAACGAAATTCTATCTCAAATCTATCTGTTTCTCCAGCGAGATGAGCCTGTATGGCCTCCCGGGCAGTTTCTAGATCCTCGGGGTGCACTCGCTCCCCCCAGGCCTCAAAAGAAGCCGGGAATTCCTGAGGCTCATAACCGGCCATGGTATAATAGCGGGGATCGAAAAATACCTGATTATCTTTTAAATTCCAGTCCCACATTCCGTCATTGGCTACTTTTAGAGCCAGGTTCAAACGTTCTTCGTTCTTTTTTAACATTTCCTCCAGGCGATATTCCTCGGTTACATCCCGGAATACTAAAACCACCCCTGTTGTTTCCCCATCTTTATTCAATATAGGCGCCGCCGAATCAGCTATCTGGTACTCCTGCCCCTCCCGGGAAATCAGGGCGGTGTGATTGGCCAGGCCCACAATATTTCCGCTTTCCAGGACTTTTTCCACCGGGTTTTCCACCGGTTCTCCAGTGCGAGAATTAAAAATTTCAAAAACCTCCTGGAGGGGCCGCCCCCAGGCTTTTTCTTTTTCCCAGCCGGTCAGTTTTTCTGCAACCCGGTTCATCCGGATCACCTGACCCTTAACATTGGTGGCAATTACCGCATCCCCAATAGAGTTCAGGGTTATCCTCAAATTTTCCCGGCTGTTGCGCAGCTTTTCTTCTACTTCTTTTCTTTCCGTTATATCCCGGATCAGGGCCAGGATATAATGCTGACCTCCAAAAGCTACCTTGCGGGTGGAAACCTCGACAGGCATGATGCTGCCATCAGCATTAATATGATCCTGTTCAAACAGGTGGGCCTTCCCACCGGGTTCCCATCGAAACCACTGGGAAAGAATTCCTTCCCGTTCAACCGGCTCCGGATGCAGATCAAATACATTCATCTGCAGCAATTCCTGGCGGGAATAACCGGTTTTTCGGACAACTTCCTCATTGATTTCAACGATTTTTCCATCCTGATCGTGAACAAAAAACATTTCTGCAGATTGTTCCACCAGGGCCCGAAATTTTTCTTCGCTTTTTTTCAGCTTCTCTTCCGTTATTTTTTTCTGGGAAATATCCCGAAAAATGGTGGCAAAAAAACCCTCTTCTTCGCTAAAAGCAGTAACCTGGAACCAGCTGTTCAGGGGCTCGGAATACTCCTCAAAACTGGCACATTTCTTTTCCCGGCTAATGTCGCCATACACAGCGATCCAGTCAAAACTGGAATTTAAAATTTCCGGCAGGACCTCTGTGACTTTTTTGCCGATAATCCGGTCCCGGGCCAGGCCAGTCATCTCTTCGAAAGCAGCGTTAACCTGGCGGAAAATATAATCCACGGGCTGCCCCTTTTGATCCCAGACCACTTCATGGTAAGCAAATGCATCGGGGAAATTCTCCAAGAAGAAATTATACTTCTGCACTGAGGATGACATCGGGTTAACCTCCCTGTAATCTGGATCCAGGTCCTTCTATTATATCCATCAACCTCTACCGGGCATTAATTGCTATTTTTTACCCGGGTCAGGACTGCCTGTCCGTTCTCTATCTTCTTCCATAACTCCCAGGAAAATTTCAACCAGTTTGGGGTCAAACTGCCCTCCTGAGCAGTTTTTAAACTCATTAATAATTTCTCCCCGACTCAGGGGCTCTTTATAGGGGCGGCCGTTGCTCATTACTTCATAAGCATCAGCAATTGCCGTTATCCTGGCCAGGAGGGGAATGTCCCGACCCTCCAGTCCCCGGGGATAACCAGAGCCATCCCATTTTTCGTGATGAGCCAGAATATCCTGGGCTACATGAGCAAACTCGGGCATGGCCTGAGCAATGCGATAACCGCTGGCTGGATGTCTTTTCATAATTTCCCATTCGGCGGAGTTCAGGGGCCCCTCCTTGGTCAATATTTCTTCCGAAATATTAATTTTCCCAATATCGTGCAGGGTAATCAGGAGGCTGAGGCGGCTCAGTTCGCTTTCGGCCAGGCCCAATTTCAAGCCAATCTTATGGGCAATTTCCTGCATTCGCCGGGTATGGATTTCTGTTTCAAAACTCTTGGCCGCCAGGGTTTTCAATAGGGCATCCAGGGCCGCATTACGAGCACTACGGCTTATGGTCAGCTTGTGCTTGTACATGCTGTCCTCGGCTTCCTTCAAAACTTCATATAGATCTTTGCTTTTCCTTTCTTTACTTCCTACCCCCAGGGATATGGAAAGGGGAATATCTCCCACATACTCCCGGGAGCAGACAGAAATAATCCTTTTGCAGATCTTTTGGGTTTTCTCCAGGCTGGTTAAAGGCAGGAGGATTACGAACTCATCGCCCCCCCAGCGAGCAATAATATCTTCTTCCCGGCAGCACTTTTTTAGAGTCCGGGTGGTTAATTTTAGCATTTCATCCCCCTGGGAATGACCATACGTATCATTAACCAGTTTTAACCCATTGACATCGGCCATAATAATACTGATAGGGAGCTGTCTCTCGGTATCAAGCCTTCTCATTTCTTCCTCTAAAAAAGCCCGGTTATAGGTGTCGGTCAGGCTATCATGAAAACTCATATAGCGGAGTTTTTCTTCTGCTTCTTTGCTTTCCGTTATATCTATATGGGTACCCACCGTCAGATTGGTGGGATTGCCCTCCTGATCACGGAGAGTCTGTCCCCTGGACCAGACCCAGACCCAATTGCCTTTTTTGTGCTTCAGGCGGAAATAGTTTTCATACATACCCTCCGGGTTCTCCAGGTAGCTGGCAAACTTTTCTGCAGCCCTTTTTCGATCATCTGGATGAATAAAGTCCAGCCAGGTTTTTTGCAAATTGGAACAGCGCTCCATGGGGAAATCTTCGGGATCATGGCCCAGCATGGAGAAGTATTCCGGGCTGCACCACAGATAATCCAGATCATAATGGTATTCCCAGGCCCCGGTATTGGAAACTGTAATTATCGATTTTAATCGTTCTTCGCTGGCCCGCAGGGCTTCATAGGCCTTTTTCCGATCATCGTTAAGGAATACCTGGGCTATTAAAGAAGCAATAGTAGAAACAAAAGCCTCTTCGTCAGGATGCCACCGCCGGGGTTCTCCTTTATTTTCCAGGCAAATAATCCCGGTCAACTTATCTTCAATTACCTCCCCGTCCATCATGGCGGTAAGTCCCAGGGGCTTGAGGTATATTTCTTTCAGCAAATCCTGCCCACCATCATCTTTTTGGTCTCCTGATAAAACACTGCTATCTTTTAAAATCGCCTCCAGGTAGCCGGGCACACTCTCAGCGGGTCTGGTTTCTCCCCTGTAAAATTGCCCACTACTGGCTTCATAGAGGGCCAGGCAGCGCAGTTGGCCTGACTTTTCGCCGGGAACCCAGATTCCAGCCCTTTCCACTGCCAGGGTATCGGTTAAAATCCGGGTGATTTTCTGCAGGGCACCCTCCACGTCTCCCCTGACAATTTCATCTTCCAGAACCAGCTGACCCAGGGCCTGGCGCTGTTTTCTGGCTCGGGCTTCACTTTCTGCCAGTTCTTTTTCCCTCTTTTTGTTATCGGTAATATCCCGGACAATTGCCAGGGCCTTATCCTCTCCACAGGGGAGCATTCGGCTTTCAAATTCCCGGATTTCACCCTTAATATTTAGCTGATATTCATAGGTCTGCAATTCCCCGGTTTGAAAAGCCTGCTCCAGTTTTTCTCCAGTTAGTTCAGCCAGTTCGGGAGGCAGGGCTTTGTGCAGCGGTTGGTGGAGAAAGGAAGAGGGTGGAACCAGAAGCCTTCCTTCCTGCCCCGCCTTATAATCAATTGTTCGCCCTTCTTTATCAAACAAAAACATTAAATCGGGAAGGGCCTCCACCAGGGCCCGATTGCGCTCTTCGCTGGCCTGCAGTTCCTGCTGACTTTGCACCCGCTGCAACGCCTCCAGGGAATGACCAATCATCAATTCCACCATGTGCAGGTCTTCATCATCGAAGGCTGCTAACTGATCGGAACAGGCCTGGAATACGCCGATATTACCCAGGGGCACACTTAATCCGCTTCTATAGCTCTTTTTGCGGGGACTGGCCTCGGGATGATTCTGAATATCATCAGCAACAAAAGATTTTCCAGTCCTTAGAGTCTTGCCAATTATCCCTCTATTCAGAGGATATGATTTGATATCCTCCTGCAGAGAGGTAGCCCTATAAACAATTCTATCCCCTTCTTTAATTCCCACGAAAGCATAGCTGAAGTTGAGAATACTGCGGGCTGCCTCCACTGTTGCTTCATATATTTCCTGCTCGGTTTGCAGATGCATCAGGCTCCGGGCAAAGAGATTCAGGGCTTCAACTTTACTTTTTTGCTCCTGGATTTTTTTATCCCTTTTCTTTATATTGGTAATATCAGTTAAAACCCCCTGGGCCCCAACAACTCGGCCCTCCTCTTCCCTTTTCTGAGCCCGGGTCTTTACCCAGTGTAAACTGCCGTCTTTTTTTAAAAAAGGGAACTGCACCGGCTCATTGGTTCCCTCTAAAACCCGGGAACACACCCTTTTTCTCCTGGTTCCATCCCCGGGAGGGATTAAATCAATAAACTTTCTCCCCTTTAATTCCTGGAAAGAATAACCGGTTATGGCTTCTATATTGGGTGATAAGTATTCTATTCTTCCCTCCAGATCGACCCGGTAAACAACTTCATTCAGATTTTCAATCAGAGACCGATATTTTTTTTCATTGTCCCGCAGCCTGGCCTCTGCCTTCTTCCGCCGCAGGGAAATAGCCGAAATATGGGCATAGGATTCCAAAAATTCTGTTGATAGTTCCGGGTTCTGCTCTTTCAGGCCCAGGATGGACACCCCATAAAGCTCCTCATTTTCCAGGTGAGCCAGACCCACCATTTGTCGGATCCCGGTTATTTTCTGTATTGCCGTTGATATGCTCTCGGGAATTGCTCCCTGAGTCGCAGCCGTAAGGGTGGGGCGACATCCTACAACCGAAGACACTATTTCTTTATACAAATCGGGCCCCACCGGGGTTTCCACATTCAATATTTTGGGGCCCCCTATTTTTTTCACCATTTCCAGGAGTTTATGGTCGGTTTTGATATTGCGGGAAATCAGGGCCTTTTTTTCGGGGCTGTACTCGCTGAAGGCGGCCAGGACAGCTCCGGTGTGGCCCTGAAGCTGGGTTAAAATCAGGTCGATGAGGTCCTCATAATCCCCCGCTCCAGCCTGGGCCACAATGGCCTCATTTAACCTCTGGATAATGTGGCTTTTTTCCATAATAGCCCGTTCATTTTCCCGCCGTTGAGTAATATCCCGGGCCAGAGACTGAATGGTCCCCCTGTCGTTATAGGAGACCACCCGGGAGCTGACCTCCCCACTGATTAAGGATCCATCTTTACAGCAAAAATCCCCGGTGAACTGAATCCGGCCCTCTTTTTGCAGAGTTTTTAATCGCCGGGGCATTTTTTGATTTTCCTCTTCACTATTTATATCTCTAAGATTTTTCTCCAGCATTTCCTCCCGGGAATACTTCAAGTGCCGGCAGGCATTTTCATTAACCTCCAGAATATTCCCATCAAAATCATGAATATAAAGGGCATCATTAGAATTTTCTACCAGGGATTGATATTTCTTTGCTTTTTTTTCCAGGGCCAGTTCCTTTTCTTTAAATTCCGTAATATCCCGAAGAATAACAGTCATGAAATCCTTTTTTACCGCAAGAACATCCATCTGCAACCATTGATTGCTGGAAGTAAAAAACTCCACAGGAGAGGCATTTTCCCCATTATTCTCCAGTTCCTTCAGAAAAAAATCCCATGTTAATTTTTCCCCGCAGAGGGGGAGTTCAATCCGGGATGCTTTTTGCCCGATTAAATGTTCCCGGGAAAAACCAGTAAGCCTTTCCAGGGCCGGGTTGATTTCCCGGAAAATATAGTCAGGGGGATCGGAACTATTCCCTCCCGTTTTTTCTATTAAGGCCAGGCCATCCGGCCCCTCTCTGGCCAGAACCTGATTAAGATTGTTATTCTCGGGCATTAAGCTCCCCCCTTTCCAGCAACAAAATCTAGCCTTCTACCTCCCAGCAATATGGACAAAAAAGTTCTAGGTTCCCAGTAAATTAACCCCGATAAAAAATTAAGAAACCATTGGGAACGGGCTGATTTGATGCGTTTTTTTCAACTGGTTTCGGATCATATATATGTTGTTTCCAGTATAAATTATTTCTATAACCAACCATTTTTCCCTTTGCTTTTTTTTTTACAAATAAAACTCATTATCGAGAGGCTGGTAAAAAACCTTCCTTCCGGGGCAGGTGATTTGGGGCTGATCTTTAGTCAAAATTTATGAATAAACAATTGTGGGGGTGGAAAAATGACTGTTTGCAGTCTTCCTTCATTTTTGCTTGCTTCTTGCTGCAGTTGATATTCACGGATAACCTCCCGAAAAACCATTTCCATTCCTTTTATTTCTCCTTTATCGGAACGGATGGGGGCCCAATCCGCAATTGGAAATGATCCCAATTTTTATTTTTTTCCAGGTTAAAAGGACTGCCTGTAGGTGAAAAATAATCGCAGGAAACTGTCCCCTCCTGTAAAACCTGGATGGAGTAGTTCATCCCCTGGAACTCAGGAACCTGCTGCTGTAGCAGTTACATAGCTTCTGGCCCGGTGGGGTTTTTAGTCGGGACAGGAATTTTTTTGCCTGTTTTTTGCCGACAATTAATGTCTATTATAAACAATTATCGGCAAAAGACCTCCGTTTTTTAACCCCTGCTGTCTTTGGCCCGGGTTTTTTTCCGGTAATTTTGGGGTTTTGCCGCAGGGTTTTATTATTCAACGTAGAAATCAGTTAAATCATCAAAGGCCTCAAAAACTTTAATGGAGGAAGAATTAATGCCCTGGAAGGAAATGACGGTCCAAAATCTACAGGAATTTTTTATTCCCCTGGGATCATTTCCGGTTGAATTCCGAAAACTGAGGGTTGTGGCCCTGGTCCGCCTTTTTCTAATAATCCCCACCCTTTTTCTTTTTACCCTCCATTCCCTCTTGACGATGAAAACCCAGGCCCATGCCCCGGAAGTAATGGATAGGATCATTCTCACCTGGGGCTTTATGGCCCTGCTTTATCTGCTGAGTAACCTGGCTCTGTACCTGCTGCCCGAAAACAAAAAAAAGCTTAGCTTCAGCCTGATCTACCTGGGGATTATTCTGGAACTGGGGACCAATCAACTTCTTCTCTATTCCCTGGGCTCTTTAACCTCTCATGCCACCCTGTTCATTATATTAACTGTCGTGGTTTACCGGGTATTTTTTGATTTTTTTTCTTCTCTCTTCGCAGCTATTAGCGGTGTATTATTTTTTTCAATCAGCGCATTGCTGGAGGTTGCGGGGATTATAACCCTTGCTCCCGGTCTTCCTGAAGCAATACAGCACCCCATTTATACTGGAGATCCGTCATTTTTCCCTCTTCGGATCATTCAGGCTGTTATTCTGGGTATTTTCACTGCTTTTATCATTATCAATTTTGGGATGAATCAGGCTCATAAACTGGAAAACACTTTACATAACCTCAGTATGAAAGATGGCCTTACCGGGCTTTTCAACCGCCGCTATTTTGATCAGCAACTGCTGCAGGAATTGAAAAGGGCCCAACGCAGTTCCAACCCCCTGACCCTGATTCTGATAGACATTGATTTTTTCAAAAATTTTAATGATCAATTCGGCCACCTCAGGGGAGATGATTGTTTAAAGGAAATCGCCAGTTCCCTGAAAAGCTGCCTGCAGCGACCGGGGGATATAATCGCTCGTTATGGCGGGGAAGAATTTGCGGTAATCCTTCCGGAAACTTCCCTGGAAAAGGGGGCGCTGGTGGCTGAAAAACTGCGGCAAAAAATTGTAGCCCTGCAAATCCCAGCCCCCCCTTCAACCGGGGATGCCTGGGTTACCATAAGCCTGGGGCTGGCCAGTTCAAATTCCGAGGAAGATGCTCCCGAACTGCTCCTTGACCGAGCGGATCTGGCCCTCTATCAGGCCAAGGAAAAAGGGCGCAATCGAATAGAGCTAACAGCTTGAAAAGGCGGGACTTTTTCTGCTTGCTTCGAAAGTCGGATCCAGCTCTGGATCCGACTTTTTTTCAGCAATTTTTTCTCAAAAAAACCACCCGGGATATTCTTCAGGCCCCTCCAGAATTCTTTCAATCTTTTTCTTCATCCTGTAGCTATAATTCCTTTCTTCTAACAGTCGGGTCAGGGGCACATAAATCAGATCCAGGGGAGCCCTTTCCAGTTCCTCCAGAATTAAGGTGTACAGCTGTCTGCTGGTATTATTGGAGGGTGTTCTTTTTAATTCGGCTATCAGGGCCTGCACCGTCTCCTCATCCATTCTTTCTTTCAGCACCTCGACAATTTTTACCCGGGTATGAACCTGCTCCAGGCTTTCTGCCTCCGGCAATTCCCGATAGTAATCGCGCAGGGCACAAAAGGCTTCATCATTTTGTCCCCGAGCATAATTGATTAAGGTTATTAAGGCCTTTTCTGCTTTTTCCCGGTCTGAACTGTGCAGTTCTTTAACAACCCCCTCCATCGAAGCTCCCTGAATAGAATCCCAGAGAGCTTCCGCAATAGATTCATCAAGGTCTTCCAATTCATAAAATCGGGCAGGAGAAAACTCAGAACATATGGGATGACTTAGAGGCATTCTTTTTTCCAGGTATAGCTCCCAACAACATTCAAAACCGGCATTTTCCAATATTTCCTCGATAAAAGGTTCAAATTCCTCTTCCTCCAGGCAGGCCCCATAATCTGATCCTTCTTCGGGGAAAAAAGAATTGCAATGAAAACAGGTCTTTTCCCCTTCCATCTTCTTTTCTTTCATTTTTTCCCTCCTAACTTTTTGTCCTTTTTTTTCCTCCATTTCTCGCCTCTTTGCCCTGCCTGCCCCAACTGCTAGAAAGCAGCTTCCATAACTGCAGGGTTAAAGCTGGGGAAACGACGGTCCAGCCTTTTTAAAACTCCTTCCCGACTGCCCATCCTAAAACTCATAACAGAACAGTATTCATCCAGGGCCAGTTGAAAAAGGTACTCCAGGTCCCGGGTGGTCAGTTTGCTGGTAGCAAAGGTGGGAATACTCCGCCCATCATAGGTGGAATAATTCGGCGATTGCCAGGTCACCCCGTATTGAGAGGGATTCTCATAAAATGGGGTCCCGGGATAGCCCACCAGCAAATTTATTTCTGCAGAGGAAGAAACCCCTTCCTGCAGCCAGAGCTTCATGGTAGCAATGGTGGCGCGAGCTGTATCCCTGCTTTCTTCGGGCACCCCAATAATCCAATAGGTATGAGTATGAATACCCTCTTCCCGGGCCATTAAGCACAACTTCCGGGCCTCTTCCAGCTTAATATTTTTCCCCATTGTGTTGAGAAGCTCCTGGCTGCCGCTTTCCACTCCCAGGTGCAAACATCGGCAGCCCTGCTTCGCCAGTTCCCTGAGATTTTCCCGGGTTACTCCCGGGTTAACCCGGGTCTGGGCTTCCCAGGCAATTTCCCCATCCATTTCTCCCAGGACCCGGGCCACTTCCAGAGCAGCAGGGATATCATGAAAAAAGTCATGGGTCCCCAGGTAAAAATAGCGGCTGCCCCTTTCCTCCCGCAATAGTTGAACCTCCTCCTGAAAACGGGAGGTATTCTGCCAGGTTATATCCTTTTTCCAGAAGTCAGCGCACCAGATACAATCGTTCAGGCATCCTGTAGCGGGGGTAACCCGGGCAATGGGAATCATAATTTTCTTTTCGGGAAAAAGTTCCCCCGGGGCAAAATTATCCTCCAGGTGCTCATATGCTGGCAGGGGCAAATCCCATCGATCCAGGCGGGGTCGATCCGGGTTGCGAATTATCCGATCCCCTTCCCTATAGGATATTCCAGCAACTTTATCCAGTGAACCACCTTCTTCCAGGACAGTTAACAGTTCGCTGGTGGTGGCTTCACCTTCCTTGCGAACAACTACATCAAAATCTGAATTCATCAGGATTTCCTGATCCCGGGCCCAGGCATGAGGCCCCCCAATTGCCAGCCAGACATCGGGATTTTCTTCCCGGACAGCTGCAGCCATCCTGCGGGCTGCAGGATAAGAAGCAGTAATAGGGGAGAAGCCAATCAGGTCAAACTCGGAGGCCCTGGAGAGAATTTTTGTTAACAGCTGTTCCTCCCGGTAATCTGTTTCATCTTGATGGCCCAGGGGGCCAAAAAAAGAACATTCATGGCCTTCTTTTTCCAGGAAGGCAATTAAAGCCAGGAGTCCCAGATGTACAGGCTCCAGGTATTTAAAGCGCAAAAAGTCAGCTTCATCCAGGTGGCCCAGGACACCCTCAATTCGGGAAGCAAAAAGGTAAAAATAATAATCCTGTTGAATCAGGCTGAGGGGTGCCGGTGGAACGGGTACTGCTGTTAAAGCAATTCTCATTGTCTTCCCCCTCCATCATACTGATTTTTTTCATATCTAAAACAACCGGGATCCGGAGCCTGCAGCTTCTTAAAGACTGCATAGGCCACGGCCCGACAACCATAGCACCTGTTCCTTTCTCCACACTGACCACAGCTTCCCTCCAGAAGGGAGTTAATATTGCGGCTGACCTTTAAGACCGATGAGCCTTCCCAGATTTCTGTCAGCCCCTTTTCCCGGACCGAACCCGCAAAAAGTTCAATACAGGGGCAGGGCCGGACCAGTCCATCGCTACCAATATAGCAGCCGGTCCGCAGCCGATTACAGGGGGAATTCAGGGAAAAAGGAACCCTGGCTCCCGGTTCCAACAGTTCCCGCAGTTCCCCCGGGCTGATAAGTGCCTCCTGATCCATTGCTCCTACTGGAATGGGGCGATTCAGGATAAAAAGAGCCCCCTGTTCTGCAGCCCATTGCTCCAATTGGGGAATTTCCTCGATATTATCCCGGGAGGCTACCGCCTGCACCGCCAGCAGGGGCGGCTTCTCTCTACCCAGACCTGCTGTCTTCAGCATTTCTATACCTTCCAGGACCCGGGGCAAGTTCCCCCGGGTTCCCGTCATTCTATTAAACTTTTCCTCCTGCAGGGTGGTCAAACTAACGGCGACCATGGCCTCTTCCCGGGCCAGTTTAGCAGCAATTTCGGGCTCAATCAAACTCCCATTGGTCACCAGCAGGGAGGTAATCCCCCTGTCCTTTAACTCCCCTATCAATTCCATTATTCCGGGAAAAAGGAGGGGCTCACCCCCGGTGAATTCAACCTTTTGCAGGCCCAGTTCCCGGGCCTCCTGCAACACCTCTTCCAGCAAAACCGGGTCCCATTGTTCTTTTGCAGAATCAGCCTTGGAACAAAATATGCAGTTAAAATTACAGGCTGCGGTCAGGCCAATGGATAGGTACTGCAATTTCTCTCCCTGTTCTGGAACCGTATATTCCCAGGGATTAAAGGTAAAAACCCCTTCATTTTCTTTCATTTAAAGCCTCCTCGATAAGGCCATAAGCTTCCCGGTGAAAGCTTCCCGTCCTACGGTGAACCACGGCAAAACAGGTGTTATGGCATCGATATTTCCCCTCCCAGTATTTACAATCCCGGCATTGTTGAGGACGGATAACCTGCGATTCCTGGCGAATTCTGCTTTCCTGCCAGATCTCAACCAGGGATTTTTCCTTTAAATTGCCCAGGGGCTGGCGGTGATCCCAGAAACCACAGAGAAAAACATGGCCGGTTGCATGCACATGAACATAATTATAGCCACAGGTGCATCCCACCCAGATTACATTTTTGCGGGGCCGGTACAGGTCAGGATAACGGCAGGGAACCAGTGAGCAACAGCATATCCGGAGGGGAACTGTCCCCTTCTCCGCCCGCTCCAGCAGATTTTTTAAGGCCTGATGCTGAGTGAGAGGGTCCGGATACAGGGGAAATATATGGTCTGCAGTTGCCACCAGGAATTGAACTCCCATCATTATGTTGCTGGAATTAAAACTCTCAACATATTCATAAACTCTTTCCAGTTCCCCGGTATTATATCTATTCAGGGTAACCTCCAGATCTACCGTAATTCCTGCTTCCAAGAGGCCCTGCACATTGTGATTGAATTCCTCCCATAATTCCCGGCTGTTGGTGCTCTTCTGCCCCCGCATCCAGGAAAAAAGATCCGGATCCGTGCTATCACAGGAAACACAGGCAAAAGACAAACCAGCCCTGGCCAGTTCCCGGCTGAAAGCGGGACTGCATTTCTGGGCATTGGTATTAATCCTGCTCCGGATCCCCAGCCTCTGGATCAATTCAAGGGCCTGGAGTAAGTAGGCCCGGGAACTGTCATCCATGGTTACCTCCCCGCCCTCCAGCCAGACCCACTCCGGGGGACATGGCCCCAGATCCTGAACCAGTGTCCTTTCCATGAGCTCCAGGGGGAGATAATCTCCGGTTCGAGAAAATTCCTGCTCATACCCACAGTACAGGCACTGGACATTACAGGCCTGCTGCAGTTGAAATTCAACCACTTTGAACCGGGTTCCTCCCGGTTCAGAATTACTTCCTATACCTGAATAGTTCATTTTTTTCTGCCCCCTGTAATTATTAGAAATCCCTGACATCCAGATAGGCCAGTTCCAGGGTTCCCGGGTCTTCCCCTCTTTTCGCGGTGCGCATCAAAATTTCCCCCCTCACGGAAAAAAAAGACTGTTTCTGCACCAGCGGGACCAGGGGATCCCGGGCATCCAGGTGGCACATAACAATTGTCGCTCCCCGGTTCGCAGCTTCTGTTCTCAAGTCCTGGAGCAACCGGGCAGTTTTTTTCGGATCCTTTTCTGTCCCCCCAATATCGAAAATATGGTACAGGGGGAGTATCTGGCCGGGGCGGGGCAGAACCGGGAGTTTCAGGGCTTTTTTCCCCCGATCCGGCAACAACCCCAGCAACCGGAACCAGAAGGGGACCCTATCCACAACCTTGGTAGAAAGAACCGAGCTATTCCAGAGACCTCCCGTTATTTCCATATTTTCCCCCAGTTTAAAAAAACCAACCAGGGGACCTCCCTCCCCGGAAAATCTCCAGGGCAGTTTTTTTACTTCAATGAGATCATATTTTTCCTGCTGCTTTTCCAATCCAATCCTTTCCAAGCCCTTTTTTTCAGTAAGTGGCTCCAGTTCCGCCTCCCCGGGCCAGGCAGCCAGGAAAAAAACTTGAAAAGGGGCCGCTCTGAACATACCCAGGCGCCGGGCCAGGACCTTGCTGATCTGATTGGAGCCCAGGACATAAGTGTAGCCATACTCTGCCCCCTGTTCCCGGATATATTCCTCGGCCTTCTGCAGTAAAGCCCGGGCTACTCCTTTGCGGCGATGGTCGGGGTGGACCCGCAGATCATACACATAGCCGGCCTCCTGCGGGGAACCCCTTAATCGAATTTCTTTAATACAGACCGCGACCACACCAATTACTGCTTCCCCTGATCGAGCCAGGAAAATTTTCCAGCGATCATAGACCCGGGAGCGAATAAAGAAATCCTCCCGTTGATAGCGAAATACCAGCCCCCTTCCCTGGGTGCAGAGGGAATCAAGTCGGCATAATTCAACATTATCAGCTTTTTCCGCCTGACGAATTTCCACGCTGTCCCTCCTCCCCGGAAAGAATCAGGGCAGCCTTGCCCCCTCCATAACCATAGGAAGTGATCAGGATATGCCTCAGGGGCTCCTCAGCAGGCCTGGCTTCCAGAACATGATCAAAAGGATCCTCTTCATCCGCTTCCTGAAAATGGGCAGTGGGAGGAATAATACCCGTTTCCAGGGCCATCAACCCTGCAGCAACCTGCATCAGTCCTCCCACCGCAAAAGGCTGTCCCGTAGCCCCCTTTATTGAAATTACCGGGGGCAGTCTATGACAACCAGCAAAAAGATCGGCCAGCGCCTTAACCTCCATGGCATCACTGCCCTTAAAACCTGAAGCATGAGCAACAATCAAGCCCAGGTCTTCCGGTTCCAGTCCTGCAGCCTGCAGGGCAAGGCGGGATGCTTTCAGGAGAGCCCTGCCATCAGGTCGATTGTATTTAAAATGAAAACCGTCCCCCGCAGCTCCAAAGCCGGTAATCAGAGCCCGGGGAGCTGTTCCCCGCCGGGCAACCACTTCGGGATTTTCCAGCACAAATAGGGCACTTCCCTCCCCGGTTACCTCCCCCGAGCGATTTACATCAAAGGGGCGGCCTGCTCGGGTAGGATCGGGGCAGGAGGTAAGGAGTTTTGCCCGGGAAAGAACCCCCAGGGCAAAGGGGAACAGGGTGGAATCGGCCCCACCGGCCAGCAATACCCGGGAGGGCTCCCCTGCAACATCCCGAGCGCCCCTTCCCAGGGCCATTATGCCCCCGGTGCAACCAGAGGCAAAAGTTAGAAGGGGGCCGGTAACTCCCAAAAAACCCGCCAGTTCCAGAGCTGAATT
>Ga0207421_10003246_pt1 | contig 19452 bp, 19 predicted proteins | sample SodLakKL_010_SED_4_FD_187542 | JGI IMG/M metagenome (GOLD analysis project Ga0207421, IMG submission 187542) | Alkaline sediment microbial communities from Lake Tanatar, Kulunda Steppe, Russia - 8KL_010_SED (SPAdes) (version 2) | ecosystem: Environmental > Aquatic > Non-marine Saline and... | reverse complement strand
GGAAAGACTAGAAAGATTACGAGAGGAAGAGGATATCGAAGTCAAAGAATATGAAGTCTGGCACGATTCCAACAATCAATCTTTGATGATGAAATATGCTGAAGAGAGATGTATCGGTGTTCCTTTTCTTTTCAACAAGGAGACGAACGAATACATCTGCGGACCCAGTTCTTATGAAAAGATAAAGAAATGGGCAGAAGGTGAAGAACTCGGTGAGGAGGTGAAAGAATGGGAATAGAACTTGAAAAGCCTGAAAGTCCAGATATGATCCAGATATTGGACAAAGATGGTGAACTAGTGGGTGAAGAACCTGATATGGACGAGGAAACTTTGAAAGAGATGTACTGGTGGATGTTCTACGCGAGAAAAGCTGACGAAAAAGCGCTGAAGATGCAGAGGCAGGGTCGGATGGGAACATTCGCTCCTATCGAGGGACAGGAGGCAGCTCAGATAGGTGCTTCCGTGGCGATGAAAGACGATGATTGGCTCGTTCCAGCCTTCAGAGAGTTAGGGACTTACTTAGAGAGAGGTGTTGGTCTTGAGAAGAACTACCAGTATTTTATGGGCGACGTTAGAGGTAATGAGATACCAGAAGGTGTGAACAATCTACCTATCGCGGTTCCGGTTTCCACCCAAATTCCACATGCTGTAGGTCTAGCCTGGGCCATGAAGATCAAAGGAGACGAAGGTGCCGTCTTGACCATCTTTGGAGACGGGGCTACCTCAGAAGGTGATTTTCATGAGGGATTGAATTTTGGAGGAGTTTTGAACGTTCCCGTGGTTTTCTTCTGTCAGAACAATCAATGGGCGATCAGTGTACCTTTAGAAAAGCAGACCGCTTCTGATACTATAGCTCAAAAAGCTCACGCCTATGGTTTTCCAGGAGTCTATGTTGACGGTAACGACGTTTTAGCTGTTTATGAAGCTACTAAGACCGCATTGAAAAGAGCTAGAGAAGGAAAAGGGCCCACTCTAGTCGAGGCTTTGACTTATCGATTGAGTATGCACACTACTGCAGATGACCCCACAAGATACAGGAGTCAGGAAGAGCTGGATGAATGGAAGGAGAAAGATCCGCTGAAGCGTTTCCGCATCTACTTGAAAGACAAAGGTATATGGACTGAAAGATGGCAGGAAGAATTGGAGAAAAAAGCGAAGAAAAAGATAGATGAGGCTGTAAAAGCTGCTGAAAGTATAGAAGAACATTCTGTTGAAGAGATGTTCGAGCACATGTTCAGCGAGATGCCTAAAGATATGAGAGATCAGATGGAATACCTTAAAAGGAGTCTAGAGGAGAAGGAGATCGAAGAAGAACAGGTCGAGATAAAGGAGGGATTTCCATGACTGAGATGAACATGGTAGGAGCGATAAATGACGCGCTTCATCTAGAGATGGAAAGAGATGATGATGTGATGGTTCTCGGCGAAGACGTCGGCGTGAACGAAGGAGTCTTCAGGATAACTGAAGGCCTTTTAGATAAGTTCGGAGAGGATAGAGTGCGAGATACTCCTCTCGCGGAATCCGGTATCGTAGGTGTTTCTATAGGTCTTGCGCTCTACGGCATGAAACCCGTGGCGGAAGTACAGTTCATGGGCTTCATGTGGCCCGCAGTGGATCAACTGAGTTCCCACGCCTCTAGATACAGGAACAGGAGCAGAGGACAATATAACGTGCCGATGGTTCTTCGTGCACCTTATGGTGGAGGCGTAAAGGCATTGGAACATCATTCCGAAAGTTTCGAGAGCGTACTGGCTCATATACCCGGTCTTAAAGTTGTGATACCTTCCACTCCAAAAGACGCTAAAGGACTCCTGATCTCCAGCATAAGAGATCCTGATCCTGTAGTATTTCTAGAGCCGAAGAAGCTGTACAGAGCTTTCAAACAGGACGTTTCCGAAGAAATTTTTACGGAAGAACTGGGAAAAGCAAGAGTTGTCCAAGAAGGAGAAGATATCACTCTTGTGGGCTGGGGCGCTATGGTCCCCAAAATGGTCAAAGCCGCTGATCACGTTTCAGGTGAAGGGATAAGCGCCGAGGTGATCGATCTCCGTACGATCTATCCCTACGATGAAGAGACGGTGCATGAGTCGTTAAGAAAGACCGGTAGACTCCTGGTGGTACAAGAAGCACCCCGTACCTTAGGATTCGGTTCTGAAGTGGTTTCTAGAGCGGTTAAAAAGGAGATGTTGAGTATGAAGTCTCCTCCCATGCGCGCTACAGGTTTCGACGTTCCTTTCCCACTATACAAGATGGAAGACTGGGCGATACCAGACGTTGATAGGATAGTCAAGAAGATCAGGGAGGCGATAGGATGGTAGATTTTTTTAGACTTCCAGACCTTGGTGAGGGAGTGACTGAAGGCACCGTTATAGAGCTGACAGTAGAAGAAGGCGATGTAGTTGAAGAAGATGAAGATATCGGTAAGGTCGAGACGGACAAAGCCTTAGTAGATATCTCTTCCCCCTATTCAGGGACAGTACTTAAGGTTCCAGTATCCGAAGGAGACGAGGTTAAAGTCGGTGAAGTCATCATCGTGGTGGGCGAAGAAGGTGAAGAGATACCTGAAGAGGATATTGAAAAAGAAGAACCCGATAAGATAGAAAAACCTGCGAAACCCAAACCTAAGGATAGAGGTGAAGAGATAAAAGCCACTCCAAGGATCAGGAAACTAGCTGAAGAGAAGGGCATAGATCTGAGCGAAGTCGAAGGGACCGGCTCGGGTGGAAGGATCACTGAAGAGGATCTCGAGAGGCTCGAAGAAGAGGAAGAGCCGCCTAGAGTAAGATTGAAACATGATTTTTACGGCGATATCGAGCACGTGGAATATAAAGGAGTCAGGAAGACCATAGGAGACAAGATGACCGAGTCCAAATTTTCGGCGCCTCACGCCGCATCCATGGATGAGGCGGACGTTACTGAACTTTGGGACCTGAGAGAAGAGTTGAAGGAGCAGAGTGAATCTGGCCTTAGTTTCCTTCCGTTGGTGACCAAAGCGGCGATCGAAGCTTTGAAGGAGAATCCCCTGCTGAACGCCGAACTAGTCGAGGAATACGAAGATATCATAGTCAAGAAGTACTACAACATCGGTATAGCTGTCGCCACTGACAACGGTCTTATGGTCCCTGTAGTGAAGCGTGCTGAATTCAAAGACGTGTTCGAGTTGTACGATAATATCGTTGAACTTGTAGAGAAAGCTAAAGAAAGGAGTATAGATCTAGCCGACCTGAAAGGTAGTACTTTCACGATAACGAACTACGGCTCTTTGGGAGGCACCTACGGAGTACCGATAATAAATCCACCAAACGTCGCAGTCCTAGGAACTGGAAAGATAAGAGAACTACCTAGGGTAGTTGACGGAGATATAGTCCCGAGAAAGGTGATGCAGCTCAGCGTTTCCTTCGATCATAGAGTAGTGGATGGAGCAGAGGTCGCGCAGTTCATGAACACACTGATAGAATATCTAGAAGACCCTGAGAAGATTCCTTTAGAGTGATCTACGGACTGAGATTCCAACCCTCTTTTCCATATTTTTTATCTACTAGTTCTTTCGCGCTGTCTAATTCTTCTTTCCGTATCTTTTCAGTGAAGTGTTCTTTTCCCTCTAACAGTCCAGACTTCAAAAGTTGATAAAGACCATCGAATGAGATATCAGCGAGTTCGGAGATACCCATCACAGAGTTCATTTCAGAATTGATGTATCTATCCCCAGTGTGAGAATCTTTCAATACTGAGAACATCGTCTTTTGATCAGGCCTGTAAAGTACGGTGCCATGTTGGAGAACAGCTTCGCTAGTCATCTTTTGGGCGTTACCTGAGATCTTATGGCCTCCCACGAAAACGCTGTTAGGCTCTACGAACTCCGCGTCTATATCTATTTGATCAAATATGTTTGCTAATCTGGTACAGATCTCTCTATAGATCAAGGTTATATCCATCGGAAAATGGTCTTTTGGAGCTATGATGCTGTAAACGATCTCGTCTCCGGGTGAATGATACATGGCTCCACCGCCGCTCGGCCTTCTTATCACGCCTATGTTTTCATCTCTGCAAAGTTTTAGGTCTACTTCATTACTGGCTTTCTGACTCCTTCCGATAGTTACAGCTCTACCCCCCCATTCCCAGAAACGGAGTATGGATGTTTTAGTTCGGGAGACTTCTTTGAGGAGGACCTCTTCTAGAGCGATAGCGAAGTAAGGATCGGTTTCTTCCTTTGGGATGAATCTCCATTCCATCTCTTTTTCATATTACATAAATCAATAAATAATTTGATGTCGATTTTGAGTCCATGATGATATTCAAACTAAGATTTATTTGAAATATTGATAAATTATATATAAAATGTCTTGATGGTACTATAGAGAGATATGGCCGGTGAGGATAAAGAAGAGCCTTGGGGTATAGAATGGGAAGATGTACTTGACAGTTCTAGTGTATCTCACGCTGGGTTTTTTTCTAGATATTTAGCTTTCAGGATAGACGGTCTTGTCTGTGGATTATTGATCTCACTCCCCATATTTATCATAACAGTTTTTTACCTGAGAGGCGTCTTTCTGGTCTTTGGTATACTAGCTGCTTTGATATTTCCTGAGATCCTTTATTTTTCTTTGCTCGAATGGAAATGGAATACGATCGGAAAAAGCTTTGCCGGGATCGAGGTAGTAGACCGTGACAAAAAATCGATCGGTTTTAAACAAGCGTTAATTAGGAATTCAGAAAGGGTCATATGGATGATACCATTGTTAGGCCAATTATTTCTTTATATGAGTATTTCAAGTATCAAAGATGCGGGTGTGAGATTTGGAGATGATTGGGCAGAAACCTACGTGATCGAAAAGGGCTCTGATTTTGACTCTAAACAGCGAAAGCCTGCGGGTAAAATAAATTCAGGTGACATGTTAGGGAGGTTCTAACCCCCTTTAAATAGCTCGATCGCTGCATCAAAGTGATAGTTTTTTATATGCTTAATGAGTATAGCGTAAACCATGTACGAGAGGGTTATCTTACCTACAGACGGGTCTGAAACAGCAGAGATAGGGATAGAAGAAGGTCTATCTCTCGCAAAAAATTTAGACATACCTGCACTTTGCATCTACGTCACCGATTTCTCTACACTCAAAGATTTGAAGGAAAAGAACTATAAAAAAGATGTAAGGAGGGACATGGAAAAGATCGGTGAAAGGGCTTTGAAGAGTGTAAGAAAGAGAGCCCATGAGATGGGGGTCGATATCGAGACTAGAAACCTCATAGGTAAACCTTATCAAAAGATAACCGAGACCGCTGGTGAAAACGATATAATCTACATCAGCAGTCACGGCGCTTCAGGTTTTTCTGAACTGATATTCGGCAGCACTACTGAAAAAGTTCTCAAACACGCTGAATGTACTGTTTCAGTAGTAAAATCTCGATGAATGATACCCTTGATATCTACGATGATATTTTAGGGTTTTTGATCCTCTATGATGTTATATCGGGTAATGGATAGAAACTTTTTTATCCACATTCCATAGATATCATTATCCGATGACTTACGGCATAGGTAACACCTCTCTAGTCAGGGCTGAAAATCTTGAGAAGCATTTTGATATAGACAGATTGTTCCTGAAACTTGAGGGAGAAAACCCGACAGGCACGCACAAAGATAGACTTGCGATCCAGCACGTAGACGACGCTATAATCAGAAATTATGACAGCATAACGGTAGGTTCCTGCGGGAACTATGGAAAGGCGATGAGTTTTGTGGCTAATAAATCCAAACTAGATTGCCATATATTTATCCCTAGAAAATATACAGGAGAGATGGTAGGAAAGATCGAGGAATACGGTGCAGAGATACATAGAGTGGAAGGTGGGTACGAAGAAGCCGTTGAGGAGAGCAGAAAAAAAGCGAAAAAAAACGGATGGTACGATGCTAACCCTGGAGGCAAAAACACGCCTATTTCACTTGTAGCCTACGTAGATGTTGCAGAAGAGATACAAGAAGAACTCGGAAAACCACCAGAGAGTGTTTCAGTCGCGGTAGGTAATGGAACTACTCTCGCCGGCCTTCATCTTGGTTTTAGACTTCTCTGGAGAAAGGATCGTGCGGAGCACATACCTCATATGCTGGGTGCTTCGAGTCTTGGAAACAATGCTATTATAGAAACAATTAGACAGGAAAAACGTGAGATGATCGAACTCGATCCAGAAGATATAAGAGAGTCCGAAGTAAACGAGCCACTGTTAAATTGGCGATCGTTAGACGGGCAGGAAGCTATAAACGCTATATACGATACGGAAGGGATAGCTGTCGGGCTTGATGATGAAGAACTCGTTCATTACAAAGACCTGATATCGGATGAAGAAAACATAAACTGTTTACCCGCCTCAGCCTCAGCACTAGGTGCCCTTGCTAAATTTATCGAAGATAGTGAAGGCGATTCAGATGTCCACGTCATCGTTTTAACATCTGGTGAAAAACATGTTTGGAATTGAAAAAAAGATCCCGGCTTTGATATATTCAGAAGGTGAGTTCGGAAGGATAGATGGAAAAACTGCGAACGGCCTAGTAAGATTTTCGGAAAAGTACGAGATAATCGGCGTGATCGACAGCACTAGGTCAGAGAGCTACGTTAGCGAAGTATTGGATGATGTAGAAGAAGATATACCTATCTTCACCGATCTCGAGGAAGCGCTCGACAAGCTGAAAACAGAGCCAAAGGCGTTCATAAATGGCATAGCTAGAGACGGTGGAGGTTTCCCTTACGATCATAAAGACATCTTTTTAAAGGCTATAGAAAACGGGATGGATATAGTTCACGGCTGTCACGATCATATCTCTGAAGAAGAGGAATTTAAGAAGAAAGCGGAAGAATATGATGTTGAAATCTGGGATGTCAGGAAAGAACCTGAAGATCCACATTTTTTCACCGGAAAACTCAGAGATATCGATGATCCTCCAAGGATCCTCGTATCCGGTACTGACTGCGCAATAGGGAAGAGAACATTCTGCATAGAATTATGCAAAGAATTAGAAGACCGGGGTTATAATCCAGTATTCGTCGCTACCGGACAGACCGGTATGATACAGGGGGCAAAATACGGATTTCCTTTAGATGGTATACGAGGAGACTTCCTCAGCGGTGAAACTGAGCACGTGGTTTGGCAGGCCTCAACCGATGATGAGCACGACGTGGTGATAGTTGAGGGGCAGGCATGTATCGTCCATCCACAGGGTGGTAATCCTTTAGCTCTGATGAAGGGAGTACACCCTCATGGTGTTGTCTTGATACACGCTCCGGGTAGAGAAGAAAAGGATGGTTTGCCTGAATTCGATCCCCCTAATATTGATGATGAGAAAGAGACGATAGAGTTCTTCTACCCAGAGTCAGTGATCTCCATCGGTATCAACCACGAAGGGGGTATAGACGTAGAAGAATGGGTGAAAAAATATGAGGATGTATATGGTATACCAGCAGAAGATGCTCTTCTAGGAAGGCCAAAAAAGACAGCTGACAAGATAGAAGAAAAATTTATCAAAGGAGATCCAAAAGTGAAGAGGGCAAGATGAATAGAAAAAATATCAGATACAAAAGGATAGACGGTGAACCTATAGATGATCAAGAGGTGGAGATGTCTACCGAACTACTTCACGGATATCTTAAAGAGTTCATATCTAAAGATGCGCTGAAAAAAGACGTGGAGTATTGCTTTAAACAGGGTAGGGTCTGCGCAGCCTATCATGGAGAAGAACTCATCGGCGTTGTGGTAGGGGTAAAAACACCTTTCTTCGATAAATTCCATATCGGTCATATAGCGGTCAAAAAGGAGTTTCAAGGTAAAGGTATAGGCAGTGAATTGACCGAGATGGTGATACCAGATCAAACAGGAGCGAGTGTTCATCTAAACATGGGGAATCCTGAGACGGAAAACTTCTATAAAAAATTAGGATTCAAACAGACTCATAAGCGCTTCAAAAGAGCTTCTAAAAAAGAGAACGATGTAAAACCGAGCGATTAAAAAATAAAAGGTTTTTTTGGTAGATATCAGTAACCATCGACTCCTTCATCGACCTCTCTCTCATCCTCGATCACTACTTGTGCTGCGGCTATCCTTGCTACCGGAACCCTGTAAGGCGAACAACTGACGTAATCTAGGTCTGATCGGTAGCAGAACTTCACTGATGAAGGTTCTCCACCATGTTCACCACAAATACCTACTGATAGGTCCTCTTTGACTTTTCTGCCTCTCTCTGTTCCTATCTCGACCAGTTCACCTATCCCTTCATGATCGATTACCTGGAACGGATCTTCGTCCAATATGCCGTGATCCAGATAGTTGGGGACGAACGTGCCTACGTCATCTCTGCTGAATCCGAATCCCATCTGGGTCAGATCGTTCGTTCCGAAAGAGAAGAAATCAGCTTTTTTAGCTATCTCGTCAGCAGTCAGTGCTGCCCTGGGGACTTCGATCATAGTACCTACGTCAAAATCGACCACGTTCTTTTCGTCAAATACTTCCTCCTCGACCGGCTCGATTACCCTTTCTTTAACGTTCTCTAACTCTTCGATCTTCCCGACCAGCGGGACCATTATATGAGGATCCACTTCTATACCTTCATCCTTGACTTCTGACGCGGCTTCCAGTATAGCTCTTACCTGCATCCTGTATATCTCAGGGAAAGTTATACCGAGTCGACATCCTCTGTGACCGAGCATCGGATTAGCTTCTTCCAATCTCTCAACTTTGCTCTCGATCTTTTCTATATCCATATCCAGTTTGTCCGCAAGCTCTTTCTGGGTTTTTTCCTCGGTAGGAGCGAATTCGTGAAGAGGAGGATCAAGAAGTCTGATCGTTAAGGGCAGACCGTCCATGACCCTGAATAATTCCTTGAAATCTTTCTTCTGCATCGGCATGAGTCGGTCTAGAGCGCCTTTCCTATCTTCATCATCATCAGAGATGATCATCTCCTGCATGACTTCGAGTCTTTCAGGTTCGAAAAACATGTGTTCTGTCCTGCAGAGACCTATGCCTTCCGCACCGAATTCTATCGCTTTTTCCGCATCTTCGGGAGTATCTGCATTTGTCCAAACACCCATGTCTCTTATACCGTCGGCCCATTCCAACAGCTTCTCAAATTCTTCTGTGAATTCGGGTTCTATCAACGGTGCTTCACCCATTATAACATCTCCAGTGGTACCGTCTATCGTGATTATATCGCCTTTCTCTATCCTTTGACCTTCGACCTCAAAATATTCACCCTCTAGATCTATGTCGATCTCTTCAGCACCAGCGACACATGGTTTACCCATGCCTCTAGCCACCACTGCAGCGTGACTTGTCATACCGCCTCTACTGGTCAAAACACCTTCAGCCGCCGCTAGACCATGGATATCTTCCGGCGTCGTCTCAGGTCTTACTAGAACTACGGATTCTCCTTCATCACCTTTCATCTCAGCTTCATCGGTATCGAAGATGACCTTTCCCGAGGCCGCACCGGGTGAAGCGTTGAGTCCCTGAGTCAATTTATCGAGTTCCGCTTCAGGATCTATCCTTTTGTGGAGTATCTTTTCTATCTGATCACCCTCGACTCTCAAAAGAGCGACCTCTTTACTGATAATACCCTCTTCATGCATGTCGTGTGCGATCTTTACCGCGGCATTGGGGGTCCTCTTCCCAGTTCTGGTCTGTAATATGTAAAGTTCTTTTTCCTCGACCGTGAACTCAAGGTCCTGCATATCTTTGTATTCTTCTTCCAACGTGTGACAAACCGATTCTAGTTCATCATATATCTCGGGCCACATATCTTTGAGATCAGAGATGTTCAGCGGAGTCCTTATCCCAGCTACCACATCTTCTCCCTGAGCATTTTGGAGGAACTCTCCATATATTTTATTTTCACCAGTGGACGGGTCTCTTGTGAATGCGACACCACTACCGGACTTCTCACCTGTGTTTCCGTAAACCATAGCTTGGACGTTTACAGCGGTGCCCATATCATGCGGGAGATCATTAAGATCCCTATATCTTACTGCCCTATCGTTATCCCAGGACGCGAACACGGCTTTAGTCGCTTCTACCAGCTGTTCCCAAGGATCAGACGGGATGTCTCCGACCAGTTCTTTGTATCTATCAGTCACTTCCTTCATACCCTCTGCATCCAGATCAACATCCTGATCAGCATCCCTTTCTTCTTTGACTTCGTCCATTATCTCTTCGAATTCCCTATGGGGTATACCTCTGACCACTTCACCGAACATGTTTATGAATCTTCTATAACTGTCATATGCAAATCTTTCATCTGTCTTTTCTTTAAGGCCTTTCAAAGTCTCTTCATTGAGACCTAGATTCAAGATGGTATCCATCATACCGGGCATCGAGACGGCTGCACCGGATCTTACAGAAACCAAAAGCGGATCGTCAGGGTCTCCAAAACTTTGATCCATTTTCTTTTCTAGCTTCCTCATGTACTTCTTCATCTGCTTTTTTATCTTTTCAGTCATCTCTTCTTCTTCCAAGTACTCTAGGCAAGCCTCAGTCGTCACCGTGTATCCCGGAGGAACGTTCAAACCGATATCGGTCATCTCAGCAAGGTTTGAGCCTTTGCCCCCGAGCAGATCCTTCATCTCAGCACTGCCTTCTTCAAAGGAATAAACATATTTCGTCATGATTACCAGACCTATGACAAAAATGATGTTATAAAAAAATTCTCCTTACTGTTTGGTTCATCGTTCATCGACATCCAAAAAGTATAAGAAAAAAATAGAACTCCTCAACTTAAAAAATCAACCACAGGATCACTTAAAAAAATATTATACGAAGTAATGGTTTTTATATCTAGGTGTCAATTATTTTTGAGTTTATCCCAAGATAATATCTCTAACTCAGTAGGCAGTTTCGGTATATTCCCGACCTTACGTCCGATCAATTTTTCAACTCCTGTTTCTGTAGCTATATCGACTAACCGCTGTGTGACTATACCGTTGAATACGACCTTTTTAACCGGTTGTTTCTTCTCAACGAGAGTATCGGCTAGATCTCTAGTCGGTACCTCATCCAGGACTTCACCGTTTCCGTTCAGTAATTTAGCTATCTTCTCCTTCTTGATAGAATCGATGATATCTCTATAATCGTCATATTCTGTATGAGGACCGGACTTTTCTTCTTCCGCGTCTTTTGTAGAAGCTTGTTTTCCCTTTGCTGGTTTTCTCGATCTCTCGTATCCTCCACTCTGCTTCACCTGATCTTCATCAACATCGATATCGTACATCTCAACGTATTGATCAACGGGGATCTTACTCCTTAGAGCTTTCATGATCTGTTTCTGGGTGAGCTCTTCGACTTCCGTATTCTCGGGAGCTTCAGCTATGTAATCGACCTCAGCTGTCTCCAGTAACTCTTGCAGTATCAGTGAACCTCCCCTATCGCCGTCTACGAATGCCGTGGTAACTCTCTTGGAAGTCAGATCGATGACTTCATCTGGTATGTCAGTTCCTTCGACCGCTATAGCGTTCTTTATACCATATCTAAGAAGATTGAGTACGTCCGATCTTCCCTCTACGACTATGATAGCATCAGAATCATCTACGTTAGGTCCGGCCGGAGAATGAGATTCACCATAATCACTTATCTCTTCCATCTGAACTTCCTGCCTTACCGACTCGGTCAAGTTGCCCGTGGGTACTTTGCTCTCTTCGATGGTGGATGAGAGTAATTCCTTCGCCCTCTCCACGATCTTGTTCCTTTTGGATTCTCTGACATCTTTGATCTCGTCTATCTCTATATCGGCCTTGCAGGGTCCGACCCTATCTATCGTTTCTAGTGCGGCTGCGAGTATTGACGTCTCCACCAGGTCCAAACTCGAAGGTATGGTGATATCACCGGTTGATTTTCCTTTAGATGAGCTTACTGAAACTTCAATACGACCCATCCTTCCGCTCTTTTGAAGGTCTCTTAGATCGAGTTCGTCGCCTAGTAGGCCCTCGGTCTGACCAAAGATAGCCCCTACGACGTCAGGCTTCTCGACGACGCCGCTAGCCTTCAATTCTGCCTTGATGACATATTTAGTTGTACTCGGGTCAATATCCATATCTAACACCTCATATCATGTCACCGAAAACAGTCGATAAAACCATCCCTTTTCTCCATCTGCTCTTATGAACATATATCATATACGAAACGACCCTACTCGATAGCGAACTTCAACACATTTTACTTATTCTGATAACTATCACAAGCAAGGTGATGAGGGATGAGAGTGACACGTGATTTAATCATTATCAACTGCTTTCGGTATTAAATGCAGGAAAGGAGAGGCTATATAAATCTTACTCTCGACCAACGAACTAGTCGAAATGAGGTTGGGCTTTCCTTATATCCTTTACGAGATGGAAGTCTAAGAGACCGTCATCTGATATAGCATACACGTGAAAATCAGCTGGATCCAATCCCTCAAGATTTTTTGAGAAGAAAGATGACGAAGACACGACGTCTCTACCTTCGCTTATAGGATCTATAGAAGGAAGGACCACCACACCCTTTTCTTTATTATGAAGGAAACAGGGGAATCTCATGGCCGAACCGACCTCGTCTTTAATCTGAATGGCAGGGTGTTCATGACCCATGATCAAAATATCATCCCAGTCTATTCTTAAGTGGCCGTGCGTCAAAGTTATACCGTTGATATCCATCTTTTCATCGTAAAGAGGTACATCTTTTATCTTAGTATAGTTCTTGAGATAGTTGTCATGATTACCCTTTATCATGATCAGTGAAGAATCCTCCAACATGTGATCCATCATATCTAAAAGTTCACTGAAATCACGATCATCGCTCCTTCCAAAACTATGTTTAAAGTCACCGAGCACTACTATTGTCTCCGGATCGTACCTGTTCTTGATATCAAAAAGTCTATCTAATATCTTCTCTCTCTGGAGTTCGGGTAAAGAGATACCGTCTTCGCGCATGACCGATTCATAACCAAGATGAAAATCGGAAATTATAGCCAAGTTTTTAGGACTATATAAAGCACAATAGTTGGAACTTAGAATCAGACCGTCTTCGATCTCCACTTCGTTCATGGACTAAGCGATCAGTTCTTCGAACTCTTCACTCAATCCTTCAAATGCTGGCTCGTTCTGTGCCTTTTCTTTGAAGCCCTCATTGAGGTCTATAGCTCTCTTCATGAAGTTTTTGGCCTTCTTGGACTCGTCCTGCTGTGCGCTGACCAATGCCTTGTAATACCAGCCTTTAGCAGCGTTTTGATCCCTCTTCACAACTTCGTTGAAGCAGTCCATGGCTTTTTCGTATTCGCCCATATCGTGTAGTACCAATCCTTTATTAGACCAAGCCTCTAGATCATCATCATCTTCTTCGAGCGCATTATCGAAAGCATCAAGAGCATCTTCGTACCTCTCTAGATGATATAGACAAGCTCCTTTATTGTGCCAGAGGTCAACATCGTTTTCTCCAAGTTCGAACAACTTATTGTAGCTCTCCAATGCCTCCTCGAACCTACCTTCACCATAAAGCAGGCCTCCCTGCTCATAAAGCAAGTCCTTATTTTCTGGATCGATCTCAACTGCTTTTTCATAATAGCCTATATCGTCATCTTTTATATCATAAAGTTCCCTATAGGTCTGTTTAGCCTTTTCTATCTCATCCTGATTTTCCAATTCCTCCGCCTTTTTACGGAGAAGTTCAGTATTTTCCGGTTCGTGAGAAAGTAATCTATCTATCAGATCGAGATCGTCCGGGTTTTTATCTAGTAGTTCCTCGTACAATCTTTTTGCGAGAGAATCTTTTCCCTTTTCTTCCAATTTTTCCACTTGTTCTATGGCATCGGAAAGATTTTCACCAGATAGCTCGACAAGACTCTCGAAGGCCTCTTCATCTTCCGGTTCTAATGTCAGTATCTTCTCATAAGCCTTCATGGCCTTATCTAACTTACCCACGTTCTCAAAATGTTCGGCCTCCAGTTTCCAAAGATTGGGATCATCCGGGTTCTGCTTGACGAGTTTATGTATCTCCGAAATGTTTTCAGCATCATCATCTAGCATTTCTTTGAATGTCTGCATAGCTCTTGAATCCCATCCCAATATCCTGAAAGCCTTAGCTTTATTCAACTTCGCCTGCTCATTCCCAGGATCTTTTCTCAAAACGTCCTCAAAACACTCTAAAGCGTATTCGTTCATCTCGTCCATGCTGAGATAAGCCTGGCCTTTTTTAAGGAGCGAATTGACATTGCTTGGATCTCTATTCAACGCCTTTTCGAAACATTGAACAGCTTTTTTATTCTCTCCTCTTCGGAAGAGTCTTTCTCCGATCTCGTTCATCTTCTCTGAGATGTACCTGGTATCGCCGACTTTACCCTCTTTCTCGATCAAAAAGTCCAATAGATCCATCAACTCATCAACTGAAGGTGATTGAGCGGCGTTATCGAGCTCTTCTAATTTTCCTTCGATTTTCTTCTTGACTTTGTCTTCATTCAAACCAAAAGGCAATTTGGATCCCCGCTGTGAATTTATTTCGTCTTTTAGAACGTCGAAACCTAATATAAAATCTTCGGTTCTTCAACCTATATCCAGCCTTTTTCCTATTTCTTTATCCATCGTTTCTAGAAATCCATCGATCTTTTCTTTGCTTATCGTCGCCCCGGCTGCGATATCGTGTCCGCCACCCTGTCCATCTGCAGCTTCTGCTAATTCAGAACAGAGTTCTCCTAGGTCCAATCCATTTTCGACCATCTTTTTTGACGCTCTGGCAGAAATATCCACTTCGTCTTCGACTTCGGATAAGCCAAATACGGGTCTGCTCTGGTCCAAAAAGTAAAGCATCCCGATACCCGCCAATTCTCCTTTCATGGTCTTTTTATCTTCATAAAAGTACTGTAAGTTCTCCTTTTTCTCGATCTTGTTATCCAGGTTTTTTAACTTATCTACCATTTCCTTCCTGTAGCGGTCTCTTATTCTCTCGGCCTTTTTGAATGCACTCTCATCGCCGAGACACAGAGAAAGACCTAGGCCTGGACGATCGTTCCTTGCGCAGGAATTTAAAAGTTTATAGAGTTTATCTATATCTAGACCGTTTTTCTTGGAAACATAATGTGTACCATAGATGGATTCAATAACGTGTGCGGGAACATCTTTTTTGAGAAGGGATAACATCAATAGACTGTTAAGCTTCCTTTTATGCTCTGAACTAACCGAATCTAGGCTGGCTCCAGGATCTATACCTATCTTTTCGAGCATTTCGTGGATCACTTTCTTTTCTCCACTTATACCCGGGAAGTATGGATCGCATGATTTTACCAGCGCGTCAAGAACTGTCTTTCCGTCAATGAAAAGCATATCGGTCTTTTCGATTTGGTCCCGCTCTATAGCTTCCGCTACTAATTCTCGATTCGATCCAGTAAAACCGCCTAAAGCCTGCTTATCAGCCGAAGCCCCAGCAAGACCATAGATAGCCTCATCCCAGTTCGCATCATCCTGTATGACAACCATCAACAGAGTCAGTGTGCCTCCACTGATCTCCTGTGAACCATCTATTCCGTGATCGTGAGGATTTATGAACACCTTATCCTCCTCATCCGGGACTTTGGCATCATCCTTTATGTCGTGATGATCCAGTACTATTACGGGTTCATCCAATTCAGCGATCCGTGCGAGATAACTGTTGCCGATATCTGTAAATATTATCGGATATCCTTCCGGTATCTTTTCGGGAAAAGAATCTTCGAACGTGGTGTGAAAACCTTTTTGGTATCTCATCAGCGTTCTAGCCAGGACTGCAGCTGAAGAGATACCGTCTGCGTCGTAATGAGTTATGATCCTGAACTTCTCATCATCCTCTAAAATCGAGATAGCGTCCCTCAATTTTTTTTCAAGATCCTCGGGAATGTCCAACAAATCCCCTTCCTCTCCCTTAAATCTTTTATTGGGTCAATATCTCGGCCTTATCCATGGAGTATCTCCAATCTTCGTCCATCTCACCCTGTTCTTTGTAATATTTTACGAGTCTCCTGATCTTCGACTCAACAAGACGCAGCGATCTTTGATTGGATTTATCTTTGGGGTTTTCTTCCAAATGGTCTTTAAGATTGACGGCTTTCTCCATAAGAGATAAAAGATCTTCCGGAACCTCCGGACCGAGATCATTATCCTCGATAACGTCTGTGACGCTATCACCGATAGCGAGTTCTACATCGGGTACACCGTACTGATCCCTGAGTATGACACCTATCTCACTGGCAGTTTCACCCTGTCTGGCTAGATCTACGATCAATTCCTTTATTTCGTCTTCCTCGAGCGGCACCCATTCGGGATTCTCCTCTAGGTTCGGTCTGGTCGAACCTGACTGGCCTTTTTTTGGGCTATGCATCCTTGACATGTTTTTAACCTCCAAATTACAAATAATGTACTTAAAGTATAGCTTGGATTCAGTTCATATGACTTCTATTACTTAAAAGTGACTATCCCGATCTCTTGATACGCACCTTCTTATCATCGCTTTATCTTATCTCTTACCTCTTCTACTTTTTTATCTAGGTCCTTTAACTTGATGTTATTTTTTTTAGCGACGAGAAGCATAGCCGTGATTATCTCTATGTTCAGTCTATCCTGCAGATCGTTGACTTCGGACATCACTTCCTGTTTCGAGAGACTGCTGTTATCGACCATCTCCGATAACAATCCTGAAAATAGGTCTTTTCTTTTTTCTTCAAGTATATCTTTAGATGGTTCAAAACCTATAGGTATATCGATCTCATCATAATCAAAATCAGCTTCTATAAGGCCATCATCGACCTTTATCAAGCCGGAGTTCATAGCTCTATCTTTAAGTTTCCTAGCCTCTTCCGAAGTGAACCATTCCAAATCCACTGATTGTGTGTAGATAAAATCCTCCTCTTTGACGCTAGAGCCTTCTCTTTGGAATAGAAAAGCTAGAGCTTTTTTCAATTCCTCTGAAATCTTACCGCCTCCTGATACTTCAAGATGAATTCCTTAAGATTTTCATGTTGAACATAGTCTATCTTTCCGAGAGGGATACCTCCTACATAAAGTTCATAGTCCCTGTAAGGCATCTTTCTCAGTCCCTTTTCATCGAACCCGTTTTTAGACAGATCGTTGAATATCACTTTGTCGATCCCCTGATCGATACAAGAGTCCGTCAGATCTTTAGCTCCCATCTGTCTGATCCGCTCTGAGGGAGAAACGACCCCGTCATCGTAATCAACGCACAGTACGAGTTCATCACTAAGATCCACAGACTTTTCGATCTCTTTAAAAGATGTAAGTGTCTTTGTGGAGAGAACGGCCTTGTCAGCACCTGCGATGAACGCGTCAGTCATACTTTCAGATGTTCTAGCCCCGATATCCGCCCATACGCGTTTCATCGTGCTGGCCTTCCGGATTATCTCAGTTTGCGGCCTATTATGCTCGATCCCGTCTATATCGAGAAAATATATCTTTTCATAATCTGACAGCTTCTCAAAAGCCTCTCTTAGAGAGACATTGATACCATCATAGGAGATGGCCCGATAGGCGCCGTCCTCAACGATCACCAATCTGTTATCTTTGAAAGATAGGGAAGGCATTACGTCCATAGACATAAAGTGTAATTTTTTTGGTCCTTAATAAAAGAATTGATAAAATCCGTTGGTCAACGACAATTTTTTATATAGTGGCCGGAGATGGATTCATGATGATCACGATAATCGGTTCTGCTCACGTTTTCGATATATCTGACAGGATCGAAAGAGAGATAAGGTCTAGGTCTCCTTCCGTAGTAGCTGTAGAGTTGGATAGAGCCAGATACGAGGGACTGAAGAGTAAAAAAGGCGGTAAAACCCGTGGTCTACCGTTGATATATCGCCTTCTTCAAATAGTTCAACAACGTATCGCAGAAAAATTTGGAGTTCAAGTTGGTCAGGAAATGCTGACTGCGGTGGATACGGCTAGAGAGATCAACGCTAAGGTCGCTTTTATCGATCTTCCGGCCCAAGAAGTGCTCAACCGGTTGATGAATGAGATGAGCTTCAAAGAGAAGATCAAATTATTGGTTGGAGGGGTCATAGGACTTTTTACCAGCAAAGAAAGGATAGAGAAAGAAGTCGAAAATTACAGTTCCGGGAATACTGGTCAGGGATTCACCGTTTCTTTAGAAGAACAGATGCCCGCCCTATCTAGGATATTGATAGACGACAGAAATAGATTCATGGCCAGGAACCTTGAAAAGCTGGAGGACAGATTCGATTCTGTCGTAGCGGTTGTGGGAGACGGTCATGTTCCCGGTCTTAAAAGGGAATTGAGCGGTAGAGAACTCGAGATCTTGAGGTTGAAGGATGTCATGGGTGAAATCGACGAAAAGAGCGGAGTTAATAGTGATGAACAAAAAGATAAAAATTCTGAAGTTACCTTCTCTGTGGAATATGAAGTAGATTGAGATGGAGTCAACTTTTTTGTTTATTGATATCAATATCTTTTATTATCTTTAGATGAATATACTTTTTGCTTTTTCTGATAAGGCTGCTTATAGCCACTGTCTTGAACATATCGTACTTTCCTCCGCTTTTGATCATCCGCGCTATCAACCAATACGGCACTGCCCCATATACCGATAGTATATTGCCCGCCTATCGAAATGTATGTTATCAAGTCCTCAAAGCCGAAGGGGTCCTCCAGATCTCTTATATATTCTAGGTCTTCTTCACAAAGCTCGCAGAATTCATCAGGGGGGGCTTCGTCCATATCCTCCCTGATTTCCACCGACCCGGCCATCACACATTCTCCCGCACTCTTGTCACAGTGGTTGGGGTATTCATGATCTTCATGATCACTCTCATAGTTGAGTCCGACCAAAGAAAGCAAGTGACCGAATTCATGTATAAGGACAGGGCCTTCGACATCTCCGGGTTCTAGAGCGCTATTATCCTCTATATCGCTTATCACGCTGTTGAAGATGACTATCTGTTCGGGTCTTTGTGAAAGCCCCAACACATCCTTGTTCTCCTCCCAAACCCCGTCAAGATATAAGACATGGATAGGTATTTTATTGCCTCCTCTTTCATGATCTTGATACTCTTCTTTCAGCCGAGAGATATCGTTGCTGTCATAGGATGCACTTTTCTCTTCGATACTTATCTGATCATCTATAACACTCTCGACGCTCTCCTTGTCGGTGTATTCCTCGACCTTCTCTTCCAATTTCATCACAGCTGTCTCGTCCGGCTCTTGGCCCCTCATATAATCATACTCTATGACGACCTCGGAATATCGATCGTTTTCAAGATACATCTGAGAATACTCGTAAGGTTGATAGAGATCGCCTGTTTCTTTGACATAAGCTGGTAAAAAAGAATACGTTACCAATGCAGTGACTACAACGAGTACCCAGATAACGACCAATAGATAATACTTTTTAGACATGCACAGATGGTATTATGGAGTCAACTGTTATTTGTAATTAACTTTTATTCGA
>Ga0207421_10003242_pt1 | contig 19461 bp, 17 predicted proteins | sample SodLakKL_010_SED_4_FD_187542 | JGI IMG/M metagenome (GOLD analysis project Ga0207421, IMG submission 187542) | Alkaline sediment microbial communities from Lake Tanatar, Kulunda Steppe, Russia - 8KL_010_SED (SPAdes) (version 2) | ecosystem: Environmental > Aquatic > Non-marine Saline and... | reverse complement strand
AGCACGTAACCACCCCGGCCAATGGCCTCCACCTGATCGTCGGTGCGCGGCTGGTGGGGCAGTTTCTGGCGGGAGAGGGCCAGCGCCGTGGGGCCCGCCTGCCGCTCCAGCGCCGACTGCCAGGCCACCGCGGTTTCGGTGAGGTCACAGGGCCGCCAGACCTCCAGGTTAGGAATCAACCGCAAGCTCGGCAGATGCTCAACGGGCTGATGGGTGGGACCGTCCTCGCCAAGGCCGATGGAATCATGGGTGTACACCAGAACGCTGCGCACCCCCATCAGGGCCGCCATACGCACGGCGTTGCGGGCGTAATCCGAGAACACCAGGAAGGTACCGGCGTAGGGGACGACCCCGCCATGGAGCGCCATGCCGTTCATGATGGCGGTCATGCCGAACTCGCGAACGCCGTAGAACAGGTAATTGCCGTCGGCGTCATCGGCGGTGACCGTGGTGCAGTCATCCCACCAGGTGTTGTTGGAGCCGGTGAGGTCGGCGGATCCCCCCACCAGTTCCGGCAGACGCGGCCCGAAGCCGTTCAGCACCGCCTGGGAGTGCTTGCGGCTGGCATCATCACCGCCTTCCGCCTGGGCCCTGGCGATGAATGCCCGGGCGTGTTCGGCGAAGGAATCCGGCAGATCGCCGGCCATGCGCCGCTCGAAATCCGCCGCCAGCTCCGGGTGCGCCGCCCGATAGCGCTCCAGGCGATCCCGCCATGCGGTTTCACTGGCCGCGCCACGAGCCCGGGCGTCCCAGCCCTCGTAAACCGCATCCGGAATCTCGAAGGGGCCATGTTCCCAGCCCAGGAATTCCCGGGTGGCCCGGATTTCGTCATCCCCCAGCGGCGCGCCATGCACCCCATGGGTGCCACAGACGTTGGGTGCGCCGAAACCGATCGTGGTGCGCGCGCAGATCAGCGATGGCCGGTCGGTGACCTGGCGGGCGGCTTCGATGGCCTCACGGACCGCCTCCGCGTCGTGGCCGTCAACGGCCTCAACCACGTGCCAGCCATAGGCACGGAAGCGGCCCGGCGTGTCATCGGTGAACCAGCCGCTGACTTTTCCGTCAATGGAAATGCCGTTGTCATCGTAGACGGCAATCAGCTTGCCGAGCCCCAAAGTCCCGGCCAGGGAGCAGACCTCGTGAGAGATGCCTTCCATCAGGCAGCCATCGCCAAGAAAACAATAGGTGTAGTGATCCACCAGCTCGTGGCCCGGGCGGTTGAACTGTCCCGCCAGAATGCGCTCGGCGAGAGCCATGCCCACGGCGTTGGCGATGCCCTGCCCCAGTGGCCCGGTGGTGGTTTCCACCCCGGGGGTGTCGCCGACTTCCGGGTGTCCCGGGGTGCCGGAGTGCAGCTGCCGGAAATCCTGCAGCGCCGTCAGCGGCAGGTCATAACCGCTGAGGTGCAGCAGCGAGTAAATCAGCATCGACCCGTGGCCGTTGGAGAGCACGAACCGGTCGCGGTTGGGCCACTGCGGGTTGGCGGGATTGTGCTGCAGGAAGTCGTTCCAGAGCACTTCGGCGATGTCCGCCATGCCCATGGGGGCGCCGGGATGACCGGAATTGGCGCGCTGAACGGCGTCCATGGAAAGGGCCCGGACGGCGTTGGCGAGGTGTCTGCGGTTGGCCATGGGTAACGGTTCTCCGGCGCAAAAAGAAGGGTTTACAAGCGCCGCAATTCTCCAGAACTTCCCGTGCGCAGGCAACCAGCGTTACACTGCGCGCCCCAATCATGTTCGCGACAGGGAGTGCCAGCGACCCGATGGCCAACCAGCACATCTTCACCTCGGAGTCGGTTTCCGAGGGTCATCCCGACAAGGTGGCAGACCAGATATCGGACGCCCTTCTGGACGCCATCATCGCCGATGATCCCAACGCCCGGGTGGCCTGCGAGACCATGGTCAAGACCGGCATGGTCATCATCGCCGGCGAAATCACCACCACCGCCTGGATCGATCTCGAGGAGCTGACCCGCCAGACGATTCTGGACATCGGTTACAACAGCGCCGAGGTGGGCTTTGACGGGGCCACCTGTGCGGTCCTGAACGCCATCGGCAAGCAGAGCCCCGACATCAACCAGGGTGTCGACCGCGACCACCCCGAAGAACAGGGCGCCGGTGACCAGGGCATGATGTTCGGCTATGCCTGTCGCGAGACCGACGTGCTAATGCCGGCACCGATCACCTACGCCCATCGGCTGGTCAAGCGTCACAGCCAGATCCGCCGCCGGGGCGTGCTGCCCTGGCTCCGGCCGGACGCCAAGTCCCAGGTGGGATTCGTCTACGAAGATGGCGAACCGGTGGCCGTGGACACCATTGTGCTGTCCTGCCAGCACGACGACACCGTTTCCCAGGCGGACATTAAAGAAGCGATCATGGAAGAGGTGATCCGCCCGGTGATTCCTGCCGAATGGATCGGTGAGCGGACCCGCTTCTTCATCAACCCCACGGGCAAGTTCGTGATCGGCGGCCCGGTGGGCGACTGCGGGCTCACCGGGCGCAAGATCATCGTCGACACCTACGGCGGCATGGCTCGCCATGGGGGCGGGGCGTTCTCCGGCAAGGACCCTTCCAAGGTGGACCGGTCGGCGGCCTACGCCTGCCGCTATGTCGCCAAGAACATCGTCGCCGCAGGCCTGGCGGACAAGTGTGAAATTCAGCTGGCCTACGCCATTGGCGTTGCCGAGCCCACCTCGGTGTTCGTGGATACCTTCGGGACGGGGCGCATTTCCGAGTCGCGGCTGGTGGAACTCGTCCGGGCGCATTTCGATCTACGGCCCTATGGCATTCTGCAGATGCTGGACCTGGTGCGACCCATTTATCAGCCGACGGCCAGTTTCGGGCATTTCGGCCGGGAAGAGCCGACCTTTACCTGGGAGCGCACCGATCGGGCCGACGCCCTGCGCGAGGCGGCCGGGATCTAACGGCTCCACTACAGAAAAATCTGTCCGTTTGTCGAGGAGCGCTGCACCCCGTGAAGGCACGGGGGAGGCTCGACAGGCGGGCAACAATGACAACGGCGCTCGACCGCAACCCATGGAGTAAAACCATGAACGCTGTCGTTGACACGAAGCTTTCCGGATCCATTATCGCTGACGCCAGCCTGGCCCCCTGGGGCCGGCGGGAAATTGAAATCGCCGAAACCGAAATGCCGGGCCTGATGGCACTGCGTGAAAAGTACGCCGGTGAGAAGCCGCTGAAGGGTGCACGGGTCGCCGGCTCGCTGCACATGACCATTCAGACGGCGGTGCTCATCGAGACCCTGGAAGCCCTGGGTGCCGAGTGCCGCTGGGCCAGCTGCAACATCTACTCCACCCAGGACCACGCCGCGGCGGCCATCGCCGAGAACGGCACGCCGGTGTTTGCCTACAAGGGCGAGTCGCTGGAGGAGTACTGGGAGTTCACCCATCGCATCCTCGAGTGGCCCAACAGCACGCCGAACATGATTCTCGACGACGGTGGCGACGCCACCATGGCGGTCACCCTCGGCGCCAAAGCCGAGCAGGACCCATCGGTGTTGGACAACCCGGGCAGCGACGAGGAGCGGGCGCTGTTCGCGGCCATTCGCCGTCGCCTGAAAGAGAACCCGGGTTTCTATGCCCGCACCCAGGCGGCCATTCAGGGCGTGACCGAGGAAACCACCACCGGCGTCATGCGTCTCTATGAGATGCAGCAGGCGGGTGAGTTGCCTTTCCCGGCCATTAACGTCAACGATTCGGTGACCAAGTCCAAGTTCGACAACCTCTATGGCTGTCGCGAGTCGCTGGTGGACGGACTCAAGCGCGCCACCGACGTGATGATCGCCGGCAAGATCGCAGTGGTGGTGGGCTATGGCGATGTCGGCAAGGGCTGTGCCCAGAGCCTCAAGGCCCTGGGAGCCAGTGTCTGGATCACCGAGGTCGACCCCATCTGCGCCCTGCAGGCGGCCATGGAAGGCTACCGGGTGGTCACCATGGAAGAAGCCGCCGACAAGGCCGACATCTTCTGCAGCGCCACCGGCAACTTCAATGTGATCAACCACGATCACATGGCGGCCATGAAGAACGAGGCCATCGTCTGCAACATCGGCCACTTCGACAACGAAATCGATGTCGCCAGCCTGCGCCAGTATGACTGGGAGAACATCAAGCCCCAGGTGGATCACATCACCTTCCCGGACGGCAAGAAGATCATCCTGCTGGCGGAAGGCCGACTGGTGAACCTGGGTTGTGCCACGGGCCATCCCAGCTTCGTGATGTCCGCCAGTTTCACCAATCAGGTGCTGGCCCAGATGGCGCTGTTCAACAACGATGGCAGCTACGGCAACGAGGTCTATGTACTGCCCAAGCACCTGGACGAGGAAGTGGCGCGTCTCCATCTGGAGAAAATCGGTGCTCACCTGACCCGGCTGCGGGAGGACCAGGCCAACTACATCGGTGTGTCGGTGGATGGTCCCTTCAAGCCCGAGCACTATCGCTACTGATCCGGCCACTCGCCTGCATGTGACAGGCATCCCGCCCGTCGGTGAGGTCATGGACCTCACCGACGCGGTGGTCCGACATCTGCAAGCCCGTCGGCTGCGAAGCGGCGACGGGCTTGTGCTTTTTGACGGCCGCGGTGGCGAGTACACCGCCCGACTCGAGACCCTGAGCAAGCGCCACGCCCGGGTCCTGATCGAGGATTTCATTCCCCGGGAGGCGGAAGCACCGGTGGCGGTGACCATCCTGCAGGGCATCAGCAAGGGCGAGCGCATGGACTACGCGGTGCAGAAGGCCACCGAGCTTGGCGTGGCCCGGGTGGTGCCGGTGGTGACCGAGCGCTGCGTGGTGCGACTGGACGCCGAGCGCTGGGCCCGCAAGCAGCGCCACTGGCAGGCGGTGGCGGTGGCGGCCTGCGAGCAATGCGGCCGGAACCGGATTCCTCCAGTCGACCCGCCCTGCTCCCTGGACCAGGCTTTGCAGGGGGTGGCGGGCCAGCCCGGCGTGATTTTTGACACCGAGGGCGACCGGTCGGCCCGGGATCTGGTGCCCGGCGCTGAACTGGCCACCCTGATTGGTCCCGAAGGCGGGCTCGCCCCCGGGGAGATCGAGACCGTCTCGGCCATGGGCTGGCAACGCCTCCGCCTGGGGCCGCGCATTCTGCGCAGCGACACCGCACCGGTGGCGGCGCTGGCAGTGATTCAGACGGTGATCGGCGACCTGGCCTAGCCGGCCGTCAAAGTCAGGCAAGGGCGTTCCTGGTGCGCCCGGACCGACAATGCACCGTTCCTGTGCATTGTCACGTGGCACTCAACCGCCGCGAGCCACCCAACCCCTTGTAAACGGCGGCAAGTCGCGGCCGGTCGCATGGCTGATCCATCTGGCAGGGGTTTTGCATGTTCAACGGTGAGTCCACGGGACCTCGGCGGATCTGCCCCGGCGGAGCGCCGCGACAATTTGGTTGCAAAATGGGACGCTAGGGTTCCGGCCGGTGTGACCGGCGTCTGGTCCGAGAGCGGCCGACCTCGACTGACGGGGTTACACGGCGGGAGAAAAGCCCGGGAGGTACGCTGAGGCGCTCCCGTGTCTTTTGCCCGACCCACCCGACAGGAGACGGTCATGAAGCACCATAGCCATTTCTCATCCACTGGCCTGCGCCGACTGATTCCGGCGCTTACGGCATTTGCGTTGATTGCCTCCGGTCCTGCCGTTGCTCAGGAGCGGGACAGCTTTCGGATTGCCTGGAGTATCTATGTCGGCTGGATGCCCTGGGATTACGGCGCCCAGTCCGGAATTGTCGACCGATGGGCGGACCGCTACGACATTGATATCGAAGTGGTTCAAATCAATGACTATATCGAGTCCATCAATCTCTACACCGCCGGCGAGTTTGACGGCGTGACCGTGACCAACATGGATGCGCTGACCATTCCTGCGGCCAGTGGCGTGGACACGACATTGGCCATTATCGGTGACTTCTCGGATGGCAACGACGGCGTCGTGCTCGAGGGCACCGACAATCTGGCCGACATCGAGGGGCAGCGCGTCAATCTGGTGGAGTTATCGGTGTCCCACTATCTGCTGGCCCGGGCGCTGGACTCCGTAGGTTTGAGTGAACGGGACATCACGGTGGTCAACACCAGTGACGCGGACATTGTGGGCGCCTTCACGACCCCGGACGTCACCGCGGTCACCGCCTGGAACCCGCAGTTGAGCGAAATTGCGGCGATGCCGGACGCCAACGTGGTCTTTGACTCTTCCGACATCCCCGGGGAGATCATCGACACGCTGGCCCTGAATACCGAGGTCCTGGAGGCCCACCCCGAACTGGGCATGGCCCTCACCGGCGCCTGGTATGAAATCATGGCCACCATGAGCGGCGATGATGACGCCGCGTTGACCGCGCGGGCGGAGATGGCCGAGGCCGCGGGTACCGACCGGTCAGGCTACGAGACCCAGCTTGCCAGCACGCGCATGTTCTACGATCCCGCGGAGGCCGTTGAGTTTGTTACCAGCGAGCAGCCCCTCGAGACCATGGCGAATGTTCGGGAATTTGCCTTTGACCAGGGTCTGCTCGGAGAGACCGCCCCCAGTCCGGACTTTGTCGGAATTGAGTTCTCCGATGGTTCGATCCTCGGCTCCGAGGACAACGTCAAACTGCGCTTCACGGCCGAGTACATGGAGATGGCCGCTGAAGATGAGCTCTAACACGGACAGCGAGCACCACCACGGATGGGCGACTGGCAACTTCCAGGCAGCCCGTCGAGTGGATCTGGGTGATTGCCGGCTGGTGGTCGCCACCCCGGAGTGGGCCGTAGAGGACCTCGAAGCCGTTGCCGCCAGTCGGCAGCGGCTCAAGGGGCTCTTCGGCCCCCATGATGAGTGGCCACAGGCTGATCTGAGTGTTGAGCAAAATCGCACTGACCTGCGTTGGCATCGCGATGAATTCGAAGCAGGCACTTCTTTCGCATGGCTGATCGTCACGCCGGATGAGACGCGCAGTATCGGCTGTCTCTACCTTTACCCCACCCAAAGCCCCAACCATGCGGCGGAGGGTTTTCTATGGACACGGACAGATCTCACCGCCATCCCCAGTCAGCGCATCGAGCACCGGGTCATCCGCTGGGTGGAGCATGATTGCGGGTTGGAAAATGTCATCTGGCCGGGACGCTCGGTCTCACACGCAGACTGGACAGCCCGCGGATTCGTGAACTATTACACCGAGGCACGGGGCTAGTCGGTCTGGTCTGACGCCGACTGATCAGGCGTTGACGATATCCAAAGCCCGGTCAAAAAATCGCTCGATTCGGTTGGTGAGGCCCGGCGAGAGGGACACCCGCTTGCACCGCCGATCCTGAGGATCCGTCACCTCGACGAGAACCCCCTCCCGGATGGCACGCTCGACATATTTCACCGCGGTCCGACGACTGACACGCGGCATGAAGTCGTAGAGATCCGTTTTCCGGGGTGGTTCGTGGCGGTGGAGCCAAAGGCGGGTAAAAAGATCGGAGTAGTGAAGATCGTAGTACGCCTCACCCCCGACAATCTCCCCCCAGCAGGCGTCGATCTGCTGCAACGCGAGGACAAACCAGCGTCGTTCATTGTCCGTGTATTGCTCCGTCATGAAGCGTTCAATCCGAGCTTTCCCTGCCTGTCCATTAACACTTTACATTGCCGTAAACCGCTGCAATTATAAATGCAGTTTTGCATGCAGTTAGGCATTAATGAACCTTCAGATCTATCGCGCTTTCTGGGGCGCGGAGACGAGCCTCATGGAAGCGGCCTGGGCCGCCAGAGACGCCGGCTTCGAGGGTCTGGAATCTCCGGCGCCCCGCTGCGAGGCTGAATACCGGCTTCTGGCCGAAGTGCTGCAGGCGACGGGGCTCTTCTGGAACGCGGAAATTTGCACCGGGGGTGATTACGTCCCAGCCAGACACCTGAGTGTCCGGGATCACCTGCAGGATTTGCGTGCGGCGTTGACCTACCTTCCAGCACTGAACCCGCAACGGGTCAACTGCATCGCCGGGGTCGATGCGTGGCCCATTGAAACGTCGATCGAGTTCTTCCGTGCAGCCATAGAGATGGCGGGCGAACGCGACCAGCTGCCGTGTTTCGAGACCCACCGCAGTCGACCCATGTTTAACCCCTGGGTCACGGCAACACTGGTGGAATCGATTGATGACCTGCGACTGACAGCGGATATCAGTCACTGGTGTGTGGTTGCCGAGCGGCTGATGGACACCGAAATGGACACCATCCGGCACATCGCACCCCGGGTCGATCATATTCACGCGCGGGTTGGCTACGATCAGGGCCCGCAGGTGCCCCATCCGGCCGCTCCGGAATACCGCGTAGCACTGCAGAGCCACCTCAGCTGTTGGGAAACGTTCTGGAACAGCCGGGCCGCTGCTGGTGATCAAACGGTGACCATGACGCCGGAGTTCGGCGTTGATGGCTACCTTCAGCACCTGCCTTTCACCAACGTCCCGGTGGCCGACCTTTGGCAGGTCAACTGCTGGATGGCCGACACGCTGCGTCAACACTTTCACTGCTGGCAGAACGCCTGATCCGGCTCTGGCACCAAACCGGCCCATATCGGCCCAGCGGTGACCGGTTTCGGTGCAAGACTCCCGAAACCGCGGCGCGCCTCCCCAGAAGTACCGTTGATCATTGCGGGCTTCAGCCCGACTCCGGAGTTGGCACGCCCATTGCAAGTAGCTTGTGCAATTGCAGGCATTTTTGCATGCAACAACCAAGGCATTTATTGCCAAAGGAGCACAACATGGCCAACCGTCTATCGTCCCAAATCCGCCACCTTCTGATCAGTTCGGCGTTAGGACTTTCCGTTATCGCCCCGAGTTCGGCGCTGGCCGATGACGTCCCAAGCTTCGACATTGCCTGGACCATCTATGTGGGCTGGATGCCCTTTGGCTATATGCAGGACGAGGGGATTATCGACCGTTGGGCCGATCGCTACGACATTGAAATCAACCTGATTCAGGTGAATGACTACATCGGTGGCATCAACCTCTATACCGCCGGTCGGTACGACGGCGCCACCATGACCAACATGGATGCGCTGACCATTCCCGCCGCCGGCGGCAAAGACTCCACCTCGCTGATCATCACGGACTACTCCAATGGCAACGACGCGGTTGTCCTCAAGGACGGTGAGTCCATGAGTGATATCGCCGGCCGGGATGTCCATTTGGTGCAGTACTCGGTTTCTCACTACACCCTGGCGCGCGCACTCGAGATGGCGGACATGACCGAGCGCGACATCAACACCGTCAATACCTCGGACGCGGATATTGTTGCCGTGTTCACTCAACCCGAGGTATCCGCCGTCACGGCCTGGAACCCGCAGCTCGGCGAGATTGCCGCTCAGCCGGGCGCCAGTGTGGTGTTCGACTCCAGCGACATCCCTGGTGAGATCCTGGACATGCTGGTCGTCGATACCGAGACCCTGAACGAGCACCCGGAACTGGGCAAGGCACTGACCGGTGCCTGGTACGAAACCATGGCCCTGATGTACGGCGATGACCCTGAAGCCCGGGACGCGGCACGCTCTGCAATGGCCGAGGCAGCCGGTACCGATCTGCCGGGATACAACACCCAGCTGGACGCCACCTTCATGTTCGATACCCCGGAGAAAAAACTGGCTTTTGCCACGGATGAGGAACTGGTGAGCGCCATGGACTTTGTTCGCGAGTTTTCCGCCCGCCACGCTCTGCTGGGGGATAACGTGACCGATCCGGGCTTCATCGGCATGTCCTTCCCGGAAGGCGCGACGCTGGGTGACGAGAACAACATCCAGCTCCGATTCAACACCGACTTCATCCGCATGGCCGCGGACGGCGAGCTCTAATGTCGCCACCCATTGGCTATTTCGGTGTCGGAGGCGCGCTGGCCGGTGGCCAGCCGCGCCTCTGGGAGCGTCTGACATGGCCTGGCATCCAGGCCATGCAGGCGGAGGGCGAGCGGCTCGCAATACTGCCGGTAGGTGCCACTGAACAACACGGACCGCATTTACCGCTGTCCACGGACACGGCCATTGCGTCCGCGGTTTGCGGCTATGGGTCGGCGGTCACCGGTGTCCCGGTGCTCCCGGCCATCTCCTATGCCGTCTCGGTGGGGCATACCACCCATTGGCCAGGCACGGTCTCGCTGACCCACGAAACCCTCCTGAAATCCATTCGGGAATCCTATGAGTGGATATACAGCGCGGGCTTCAACCAGCTGCTGATCGTCAATTCTCACTTCGGCAATGCCGCCACGCTGCAGGTGGCCGTGGATCGGCTGCGATCCGACTACGCCGAGCACCTACAGATCGGTCTGGTGGAAACCTACTTCGTGACCGAAGCCGTGCGCTCCTACTTCCTGAGCGATGGCGATGACATTCATGCCAACCGGGCCGAGACCGATCTAATGCTGTTCATCGACCCCGAGGCCTGCGACATGGCCGCGGTAGAAGACGATGAAGATCGCACTGCCGGCAAAGTCTTCAGCTACCTGGTTCCCCGCACAAGCCGCAATGGCGTTACCGGCCGCCCCAGCCTGGGAACGGCCGCCCGGGGCAAATCACTGCTCATGGAAATGGGCGAAGGTCTGGCCGCCATTCTGCGCACTGCCCGCACCGAGACAGCACCGCTGCCCTGGTCATCGGGCAAATCCGAATAACAAAGGAATTCCCTCTCATGTCTGCACTGATCAATGACAGTCGCGTCAATCGACTGATCGAATCCGGCAATCCGTCACCCGGCGCTCCGGCGGATGTGGTCAAGGATCCGGAACGCGTCGCCGCCGTCAAAGCCGAGTTGCAGGCGGCCGGCGTCCGTTACTGCTATGCCAGTTATGTGGACGTGCACGGTCGTCCAAAAGCGAAATGCACGCCCATCGAAAAATTCGAGAAAATGTGCGCCGGCGCGGAGCTCTTCACCGTCGGGGCCATGGAGGGCATGGGGCTATCCGGTCCGCAGGAGGATGAGTGCGCAGCCGTCCCGGATCTGGACACCGGCGTGGTGCTGCCGTGGGATCGGACCCGCGCCTGGTTTACCGGTCAGCTTTACTATCACGGCGAGCCCTATGCCAACGATAGCCGGGTGATCCTGAAGCGCGTCCTGGCGCAGGCGGAAGCCCGCGGCCTGCGCGTCAACCTTGGGTTCGAGCCGGAATTCTATGTGCTTCGGGGCGAGGCCGGCGAGGACCTGGCGACTCTGTCTCAGGACTACTTCGGGGTCTGTCCTGCCTATGACATAGACCTGACGGAAGACGCCTTCCCCTATTTGGCTCGTATGCGCCAGTACATGGATGAGCTCGGCTGGAACGTTTATTCCTTTGACCAGGAAGGTGGACACGGGCAGTTCGAGTTCGATTTTGGCTACACCGATGTGCTCAGCAGCGCCGATCAGTTCGTCTTTCTGCGGCTCATGGCCAAGCGCGTCGCGCGGGATTTCAATGCCCGCGCCAGCTTCATGCCAAAGCCATTCGCTGACCAGTTCCGCAGCGGCGCGCATTTCAATCTGTCACTGGAAGATCTGGAAACCGGCGAAAACCTCTTCGCTCCCGGAGCCACCCCCGACCCCATGGCAGAAACTCATGGCATTAACTTCTCACGCAAGGCCTTTAACTTTACTGCCGGCATCCTGCGCCACGCGGGAGCCATCACCGCGCTGAGCTGCCCCACCTACAATTCCTATCAGGGGCTGATAGCCCAGGGCGAAATGGTGGATCAGTCCTGGGCACCGGTGGTGGTGGCCTATGGCCGCAACAACCGCTCCGCCATGTTGCGCATGCCGGCCAACCGGTACTGCATCGAAAATCGGGCGCCGGACATGAGCTGTAACCCGTATCTGGCCGCCGCATTGCACGTGGCCGCCGGGCTAGAGGGGATCGATCAGGACCTGGATCCTGGTGAGCCATTGAATGAGAACGCCTACGAACTCGGCAACCGGCCCCTCCGCGCGCAACGGGAATTCCTCCTCCCGCGAACTTTGCTCCACGCCCTCGAGGCGTTTGATGCGGATCCACTGGCGGACGAGGTTTTCGGCGATTTCAAGGAGATTTACGTCGCCCAGAAACTGCGGGAGTGGGAAGCGTCTTACTACCCGGTGGGTGATGAGCGGCGCCGCGAAGCGCTGTGGGTCATCTGAATCCAAAAGGACAACTCCATGAGTGACAACACCCAGGCCTTCGGTTGTTTTCTTCATTCCGGGGGGTTCCCCGGCAGCTTTCTCGGCGCGCCCCGTGTCTCACCCGATGCCGCGAGCCTCGCCGATCATGCCGGCTCGGTGGCAGTACTTGGGGTGCCTTTTGACGGCATGTGCATCAGTCGCTCCGGGGCCAACCACGGCCCCAAGGCGATCCGCGAAGCCAGCGAGCAGAGCGCGTCATATAACGCCAGCCAGGACATTGACCTGCTGGATCACTTCAGAATTATCGACTGCGGCGATGCCAGTGTCGTGCCAGGAGGGCCCGAGCGGACCTTTGAGGCGGTGCAGGCCATCATGAAACGTTTCGAGGATTACGACATCACACCCGTCACGCTCGGAGGGGATCACTCTGTCGCCATCCCCTGCCTGCAGGCATTCGCCCGTCGCTACCAGCGACCCGGTCTGATTCTGGTCGACAGTCACTACGACACGGCGGAGGAGCTGGGCGGGGAGCCGCTCAGTCACTGCTGCCCGATCACTCGGGCGGTGGACGCCGGCTTTGATCCAGCCAATATTGTCATTATGGGGATCAACGGGTGGATGAACCCCCGCAACGAGGTGGATTACGCCATCAAGCAGGGCATCCACGTCATCCATCAGGAAGAAATACAGGCGGACGGCATTGCCGAGACTGCGAGGCGTGCCCTGAAAACCGTTGAACACGGCACGGATGGCGTCTACATGTCCTTTGACATCGACAGCATCGATGCCGCTTATGCGCCCGGCACAGGAGTACCAGCCGCGGGTGGCCTGACCAGTCGCGAAGCCATTGATCTGGTCCGGCGTCTGGGAGCGGCCGGGGGTGGGCTGCGTGGCTTCGACCTGGTTGAGGTGTCACCGCCTTACGACAGCGGCGGCGTGACGGCACGGCTGGCATCAACGCTCATTCTGGAGACCCTCGGAGCGATCGCGCGGGCTCGATGACACGGGCTGCTGAGGTCTCGGGCCTGGCGCCATGCCTCGGCATCGCGCAGCCCACCACTGATTTTGCCCATTCGGCGGAACGACTGGGCTATGTGGCGATGGTCGCAAAGGCGCTGCGCACGGCACATCCCGAGGGGCCGGCACTGCTGTTGCTGCCCGAACTCTTCCTGAGCGGATACCAGAGAACCCTCTCGGATCCGGCGGCGGCGGCGCGCCGGGATGGCCGCAACCTGCCAGCGGTGTCGTCCATCGCCCGGGAACAGGGACTCTGGCTGATCCTCGGAGCGGCCACGCCGCGGTCGACGGGCATTGCCAATAGCGCCGTCGTGATCGATCCGAACGGCCAGGCAGTCGTCACCTACGACAAGGTGTATCTGTTTGGTGAAGCCGAGCAAGCCGCCTTCATCAGCGGCCGCCAGGCTGTGGTATTCGACTCACCCCTGGGTCGTACGGGGCTGGGTGTCTGCTATGACGTGGAGCAGAGCGCGATGGTTCGCCTGCTGGCACGCGCCGGTGCCAGCGTTATGCTGGTCCCCACCGCCAATATGGCGCCCTACCAACAGGTGGCTCGTGAGACCGTGCCCCGTCACGCGGCCAACGCTAGCATCCGCATCGCCTACACCAATCACGCTGGTATGGACGGGGATCTGGACCTGCTGGGCGAGAGCATCGTGGTCGATGCCGCGGGGCAAGCGCTCTCTCGCCTTGGTACCGAGCCAGCATTGGCAACCGTGAGCATGCCCCATGACGGGCGGCAGCCAGCGGGCATCACCCGCTGGCCTGTCCAGCCGCCACCGCCGGGCTAACCCGCGCCGGCCATCCGTTCAGCCCTCGGCGGGTGCCTTGTGCCGGCCATGCTGACCGAGGCTGCCGGCCTCAAGGGCGCCGCTTGGCATCTCGACCTCACCCTGCTCCAATCTTTTCTGCAGATAGCGGAACGTCTGGATGGTCTGGGCGTATAAATGATCGCCGGCTTTCAGCGGCGCATAGCGGGATTCGCCGTGCTTCTGGACGAATTCGGGCAGTGGCTCCACCACAGTGTGGTAATCGCAGGCAAAGAAAAACGGGAAGGAGTAACGCTCTTCCTTGACCTTGCGTACCCGGTGAGAAGTCGCCACAAATTCTCCGTTGGTCCAGATCTCGAGCATGTCACCGGTGTTGATCACCAGCGCATCCGGGCGAAAGGGCACGTCGATCCACTCCCCGTCACCATTCATCACCTGCAAGCCGGCGGTGGTGGGCAGCAGCATGGTGAAGCATTCGTAATCGGTATGAGCGCCGATGCCCTCAGCGTCCACTGCCAGCGGATCATGGGGGTAGTGGATCATGCGCAACTGACTCGGGGGTTTGTTGACGTATTGAAGCAGCCGATCCTCGGGCAGGCCGAGTGAGACGGAAAACGCTTTCATGAGTTCGCGCCCCAGCGCATAAACCCGCTCATAGTAGCCCTCGACGGCGTCGCGGAAGCCCGGGAGGTCCGGCCACGGATTTGGCCCCAGCAGTGGCGCCGCCGGCGTGACGTCCGGGTCATCCGCCGGCAGCTCCATCGCCAGGTCAAAGGCCTCCTTGAGATCCCGTTTATTGGGATCCGGCGCTTCTTCACCCTGGGGCACATAGCCCCGATGGTTAGGGTAATGCCCGATGTACAGGGCCATTTTTTCCTCAAGGGATTGGGAAAAAAAGGCCTGCGCCTGCTCCTTGAGCTCCTTGCGCAGGCTCTCGTCAATGCCATGCCCAACAATCTGAAAGAACCCGATGTCGCGGGCGGCGTCGCCGATCTCTCGAGTCACCTGGGCGCGAGCATCCGCATCACCGCTCAGAAGGGGCGACACATCAATAAGTGGGATTGAGCGGAATCCACCGTCGGAGTCCATCGGAGTTGGATGATTCATGTTGCCTCCTGGTCAATAGTTATATGCAGTTTTGCACCTATTGACCGGCTTGTAAATGCCGGTTTTTGCACCGAAAAAGAGCGAACTGCACCGGACTGGTGCATCGGAGCTCCAAAAAGGCTGAATCCGCAGGGCGCATCCGGGCCATGCCATCGGGGACAACTTGGCATCGAATTTGCTTGGTAGGGGGAGGACAGGGCAGGCGTGACAACCGGGACCCTACGATTTAGAGTCGACGCACAATTTGGCAAATGGGTTGCTAGGGTTCCGACCACAAGGTGGTGACTGGTCCGAGAGCAACCGACCTCTCCACAAGAGGTTACACGGCGGGACAAAAGCCCGGGAGATTCGCGAGCAGCTCTCCTGTCCCCGACGTCAGTAACGCGAGAGGAACCACTGCCATGAACCACCCCCCAACCAAGCACCGGCTCGGCGGCGACAGGCCATGAGGCGCCTGATCAACCAGCGGCCCGGCCGGGTCATGGCCGTGGCGCTGGCGATCACCCCGTTTCTTCTGGCGGTGGTGGTCTATTCCATGGCGTCGGCGGAACGGCTGGCCGAGAACCCCAACGATCGTCTACTCCCCGCTCTGCATACTCTGGGGATGGCCCTGGAGCGGCTGGCCACCGAGCCGAGCCGTCGTACCGGCGAAATTCTCCTCTGGGTCGACACGGCCGCCAGTCTTTCCCGCATCGGCACCGGCGTGGCCATCAGCATGGCGCTGGCGCTGGCCATTGGCGCGCTGACGGGGCTCGTCCCCTACCTGAATCGCGCCCTGTCCAACTTCATCGCAACCGTGGCGATGATTCCGCCGCTGGCGGTGCTGCCCATCTTTTTCATCGCCTTTGGCGTCGGGGAGCTGTCCAAGGTGGTGCTGATCACCTTCGGCATTCTGCCGGTCATGATCCGCGACCTGCAGCAGCGGACCGAAGAGCTGCCCACCGAGCAGCTGGTCAAGGCGCAGACATTGGGGGCCTCCAGCTGGCAGATACTGACCCGGATCGCCATCCCGCAGTTGCTGCCCCGGCTGTTCGATGTCACCCGCCTGGCCCTCGGACCCGCCTGGCTTTTTCTGATTGCCTCCGAGGCCATCGCGGCAGAAAGCGGTCTGGGCTACCGGATTTTCCTGGTACGGCGATACCTGGACATGGAAACCATCATCCCCTACGTGGCCTGGATCACCCTGCTGGCGTTTTCCCTGGACTGGCTGCTCCGGCGCCTCAATCGATGGCTGTTCCCCTGGTATTCGGCGAGGAAGTCCTGATGAGCACCATCGAAGCGCGCTCCCTGTGGAAAGAATATGGATCTGACGTGATCCTCGAAGACATCACCATGACCATCGCCGGCGGCGAATTCGTCACCGTGGTCGGCGCCTCCGGCTGCGGCAAGAGCACATTTCTGCGGATGCTGCTGGGGGAGGAAACCCCGACCCGGGGCCAGCTGCTGGTGGATGGCAAACCGCTGCCCGGGGAGCCTGGGCCGGATCGTGGCGTGGTCTTTCAGAAGTATTCGGTATTCCCGCATCTCACTGCCATGGGCAATGTCCTGCTGGCCGACGAACTGGAGCAGGCGCCCATCAGCGGCCGGCTGTTCGGCGCCGGACGTCGCCGCGCTCTCGAGCGAGCGGGTGGCATGCTGGAACGGGTCGGCCTGGAGGCGGCTGCCGACAAATACCCGAGCCAGCTCTCCGGCGGAATGCAACAACGCCTGGCCATCGCCCAGGCGCTGATGAAAAACCCTCGGGTGCTATTGCTGGACGAACCCTTCGGTGCGCTGGACCCGGGCATCCGTAAAGACATGCATGTACTCATCCGCGAGCTCTGGGAGCGCACGGGCATCACCATCTTCATGGTCACCCACGACCTCAAGGAAGGCTTTGAGCTCGGCACCCGCCTGCTGGTGTTCGACAAGCGTCGACATGACCCCCAGTCACCGGGGGCCTATGGCGCCACCGTCACTTATGACCTGCCGCTTCAGCGCGACGGCGGGCCGCCCGCGTCGGTTCCGGACGAGCTGAGTGCACGGCTTTCTTCACCCCTGACTCAAGGAGCCACTGATGCCAACGACTCCCGTTGCCAGTGAACGCATTGTTCACACCGAGAGCGTGCCCGGTGCCCGTTACTGGTCCATGGTGATCAAGCGCGGCTATACCCTGCGCCTCACCGACCGCGACGGCTGCGCCAACGCGTCTCTGCTGGGATACAACCCACGGAACCCGCTGGAGCGCTACAACATGGCGGACACTCTGAAGGGACAGCACATAAGCCGCCTGACCCGCGGTAACATGCTGTTCTCGGACATGGGCTGTGCCCTGTTTTCGATTATTGAGGACACCCTGGGCTGGCACGACCCCATCGGAGGGATCAGCGATGCGGCGCTGATCCGCGAACGCTATGGCGAAGCCCGCTTTCAGGAACACTGGAACGACTTTTATCGCGATGGCCGCGAGCTGTTCCTTATCGAGCTGGCGAAATGGGGACTGGGGTCCCGGGACCTGGTCATCCCGGTCAACTTCTTCCAGAAAGTCACCTCCGACGACGATGGCAACCTGCACTATCACGGCAACCACAGCCACCCGGGCGCCAGCGTCGATCTGCGTGCCGAAAGCGACACGCTGGTGGTATTGACCACTGCTCCTCATCCGATGGCACCGGGCCCCGACTACTGCCCCGGGCCGGTTGATCTGATGATTTACCGATCGGCGCCGGTCACCGACCAGGATTTCTGCATTCACCACGCGCCGGAAAACGCCCGGGCCTACGCCAACACGCTGATTGCCAATTGCCAGGAGTGAATACCGTGCCTGCCATGAATTTGAAGGAAAGCCCACTGCACCCGGAAAACGCGGTTCGCCGGGAGACCGTGCCCGCCGGGGATTGGTGGATGGCCGAGATCCGCAAGGGTCAGACGTTCAGAATCGTCGATGTTGAGGGCAATGAAGCCGCCGATACGCTGTTCTACAGGCTGGATGACCCCCAGGGGGAGCATTACAGCGCCGTGGATACGGCCCGCCGTCAGGGCAACGTTTATCTCACCACGGGCACACCGTTGGTCTCCAACAAGGGCAATGCGATGCTGACCATCACCGCGGATACCTGCGGGCGGCATGACACACTGGGCGGAGCCTGCTCGGCGGAAGCCAATCAAATGCGCTACGCGCTGGACAAAAAACCCATGCACTCCTGCCGCGACAACTTTCTGCACGCCATTCAGGAATCGCCCTACGGGCTCAGTAAGCGCGATGTAGTGAGCAACATCAACTTCTTCATGAATGTGCCGGTGACGCCGGCCGGGGGGCTGAGTTTTCAGGATGGGATTTCCGGCCCGGGCAAGTACGTGGAGATGAGAGCGGAAATGGATGTCATTGCCCTGGTTTCCAACTGCCCACAGCTCAACAATCCCTGCAGTGGTTTCAATCCCACGCCGCTGGAAATGATCATCTGGGATTAACCCCGTCGCCGGGGACGACCCCGGGGGCGCCTCAGGTTGGCGGGACGGCCCGCCCTGCAGCCGGATTCAACATGTTCAAGAAGGTCCTCATTGCCAACCGCGGCGCCATTGCCTGCCGCATCCAGCGCTCACTGCGGGAGCTGGGGGTTGCCAGCATCGCCGTGTACTCCGAGGCCGACCGGGCCTCGAGGCATGTCCGCGACGCCGACGAGGCCGTGGCCATCGGCCCCGCTCGCGCCGCCGAGTCCTATCTCGATGGCGAGCGTATTCTCGCGGCCGCGCGGGCACACAAGGCCGACGCCATCCACCCGGGCTATGGTTTTCTCTCGGAAAACGCCGAATTCGCCACGGCCTGCGAGGCTGCCGGGATTGCCTTTATCGGGCCAACGCCGGCGCAAATCCGCGAATTCGGCCTTAAGCACACGGCACGGGCTCTGGCTAGGGCCAATCAGGTGCCCCTGTTGCCCGGCACCGAACTGCTCGCCGATGTCGATGAGGCGCTGGCGGCGGCAGAGCGCATCGGTTATCCGCTGATGCTGAAAAGCACCGCGGGCGGCGGCGGGATCGGCATGCAACTCTGCGAGGATGCCCAGGCGCTTCGCACCGCCTTTGACTCGGTTCAGCGCCTATCGGCCAATCATTTTGCCGACGGCGGGCTTTTCCTCGAGAAGTTCATCCCGCGGGCCCGCCATATCGAGGTGCAGATTTTTGGCGACGGCAACGGCGAGGTGATCGCGCTGGGCGAGCGGGACTGCTCCCTGCAGCGTCGTCACCAGAAGGTCATTGAGGAAACTCCCGCCCCCAACCTGGCCGCCGGAACACGGCAAGCGCTGCTGGAGGCCGCGGAAAGACTGGGGCGCAGCGTCGGCTATCGGTCAGCGGGCACGGTTGAGTTTCTGTTCGACGCGGACACCCAGGCGTTTTACTTCCTCGAGGTCAACACCCGCCTGCAGGTGGAGCACGGCGTCACCGAGGCCGTGACCGGGATCGACCTGGTGGCCTGGATGGTCGAGGCCGCCGCCGGGAC
>Ga0207421_10003240_pt1 | contig 19465 bp, 16 predicted proteins | sample SodLakKL_010_SED_4_FD_187542 | JGI IMG/M metagenome (GOLD analysis project Ga0207421, IMG submission 187542) | Alkaline sediment microbial communities from Lake Tanatar, Kulunda Steppe, Russia - 8KL_010_SED (SPAdes) (version 2) | ecosystem: Environmental > Aquatic > Non-marine Saline and... | reverse complement strand
TTTTTTTGATTTCTGCCGAAATGTCATCCAATCCTATTCCCCGTGTTGCCGAAACCAGCACGGAGTCCGGAAACTCACGTTTTATATCTGCCAATTCCTGGGGTGACGATATTTGGTCAATTTTGTTAAAAACCAGTATTGCCGGTTTATCATCCGCTTTCAACTCCTTTAACGTCTTATTCACCGTCTCTATATATTCGCCTTTCATTGGAGAAGCGATATCTACCACATGTAACAGTAAGTCGGCTTCGCGGATTTCATCCAGGGTGGATTTAAAACTTTCTACCAGGTGATGCGGCAGCTTACGGATAAAACCAACGGTATCGGAGAGCAGCACTTCTTCCTGGTCAATTTCAAACCTTCGTACGGTGGAGTCGAGTGTTGCAAAAAGCCGATTTTCAGCAAAAACGGAGGTATCGGTAATGGCATTCATCAGAGATGATTTGCCGGCATTGGTATACCCGACCAGTGCCACCCGCAGCGATTCCTCGCGCCCCTGCCTTTGAACTTTTCGCTGCAGGTCAAGTTTTTCAAGCTTCTTTTTTAGCACAGAGATGCGGCGTCCAATGAGGCGACGATCGGTTTCAATCTGCGTTTCTCCGGGTCCTTTTGTGCCGATTCCCCCTTTTTGACGTGACAAATGCGTCCAGTAACGGGTCAGTCGCGGCAACAGGTACTGTAATTGTGCCAGTTCAACCTGCGTTTTTGATGCGGCTGTCTGGGCACGGGAGGCAAAAATATCGAGGATCAATCCGCTGCGATCCAGTACCTTGGCCTCTGTTGCTTTTTCAATATTCCGCGCCTGCGTGGGAGAAAGGTCGTCGTCAAAAATCACGATGTCGGCATTTTGAGCTTTCATCGCCTGCTTGACCTCTTGCAACTTCCCCTTTCCGACATATGTGCTGACATCCGGATGCGGTTTGTGCTGCAGAATTTTTTCAACAGTCACACCGCCGGCGGTATCGGTTAGCAGTTCGAGTTCCGAAATGTACTCTTCGGCCCGTGCCTTGTCAATATCGGCACCATATATACCGACCAGGACTACGCGTTCTTTCTCGCTGATATTCTTGTTGAGATCGTTATTCAATAAACAAACAGTTAAAGGCTGTCCGGGCCTGTATTATTTAAGTTGCTCTATTCCAGTGCTTTCAAACTCACCAAGGCTGAACCTTCGTCCAAGCTTCTTTCGCAAAATGTGAGAGAAGGAGGATCGTTTTTCCACGGGCACTTCTAACTCCAGACGAATACTCCGGGAACGCTCACCCGGCACATAATCGGGATAGAAGAAGACATAGGTGAGATCCTTGCCTTCGTTCCGTTCAACATAATCCATAATCCGGCTCCAGGCTACCGTCTGGGAAGGATCGTTAATATTTTTGACAATTCCGTGGTCGGTTACATAGCGTTTTGAAGTGAGATAACTTGTGATTAGCCAGTTAAGCCCGATCCAGTTATAACACATCACCGGCACAACATAAGAATAGTGTTGTTGCGCCAAAATCACACCGGTTAGTATGAGGGAAAAGAGCACAAAAACAGTAGAGAACAATGGATACCCAAATAATTTCCCCGATCTCCAGGTAATCTCCACATTTCGGAGACGTAACGCATTCGATACGGTTACCATCATCAATAAGGTGGTACCCAAGGTAAAGAAAGCGAGAATTACCAGGTGAATTGTAGAAATATGTGCCATACACGAGTGCTGTTAATCAGCAGAGGTTTCGGTTCTGTACTTCTTTGAAATAATGCATTCTGCAACCATAAAAGCAAGTGCTAACATAATAAACCAGTTCCAAATTTCTCTTCCGAAGCTGACGGAAGCCATCGCCGACCGGATATCGGTATCACTGTATCCTGATATATCGACCACTCCGGCCAATGGAAGGATGTTTTTCAAAAACTCTTCCACTTCTAAGAGAGATAACGATGCAAAATCGGATTCCGATATATCCTGATTCACTCCCATAATATATTCCCGGTCATCCAATCGCAACTCCAGCCAGCCGGGGGACCACTCCCTTGCAGGATAGGTGATTCTGATGCCCTGAGCACTGGCGGCCGTTTCCGGACGGATCTCGTTACTGTTGAGTGTCAAACGCACTTGTGACCCGTAATCGGCGATATTCCGGTCAAAGGGCGATCCCAAAATATGCTCTCGAAGGCCACCATCTTCCCAGGCTACTACATAGAGCATCATACGGTAAACCAGCGGAGCATAAATCGGTTTGATACTCAGATTTGACCATCCCGGACCAAATCCCATCATCCCGACGAGAATCATTCCGTCACCAGTTCCGTGCTGAATAAAAAGGGGCTCATCCAGATTGGATCGCAAAAGGGTGGTACCGGACGGCGATTCGGGACGCTGGTAACGCCAGTAGTGATAGATGGACGGCATGTCGATACGCAAATCCGCATCATCACGTGTTTCAAAGATATCATCGATGAGCAAATGCCCCTCCGACATGGCCTGCAACGAAGCGATCTCCTCAAACCGGCCGTAAGTGCCCCGCATTCCTGTAAAGGATCCGGCCTGGAATTGCTGCAGGAACCTGTTGTAGTTTTCGGTATTCCCCTGTTCCGACGGCACAAAAAGTAAACCTCGTCCCTGCTGTGCAAACTGTACGAGCTCGGCGTGGAGATAGTCCGGAATACGGCGCGGCCCTTCCAGTATCACGGCATCGTAATCGTTAAAATTGTGATCCCGGACATTGCTGATATCGGTTCTGGACGCATGGATTCGGGTCCCGGTTTCCGATGCTGCGGTCAAAGCCGGCCAGAGATAGGAACGCCGGGATCCGTCTTCCCCTTCATCAAAGATAAGCAGCACATTCCGGCTCTCCGGTACCTCCAGTGAAAAGTACCGGTTATGATCAAACGTGTAGGTTCCGCCTTCCAGAATTGCCTGGCCGCGAATACTTCCCGGGGAATCAGGAATCACTTCAAACAACAACTCTTTTTCCTGTCCGGCCTCAAGATCCACTTCGTACTGCCCGATGCGCTCACCGTCAATTTCCAGGCTCAGATAGGAGTTGTATACCGCCTGGCCTCCGAAATTGCGGACATTCACCGATACACCCACCGGAATACCTTCCCCGAGAATCTGCTCATCGGTATCGACCGCAACCACTGCAACGTTTTGAAACGATTCATTTCCCATCCGGATAAAAGTGACCGGATAGTACTCCGCATCCGGATTTTCTGATTTAAATCGATCCTCCAGCCTGTCAAGTTGCGTTTTTCTTGCATCGGAGATCCAGTATATTCTGCCGGCCTGTCCCGGTTCATCAGCAATACGTTCATGGATAAACGCCATTCGTTCGTCGGGATACGCCCCCTTGTTCACCGGTTCAATGTGATCCAGGTAGCTTTCGGCTTCGGCGGCACGCATCAATCGGCCGGACTCCATGTCGCCATGGGTCGGTACCAGGAGGAACCGGGCACCCTCGCCAGACTGTGCAATAATTTCACTGGCAACACGCCGGGCCTGATCCATATACGGACCACTTTCATCCACCTGCATCATACTGGGGCCATTGTCAATCATAATGGCAACCACACCCCCTTCCCGGCCGGATCCGAACCAACCCGCTACCTCGGAGGGTATAAACGGACGGGCCAGGGCAGATGCCAGCATTGCAATTGCCAAAACCCGCAGCGCCAGCAGAAGGTATCGTTTAAGATTGAGACGTCGTATGGTAGACTTCTGCAATTCCTGAAAGAATGCCAACGTTGAAAAAGCAACTTGCCTTGGCTTCCGGAAGTTGATCAGATGAATGATTACCGGTATCGCTGCCGCTGCCAAAGCAACGAATAAGAATGGATTCAAAAAACTCATTCAAAAAGTGATATTTTAGGATCGTCAAAGTGCTAACTAAAAAACGTTGTGCCTTCACAGGTATTTCCCACCACTTCCTATGATAACAAGTTCCAGGTTTTCATCACGTCTTTTTTTTATTCTTCTGTTCATCGTCGCTGGTTGTTCCGGGCGGATGGGAGAAAAACCATGGTTATCCACCGTTCCGGCCGAAAGTCCTCTGATCATACTGCATCACGACGCTGATTTTTTTGATGTTTTGGACCAGCAGGACGGTCTGCTTCTTCAAGAACTGGGATCTATTAGTACCGGTGCTTTAAAAGAGATACAGGACCGGGTAACCCAGACATTACCGACAAAAGCGGTGGCGCTGTTTCCGACCGGCTCCCATGAGTTGCAGCCGATATTTATCATTGAGGATCCGGGCGTGGGCCTCTCAACGCTGGCTTCCGAATTCCGAAGAGATTACTCTGAGAACAAATACCGGTTTAACAGCCGGGATATCCACATTCTCCACATCGGTGATGAGCAGCTCTATGCCGTCCAGCTCCACGACTGGATCCTTTTCAGCAGAAACAGTGCCGCCATCGAAAACAGTATGCTGACTTATGCGGGGGAACAACCCGGAATCATGCTGGATGAAAGCCATCTGCAACAAGGTGATTATCTGGTCAATACCCCAAATCTGAATAGCTGGGTCAGGCTTCTTGGGGCTCCGCGTTTCCTCCCGCGCTTTGACAACCTGTTTGACGGCACATCACCGGCAGTTCTCACAACAACCACTGAAGCGGGCGAAGATTCGCTCTATCATACAACCCTTGGCGGATCCATACCGATAGATGACAGCGAATCTTCGAATTTCGTATCGGCCTTGACATCCGAGCCTGCGGTATTTGACCTGGACCGCTATATCCCCAGCGATGCCGGATTCTTTGCGGTTTATCATGATGAACCGGCATCTTCTGCCGATTCCGATACCGGGCAGATCAGTGATCTGGACTCACTTCTTGTCGGAGATTCCGACCGCTACCGTGACCTGGCTGCAACGCTGGCCTCACCCACCGCATTTGTCGCCTTTGAAGCAAGTGGTTTCCTGTCAACGGGCGAACATATGTTTATCCGGCGTCTGGAAAGTGCCAACTCCTTTGTACAGATTCTCAATCAGTTTGCCCGCGACGGCTATATCGAAAGATCCAATGACATCTATTATGTTAGCAGTAACGTTCTCGCGAAACTGCTGGGAGGACCGTTCGGACACTTTACCGACTTTTACATCATGCGTTCTGCCAATGCGGCCGTGATAACCCGGAGGGCAGGCCTTGCCCGGCGAGTGGACCAGGATCGCAGGCGCCGTGCGGTGTTTTACTATGACGACGACTACATCGAGGCACGTCAGAAACATCCTGAGAGTGTGAGTGTCTGGACCTATTCACGCAGTGCCCCATTAATGAATTACCTTGAACCGAAGCTAAACCCCATAAACCATGCATCGTATCTGGCATCCCTGGCCGACATTGGTGCAGCCAGCCTGGTCAGAAATGGAGACGAACTCACATTGCGCCTCGATTCCTATTTCAGCGAAGACCGGTCCGAACCGGTCAGGGATCTCTGGGCTTTCAGTATAGGCGGTGCACGTATCACCGGCAAACCGGTGATTGTCGATATTCTCGGCGGCTCCCGGGATGAGTTGCTCGTTGCCACGGATAACAATCAAATTTTCGGGATAGCTGCGGACGGGACCGGTTTTCTGGAGGTAAATACCGGGGGTGACCGGCCGGTTGGTTCTCCCATGGTATATGACTGGTACGGCAATAACCAGCATGCCATTCTTATTGCAGCCGGAAACCAGATTTATGCCTGGAACGCAAGAGGTGCGCCACTTCCCAATTTTCCGGTAACCATGGATGAGCCGATCACGACCCCGCTTACCCTGGCGGATGTCTCCCGCAACGGAAGGCCCGAAATGATCGTTGCTACAGCCGACCGCAAGATCCACGTACTGGATCAACGCGGACGCAACATTTCTGGCTGGCCTCAGGATGTAAACGTACAGGTTGACAAGAAGCCGGAATTCCGGGAATTTGACGGAGAACGCACACTGTGGGTAACCGCCGGGAACGGACTTTTCGGATTTACACCGGACGGCAATCGCCGGGAACGCTTCCCGATCTTCATCGAATCTGATTTCGGGCCGATCACCTTCCATCAAAACCACATTCTGGCCGGAGCATCCGACGGACATCTCTATGCCATTGGCAGATCGTCGTTTTTTGCCGATTCCCTGGTTGTTGCGCTGGAAAATGGCAATGAGGCGGAGCAGCAAAACGGTATGGAAGTGCGTCGCGTCTATGTCGGAAACTCACCCATCATCAATGCCCCTATTGTGGAGACCCTGGAGGTGAGCCATAATGGCAGTACCGTCAATGAGCGCATGATAGCCATCCAGAGCCTCAACGGGAACCTGTTTCTATTGAATGAGACCGGACAACTCCGTATGAGTCAAAATATGGGCCAGACAGCGGCAGGATATGACAACATGCTGATAACCGACCTGAACGGTAACGGGGAACCGGAAATCATAGGTCTTTCTGAAACCGGCCGGATATACGCCTGGGAAATTAAATCCGGAGAGCGACTTACCGATATCCCGGCTGCGTCCATCCGCCACCCGATAGTAACCGACATTCTGGCCAACGGAGAACGGGAGCTAATCGGCCAAACCCGGGATGGATTGCGCGCCTGGTCAATTCGCCGTCAATAATACCGTTGACGGCACGCCGGGAAGGTGATAGCTCAATGAAGTAAATTCTGGAGTGCCGGACGCAGGTTCCCATGTACAAACGTAAAACCCTGGTCACTGATTTTTTTGGGTTCGGTTTTTAGACTGGCAGTCATCAGAATAGACGCCTCTCCCAGAACAGCCTTCAATCCAAATTCCGGAACTTTAAAAAAAGCAGGCCGGGACAGTACCCCGCCCAGAGTGGTTACAAAATCATCCATCGTAACCTGATCCGGTGCGGCTGCATTGAACGGCCCAGTGATCGCTTCGTTCTGAATGGCAAACATCATGGAACGGCACAGATCCGAGATGTGAATCCATGGAAAATACTGGGTTCCGGGTCCGAGGGATCCTCCTAAAAAAGCCTTAAAAACCGGAAGCATGAATTTCATCGCCACGGCATCCGACCCCAAAGTAACTCCGGTCCTGGGATTCACCACCCGGATACCCAAATCAGAGGCTTTTTGTGCTTCCATTTCCCAGTCGCTGCAGGTTCTGGCCAAAAAATCACGGCCGGGGCCCCGCTCTTCTGTGATGGTCTCATTTCCGCAGTCGCCATAATACCCAACTGCGGAACCCGACAGAAAGAGCACCGGTCGCTTTTTAGACTGTTTCATGGCCGTCACCAATGATCGGGTGGTCAGGATCCGGCTGTCGTACAGCTTTTTTTTAACCTTGCGAGACCACCGCTTGCCAAACAGGGTTTCCCCGGCAAGATTTATCACAATATCTGATCCGTCGACCTCTGCAGTCAGGTTTTCCCGAAGAGGTACAAACCGGAGCTCCGGGTCAGTGGTTGAGTGACGATCCGGATTACGGGTTGCAACTGTTACCCGGTATCCGTTTTGAATGAGGATACGGGTTAGATTGCGGCCGATAAAACCGGTTCCGCCGGTCATGAATACCTTCATAAGTGAAGATTACAGGATGGAAAAGTAGATAAGCAACTGAAAGTAGATGGCCGTGGCAGGCGCGGCAAAAAGTACCGCATCAAAACGGTCATACAACCCGCCATGACCCGGCATGAGACCTGATGAGTCTTTGATGCCCGAAGCTCGTTTGAGCTTGCTTTCGGCAAGATCTCCGGCAGGTCCGAACAATCCGACAATAATGGCAAAAGGTATCGCGGCAAGCCATGAAAGCGGAAAACCGGGTAAAAAAAGTATGCAGAGGATCAATGCAACAAAACATCCGGCAAAACCCCAGATGAACCCTTCAATAGTCTTCGAAGGACTGATTTTAGGAGCCAGCTGATGACGGCCCATTGTTTTTCCACCAAAATAGGCGAAAACATCATTCGCCCAAACCATCAGCAGAAGCGTCACCGTAAGGGCAAATCCAGTCATGTTATCACCAATGTCCCGAATCAGTATCAATCCCGAAAAAAGGGCCGGAACCAGGACCGCTACCATAATTGTGGCCATCAGGCGTTTCCAGGTATCAGCAGCCGAACCGAGTGTTTCGGCCACCATCAGCATCAACAGAAAGAACAGAAAGAAAAACCATGCAAATTCGGGTGCAATTCCGAAAAAAAGCACAGGAACCCCGAGAAGCAGCACAAATGGTATCGGTACATCCAGGCCCTGTTTATGGAGCATCCGGATTATTTCCATCTGAATGATAAAGGTTAAGATGAGCAGGGTGACAATAAAAAACCCGCCACCCAGCCAGATCAGATAGAGAAAGACCGGTGCTGCAACTAACGCAGAAAGAATTCGCTTGGCTAATTCAGGCACCTATTACTCCCTGTTTGTCAGGAGATGCATGATATACCGTGTTATTTATCATCGTTATCATCATCATTGTCCGGATCAGACACCTCCGAATCATCCATATCATACTCTTCTATGGTTCCTTTTTTCCAATCATCCAGGGCTTTTTCAGCTTCACCGGCCTGGTCTGTTGGAACATAGACAAATATTGCGGAAAGATCACCGAAGTTTACGGTATAGGCGCTGTCTTTTTTGGACAGGATCTCGCATGTAATTCCCCGGTTTTGCAGGAAGCCGCTAACGAGACCGGCCTCACTTTCAATACTGGTTTCATAGACGCATTTCCAGTCATCAACATTATCCGGCTTGATTTTGTCACTAAACATAAGCTACTCCTGCCTGGTGGTTTGGTGAATGAATCGGAGTAAGATAACAGTACCTCCTATACTAGCCAACACCAACCAGACGGGCGGAAGTTCGGTTGTTGTCATATGATCCATCATCATATCGGAAAAAATCGCCGCTACAAGTACGTTGCCGCCATTGTTGACAAAATGTCCGACAATGCCGGGGTAGATACTGTTGGATCTCCATACCAGCCAGGAGAGCAGCATCCCGATGAGGGCCAGTGGAATGAACTGGGTCAGGCGGATATGGAACAGGCCGAAAAGCAATCCACCGACAATGATTGCCGCCCAGACGCCCCACGATTTCTCGAGCAGCCGCTGCACGTAACCGCGGAAAAGGATCTCTTCACATATGGATGGCACCAGACCCACATGGATAAGCGCCATGAGGATTACATGATCGGAGGTCAAAAATGATTTGATCATTTCTATCTGCACTTCCTCCATGGCCATGTAGGATTCCGGCATCGGGATCTGCATGTTCAGCCATCCCAGCATCCAGATGGTCGGCTGCATGACCACAACCAGGATGACGGTTTGTCCGATGACCGGGAGGGTCCGCTCATCAGAGCGAAACCGGAGGAATTGTGACCGTTTGCCCGTGGTGGATAACCCGGTTAGCAGCCAGGTCGCAACACCAAGAAAGAGGATTTGCGCAACCGAATTACCCAGGAAGATCATATCCAGGTGTTCGGTCAGAAGGCTCATATCGAGTGCGGTTACCGGTTCCTCTGATACGGCCATCAGGTAGACAACGGCAAAGGTATTACCGGCTATCTGAAACAGCAGGAATGCGACAACAACCCACACAATTGCCGGAAGCCAGTGGGGGAACCCATTTCGCTCGGTCCAGCTGCGCTCGTGGAGAAAACCGGTGGCACCGTGTTGGGGAGTTTGGGAAGGGGACTCCGGAGAGTCGGATTCCGGATGGTTTTCGTCCGGATTTCCGGGGTTGGGAGTGGATGAATCTGGCATTCCGTGTTGTCAGCGTTTTAAAGTTCTTCTTCCGGGGGTGTTCCCATAAATTTGGCGGCCAGCAATCCACTGATGACATTGAGCAGGCCGTACATTATCGCACTCATACCCAGCATTTGCAAAATATTACCGGGTGAAAAATAGTTTTGCATTTGAGCATACATGCCATCAATAGCCTCTTCCTTCTGGGCATCCGGTATCATGTCATTGGCCTCGATATTGGCAATCATGGCATTTTGAAAATTCTCAAGATAGGAGCCGTCAATCATCGGCCATATCAAACTTAAAACCACAGAGACCAGCGCCATAAACAAGCCTGTAAACAGTCCGATAACTGCCCCTTTTCCAATTTTAAGTTCCGGTCCGTGCTCATTGATATAAAACTTAACCCCCAGGACGCCACCAAATATTCCAACCAGACAACCGATTGCGGCTGCGATATAATAAAAACTGAAGAACGATCCGGTAGGTTCCGCATGTATCATCGAATATGAACCTATCATACTAATCAGAAAAATGATAAACCCGAATATTGCCCCGGCCTGCCCTGCTGCATTCCAGTAACTCTTCTGTTCTGCTGATTCCATAATTGATTACCTCCTCAATGGTGTTTGCGTGGGATTGTCAGCGCGTCGACCAGCACCGTGCCGACCGATATGCCCCATACTAATCCGATGAATGATCTTGTAACATTGGAAGTCTGCCAAATATCAAAAAGATTGGCAAATCCGTCGGATACCAATACGATGGACATGATAATAAAGATTCGGATAATATAGTGGTTCCTGCTTTTTACAAAAGGGGAAAATACCGAAAAAGTGGCGAGGCTTATAAAAAAGCCGGAATATATACCCGTACAACGGGTGCAGACTGCAAGAGGCACCCCGTTTAAAATAAAAGAACGGCTGGTATCCTGATGACAAGCGAAGGAAAACAATTCCTTTTGCCAGCTTGTCAACCATTCAACAAATGAGCCGAGCATAAAAGGCGGACTCCAGGCCACTGTCACAAAAAAGAGGGCAATTGGCAGAGCGGCAAAGAGCAGCAGGGGGTGCCGCATATTCCTGCCGGAATGCGATCGGTATGCAGGTGCATCGGATGCATGCTGCGTTGTTCTACTTTCCATCGGCCGTTGTTATATCTACCAGTAGTGAAATATCCATAGCCGGAACCGAATGGGTCAGTGCCCCTGAGGAGATAAAATCGACACCTGTCTCCCCAATAGCCGCCAGGGTTTCGAGTGTGACATTACCGGAAGCCTCGGTATAAAACCGCCCCCGGACCTGTTCGACAGCAGTTTTCATATCCCCAGGACTCATGTTGTCCAGCATGATGTATGTAACCTCACCATGTTTTAAAACTTCGGCGAGTTCCTCCAGGTTGGTTACCTCAATTTCAATGGCCGCCTGAATACCCTGGCGTTCCCGGTATGCCACGCACTGATCAATTGCGCGGGCGATACCTCCGGCAAGCCGGATGTGATTCTCCTTAATCAAAAACCGGTCATCCAGTCGCATGCGATGGTTGGTTCCACCTCCAATTCGCACCGCCATCTTGTCAAGATAGCGGTGTCCCGGTACGGTTTTTCTCGTATCCAGAATGCGCGTATTTGTTGCTGCCAGTGCCCGGGTATACACACTGGTGCGGGTGGCAATGCCGCTCATCCGCTGCAGAAAGTTCAATATGGTGCGCTCTGTGCTCAGAATCGGGGCAAGGGGTCCGTCAAACACGGCGATTTCTGTACCGTCAGACAGCGGTTCACCATCACGAAGTAACGGTGTGAAGGTGACCTCCTCACTCACTTTCCGGAGAATGTATCCGGCCAGATCGATACCGGCCAGTACCCCTTCCTGACGCGAGATGAGTCGTGCGCTACCCCGTTCGGTGCCTGTATATATGGCATCGGTGGTTATATCCCCTGATCCGATATCTTCTTTAAGTGCAAGCCGAACCAGCTCCTGTACCTCGTCAGGCCATTGCTGCATAGTCATGGATTTTTTGTAAGAATACTTTGGGAGCACGAACCGGCCTGCGGGTTTCCACATCAACAAAAACGAGTTCCACCTTCCCGAGGATGTGCGGCTGGTTGGCGCCTTTGGGGCGAATGTCGTACCAGGTAATTAATCTGACCGTCGGTTCATCAAAAATATGCATGCGGGCATCCATCAGTTCGTCATATTGGATCGGACGCTTGAAGCGAATCTCCACACTGGAAACAGGCAGCATAACTCCCTGTTCCTCCATTTTGGAGTAAGGCAGCCCGGCAGTACGGACAAACTCGGTCCGGATCACCTCAAAATACTCCAGAAAACGGCTGTGATAGACGACCCCCATTTTGTCCGTTTCACTATATCTGCTCCGCAAGGACATCTGGTAGGACAATAGAGGGGCACTTCGGGGTAACATATCAATTCTTGTCGGATGAGTCCGTCCAGGCGCCCATTTGTGAATACTTTTCGATCCGGTGGTTCTTCAGCTGATCGGGTTTCATTTTTTCCAGCCGTTTGAGACTTTCGGATAGTTGAACATGCACGGCTTTTGCGGCTTCATTATAATCCCGATGGGCTCCGCCTAACGGTTCCTTGATGATCCCGTCGATGACTTTGAGTTTGAGCAGGTCCGGCGCACTCAATTTCAGTGCCTGTGCAGCCTGCTCTTTGTAGTCCCATGTTTTCCACAGGATCGAAGAGCACGACTCCGGCGAAATAACGGAATACCAGGTATTTTCCATCATGTAAACTTCGTTGCCCATGCCGATTCCCAGTGCTCCGCCACTGGCCCCTTCACCGATGACAATAGTCACAATCGGGACCTTCAGCAACGCCATTTCACGAAGGTTTCGGGCGATCGCTTCGGCCTGTCCCCGCTCCTCAGCTTCGAGTCCCGGAAAAGCACCGGGAGTATCGAGAAAGGTAATTACCGGAATTCCGAATTTTTCCGCAGTTTTCATGAGCCGTAAAGCCTTTCGGTACCCGTCGGGATTCGGCATCCCGAAATTGCGATATTTTCGGCTTTTGGTATCGCGTCCTTTCTGATGGCCGATCACCATTACGGAGCGCCCTTCAAACGTGGCAAAACCACCTACAATCGCTTTGTCATCACTGTAACACCGGTCTCCGTGCAGCTCGATGAAATTCTCCATGAGCTTATATATATAATCGAGTGTATAAGGGCGGTCCGGGTGGCGCGCCAGTTGTACACGCTGCCAGTGGGTGAGATTGGAAAAGATGGATTTACGCAACTCTTCCACTCGTTTCCGGAGCCGGTCAATCTCGGGTGTCAGTACATTGTCATCACTGATATTCAGTTCACTGAGTTCGGTGATCTTCTTTTCCAACTCAATAATTGGCTTTTCAAAATCGAGATGATTCATTTATTTATTTCTTTATTTCACATTTTGAGCATTCGGAAAGTGTCTGTCCTGACAGGTATTACCGGTTTCAATAATCAGAAAGTCAAACGGGGATACATCATCAACATCAGATGCGACGAAATCGATTGATTATTTATGATACGGACTAATCACCGTTTTACAAGATGCCAAGGATACTTCTAAATTTCAAAACCCAAACCATCCAGACCGCTTCTATTACAATTTTCTTTGACATTTTTGATACTCCTTCGGTCCGTTCACGAAATATGATCGACACCTCTTTCAGAGAAAAGCCCGCTTTATATGCGCGAAAATGGACTTCAATCTGAAATGAGTAACCGTTTGACCGAATCTTGTCCAGGTCGATTTTTTCCAAAACTCTTCGGGAGATACATTTAAATCCTGCGGTAGTGTCCTGGACCGGCATCCCGGTAATAAACCGGGCATACGTGTTCGCTGAGTAGGATAAAATTAATCGGGTAAGTGGCCAGTTTATGATACTGATACCATCGCTGTAACGGGACCCGATCGCAACATCGCAATGTCCCTGCTTCACTTCACCAATCAACCTCGGAAGATCATCCGGGTCGTGTGAGAAATCGGCATCCATTTCACAAATATACTTGTAGGAGCGTAAAAGCGCAAAATGAAAGCCGGCGACATAGGCCGTTCCGAGTCCCTGTTTCCCTTCCCGCTCAATAAGATGGATGCGGTCCGGCCATTTTTTTTGCCATTTCTTTACCACACCGGCTGTATCATCCGGGGAGCCGTCATCCACCACAAGCACATCGACCGGTTCATCAAGACCCATGATATGCGGTATCAAGCGATTAATATTATCCGCTTCGTTAAATGTCGGAATAATGACAAGGGATGCACTCTCATCACTCATGACTACTGCCCTTTTCCTTTTAGCACCGTCATCACGGTATTGATTAATATTTTAAAATCCATCTTCAGAGAAATATTTTCGACATAAAAGAGGTCATATTTTGTCTTTTCCTTGACATCCTCCAGGCTCTCATCATATTTCCATTTTACTTGTGCCCAACCGGTTATGCCCGGCCTAACCCGTAATCGCCGGGAATAGAGGGGGATTTTGTTTTTGAATTGGTTCACAAAATAGGGTCGCTCCGGCCGTGGCCCTACAAGGCTCATGTCTCCCTTCAACACATTAATAAACTGCGGAAGTTCGTCCAGCCGCAATTTTCGAAGCCAGTATCCGAGTGGTGTAATACGCGGGTCATTGTCACTTGCCCAAACCGGGCCACTCTCTTTTTCCGCATCAATAAACATCGTCCGGAACTTGAACATGGTAAACGGCCGCTCATATTTACCCACACGCTGCTGTTTAAAAATAGCCGGACCGGGAGAAGTAAACCGGATCAGAAGTGCAATGATGAGCATAAACGGGAACGCCGGAATCAGGATGATCAGAGACAGAACGATATCCATGAGCCGTTTCATGAATTTCTCCCAGGTTGGCATGGGGTCGGGCATGACATCAATCAATGGCAGGCCGAAAATTTGATTCGTCTGGTTCAGTCCGGTTATTACCTGATGAAAATCGGGCAGTATTTTTACCGATACATTGGGGATATCAATTTGGTCGAGAATGGCAATTAAGTCGTCCGGGTTATCATTTTCAAGTGCCACAATCACATCCTGAACCTTGTGTTCAAGAATGAGGTCCTTAATTTCACCTACGCTGCCCAGAATCTTTGAGGAATCGACACGGATGTCTTTCGACTCTGAGCCGTTTAAACTGACATAGCCGAGTACGTTCATTCCGGATGTACGGTGGCGGTTGAGGTTTTCATGTACTGATAAGGCAGCGGAGCCCGTACCGACAATGAACGCACGGTGGAGTCCCTTGCCCTTGAGCACCCGATGTTTCTGAAGTGTCCGAAGTATAAAACGGCTCATCGAGACACAGATCAGTACAATCATCCAGTATGTCAGTGTAACCCATTTTGCTTGATGGAGATTGTCGGATGACCAGCCAAGCGTATCGATAAAAAGCAAAAAAAAGAGAATCAGGGTTCCAATGATGGAGATTTTGGCGACACGGATGATCTCATCGAAGCGGGATATGAGGTACAAATGGCGATAGAGTCCGAACAGACCGAACAACCCGACCCAATAAGCAGACACAACCATGGCGGGCAAAAAAAGTATAGACGGGGCGTGGGCTACCGGTTCAATGCCCAGCCCAAATTCAAACCGGACTAAATAAAAAACATACCAGGCCAGCATCAGAAATACAAAATCACTGATAACGGTGCTGATAATTTCCTTCGCTTTTTCCAAATCGTACGTAATTTCGATGTGTCAAACGTGGACTACCGAAGTTTTGTTCACCACGTCCGATAACTTAATGACGAAATGATTACGGGAATAAGTGCTCCACTGTTTATATTTGGTTTTCAAAACACCAATAACCGTATAATATAACGTGTTCCAACTCACAAAAGAAACGACGAAAGGGAAAGCCCGAAGGGGAGTTCTGCAAACGGATCACGGGGCAATCCAGACTCCGATTTTTATGCCTGTTGGTACTGCCGGTACTGTTAAAGCTGTTGACAGTCTAACGCTTACAGACAAAATAAAGGCACCGGTGATTCTCGGCAATACCTATCACCTCTACCTGAGGCCGGGTAACGAAATCATGCAGCACGCCGGCGGACTTCATCAATTTATGAACTGGCCGGGTGCATTGCTCACCGACTCCGGAGGGTATCAGGTATTCTCCCTGTCGGATATTCGCAAACTGGAGCAGGACGGTGTGGTTTTCAAAAGCCATCTCGATGGGTCAGAGCACAAGTTCACACCTTCAAATGTTATTGAAACACAACGGATTCTTGGATCTGACATCATGATGACACTGGACGAATGTCCTCCTTATCCTGCTACGGAAACGTATGTCAGCAATTCTCTGGACCTTACACACCGCTGGGCACGTGACTGCTTTCATGCATTTAAAAACGGCACGGAACGGTTTGGTCACAGACAGTTTCTTTTCGGGATCACCCAGGGTGGTATATACCCGGATCTGAGAAGACAATCTATTCAAACCCTTTCGGAAATTGATTTTGACGGTATGGCGATTGGTGGCCTGAGCGTCGGCGAACCCCCGGAAAAAATGTATGAGATCACCGATTTATCGACCGACTATCTTCCCCGGAACAAACCGCGCTATCTGATGGGGGTAGGCACTCCGGCTGATCTGCTGGAATCCGTTGCACGAGGAGTTGACATGTTTGATTGTGTGATGCCAACACGTAATGCCCGAAACGGGATGCTGTTTACTGCTGATGGGATCATCAATCTGAAAAATGCGCGCTGGAAGACCCATTTTGAATCGGCGGATCCGGACTTCCCCTCCGACTTATGCCAAAATCACACACTTGCGTATCTCCACCATCTGTTCCGGGCAGGTGAAATACTTGGCATTCAACTGGCAACGGCTCACAACCTGACCTTTTATCTTTGGCTGATGGAGCAAATCCGCAATCATATAGATGATGACACGTACAATGAGTGGTACCCTGCTATGGCCGAAAATGTTCGAAAAAGGCGGTGATGGGATCGTATATCAGGATCGCAAGCCGCAACTGCCTGAGAACCTAAATCTCGTCAATAGATCGAAGAGTTGGCCGGCGATATATGAGCGTTTTTATGATCACATCCAAATCCATCCATACCGAATAGTTCTGCAGATAATAGAGTTCGTGCTGCTGTTTTTCTTCTTCGTGATACAATTTGTTTTCTGATAATTGCCTGAAACCTGTTAAACCCGGTTTTACATTGGCAAAATGGGGTAATCTTCCGGGTATGATAGGCGCCCCCACAAGACTGACCTTCCCCTTCCATACATTCCACAACAGCAGGTATCTGTTAATCCAGCGATATTTTTTATAGGGAAGGAACAGGAAAATCGTAAAGCTCCTGATATCGGATAGCCTTATCCCCAACTGTTTCTTTCTGTGATGAAAAAACAGACTCGGGACTAAAAACAGTGGTGTCATCAGGATCAATAACAGTGTTGAAACAGCAAGGTCCAGAGTCCGTTTCATAAACAGATTCCACCGGGAAAAATAAGCCAGATTAGCATCGATCACCGGCAGATCATCGAGATATTCCACATTGGTTTTGCCTACGATATAATCCATGGAATCGGCAACAATCCGTGGGTAGACCGATGTTTCCCGTAATTCCGAGATTGTCTTCATTATCTGATCATGGTCGACTGCGGGCAGTGTAAACATGATTTCATCCACCTGGTGATATTTTACAAGTTTCATCATGGATGACAAATCACCGACAACAGGCACGTTTTCCACTTCATCCTGATAATTAGATTTATCCTGGGATACCAATCCAACCAACTGATAATTCCAGTCTGCGCGTGATCGCAGCTTGCGGATCAGTTCCGGCGTCTTGCTGTCTAATCCGACAAGCAGTATACGGCGTGCCAGAAAACTGCCGGGAATGTTGGGTGCTTTGCGTGAGCGGTTGATCTGAATGATCCGTACGCCACTAAGTAGCAAGACGCTGGTTATGGCACTCACCAACAAAATTAATCTGGAAAACGCAAAATCCCGCAGGAAAAATGTGACCAGGACAACGCCAACAAAAGCCACTCCTGTACTTTTAATGATCGCAGGAAGAGAGAACCGGTTTTTCCCATACAAATCGTAGTAGAGTGCCGAACCAAGAAATATAGTACTCAGCAGGAGGTTGACAGATAAAAACTCAATTTGGTATCGGTGTGCCATCTCTTCAAATGAGATGTTGTATCGAAGCATAAAAAGAATAATGATCAGGATATTCAACACACTCAAGTCAAGTGCGGGTTGTGTCAACTTCCTGAAAATTGTACTCAAGTATGATACGGCCCCTTTTATCACAATCCCGGAAAGAATAAATATTCTGAAGAACAGGGTGTATCCGAAACTGTAATGTTTGTTAAAAAACTGGTACATCGCCTTATTAAAAGTTACGACGTAATCCAGGTTTTCCTTTTTGGTACTCTCCCCTTTGTAGTGGATAATACTGGTTGCGGGCTGATAATCAATATTCCATCCCTGTTTTTGAATGCGATAGCATAGATCGATATCCTCACCATACATAAAAAACTGCTCGTCAAAACCCCCGACATTTTTTAGGATATCGGTTCTGAAAAACATGAAGGCCCCGGACAATACAGGGATACTGGCCTCTCTGTTTTGATCTTCACCACCGAGGTAGTATGCAGAAAACCTTCGGCTATTGGGGAAAATACGGGGCAGGCCCAGCATTTTGTAGAAGGCGGTCATTGGGGTAGGGACGGACCGGCGTGATTCCGGAGCGAAAGTTCCGTCCGGATTGAGCATTTTGCAGCCTGCGGCTGCGGTATCCGGCCGATTTTCCATGTGCCGGTACATCACTTCTAAAGTATCCTGCCTGACAATAGTATCCGGGTTAATCAGCAATGTATACCGCCCACCGGCCTTCGAAATAGCCTGGTTATTGGCACGGCCGAATCCAACATTTACATCATTCAGAATATAATGGACATGGGGAAATCGTTTTTTCAGATACCCAACAGACCCGTCAGAAGAGGCATTGTCAACAACAAATATTTGAAGCCGAAAGTCATTGCGTGCTTTTTCGAGAGAACCGAGTAGGTTGGCTACAAATTCCTTGACGTTAAAATTGACAATAACGATGCTGATGTCGAAATCAACGTCTTGCGTGTTACCGTATTTGGGGGACTTCTGATGGTACTCCGGAGTTCCGGAGGGATCTGTCTTTTCCTTAATTGACGTCATGAAAGATCCGCATAAAAATGATATATCGACAACCGTTCGAATCGAGCGGCAACAGTACAATGAATTACGGATACCGTGTACATTGCAAAGGAACAGCATTGTACTTCAGCACCAACAGATACTACGGAGAGAAAGCCTGAACTTCAACGGAAAGTCGGGGCTGCCGGAAAATAAGAAAGGCTTTTAAAAAAAGGTATATAAACAAAAAGCGGCCCGATATCAAAAAAGATAAGGGGCCGCGAAGAACAGATGAGGCGACGACCTACTCTCCCGCCATAGGCAGTACCATCGGCGCCTGGGAGCTTAACGGCCGTGTTCGGGATGGGAACGGGTGTGGCCTCCTGGCAATAATCACCTCATCAAAAAGGGGTTGTAAGGGAAAAGAAGAAAAGCGTGAAGATGGATTGCCGTAAGGCGATGGACCCGGGCTGAGCCACGGGCTGTGCAGAACAAAAAACAAAAGCCATAAGAGCGATTAGTACGGCTTGGCTGAACATGTTACCATGCGTACACCTGCCGCCTATCGACCTGGTCGTCTTCCAGGGCTCTTGGGGGAATACTTATCTTGGAGTGGGCTTCGCGCTTA
>Ga0207421_10003239_pt1 | contig 19468 bp, 9 predicted proteins | sample SodLakKL_010_SED_4_FD_187542 | JGI IMG/M metagenome (GOLD analysis project Ga0207421, IMG submission 187542) | Alkaline sediment microbial communities from Lake Tanatar, Kulunda Steppe, Russia - 8KL_010_SED (SPAdes) (version 2) | ecosystem: Environmental > Aquatic > Non-marine Saline and... | reverse complement strand
GAAGCAGTGCGGGAACCGCGTCCGACGGACAGCATGCCGATGGCACAACCGGTGGGGCTGCCGTTGCTGAGGGAGGTGGCGGCGGAGACGGAGCCACTGAAGCCGGTGCAGACGGAAGTCCGGGGTCAACTCCGGGTGGTGGCGGTGGCGGCGGCCGGGGAAATAACGGATTGGGAGCAGCCGGAGCCGACGGGCAGGTCATTCTTACCTATACCAGCGATGAACCCACCCCCCAGTACACCCTGACCCTTGACATTAACGGAGAAGGTAGCGTGGAAGTGGATGGTGTCCCTTACACCGATCCGGTTACCGTAAACGAAGGCACTACCCTAACCCTGGAGGCCATTCCCGCCAATGACTACGTGTTCAGCAACTGGACCGAGTCAGAAACACTGCTGTCTGAAAACACCTCCTTAAATGTTACGGTGGATGAAGACCGCAGCATTGCCGCGAATTTTGTACCTGAACCAGCCCCCGGTGTCAACCTTCGCCTGCAATATAAAAACGATTCCAGAGATGCTTCATCACAAAATATTTCACCCCACCTGATCCTCCACAATGACGGTGACCAGGAGCTTGAATTTTCGAAAATCACCATTCGCTACTGGTTTGTTTCCGAACCTGAAGGGAAAGATGTTTACGCAATTGATTGGGCAGAAGTAGGAGATGAAAACGTGTTTGGCGATTTTGGGGTGGCAGGAGGGCAGCGATATGTCGAAATAGGTTTTACAGAAGATGCAGAAATCCCCGGATGGATGGGCGGTGAGGGCCCCAATGTTTTCCCGCCGGGAGCCAACAGTGGCACAATAAACAACCGTATTCATGATGATGGTTGGGGTTATTATGATCAGAGCAACGACTACTCCTGGGATCCCTCGTTTACCGATTATGCAGATTATGAATACATCACTGTTTACTATGAGGGCAGCCTGGTGTGGGGTACACCTCCCTCGGGTGCAGCAGACCCGGAACAAATGACCATTGTTCAGCAGCCGGAAGAATCCGTTGCCAGTGAAACCCTTGATCCCGCACCTGCCGTGCTGCTTGAAGATGCACTGGGGAGGCCCGTGGAAAACGTGGATGTGGAAGTCTCGCTCAATCAGAACAATTTTACCGGAGGAAGTACGGTCATTGTTACCACAGACGCCAACGGACTGGCCACCTTTGACAATCTTCGCATAGTAACCGCAGCCGATGATTATCAAATCACATTTTCGCCGGATGCATCATTGCTGAATAGCCAGAGCTCAGAATCCTTTGATGTTGTGGCGGCAGAACCAGCCGATATGAGCATCACCACCCAGCCGCCCGAAACCGCCACGGCAGGTGAACCGCTTGACCCGGCTCCTTCTGTATCTATTCACGACGCTTTTGGAAACCCGGTGCCGGACACCGAAGTAGCTGCCTCAATCAACCAGAATGATTTTGATGCCTCCAGTACCACATCGGTTTTTACAAATGCATCAGGTGTGGCTATGTTTGACCAGCTGGTAATCACCCAGGCTGCCAGCCACTATACGATAGCGTTCAGCACTCCCGCTTCAGACCTGGAGAACCTTACAAGTAGTGAATTCACCATTATACCGGCAGCAGCCAGTGAAATGATCATGGAAACCCAGCCTGAAGAATCGGTTTCGGGCGGAAACATAGCCGGCCCACCCAGGGTTAAAGTCACCGATGCATTTCAAAACCCCGTTCAGGGGGTCGTGGTGACAGTCAGTGAAACCGGGGGCTACGAATTTGACGAAGGGACCCTGACGCGAAGCACGAACAACTCAGGCATCGCTGCATTCAGCGACCTTGTGATCAGCACTGCTGGCGAAAACTACCAACTTTCCTTTACCGCCGATGCCTCCGGTGTGGACGAAATTAATTCCGAGCCATTTGACGTAGTTGAAGGAGCAGCCTCCATGTCAATCATTGCCCAGCCACCCTCGTTGTTGTCAGCCGGGGAAACCATTGACCCACCCGTGTCGGTCGAACTTCGGGAAGACGCCACAGGAGATCCCATTGGCGGAGTAAGTATCACTGTTTCCTTGAACGAAAACAACTTCTCCTCGGGTTCACTGGAGGCCGTTACCGATGCTTCGGGTACAGCGGTTTTTGATGACCTGGTCATTGAAACAGCCGGCCAGGGGTATGAGATCACCTTCAATGCAGCATTAAGCGGTGTAGCCAACGTTTTTTCCGATCCCTTTGATGTTTTAGCGGGCGACCCTGCTATCCTTACCATGCATAACCAACCAGGCAGAACCACCGCCGGAGAAGCTATTGCAGGCCCCCCAAGGGTTCGTATCACCGATGAATTCGGAAACCGTTTACCCGATGTGGAAATCAGCGTTTCAGAAACGGGCGGGTATTCCTTTGATTCAGGAACCCTCACACAAAGCAGTAACAGTGAAGGCATTGCCATTTTCGATGACCTGGTTATAAACACTGCGGCCACCGGTTACCGGCTCAGCTTTTCTGCAGTTGGTACAGACGCTGACACCTTACTCTCGGAATCCTTTAATGTAACAGCCGCTGCACCCCACACCATGGAAATTGACACCCAGCCCTCTGACAACCAGGCTGGCAAAGAAATTGACCCACCCCCAGCTGTGATCCTGAAAGACGCATACGATAACCCCGTTCCCAATGCAGATGTCACAGCCGGCCTGAACAAAAACAATTTTGCCGGAGGCAGCACGACCATTGTTAGCACCAATGAAGAAGGCCTGGCAATATTTGACAACCTTCGCATCAATGTTGTGGAAGCAGGTTACCGCATGATTTTTAACAGCTCCGGACTGGATCCGGTTGAGTCTGATCTTTTTGATATCATCCCCCCCGATCCCGACTTCGGCAGCATAAGGCTTGAATACAGAGCCATGGAAACGGATCCGAATACCAATTCCATTAATTTTGGTGTGATGCTGTATAACGAAAGCGGCACAGATTTGCAGTTATCAGACCTCACTGTACGTTATTGGTTTACCTCTGAACACCAAAACGACAACTACGTGCCGGACTGGGTGGCCATGGATGACAACAATAAAGTATTCGGCAACTTCCATGAAGAGGCAGGAGAGTATTATGCCGAACTGGGTTTCACCGACAACATTGTCATTCCTGTTGGTTTCGGGGGAGATGGTTCAACCCCGGATCTGTTTCCTGACGATTCCTATACAGGAGAAATAGAAGGTCGTATCCACGATTCCAACTGGCGCAATTACGACCAGGCCAACGACTATTCCTGGGACCCGGACATCACCGAGTACACCGAATACCAGAGAATCAATGTTTACTACAAGGGCGAACTAATATGGGGTGTACCACCCGCCCAGGTAGAAGGCGGCACAGCCCTTGCCTTTGACCAGCAACCGGCCAACACCGTTGCCGGAGAAATGATTTCCCCGCCGGTTACTGTGAACATCCTCGACAGGAATGGCGAACCGGTTACACATGACAACGAAACAACGGTAACCCTTTCCATTGCCAATGATCCCACAGGAACGGCCAGTCTCAACGGAACCACCACTGTTGTTGCCGAAAACGGCGTCGCTGTTTTTGACGACCTGTCTATTGATCAGACCGGTGATGGGTTTACGCTTGAAGCCACAGCCACTGATATGGACGCAGCTGTGTCGACCCCTTTTGACATCCGGACCATTTTTCTCGATCAGATCACACTGGAAGCTGAACCGGAAAACCCTGTTGCCGGCGAACAAGCAATCTTAACTGCTATAGTGCTATACGAGTCCAATCCGGTTCCAGGTGCAGAGCTCATATTTGCCCGCATAAGCGGTGACGGTTCGTTGTCGCAGTCAACGGTCACCACCAACAGTTCGGGGCAGGCATCAGTCACCTATACCACATCCACCAATGTTGAAACCGCCACAATCAGGGCCGAATCCACAGAAAAACCCGAAGTTTTTGCCGAAGCTGAAGTAACCTCAGTTCCCGGAGACCCTTCAAAGCTTTCATTCGCCACCCAGCCCTCAAACACCAGTCCGGAAGAGACCGTCACCCCGCCGGTAGAAATCCGTGTGGAAGACCAATACGGCAACCTGGTCGAAGATGCAACCAACGAAATCACCATTGCCATTGAGGACAATCCGTCAGGAGGCAGCCTGGCAGGAACCCTTACGGTGAATGCTGTGGATGGGATCGCCTCTTTCGATGATCTGAGCATTGACCAGCAGGGGAATGGCTATACCCTGAAAGCCACATCCGATGGCCTGGAAAGTGTCACCTCCAATCCATTCCACATTGAATCCGGCATTCCTGCCAAACTGGAATTCATTACTCAACCGACCAGCACCACCGCAGGAGAAAGCATCACCCCTGCGGTTCAGGTTCGCATCCTCGATACTGACGGAAACCAGGTGGAGACAGCTGACAACCCGGTTACCATTGCCCTGGGCAACAATCCTGAGGGAGGCAGCCTCAGCGGAGACCTTACCCGGCAAGCGGTGGACGGTATCGCCACGTTTGACAACCTGAGTATCGATAAAGCAGGAGAAAACTACACCATTTCAGCCAGCAGCCCGGAACTTGCAACCGCTGAGTCAGATCCTTTTGAAATCACCCCGGCAGCAGCCAGCAACCTGGACATTGTCGTTCAACCCACGGAAACAACAGCCGGGAACAGCATTTCCCCCGCACCCCGGGTGTTTTTGTCAGATCCATTCGGAAACCCGGTGGCCGGGGTATCCATCAGCGTGTCGCTGAATCAGCACGGGTTTTCTGCCGGAAACACTACAGCAGTAACAGACGCTTCGGGCGAAGCAGACTTTGATGACCTGGTGATTGAAACTGCAGCTTCCGGTTATGAGCTGACATTTTCAGCAGATGCAGCCGACACAGAAGATGTTACCAGCGACGCATTCAACGTTGTGGCTGCAGCCGCTGCTGAATTATCTGTGATCACCCAGCCTCAGCTTTCGGTCAGCGGGGCATTCATTACAGGCCCCCCAACCGTACTGGTTACTGACCCCTTCAGCAACCCCGTTGCCGGAAGCGGGGTCAGCGTTACGCTCAACAAAAACAATTTTGAATCCGGAACCACCCTTGTCTTTTCTGACCAGGATGGGAAAGCAGTGTTTGCTGACCTGGTCATCATTGAGGACGACTCAGATTATGCTTTGATCTTTAGTGCAGACGGACCCGATGATGTCACCTCCGACTTTTTTGATGTGATCGATGAACGTGTCATCAGCGGGACTATTCTGGATGAAAACGGCACTCCGGTTGAGGGCGTGGAAGTGGTTGCCACCGGCGACCTGAGCCAGACAACCCAAACCAGTTCCAGCGGAGTTTACCAGTTTACCGGCATCGGATCGGGTACCAGGAATATTACCGTAACCCCGTCTTTTCCGGGCTATGAATTTTACCCTGCAAGCCGGCAAATATCCAATAACTTTTCCGGGAACCCGGTCGTTACCGGAGAAGATTTTGAAGCACGGCCAAGTCCCGCTACTTATTACAGCCGCATGTCAGGGCCCTGGAACCTGAAAGAAACCTGGTCGGTGTCTGACCATGAAGGTGAAGCCGCTCCAAGGCCACCTTACGAAGTTGACCAGATCATTATCGGCAACAACCACATTGTTGAGCTGAAAGACCCTGTCAGTGTTTCAGCTTCTGTAACCATTGAAGACAGCGGCACCCTGGTAACCGGCCCCAATATTATTACCGGCGAAGGAGCATTTAGCCTGAACACCGGAGGCACCCTGCAGATAGGAGATCCGGCGGGGATCAGCGCCACCGGATCTACCGGAAACATCCGCACCGAAGAGCGTCATTTCAGCACAGAAGCCAACTACACCTACAACCGGTCGGGTGGGCCACAGCAAACAGGCAGCGGACTACCTCATACCGTTAACAATTTGACAATCAGTAACAGCAGTGGTGTTACAGCCGGCCATGACTTGCGTGTTGAAGGAGAGCTGATGCTGAGCAGGGGAACCTTTGTGATGCCTTCAGGTGGCAGCCTCGTAACAAATTCGGTGATTGGCAGCGGCAATGTAAGGATGCAACATGAAATAACCGGTGACAAAGGCTGGCGGATGGTAGCTTCCCCAGTTGGAACCATTTACAATGACCTGTTTCAGGGATTTATAACACAGGGATTCAGCGGCTCTGATTATCCCGGACTTCAACCGAATATTCTTTGGTTTGACGAAACCAAACTCGGAACCACCAATATGGCCTGGCGTACACCAGCCAGTTCAGGCCAGGAAGTTGAAGCCGGCCGTGGCCACTTTCAGTATGTTTTTAATGGCGCCGGACGACCGGATGGAGGAAACTACGACGATGAATTGCCGCTGACCATGAAAGCCGCCGGGCAGGAATATATGACAGGATCCGGATTTGATTTTGGTATCACTTACACCCCCCGAACAAATGGCAATCAAGAGGGCATCGATATTCCTGAAATGAATACCGGCTGGAATCTCGTGGGCAATCCCACCACTGCAAGCCTTGATTGGGATGCATCACAGGGCTGGACTAAAACCAACCTGGATGACGCCTATTATGTCTGGATCCCCGGAGCCAATGACGGAGCCGGTGAATTCCGCGTATGGAACGCCGTTGTGTCCAGCGTGGAAGATCCGGATTATGTGCCGGACCTGGACAACGGGGGCCTGATTGCCCCTTTTCAGGCTTTCTGGGTTCGCGCCCATGATGAAAACCCGCAGTTATCCATGACACATGAGGTAAAAACAACCGGTGCCACCTTCGAACAAAAAGCAGGCAACACAAACAGCCCTACACCGCCCGTTGTCGTACCCTTCAAGGTTTCGGCAGATAACATGACAGCCAGAACATACGTCAGCTTCTCTGAAGAGGGAAGAAAAGGTGAAGATCCGCACGATGCTTACTTGCTGGAACCCCTGAATGACCGCTGGCTGAAATTATACACAACCACATCGGAACAAAACAGTCCGCTGGTAGTCAACAATTTACCATCGGATTTTAAGAACACCTTAAGGATCCCGCTTCACATTGAAGGTCAAAACCAACAGGCAAGCCTCAGCGGCAACCATCACCTTGAATGGTCACTGCCTTCGGCATGGCCGGCCGACTGGGGAATTGTTCTTATGGATCACAAAGAAGAGCGGGCCATTCCCATGCACAGGGAAAACAGCTACGTATTCAGTGAATCAACCAGAAAGTCAAATACGGTACCCATTGATCAACATGCACACGCACCCAACCTGCCGGAAAACATTGTAGCCCAAATGGAGCAGCCCATGGCCAAAACCAGTGGAAAGCCCAACCGTTTCACGCTGGTCATCACACCAGAACATGTGGATGAAGATCCTGTTTACAGTGCTGATGAGCCCCGGCTCCTGCCGCCATCTCCAAACCCCGTCAGGGTCAGTACAGAAATTGGTTTTAGCCTCCCTGATGCTGACGAGGTCAGCATCAAGGTTTATGACATACATGGCCGGCTCATCCGTGAACTCACCAACCAGAACTACCCTGCGGGCCACAACCAGATCACCTGGACCCCGGGTAACATTCGGGCAGGAATCTACCTGCTGGTTATGGAAAGCGGACAGGTGAGGGAAACCAAAAAAGTAACCATCAGCCGGTAACACCCATCACAGGCCCTGCAGCCTCCCAAATGGATCGGGCGGCACAATTTCTTCAGTTTCAGGCCCCATGACAGGAAACCTTTTGCAGGATGCCCCGGGTCACAAATGCTGACCACAATATGGGTACTGCCCGAAAACGAAAACCCGTTGCCCGATTACGAAGAAAAATGGCCCCAATCTTGATTTACACGGCTACCCCACATATCTTGTTTTCAGGTTTTTATCCTTTACGGCACATTTGTTGATAATTATCTATGGAAGCTCGATGGAAGTCGTACCGGCATCAAAACTGGCCCTTGCAAACAGCTTTTGCCAACCATTGAGAATGCCAGCTATGAACATATTTATATGATTCAGATATGCGGTCACAATGAAAAAAAAGATATTGCTTATAGATGACATCAAGGAGTTCCGGCACATGATGCAGATCATTCTTTCCGGAGTTTATGATGTGGTCACGGCCAGTGACGGTGAGGATGCGATCCAAAAAATGGACCGCGGCCTTCAGCCGGATGCCATTGTTACCGACCTGATCATGCCCCGGATGGACGGTTATGAACTTATCTCCCGGATCAAAAAGGATCAGAAACACAAGAACATTCCGATCATTGTACTTTCCAGCGTAGACAAAATGGCCAGGCAGCATAAACTCAAACACCAACGGATATGCGGTTATATTGTTAAGCCCATGCATGCTGCAACACTTAAAAACAGCCTTTCCCATTCGCTCGAAGAGGTACTCCATCTCAGCAACTGATCCACCTCCTTCTTTTATCGCTTAATACAACTGCATACGCATCATAATCTATCCATTCCGCACAGACCCCCTTCTTTCATCGCTTAATGCATCCGCAACAGCCCCCCCCCATCCTTAAATTGTTTTATATTTGTATAAAACAGCCGGGATTTTATGGGGAAGTTTTTCAGATTTTTTCATGATTGGTTTTCCGGGTTCGGAAAAGAATCCGGAAAAGAAGAAGCCATGCGGTTCACCGGACCGGCCCCGGCTGATGCAAGCTTGCTGGAAAAGGAGCTGCGGCTGACCAATACCCTTGTGAGTAACCTGCCGGGGTTTATCTATCGTTGCTGCTTTGATGAAAAGCGTACCATGACCTTCCTGAGCAACGGATTCCGTGAAATAACCGGATATGACCCGGAGGCGGTACGCAACAATACCAGGGTTCCCTACATCAATATCATTCACCCGGACTATCGCGTAGTGGTACTGAACGAGTGGAGCAAGCACCGAAACAAATCCACCCCACTGTCGCTTGAATACCCCATCATACGGCCTGACGGAACAACCGGATGGGTTTGGGAAAGAGGGCAGACCATCACCGATAACGACGGGGTACCGATCTTTGCCAAGGGTTTTGTCACCGACATCACAGAAAGAAAAAACACAGAACTGAAGCAGAAAAGGCTGCTGAACACCGCCGAAGACTTCCTTCAGATGGCTGCTGAAAACATTGACTATCAGGCCATCGTTGACACATTCCGTCAGTTTGCCGGGGCCCGGTTTGTGGCCCTCAATGTATATGACAGGACAGGAAATACTTACACAACCATGGCCATTTCCGGCATGTCATCACATGTTAAAAAGATTGTGACACTACTTGGTTATGACCTGGTAGGGAAACGGTGGGATCACGATCCGGTGCGGGCGGAAATGATCCGCGCCAATACCCTGACGCGCTTTCACGATATGGGTGCCCTTGCCGGGCACATGCTTCCGGGCTTTGTCATTCAAGCCATTAACAACCTGGGCAATATGGGGGAGGTATGCGTGCTGAAGATCATGCAGCACACCCGCATGGTAGGAGACTTCACCTTTGTGATGCCCAAAAACAACATCTACAGGGATGACCACCTGGCCAATATTTTCTCCCGCCAGACCGGGCTGCTGCTCATCCGCAAACGTGCAGAGGAAGAACTCAAAGAAGCAAAAACCCAGGCTGAATCGGCCAATCAGGCAAAGAGCGAGTTCCTGGCCAATATGAGCCATGAAATCCGCACCCCGCTGAACGCCATTCAGGGTTTCAGCGAAATTTTGGAGAGCAGGCTGGAGCAATCCGAAAACAAAAATATGATGCGATCCATCACATCTTCCAGCCAGCTGCTCCTTTCACTGATCAATGACATCCTTGACCTTTCCAGAATCGAAGCCGGGAAAGTGTCTTTTAACCCGCAGCCCACTGCCATGCCGGAACTGATTCAGGATACACACATGATGTTCCGGGAGAAAATCCTCGAGAAAGGACTGGACTTTGTCGTTGAAGGAACAAAGAACATCCCCGACAGGCTGATTTTGGATGAAACCCGTATCAAGCAGATACTATTCAACCTCCTCAGCAATGCCTTCAAGTTCACCAACTCCGGGTATATTCGCCTCAATGTGACATATGAGGCAGATGCCGGCCACAACGTCAGGCCATCTGCAGAGAACGTTTTTTTTAACGGGCAGCGGGGCACCCTGACCATCATTGTGGCTGACACAGGCCTCGGGTTTGATGCCGAACAATACGCTTACATATTTGAAAATTTTTCTCAGCTTAACCCCCACATTAGCAGAGAACATCAGGGCACAGGACTTGGCCTGGCCATTGTAAAGCGGCTGACTGAAAAAATGGGCGGAACCGTTTCGGTAGAAAGCAAAAAGGGGAAAGGCACCTCCTTTACACTAAGCTTCCCCGGGGTGGAAACAGCCACAGAACGATCCGAACCGGTACAGGAACCTCAGCCTGCCGGCGATAGCCAGCATTTTGATCCCGGACCGGTAATGGTGGTGGACGATGTGCAGTCCAACAGGGAGGTTGCAGCCGCCCTGTTGCAAAGCATCGGGGTTGAAACAGTACTTGCATCAGGTGGTCAGGAAGCCTTAGAAAAACTGGCAGCCCGGCAGCCATCGCTTATCCTGCTTGACACACACATGCCTGAAATGGGAGGTGATGAAGTAGCAGGAAAAATCAAAGAAAACCCGGCATGGTCCAATATTCCGGTTATCTCCTGCAGTGCATCCAAACCGGAAGAACGGGCGGATGGTGCACAACCTGTTTATGACGGATTCCTGCTGAAGCCCCTGACCCGAAACAAGCTGGAAAACACCTTAAAGTCTCATCTGTCCGTGGGGGAGGGTAAAGAACCCATGCAGCAGAATAACACCAAAGAATTTGTTCCCCCATCCCTTTTAAATGAAACAGCACCCAACACGGATCCCGGCCCTGTTTCTGAAGAAGTATTGCAACAACTTCCTGAAGTGTTACAAACGCTTGAGGGTGAACTGATGCCAGAATGGGAGCGGATCAAAGATCAACTGGTGTTATTTAAGATTGAAAACTTTGCATCCAGGGTGGCCGGACTGGCCGAAAAATACTGCTTGACCGGGCTGGAACATTATGCACATCAGTTACTGGTACACGTAAACGAACTGGATCTGGAGGCCATTGCCCGGCATATTCAATTGTTCCCGCATTTGGTTGACAACCTCAGGAAAAAGCATCAGGATACGGACCGGCCGGATAACAGTGTAAAACCCCGGACAGAAGAATGAAAAATGCACAACGGAATACAGTATATTTGTTCATTATAAATTATCCCTGTACTCCATAATTTTAAATGACATAAGTGGCATAAACATATGCAAACACCTGAAGCGAAGAATTTTTCCATCCTGGTGGTGGACGACAACAAGGAAAACCTCAAGGTGGTCAGCAACTTCCTTAAAGTTGAGGGTTATCAGATCGCCTTGGCCATCAGTGCTTCTGACGCATTGAAGATTCTTCAGGACACCCCCATCGACCTTATTTTGCTTGATGTGATGATGCCTCAAACCGATGGCTTCTCCTTTTGCAGACAACTTAAGGAAGACGACCGCTTTTCGGAGCTTCCCATCATTTTCCTGACGGCCAAAACCGAAACCAAAGACCTGGTTGAAGGATTTCAGGCAGGCGGGGTTGATTACATCACCAAACCTTTCCAGAAAGAAGAACTGATAGCCAGGGTGAACAACCACATTGCCCTGTCTCATGCCAGGCGGCAAATCAGGGATCAGGCTGAAGAAATCAGCAAGATCAACCGTACCAAAGACCGGCTGTATTCAGTAATTGCCCATGATATTAAATCACCCTTTTCAAACATATCCATGCTGATCTCCTCCCTGGCTGAAGGCTACCTGGAGCCCGGTTCTGAGGAGTTCAATGAGATTCTCATGAGCATCAACGAATCTACCCAGGAAACCTACGAACTGCTGGAAAAGCTGCTCCAGTGGACCCGTTCACAGACCGGCGACCTGGAGTTGTCTCCGGAAGCCATCCAGGTGGATGAATTAATTGCCAGTGTTTGCCGCTTGCTGAATCCTCAGGCAGGAAAAAAGGAAATCAGCCTAGAGCATCAGGCTGAAAAGGATCTGGTCATTGAAGCAGACCGAAACATGCTGCAGAGTATTTTGCAAAATCTGATCAGCAACGCCATAAAATTCACTGAAAAAGGCGGGAAGGTCTCTGTAGAAGCCTCCCGGGACAACCAACAGGCCGTAATCTGCGTTACTGACAACGGAGTCGGGATGACCCGGGAAATCATGGAAAAAATGTTCACCGACCAGGGGCAACTTACCACCCGCGGAACCGCCGATGAAAAAGGAAGCGGACTGGGGTTACTTCTGGTCAGGGATTTCACAGAGAAAAACAACGGAACCATTGACGTGGAAAGCACCCCGGGTTCCGGCAGCAGCTTCACCTTAACCTTTAACCTGTCGTCCTGAAAAACATATATCCAATGGAGGAAAAAAAGCTGAACATTCTGGCCCTTGACGATGACCCCATTATCCGGAACCTGCTCCGCTCAATGCTGAAAGACAAGACCAGGCTCCACGTAGCCGACAAGCCGTCCAGGGCATTTGAATTATTGAAGAAGGAACCGATCGATTTGCTGATATCAGACTTCATGCTTCCTGAAATGGATGGCCTCAAAGTACTGGAAAAGGTCAAGGAGACCCACCCGGATGTGGAAGTGATCATGATCAGTTCTGAAGGCGACATGAATACGGTGATCGGAGCCCTTCGCCAGGGTGCGGTGGATTATTTCCGGAAACCTTTTAAAGCAGAAGATATCTGGATTGCCATTGAACGCACCCGGAAATACGCTGAACTCAACCAAAACCTGAACAACTATAAAAACCGCACCCGTCATCTCCAACAGGTGATCGAGGAAGAGGCAGGAAGCAACATTGTCGGCAACAGCCCCGCGATCAAAGAGATCCGCAAGCAGATGAAACAGGTGGCCGGAACCCGGGATACCTCTGTGCTGATCCTGGGTGAAAGCGGAACCGGCAAAGAGCTGGTTGCCAGGGGAATTCACAACATGAGCGACAGAAAAGAAGAAATGTTCGGGGCCGTCAACATGTCGGCCGTTCCCGACACATTGTTTGAAAGTGAGTTCTTCGGCCACAAAAAAGGGAGTTTTACCGGGGCCGTGGCCGACAAGGCAGGATGGTTCGAAATGGCCAACAAAGGCACCCTGTTTTTTGATGAGATCGGTGAGATGGATCAGTCATTGCAGGTTAAACTTTTGCGTGTGCTTGAAGACCGGAAGTTTACCAAAGTGGGCACACAAAAGGAACAATCCTTTGATATCCGCATCATTGCTGCCACCAACAAAACACCCGAAGAAATGAGCACCGGTAAAGAATTCCGGAACGACCTGTATTACCGCCTGAGCACATTCACCATTTACCTGCCCCCGCTGCGAGAGCGGAAAGAAGACATTTCGCTGCTTGTCGATCATTTTTTTGGCTCACTGGCAGAGAAAATGGGAAAAGATATCCAAAAGATCCATCCTGATGTAAAAAAAATGTTGCAGGCATACGATTTTCCGGGCAATATCCGCGAGCTGCGTAACATCATGGAGCGGGCCATTATTATTTGTGACGGCAAAGAGCTGCTCCCCGAACACTTCCCCCACACCGTTAAGGAACAGAAAAAGGAAGCAGCAGCCAATGGAGTCACGGGCGAACCTGACACCCTGGATTTGAAAGAGCTGGAAAAAAATGCCATTCGCACGGCACTGGAAAAAACCAATTACAACAAAAACGAGGCTGCCAAGCTGTTGAACCTGGAGTGGAACGCCCTTTACCGGCGGATGCAGAAATACAACATCGGTTAGGGTGCACCAGAATCACCAGTACAAGAATCAAAGCGAGGCAAGAATAAAACAGGGGAATACCAAATGTAACACCGGTTAAAATATGCCATGACCATTCTTCCCTTCATATACAATGTGGCGTTGCTGATCTCCATGGCGACCATCTACAGCCTGATGCTGCAATGGTTCCGGAAAGGATCCCTGCGGCTAAAGCTTTTGTCCGGAGCCCTTTTCGGAGGTGTAACCACCGTGCTGATGCTGAGCTCCTATGAATTGCAACCCGGCATATTTTTTGACGGCCGCTCGGTAATCCTCAGCCTCGCAGGCTCATTTGGCGGCCCCGTTACAGCAGGGTTGGCTGCACTAATTGCTTTGGTATCCAGGCTGATTATTGGGGGAGCTGGTTTGGGGATGGGTGTGGCGGTAATTATAAGTGCTTCCCTGTTGGGCATCTTCCACCATCGCCTTCGCCAACAATACCACTCCGCCTCTGCCCCACTTTCTTTTTTGGGGCTGGGCCTCACTGTACATGTGCTGATGCTCTTTTTCTCGGTATTGCTTCCAGGACCCATAACCTGGGAAGTTCTTCCAATGATTTTTCTTCCTGTTATAACCGTATTGCCCCTGGCCACCCTGTTGCTTGCACTGCTTTTCCGTGGCCGTGAACAACAGATCGAGCTGATTGATGAGTTGCAGGCATCAGAAGAGCGCTTCCGCCGGGTATTTTTACAAAGCCCGTCACCACAGATGATCCTGGACCCCAGCGACGGCCGCATTGCAGATGCCAATGAGGCAGCTTCCCGGTTTTACGGGTGGTCAAAGGAAGAGCTCTGTAAGATGAAAATATCCAAAATCAACAACCTGACCGAAGAAGAAGTCAAACAAAAAATGCAGGCCACACTCAAGGACCACAGTTCTTTTTACCAGCTCAAGCACCGGCTCGCTTCAGGAGAGATCCGGGACGTTGAGATTCACTACGGAAAAGTGATCATTGAGGGCAGGTCCATGATTTTTTCTGTCATCCATGATGTGACCCTGAGAACCCAGATCCAGGCAACCCTGCAAAGAGAGCGCAAACTGCTTCGCACTGTCATTGACCAGCTTCCGTCTACGGTATATGCAAAAAACAAACGCCTTGAAAAAACACTGGTTAACAAACAGGAGCTGAATTTGCTGGGTAAAACCAGTGAAGAGGAAGTCCTGGGTAAAACCGACTATGATTTCTTCCCCAAAAACGTGGCAGACCGGCTGGCGGCTGACGACCGAAAGGTAATCGAGGAAGGTGTAAAGATTTCCAACCGGGAAGAAAAATTCACCGGACCAGACGGAAAACCCGTATGGATACTTACCTCAAAAACCCCGTTCGTAGACCCCTCCGGTTCCATTGCCGGCCTGGTTGGTGTGGGAAGAGATGTCACCGAACTGATTGAGACACGTGACCAGCTTGAAAAGGCCAAAAAAGCAGCTGAGGATGCCAACCAGGCTAAAAGCGAGTTTCTGGCCAATATGAGTCATGAGATCCGCACCCCAATGAATGCCATACTCGGGTTCAGCGAAACGCTTTACGGGCAGATCACCAATCCATCTCACAAGAAGATGCTGGACTCTGTGTTGTCAAGCGGACAACTCCTGCTTTCACTGCTCAATGACATCCTGGATCTGTCAAAAATTGAAGCCGGCAAAATGGAGATCCGCACCCACCCCACCAACATGGCGGAGATCCTTCATGACCTGAAAACCCTCTATCAGACAAAGGCCAGCGCCAAAGGACTTACTGTCAGGGCTGATATCGTGCCCGGATTCCCAAGACTGGTGGAAGTGGATGAGATCCGGATCAAGCAGATTTTGTTCAACCTTGTGGGCAATGCCGTTAAATTCACACAACAGGGAAGGGTTGACGTTGAACTTGAGTATATCCCTGAAAAAGGTAAGCCGGGAACCCTTAAAATACAGGTCTCTGACACCGGACCCGGCATCCCGGAACAACAACAGGATCAAATTTTTAAACCCTTTTATCAGCAAAGCGGCCAGTCAAACCGCCAGTTTGAAGGTACCGGGCTCGGGCTTCCCATTACCAAGCGATTGGTGGAAAGCATGCAGGGTAGTATTTCTGTGACGAGCCAACCGGGCAAGGGATCAGTCTTTACGGTGACTATACCCGGTGTCAGACAAGGTGATTACAAAGAAAAAGAAAAACTTAAAGGCGCTGAATCTCCCCCGGCAAACATTAAATTCAGGGAAGCAACCGTTTTAATCGTTGACGACGCCATGGAAAACCTCAAGTTGTTTGGGGTGATGCTTGCCGGAACTGGCCTGAAAGTACTGCAGGCCAAAAACGGGGAAGACGCCCTTAAACTGCTTGACCATCACCAGCCTGAACTCATCCTGATGGATTTGCTGATGCCCGGAATGGATGGATATCAGGTGGCTGCGGAAATCCGAAAAGACCCCAGACACAACAATACAACCCTGATTGCTTTTACCGCCTACCTGCACACCGACCAACAGGCCCCCGAACCGGATCTTTTTGACGGGTACATTTTCAAACCTGTAACACGCCAACTGCTCCTGGAAACCCTTTCAAATTATCTTGCTGTAGAAAAAGTGGAGTATGCAGAAAGTTCAAACAGCGATCAGCAGGGCGGGGAAGCCGCCGGGGTGCAGGCCAGGAAAGTCGCCGGAGAGGCCCGGAAAGTCGCCGGAGAGGCCGGCCGGGATGCTTCCATCCCGGAAAACCCGGATGAACTGTCTGAACAGTGCAGGGAAAAGCTACCCGGGCTACTGAAAAAGCTTCAGGAGGAATTTTATCCCCGTTGGGAAGAGATCAAAGACCACTGGGTACTCTTCAAAATCGAAGACTTCGGGCTTCATTTGCGCAACGAAGCAGAAGAAGCCGGGGCCGAATACCTGGTGCACTATGCAGAACGCCTGCTTGAGTCGGTGGATTATTTTGACCTTGAGAACATTAAGGCAGTTCTCCAGGAATTTCCGGAAATGGTAAAATGCCTGGAAAAGTTCTGCCGCAAGCTATAAACCAAAACAATATAAATGCCATCAACGATTCATGGCAACTGGCTCATCCAATTCAAAAACAAAGAACTGGGTGATGTGGCACAGATGTTGTTCAATACATACCGGGGTTTTACCCCATAACAAACAGCACGGGGCAAACTGTTTTGAACAAACTTTTTCTGGCAAACCGCGCGGGGCAAACTGATCATGTTAAACTGAAAAAACAATCTGAGTTGAATCCACACATGTCTCCATATCGACTGATCTTACTCTCCCTGTTGATGCTGTTTGTCATCGCCCCGGGATTGTTCGCTCAAAATGATAACGGACGGAGCACTTCTGTCAGCATCAGTGCCTCAGCCACCGTGGTAGGCGGAGACATTGAACTGGAAACCATCAGCGATATGGGAATTCTGGAAGCACAGGCCTTGCAGGAAGATGACCTGATTTATATCAACCCGGTGTTTGACCCCGAGGCCGGTATCATGCGTGCCAGGGGTAACCCCAATGCAGAGATCCGGGTAAGCTACCTGGAAGAAATGGAGGTCACCCGCCGCGAAGGCCAGGGTAGCCTGTTCTTTGAATATGAGGTTAGCGGGTTTCCCGGCGACAACCAACGCGAATCTGAGTTGCTTACGGAAATTGAGCGGGAACTGCGCTTCAACGAAGATGGGGTTTTCTATTTCTACATCGGCGGCCGGGTTGATCTGAGTGATGCGCTTCCCGGCAATTATGACGGAGAATTCACCATTGAGATTGAATACATCTGAAGTTCACCCTGTGAATGGAGTGCTGCAAATCAGGAGTTGAAGCCCTGCCCGGTGAGGTTCTTATTGGGACAGGATGGTGCAAGGCGAAACCAGTGCTGACAGGGCGTAAATAGCATGGAAAGATCACAGGGGGGTAATGAAAAATCATCAATGAGAAGCATCAAAAACCATATATACTTAGCAGGATGTCTGATTTTGTTGTCGGGTGTTTTCCAGCCCGTGATGGCGCAACGCGTCAACTTTGGCACCCATGCCGACGGCTACCAGCTTACACTGACCCCACTGATGCCTGATGTACTGGAGTTCGGTGATCAGAACAGCGGAGAAGGACTGGTTCAGATACAGCTTCAGGACAATGAAGTTGTTCCCTTAGAAATTGAGGGAGTGGCTTACCTGGATGTGACCGTTACCCTTGAGCCTCCGGACGGAGAACAACTGGTACTGACAGGAGACCCCGATTATATTGACGACGAAAACAGGAGCATGCCCGTTACCATCAAAATGGCTTATTACAACCGGGGCCAGGAAGGGATCACAGAGGAGCAGGCAAAAACCGAGGCGGTTGAAGTGGTGGGCAATACAGCCACCTTCCAGATCAGGCGCCGCCCGGGCGGACCTCCCGGACCTCCCCCAACTCCCCCGCACGCCGGCTATACACCACCCAAAGCAACGGCATACCTGTTTATTTACGGAGACCTTACCGTGGGCAATGTCAATGCGGGGCCCTATTCGGGAAAAATCAACGTGCATGTGGAATATTCAACTTTTCCGGATTAATATTTCGTTAAACCAACCCCATGAAGCCTGGAACTATGCAGCAGAAATTGTTTCCGTTTCTGACCAGATTGATTTGCGCTTTGCTCCTCTGGATCAGCATCCCGCAGATAACACAGGCCCAGTTTCTAAGGCTCCAGCTGGTGGTGGAAGAAGAAACCGGGGTGGTCAGGGGCCAGCGCCTGGATCCGGGCCTTATCCGCCCCAACGCAGGCTGGGTTGAAGTGGGGGTCACTGATGAATTTGCAGGCCGGTTCAGCATCAGCACCCAGGAAAACATTAACCTGGGGGTAACGGTAAATGCCCCGGCAGAACTGGTATTGGATGCCGGCAACAGCATGCCCATGAATTTTTATGCCGCCTACCTGAACGACGGAACTGACAACCCGGCCAATGCAACGCCCCTTGAGGCTGACAAGACCGTTTTTCCCATCAGTGATTGTGGCTGCCTGTTGGAAAATATGCACCCGGACAGGCACCAGCTTATCGCCCACCTCTTTTTTTACGCCGACCTGTATGCCGGCGACATTCAACCCGGAATATACCATGGGGAAGTACAGGTAAGCATCGAATATTTTTAAAGATGGGGTCAGGGAGCAAAAAGTCTTCAAAATGATGGAAAAATCCTCTTCAAAAATGAAGAAAATCCCGGTGGCATTAAGATAAGGTTATTTTTAAGTATTTGTTTTTCAGGTTTTTAAAGTTTCTGGCACAGCCTTTGAATTAATTCTGGCGAAGCAATACAAAACAAACTTCGAAAACAAAAAGTAAAAAATAACCCTAAAAACCCAGCACAATGAAAACTTTAAAAATTTTATTCGCAGCAGTTGTTTTAGCAGGATTTACTACAAGCGCTTTAGCGCAAAGCACCGATAGCGATGAAGATGAACTCAATGCAACAGCTGTTATTTTGGCTGACCTTAACGTTACACAAGAAAATGACCTGGACTTTGGTCAACTGTTTCCCGGTGAAGTTTCAGAAGTAGCACTTGATAATGTGTCTGCAGGACGCTTTTTAGTGGATGCTGCTGATGGATCAAGTGTAACCCTTGAATTATCAGGCCTCGGAGACCTCCAACTTGATGGAGAGGGGGAGAATCTCGAAACAACATGGGAGGCTGGTTGGCATGACGATAATAGTTATTCCCTCGAAGACGGTAAAGAATGGGAAGATGTAAAGAAAAACCCGAC
>Ga0207421_10003238_pt1 | contig 19472 bp, 20 predicted proteins | sample SodLakKL_010_SED_4_FD_187542 | JGI IMG/M metagenome (GOLD analysis project Ga0207421, IMG submission 187542) | Alkaline sediment microbial communities from Lake Tanatar, Kulunda Steppe, Russia - 8KL_010_SED (SPAdes) (version 2) | ecosystem: Environmental > Aquatic > Non-marine Saline and... | reverse complement strand
GGCGACCCCCGCCGCTGGCGTGGGCGACCTACCCCGGCAGCTGGCAGACCAGCTGCCCGCGGAGCGGGTGACACTGCGGCTGGGCACCGCCGCCGAGGCCATCGAGGATGGGCCAAGCGTGCGGCTTGCGGACGGTGAACGGCTCAGCCCCGATGCGGTCGTTGTAGCCACCGACGGCCCGGCTTTCACCCGACTGACCGGGCAGCCCACCGCCGCCGGCCGACCGGTAACCTGTCTGCAGTTCGCCGTCCCTGAGCCACCGGTCACCGACCCACTGATCCTGCTTAACGGCGAGGGCGAGGGGCCCGTCCTGCACCTGGCGGTGCCTAGCGTGGTCGCGCCGGAGTATGCCCCAGCCGGCTGGCACCTAGTCAGCGCGACGGTGCTCGGGGACGCGCAGGATCTGGACGACCCCACCCTGCAGTGCGAGGCCGTATCGCAGCTGCGTGACTGGTTCGGGCCGGTGGTCGATCATTGGCGGCCTCTGCGCCTAGAGCGCATCCCGTACGGACAACCGGTCCAAGCACCGCCTGCTCTGACCGAGCCCTATCAGGGCGCGCGGCTCGGCGGGGGCCTCTATGCCTGCGGCGACCACCGGGCCCACGGATCGCAGCACGGCGCACTGCGCTCCGGCGCCCGCGCAGCGGACGCGGTTCTTTCGGATTGCCGCGGGGGCGATTGGCGTTAAGCGATGGGGAAGGTGGCCCGCCCGGCAGGATTCGAACCTGCGACCTTCGGCTCCGGAGGCCGACGCTCTATCCGGCTGAGCTACGGGCGGTAAGGGGGTAGCGTACCGAATTTCGGGCGCTACGCCAAGGGCTCCGAACCACGCATGCGGGGCAGCAAGGTCGCAAAATTGCACGGCCGGGTGCGGGCATCGAGCTGATCGGCGAGCACTCGATCCCACGCGGTGCAGCACCCGCCGGTGGACCCCGGCAGGGCAAAGATGAGCGTAGCGTTGGCCACACCCGCCACGGCCCGCGACTGCAGGGTGGCGTTGCCGATTTCCTCGAAGGAGCGCTGCCGGAAAAGCTCGCCGAAGCCCGGGATCTCGCGATCAAAAAGCGGCCTGATCGCCTCCGGCGTCACGTCGCGGGCAGTGAGCCCAGTCCCACCGTTGATGAGCACCCCGTCCACCCGATCATCCGCAACCCAGGCCGAGACCTCGGCGCGGATCCGATAGCGATCATCCGGGACGATGGTCCGACCGGCCAGGGCGTGGCCGGCTGACTCAAGCCGCTCCGCCAGCGCGGCCCCGGAGGTATCCTCCGCCAACCCCCGGCTGTCGGAAACGGTGAGCACCGACAGGGCCAGGGGCTTAAACACCTCGCCGGCGTGTCCTGCCACCTCGGCTACTCCTGCTGCTCATCGGGGTGGACGGGCGCCTCACGCTCGGTGGCCGGGGGGATCATCTCCTCCGGATCCCAGATGAAGAACGTCCAGACCAGCATGAGGATCATCAGGGCAACAACCACGTACAGGTAAAAACGCATGGCGGACTCCGCGAAGACCTTACCGGTACGATACCAGCCCCCGTATCCTCGGGGACAAGCCTGACGGCGTGGCACGATAGAATGCCAGCCATCGGACACGTTCAACGCAGGACTCGGTTTATGCCCTGGATACTCAAGTGGTTCCTCTACGCCGTGATCGGGCTGTTCGCCCTGCTGGTGGCGACGGCAACGCTGATCAGCGTGATCCTCGACCCCAATGACTACCGGGACGACATCGCGGCTGCCGTTCAGGAAGAGACCGGACGGGAGCTGACCATCGACGGGGACATCCGGCTCTCCTTCTTCCCGTGGCTGGGGGTCGAAGTCGGCCGCGTCACCCTCGCCGACCGGGACGGATTCCACGAGGACCCCTTCCTGGAGGTGGAACGGGTGGACGCGGCGGTGCGTCTCCTGCCCTTGCTCTGGGGCCAGCTCGAGACACGGCTGGTCAGTGTCGAGGCTCCCATCGCCCGGCTCATGATCAACGAGGAGGGCGAAGGCAACTGGGAGGACCTGGTCGCGCGGTTCGCCGAGGAGGAAGAACCGCCGGCGGAACCGACGGACGGGGCACCGCTCGGCGAGCTGCCACCCATCCTCCGGGATGCGGCCTTCGGCGGACTGCAGGTCCGGCGCGGGCAGCTGTACTGGGAGGACCGCAGCATCGATGACCGCAAGGAGGTGGAACGCTTCGACCTGGACATCGAGGCGCTGCGCCTTGGGCGCCCGGTGGCCGTGCAGTCGAGCTGGGTCGGCCAGGGCGAAGATCTGCCCCGAATCGACGGTCAACTGCGCCTGCAGGCCACCCTGGACGAGGCCCTGGAACAGTTCGACCTGGACGGACTCGAGATGCTCATCGAGGCCCAGGGGGCCGAGGTGCCCGGCCGCCAACAGCGTCTGGGTGTGACCGGCCACGGCAGCATCGGCCTGGGCGAGACGCTGCGGGTGGACTGGCCGGAGCTGGAAGCCACTGCCGCCGGGATCACCCTCCAGGCGGCGGCCGACCTGGAGATGGATGAAGACGGCGCCTTTGGCGGCATCGACTGGCAACTGCCCGCGTTCAATCTGCGCACAGCCCTAGGCCGGCTGGACGTCGGCATGCCCACGCCGGCAGACGCCACGGCGCTGACCCGTGTCGGCGGCACGGGACGGATCGAGCTGGATGGCCAGCAACTGTTGCTGCCCGAATTCGGCTTGGATGTGGATCAATCGCGCATCGAGCTCGACGGCGGGATCGAGAACTGGACCGGCCCGGCCATGACCCTCAATCTGACCGTCGACGAGATCAACCTGGACCGCTACCTGCCCGCCGAGCAACGGCGTGCCGTGGACGAGCCGACGGCGCCGGATACCGGCCTGCCCGATCTCGAGGAGGTCGCTCTCGACCTGCCGCTGGAGCCCCTGCGCACCCTGGCACTCAATGGCGGGCTGGAGATCGGCGCCCTGACCCTCTCCGGGCTGCTGCTCGAGGACATCCGCGGTGATCTCAGCGGCAAAGACGGCCGCGTGGGCATTGCCGGCGTGGAGGCTCGCCTCTACGAGGGCGAGTATCGCGCCGACACCTTCCTCGATGCCCGCGGCGACTATCCGTACTTCGAACTCGACCACCGCCTGGATAACGTGCGGTTCGCACCGCTGCTCGAGGACCTCCTCGAGCGGGACTGGCTCCACGGCCGGGGCCGCTTCGCTCTGAGGGGCGAAGGCGGCGGCGAGAACCTCTACCAGCTGATCGAGGACTTCCGCGGCGATGCCGAGCTGGATGTCAGCGAGGGCGCGGTGCTTGGCCTGAACATCCCGCACATGTTCCGCGAGGGCGTGGCCCGAGTCCGGGCCCAGCCGAGGCCGGAGCCGCCGGAGGACGAGGCACGCACGGATTTCGGATCCCTGACGGCAGGCTTCGAGCTGCGCGACGGCGAGATTCACAACGACAACCTGCGCGCCGAATCGCCGATCCTGCGCGCTCGCGGCACCGGTCACGCCAACGTGCTCAGCGAGACCATCGACTACCGCGTGCGCCTATCGGTGATCGACAACCTGGAGGACGCTGACGGCCGACCGATTCGCGAGCTCAAGGACATCACCGTACCCATGGAGTTCAGCGGTGACCTGTTCAGCCCACGCATCCGCTTCGACCTCCGCGCTGCGCTGACCGAGCAGGAGATCCGGCGTCTGCGCGAGGCCCAGCAGCGGCTGGAGGAGGCCGAAGAGAAGGTCCGAGAGGGCTTCCGGGAGCGGATTGAACAGGAGCTCGAGGAGCAAACCGACCGCGCCGAGGACCGCATCCGTCAGGAGGCGGAGAGCTTCCTGCGGCGTCTGCGCTGAGCGGATGCGCCGCTGGGCCACCCCAGACCGCTGCCAGGCGCTTCAGGAGCAACTGATCGCGTGGCAGCGGCAGCACGGGCGAAACGACCTGCCCTGGCAGCAGCCGGCCACGCCCTACCGGGTGTGGATCTCCGAGGTCATGCTGCAGCAGACCCGGGTCGAGACCGTCGTACCCTACTTCGAGCGCTTCATGGGGCACTACCCGGACGTAATCGACCTCGCCCACGCCGAACTCGACGATGTCCTCGGGCTCTGGGCCGGGCTGGGCTACTACGCCCGTGCCCGCAACCTGCATGCCGCCGCACAGCGAATTGAGGCCGATTGGAACGGTCACCTGCCCGACGAGCTCGCGGCCCTGCAGACGCTGCCTGGTATCGGCCCCTCCACGGCGGGTGCCATCCGCTCGCTGGGCCACGGCCTACCCGCGCCGATCCTCGACGGCAACGTTAAACGGGTGCTGGCGCGGCTCGCCGGCATCGAGGGCTGGCCCGGGCGCAACCCGGTCGCGCGGGAGCTGTGGGCGCTTTCCGCCGCCCTCATCCCTGAAGACGACTGCCGCCGGTTCAACCAGGGGCTGATGGATCTCGGGGCACTGGTCTGTACGCCGCAGGAACCGGCGTGCCTGCTATGCCCCCTGGCCTCGGCGTGCACGGCCCGGGCGGCGGGCCATCCCGAGGCCTACCCGGCCCCCCGACCGGCGCGCCGGCGCCCCCGGCGCCAACGGCAGCTGCTGTTGATCGAGCACACCGACACCCTGCTGCTGGAACGCCGCCCAGCCACAGGCATCTGGGGCGGGCTATGGTCCCTGCCGGAGTGCCAGCCGGACGAAGACCCGTTGGCGCGGGCACAGGCGTTGGGCGCGCACTGCGAACCGGCCGGAAGGCTACCCGAGCGACACCACGCACTGACCCACTTTGAGCTGATCCTGCAGCCGGTGCGGCTGCGCTGGCACACAGCGGCGACCGCCGTCGGCGAGCCCACCGCCCAACGCCGCTGGTTCCGTCCCGGCCAGGAGACGTTGCCCGGACTGCCGGCACCGATCCGGCGGATCCTCCGCGATGCCGGCTATCCGGTGACCTGAATCCAGGTACGCTGGCAGCAACATGGACCGGGTCGGTACACTAACCGGACGCTTACATCCATCAAGAGGGCAGCATGTCGAGAAAGGTGCACTGCGTGAAGCTCCAGCAGGAGGCCGACGCCCTGGACCGCCCACCGTACCCCGGCGAGCTGGGCCAGCGGATCTTCGAAAACGTAAGCAAGCAGGCCTGGAGCATGTGGGTCCAGCAGCAGACTATGCTCATCAACGAATACCGGCTCACCCCGGCCGACCCCAAGGCCCGCGCCTTTCTCGAGCGCGAGATGGAGAACTTCTTCTTTGGCCAAGGCTCGGCACCACCGCCGGATTTCAGCCCTGATGGCAGCTGAAAACGGCGCCGCCCCTTGACTCGGGGGGCGGTTTCAGCTTGAATACGCAGCCGATGGCCGGGTAGCTCAGTCGGTAGAGCATGGGATTGAAAATCTCAGTGTCGGCGGTTCGATTCCGTCCCCGGCCACCATTTCTCTTTCCCGCGGCGTCCTGCAAAGCCCCAACGCCACCTTAGCCCCCTGTATAGCTGAACCCTGAGGCACAGGCGCTGTCTCTTCAGACCCCGGGTCAGCCAACATCCCGTGCGGATCGTTCCACCCCGTCGGCGAAGAGACCCGCGTCAGGACCGGAGATCGGCTCAACCTGCACCTGCATCACGCTCGGCACGACGGGCGGTCCGAACTGGTGGAAGACCGGGGCATCGGCCGCATCGCGGCCGTGCCCGAGTTGAACCCGCGCACCCTCAAGGGTCTCCCTGGTCGGATCAAAGGTAAACCAGCCACCACCAACATACGCCTCGAACCAAGCGTGAAGGTCCATCGGCTCCAACCCCTGGAGATAACCCGTCACGAGGCGCGCCGGGATACTGAGGCTGCGGCAGAGTGCAATACCCAGATGCGCAAAGTCACGGCAGACCCCCGCACGGCGTTCAAGGACCTGCTGCGCTGAGATCGGCTCCGGATCCGTTGTCGGCTGGTATGCGACATTGTGATAGATCCACGTCGCGATGGCTGCCACCTGGTCATAGCCGGGTGACTGGCCGGCAACGATATCGCTCGCCTGCGCAAGGAGTCGGTCCGATTCACAATAGCGGCTGGGCAGCAGGTGGATGAGTGTTTCCTGGGGAAGGTCCTGTACGGGCACGAACGGCGCGCCCGGCTGCTGCTCGACGCCAGCCGGCACGCGAACATCAGCGCTCACCGACACCGTAAGCGCTCCCGCAGAAGCGAGCAGGCGCTGGCAGGCATTGCCGTAGAGGTCGCGGTACTCCGTGATGGGCAGGCTTGGCCGCACGGCGTAGCGATCCCGGGCCACCCACTGCCGTCCACTGCTGCGTGCACGCAGCATGAATAGCATGAGGCTCTCGCCCTCCAGCTCGAGTTCCAGATGGCAACTGACTCGTAACCACATGCTTGCTGCGGGGCCTCCTCGGCAGCGCCTTTGAGAGATGCTTGGGAGACTTCCTGACCCCGCCCGCATCTGCTGACTGCATGGTTTTGGCGGACAGCGACGGCGGTGCCGATGGATCGACGCGGACCGCCTATCGATAGCGCAGATGATCCCGTGTCAACTGATCCAGCGACGTAATCCCCATCAGCTTCATGTCACGGATGACCTCGTCGTAGAGATTGTCAAGCGCTTTCTCGACCCCCGCCTGGCCACCGGCGGCCAGCGCGTAAAGGTACAGGTGACCGCCGGAACAGGCCGTGGCGCCGGCAGCAAGCGCCTTGAGGATGTGAGTACCGCGCTGGATGCCGCCATCACATATAATGTCGATCTGCCCGCCGACGGCGTCCGCGATTTCCGCGATCTGATCGAAGGGCGCCCGCGAGCCATCGAGCTGCCTTCCCGCATGGTTCGAGACCATGATCGCCGAGGCACCGATATCCACCGCCCGCCGCGCATCCTCCGGGCTCATCACGCCCTTGAGACAGAACGGTCCTCCCCATTGGGCGCACAACTGCTCGGCGTGCCGCCAGGTCAGCCCCTGATCGAGCATGGTCGAGAAGTACTCGCCCACCGAGATGGGGACTTTGCTCCCCTCGCGCACGTGGGTGCTGAGCTGCGGCAGGCTGAAGGGCTCCCTGGTGTAGTAGTTGAATGCCCAGCGCGGGTGCCAAGCGAAGCTAGCCAGGCTGCGCAGCGTCAGTCGCGGCGGTGAAGTGAAACCGGTGCGCAGGTCCCGCTCACGATTCCCCCCGGTGATGGTATCCACGGTCAGCGTCAGGGCCTCGAAACCGGCGGCCTGGCAACGCTCGATCATCGCCCGGTTCAGCTCGCGGTCCTTGTGGAAATAAAACTGGAACATCTTCGGCGTGGAGTAACGCTCGCCGATCTCCTCAATGCTGACCGTACCGAGCGACGAGATACCGAAGAACGTATGGTATTTCTGCGCGGCTGCGGCGACCGCGCGCTCACCCTGGTAGTGAAACAGACGCTGGAGCGCGGTCGGCGAGCAGAATACGGGCATGCCCAGCCGCTGCCCCATCACGGTCACCGAGGGGTCGACCTCCTCCACCCCGGCGAGCACGTTCGGTACCAGATCGCACCGCTCGAAGGCCTGGGTATTGCGCCGATAGGTGATCTCGTCCTCGGCCGCCCCGTCGATGTAGTGGAAGATGGGTCCGGGCAACCGCTTGCGGGCCAGCTCGCGAAAGTCACTTACATTACGGCAGTCTTTGATGCGCTCGAACATGCACCTCTCCCTCGGCTTCGCGGCTATCCACCGCGTCCCTGGCAATCTCATCGCCACCGACCATCCCGCGCGACGCGACGCGACGCGACGCGACGCGAGGGACCAGAGTAATCACCTATAGCATAGCGCCGGTGCATGCCTGACAACCCGCTTCGATTGCGGGAGAGCGACAAAACGGGGAGGGGGAAAACTTCCAGCCAGCGCACCGCCGCCAGGGCAGTGCGCACCCGTCAATCGCGGGGCAGTCGCCCGCCGTTGAGCTGGCGCAGGATGCGCTGCCCGATGAGCTCGAGCCACAGCGCCCCACGCTCGGCCTGCGCCAGCGCATCGGCGCGCAGGGCTTCCAGGCGCCCCCAGTAGCGCACCAGTAGCCGCATGGTCGCCCAAGCCAGGAAAAACCCCAGACCGTAACCGAGGATGTTGACCAGAGCACCGGGTGCACCGCCACCACCCAAAGCGATCAGGATCCCCCCATAGAGGATGCCCATCGGGACGAACAGGCCGACCCCCACCACGGCCTCCAGCGCCGTGCGCACGGCGTGACGCGCGGCCCCGAGGTGAGCACGCAGATCCTTGCCCTCCGGAGCACTCAATCCGAGCAGGGGCCACAGTCCGGCGCGGTGGCCCAGGAAGCGCCCAACCCCCATGGCAAAGAGCAGCGCCCAGGCCGGCACTGCGGCGACCGCGGCGGTCACGACAAGGACCACAGCCAGGACCAACGGCCCGAGCAGCACGGCCACCGGCGAGCCGCGTTCCAGGCCATGGCCGGCCCAGATGGCGTCCAAGAAGGCCATCCCCACCCAGTGCAGCAGGTAGTAGATCAGGATGGCGAACACCAGTGCTGCCAGCCCGATCCAGGACTCGCGACTCCAATGCATGGGCACTCCCCCGAATGAATCCTGAGCCACAGCTTACTGATTCCGACTCCGGCGGTGCCAGGGGCAAAACACCCTCGCCGGGACCCTATCGGTGCAGCGTGACGGAAGGCCGCACTCCGCCTACACTGCAGAGATAGAGACGCCGGTCTGAGCAAGAGGAGTGCACCATGCACGTGCGGTACTGGATGTTGGTGATCATCGCCGCGGGCCTGCTGGCCCTTTCGGGCTGCAACGATTCATCCGCCCCTGAAACCCCCGAGACGGACGAGACGGGCGATCAGGAGGCGCATTTCGAGCCGGCCGAGGATCCGATGGAGGGCGCCCGCGAGGAGGCGGCAACCGAGGAAGGAAACAACAGCGTGTCGACCGACGAGGCGACATCGGCCGATGAGGAAGCTGAGGCACAGCCAGTGGCCGACCAAACCGAACAAGGCAATGAAGACCACCCCGGACTCGCCATCTACCGCAGTGGCACCGCTCCGAGCTGCCGTTCGTGCCACGACCGCGGCATCGCCGGTGCGCCGGTCCTCGGGCAGGAGGCAGACTGGGCGGACCGCTCGCGCGACATCGACGAGCTGCTCGACGCCACCCTGCGGGGCAAGGGCGCCATGCCGGCCTACCGCGGGCGGGCCGATGAGGACGAACTGATCAAGGCCATCGAGTACATGCTCTCGACCCTCGACAACGCATGAGCGGCAGCGGTGACGAGCGCCGCAGCCGGGCTGTACCCAGCAGCCGGTGGGGTCGCCTCTATCACCTGGGGCGGGCCACCGGCGATCTAGCTCTGGGGATCGGCTGGAGCGGCCTGCGCGACCTGACCGGGGGCGAAGAGGGCGAGGGCCGGATCGAGCTCTCCCCGGAGCGCGCCCGGCGGATTACCGACCGACTCGGGCGCATGCGGGGCGCCGTGATGAAGATGGGCCAGTTGATGTCCATGGACGGCACCGACGTACTGGCCCCCGAGATCGCGGAGATCATGGGCGCACTGCGCCATGAGGCGGAGGCGATGCCGCTAAGCCAGCTCGACAGCGTCCTGCGCCGCGAGTTCGGCAAAGGGTGGCTCAAGCGGTTCCGTGATTTTGACTTCACCCCCGTAGCCGCCGCCTCGATCGGCCAGGTCCATCGTGCCGTGGCCGCCGACGGGCGGGAACTGGCGCTGAAGATCCAGTTCCCCGGGGTGCGCGAGAGCATCGACAGCGACCTGGACAATCTCGGTTTCGTGATGCGTCACAGCGGCCTCATGCCGCGCGGCCTACGCGTCGAGAGCCTGCTCGACGAGGCGAGGCGCCAGCTTCACCAGGAGGCCGACTATGAGGCGGAAGCCGACGCCCTGGAGGCCTACGACCGGGCGCTGGGCGACGACCCGGAGATCACCCTGCCCGGCGTGCACCGGGACCTGACCACCCCCCGGGTGCTGGCCATGGACTATGTCCACGGCACCCCGGTCGATCAGCTGGCCGGTCGGGGCGGCGAACCGGCTTCCCTGTGCGATCATGCGGCCTCGTTGCTCAGCCGGCTGGCGTTGCGCGAGCTCTTCGAGTTCCGCCTGGTGCAGACCGACCCCAATTTCAGCAACTTCCTCTACGACGCCGAACGCGGCTGCCTGGTGCTGCTCGATTTCGGCGCCACGCACTCGGTGCGCCCCGAACTGGTCGAAACCTATCGGCGCATGGGGCGCGCCGCTCGGGATCGGGACCGTGAGGTCTTGCAGTCGTGCGCACGGGAACTCGGGTATCTGGAGCCTGGCGCGTCAGCGGAGCAGGAGGGGGCGCTACTGGAGCTGCTGGAGATGACCAGTGAGCCGCTGCGTCACCAAGGGGCCTACGACTTCGGCGCGTCGGACCTGTTCGAGCGGGTCTACCACCGGGGCCGGACCATGTTCTTCAGCGACCGCTTCGCCGGGACGCCAGCCTCCGATACCCTGTTCCTGCACCGCAAGTTCATGGGCACCTTCATGCTCTGCCGGCGCCTGCAGGCACGGGTCGACCTGCGCGGCCTCATCAACCCGTACCTGGCGGACACCGGGGTCGACTCGCCACCGCGGCCGACTACGGGGTAACCGCGAGGGCCTACAGACCTCGATCGACGATGTGGCGCAGACCGTCGGGATCGACAATGCCCGGCACCTTGAAGCTGGTGCCGTCCTTGCAGACGAAGCTCAGGCGTCCGTATCCGAGGATGCGCCCCATCCAGCCGTAGTAGACCCCGACGGCCTGGATATGCTCACGCTCGAAGACACGCGCCGTGCGCACGATCAGACCGGTACCGGCGATCAGCTTGTTCGGCGTCAGCTCCAGCTCGGTGTTGAGGAAGATGCTGAGCGAATGGGCCGCGGTGCCGGGCAGCACGATCAAATAAAGGATGGTGGCCAGGACGTACCCGAAGGTACCCAGAGGCGCCAGCACGAGCAGCAGCGTCGCGGTCAGCACCAGGATGGTGGGCAGGAAAACCCCCCAGTGCACCTCGGCCTGGTAGACGATTGGCTCGCCCGGATCGCGCACCGTATCCGCCAGACGCTCTCGATCGCGCAGGGAGAAGGCCAGCAGCCCCAGTATCACCGCCGGCGGCAGCAGCATGGTTCCGGCCACCAGCAACATGGTCCCGGGAGCGGTCCCGAACCACGCCACCCCGATGACCAGGCACAGCAGCGAGGCGAAGGCGATACCGCCGGCGCTGATGTACAGCCGGCGCCGCCAGCACAGGCCATCACGCACGCCCTCGGCCGAGTGCCGCGGCCACCAGCGCATCAGCGCCGAGACCAGCGCAGCCGGGAAGAGGACGACGAACGCCAGCAGGAAGCCGAATGCACCCTCGCCCCAGACGATGAACGTCCCGACCAGGGCGACCAGCGCACCGATGGCCAGGGCAATGTTCAGCCAGCGCCCCAGCCGGCTTTTCCAAGTTCCCTCCGCGGGCGTGGAAGCCTCTTCCTCGCTCATGGCACCTCCTCAGGGGGTCAGCCGCGCGACACGCTCGCGCACCAGGTGATCAACACCGAGCCGGCCGGAACCGACCAGCATGAACGCCAGGGCGACGAAGGCGTAGAGCACGGCCATCTCGGCGCTCGGGCCATCCACGGCGAACAGCGGGTCGCCCGCGGCGAAATGCACCCCGAAAGCGGCAACCAGCATGGTGCCGAGGATCACCGCAGCCGCGGGGCGGGTCAGCAGGCCGGCGGCGAGTAGCAGGCCTCCGATCAACTCGGCGATCCCCGCCAGCCAGGCAAAGAACAGGGGCACCGGCAGGCCGATGCCCTCCACCATACCGACGAACCCCTCCTGGGGCGGGATCTTGGGCAGACCGTGGCCCACGGCCATCATCAGTCCGGCGCCAACCCGCAGCGCGGTCAACCCCGCATCAGCGACCAGTGTAGCCGGGGCCACCCCTCCGAAAAGCAGATCTCGCGCCGTTTGCATGATCGCTAGCCTCTCTCCTGTGCCTATTGAATCCGCGCGGTGACGACCAACCGGGCGGTCAATTGGACCATAACGCTTGCCCCGGATGCCTTCAACAAGCATCCATGGCGCCGGGCCCGGCCCCTAGGCGATCCCGTGGAGGTAGGCCCCGGCGACCAGCCCCGCGCCGGCGACGAGGGCGAGCAGCAGCTGGAACACCCCGGTACGGGCCAGGCAGCGATTGTAATCCTCGCCGCTGCTCGCACCCATCAGCGAGCGCCAGATGCGCACCCCGAAGGGCAGCACGGCCAGCCCCAGGGCCGCACCGGTCCACGGCACCCCGAACGCGGCCAACCCGAGCAAGCCCAGCGCCACGCCAGCCAGCAGCCCGCCGAACAGCCAGACCGATCCCAAGGGGCCTAGCAGGATGGCCAGCGTCCAGCGCCCGGCCTCACGGTCTCCCTCGCGGTCGCGCAAGTTATTGACCAGGAGCACCGCGGCCGCGGGCAACCCGACGGCCAGTCCCATCACCAGCGCCGGGGGGCTGATCGCCCCCGTATACAGATAGACCACACCACCGACGGCAACCAGCCCGAAGAAGAAGATGACGAACAACTCGCCGAAGGGGCCGCGTGAGATCGGGAACGGCCCCCCGGAATACGCGTAACCGGCCAGCACCGAGAGGATACCCAGCACCAGGATCGGCAACCCGCCGATGGCCACCAGGTAGGCACCGCAGACCAGGGCCAGAGCAAAGGCGCTGTAGGCGGCCGCCATGACCTGGCGCGGGGTGAGCCAACCGCGCTCGGTAACCCGCACCGGACCGATCCGCTCGGCGCTATCGGTCTGATTGAGGGTGTCGGCGGCATCGTTCTGCAGATTGGTTCCGATCTGGATCGCCGCGGTGGAAAGCGCCGCAACCAGGGTCACGTCCAGGCGCAGGACACCACTTTCCACCCAGCCCACAGCGGAGCCGGCGAGGATCGGGGACAGCGAAAGCGGCAGCGTGCGCGGCCGGATCGCGTGCCAGGCGATCGTTGACCAGGACGGGCGCGGGGACGTTTGCGTCATCGACCGATCCATGCGAGAACCTGTTCAGCGGCAAGAACGAACGGAGCGCGAACCGCGCCGGGATGCGGCGATTGTGACCGGTCCGCGGGGAGAGGTCCAGCCTGGCGGGGGAGGGAGACGGCCATGCAACTGGAACTGTACGGGGTACTGACCGAGGCCGCCGGAGCAACCCAGCTCGAGCTGCCGGCCCCGCCCGAGGGCACGGTGGCCGCGGCGCTCGATGCGGCCGCCGTGGCCTGCCCGGGGCTGGCCGAGCACCTGCCGCAGGTGGCCGTGGCCGTGGGCGATACCCTGGTCCCGCCGGATACGCGGGTGGACGACGACAGCGTCCTGGTTCTGCTGCCACCGGTCAGCGGTGGCTAGCCCTGGGGCTATTTGCGGAACAGCCACAGCAGCAGGGTCACCACCGCGCTGACCAGCAGCATGGTGGTGATGGGGAAGTAGAAGCGGAATCCATCGCGCTCGATGGCGATGTCCCCGGGCAGGCGACCCAGACCGAGCTTGTCGATCCAGGGCCAGGCGAGCCCGACCAGAACCAGCAGGATCCCGAGGACGATGAGCAGGCGAGGGATGTCCGACAACACGACCTCCCGTTGCGGACGCCCTTACTCGGCCGTCAGACGCCGGACCCCCGAGTCGCTGCCGAGCAGCAGCAAATCCGCCGGGCGCAGGGCGAAGATCCCGTTGGTCACCACGCCGGGGATATTGTTCAGGGTCTGCTCGAGCTTCATGGGCTCGGTGATCGACAGACCGTGAACGTCGAGGATCACGTTCCCGTTGTCGGTGGTGAACCCCTCGCGCAGCTCCGGCCGGCCGCCGAGCCGAACCAGCTCCCGGGCCACGGTGCTGCGCGCCATCGGGATCACCTCCACCGGAAGCGGGAAGGCACCGAGGACATCGACCATCTTGCCCTCATCGGCCACGCAGACGAACCGGTCCGAGGCCGAAGCAACGATCTTTTCGCGGGTCAGCGCCCCGCCACCGCCCTTGATCAGTTGCAGGAAGCGGTTGGCCTCGTCGGCCCCGTCGATGTAGACCGGCAAGCGGCCGGCACTGTTGAGGTCGGTCACGTCGATGCCGCGGTCACGCAGCCGCTGGGTGCTGGCCTCCGAGCTGGAGACCGCCCCGGCGATGCGATCGCGCATGTCTGCCAGGGCATCGATGAACAGATTGACCGTCGAGCCAGTCCCGACGCCGACATAGGCGTCTTCCTCGACGTACTCCAGCGCCGCCTCGGCGGCCAGACGCTTGCCCTGATCGCTCATCTCGACTCCTGATGCATTTTGATCCAAGTGGGTTCGGTACGACCGCCGCTAGCGGTATGCTGTAGGTGATATGGCTACCCATCATAACCAAGTCAAGCCCGACGCCGACAAACCGGCGCTGGAACAGGATCAGCGCGCCTACCTTGAGCGCATCCTGACCGCCTGTGTCTACGACGTCGCCGAGCAGACGCCGCTGGAGGCCGCGCCGATCCTCTCAGCGCGCATGGGCAACCACCTCCTGCTCAAGCGCGAGGATCTCCAGCCGGTCTTCTCCTTCAAGCTGCGCGGCGCCTACAACCGCATCATCCGCCTTTCCGAGGAGGCCCGCCAACGCGGAGTGATCTGCGCTTCGGCGGGCAACCACGCCCAGGGTGTTGCGCTCTCGGCGCGACGGCTCGGCATCGAGGCCACCATCGTCATGCCGCGGACCACACCGCAGATCAAGGTGGACGCGGTGCGCCGCTTCGGCGGCAACGTCGTGCTGCACGGCGACGGCTACGACGCCGCGTCGGGCAAGGCGCAAGAACTGATCGACAGCCACGGCCTGACCTACATCCCACCCTACGACCACCCGGACGTCATCGCCGGCCAGGGCACGGTGGGCATGGAGATCCTCCACCAGCACCCGCGCGACATCCATGCCGTGTTCATCCCGGTCGGTGGCGGCGGACTGGCCGCGGGCATCGCCGTCTACATCAGCCAGCTGCGCCCGGATATCCGCATCGTGGCCGTCGAGCCCGAGGATGCCCCGACCCTGGCCACCAGCCTCGAGCGCGACGAGCGCGTCCGCCTCGATCAAGTGGGGCTGTTCGCGGACGGCGTGGCGGTGCGCCAGATCGGCGAGCATACCTGGCCCATCCTGCGCCGCCACATCGACGAGGTGGTGCTGGTCAGTACCGATGAGATTTGCGCGTCGATCAAGGAGGTCTTCGAGGAGACCCGCTCCATTCTGGAGCCGGCCGGGGCACTCGGTGTGGCTGGCGCCAAGAAATACGCCAGCGCGCACGGCATCCGCAACGAAACCCTGGTGGCGATCAACAGCGGCGCCAACATGAACTTCTCGCGGCTCTCCCACGTAGCCGAGCGCGCCGAGCTGGGTGAGCACCGCGAGGCGGTGCTGGCGGTGACCATCCCCGAGCGCCCGGGCGCCTTCCGGCGCTTCTGCGAGACCATCGGCGAACGACCGATCACCGAGTTCAACTACCGCATGGCCGACCCGGACACCGCCCACGTCTACGCCGGAATCGCCCTGCAGGAGGGCGACCAGGAGCGCCACGCCCTGATCGACCGGCTGCGCGAACAGGGGTACCCCGTGCTCGACCTAACCCGGGACGAGATGGCGAAGGTCCACGTGCGCCACATGGTCGGCGGCCGTGGGCACGGTGTCGCCGACGAGGTGGTCTACCGCTTCGAGTTCCCGGAGCGCCCCGGTGCACTGATGCAGTTCCTGGCCAGCCTGGGGGGACGCTGGAACATCAGCCTGTTCCACTACCGCAACAATGGCGCCGCTTACGGTCGGGTCCTCTGCGGGATCCAGGTGCCCGCCGACGCGCGCGAGGCCTTCCAGGAGTTCCTGCACGAACTCGACTACAGCTGCGTCGAGGAGACGGACAACCCGGCTTACAAGCTGTTCCTGAGCTGAGCCCGCGCACACGAGGAGATCCGTTATGCACGCACGCACCTGGCTGCCGCTCGGCATCACCCTGGCCGCCCTAACGGCGGGCGGCAGCAGCCACGCCCTCGGGCAACAGCCGCCGGAAAAGGATCCGCAGGCCGAGCCCCGGGGCAGCGCCGTCGTCTTCATGTATCACCGCTTCGGCGAGGACCGCTATCCGTCCACCAGCGTCCGGCTCGAGCAGTTCGAGGCACAGCTCGACTACCTTGAGGAGGAGGACTTCAACGTCTGGCCCGTCGAGTGGGTCATCGACGTGCTCCGCCACGGTGGCGAGCTCCCGGAACGGACGGTATCGATTACCGTCGATGACGCCTACGCCTCCGTGTACGAGGAGGCGTTCCCCCGCCTGAAGGAGCGCGACTGGCCAATGACGGTCTTCGTCGCCACCGACGACGTCGACTCGGGCCGCTCCGCCTATATGGACTGGGAGCAGATGCGCGAGATGCGCGACTCTGGCCTCGTCCGCTTCGCCAATCACTCCTCCAGCCACGACTACCTCGTCCGCCGGGATGACGAGGAGGACGACGAGGCGTGGCGGGCGCGCATGCGCGAGGACGTCGACAACGCCCAGCAGCGCCTGCAGGAGGAACTCGGCGAGGACGTGAACACCGACCCGAAGCTCTACGCCTACCCCTTCGGCGAGTACAACCCGGAACTGGCCGACCTGCTTCGTGACAAGGGGTACACCGCTTTCGGACAGCATTCCGGGGCCATCGGAACACTCAGCGACAAGCGTGCCCTGCCGCGCTTCGCGGTCAACGAACAGTTCGGCGACATGGAGGACTTCGAACTGCGTGCCAACAGCCTGCCGCTGCCCGTCGAGTCGATGGAACCCTTCGACCCGCTCCTCGACGCGGACAACAACCCGCCGCGCATGGAGATCCAGCTGGCCGAGGACCACGACGTCGGCGCCGGCCGCCTGAACTGCTTCGCCAGTGGCCAGGGGGCGATGGAGGTGGAATGGCTGGACGACGAGCAGACCCGCTTCGCCGTGCAGGCCGAGGAGCCCTTCGGCAAGGGTCGCGCCCGCTACAACTGCACCGCGCCGCACCGCGACGGCAGCGGGCGCTTCTTCTGGTTCAGCAAGCAGTGGCTCAACCCCTGACCCGGGGCGGCGGAGGCGATCACTCGCCGGCCGCCTCCGCCTCGTCCGGCCCCCCGGCTTCGGCCAGCTGCGTCGGCTCGTGCTCGACCTCGTCGAGACGCAGGCCGTTGATCCGTGCGAGTTCGTTGAAACGGATCATCGAGCGCACCTCTTCAACGTAGGCCTGGCCGCGTTCCGAGTAGGCCGTCAATCCGGCGCTCAGTGCCTCCCCGTCGAGCTCCCGCGCCTCATCCCGCATCTCGGCGCGCAGATCACGCAGATCGTCGTAGGCGTGCCCGACATTGAGGGTGAAGTAGTAGGAGCGCACGGAGCGCTGCAGGGACGGGAAAACCCGGATGCGGTGGCTCTCACCTTCGCCGCGACGCTCGGGGACCAGACCCTCCTCCTGCGTCCAGGTCCACTCGCCGAAGAGGTTGTTGGCCTGCCGGGTGAAGCGCGAGGTTCCCCAGCCGCTCTCGTTGGCGGCCTGGGCCAGAGCCATATCCGGCGGGATCTCGTCGAGCCGGTGGAGCAACACCTCAATGGCATCGTCGTCGTCGAGATCGACCCGGTAGTGCTCGGCCAGGGCCTCCAGGCGCTCGCCGGCGGCACCGTCGAGCTCGTCGCGACGGGCCCCGGCCTCGACCACGAACGCGCGGGCCTCGCGCAGACGGGCATTTTCTGCCAGTACGATGGGCGTCAGGATACGGAAGAAGACCTCCTTGCGGGTCTGCACGTCCACCTCGTCGAGGTCCTCGGGGAAGCTACCCGCAGTCACCGCCGGAACCACTTCGTCGGGAGGCCACTGCTCGCCGCCGTGCTCGCGCAGACGCTCAAGCAGAACCTCACTGCCGTCGGCTTCGATGAAGGTCAGCTCGGGGACCCGAAACGGCTCCGGATCCACGACCTCCGGCGGTGGCTGCCCGTCGACCCGCTCCTCAAACGACTGGTAACCCCAGTAAGCCACCGGCGCGGCGAAAAACACCGCCAGGATCGCGCTGATGACCACCCAGCGCCCCATGCGCCAGTCTCTGGTGCCGGATTCGTTCATGATCGCGTCGGCTCCCTTTTGTGGGCTGATGCCGGCGCTGCCATGGCGCCGGCCCGTGGAGAGGGGATCGGCCGCGTCGACGGGAAGATGAGCCCACCGACCGCGGACGCCGGCGACGCACCCGGGTTGGAAAGGCCCCGCTCAGTCGTCGGCCAGGCGGAGGATGGCCGTCCACTGCGCCTCGGTGACCGGGACAATGGACAGACGATTGCCCCGCCGGATCAACGGGAACCCCTCAAGCTCGGGGCACTCCCGCAGCTCCTGAAGGGTGACCCGGCGGGACAGGCGCTCGCGAAAGCGGACATCGACGCAGAACCAGCGGGGCGCCTCCGGGGTGCTTTTCGGGTCGTAGTGGGGGTCGTCAGGATCGAAAGCCGTAGGATCCGGGTAAGGGTCGCTGACCACCTCCATCAACCCGACCACCCCCGGCGGACGGGTGTTGGAGTGGTAGAAGAAGGCCACATCACCCGGACGCATGTGATCACGGATCATGTTGCGCACCTGGTAATTGCGCACCCCATCCCAACGATCAGTCCCCTGCGGGGCCGCAGCGAGATCCTCGATGCCGAACACGTCGGGCTCGGACTTCATCAACCAGCGGTTCATGCCGCCTCCTGCCGGATCGTGCGTACCGGCAGACTGACATAGCCACGCTCGGTGATCACCCCGTCAAGGGGCAGGTCCCAGGCTTCGCCGGGCAGCTCCGCCACCTGCTGCGTGCTGAACGCCAGGCCAACGATCCGCGGAGGGTGCCAGGGGTAGCGGCGCATTCGGGCGAAGGTGGCGTCGTAGAATCCGCCGCCCATACCGAGCCGCCGCCCGGCGGGATCAAAGGCAACCAGCGGAGCCAGCACCAGATCCAGCCCCCGCACCGGCACCTCGTCCGCCAGCGCGGGCGGCGGCTCGGGGACTCCGTACCGATTGGGGCGCAGCGGAGTGCCCGGGACCCAGCGCCGGAAGGCCATGCGGCGACCGTGCCGACGCAACGCCGGCAGGTAGACAGCCCTCCCGCGCTGGTGCAGTGCCGTGAGGATCGCCCCGGTAGGCGCCTCGCCGTCGGCGTCGAGGTATCCGGCTACGCGATGCAGGCCCCGGGTCACGACCAGCCTGAGCACCTCGTCGCGCAAGCGGAGTCCGGCACGACGACGGTCGCTGGCAGGGATCCGGCGACGGTGCTCGCGCAAGCGACGGCGGATGTCGCGCTTGGCAGCCAAGGCGGCACTCCTCGACACAAGGGGGAAGGAGGTATGCGCGGCAAGGGAAAAAGGACACCCCCCGCGTATGCCGTACAGGCCTGCCCTTGAACCCTTCGGTTCAGGTAGGGACGGGGGGAGCTGCCTTAGGCTTTCCGCTCGAAGCGGACATGCACACCGGTCAACCCACGCCCGGTCCCTTGGGCATTGCTCTGAGGCTCAAGATAACTCGGCCTGAGATCGAACACCGCAGGGGATGCCGT
>Ga0207421_10003236_pt1 | contig 19480 bp, 17 predicted proteins | sample SodLakKL_010_SED_4_FD_187542 | JGI IMG/M metagenome (GOLD analysis project Ga0207421, IMG submission 187542) | Alkaline sediment microbial communities from Lake Tanatar, Kulunda Steppe, Russia - 8KL_010_SED (SPAdes) (version 2) | ecosystem: Environmental > Aquatic > Non-marine Saline and... | reverse complement strand
ATGTCTTAAAAGGAGGACAAGGTTCTGGAAACTGGGGGCATGAGGGTCAAGAGGGAGCATGGGGTGGAAGTTCAGAAACAGGGGGAACATCCACAGCATTTTTGGAAGTATCTCCTGAAGTCAGACATTCTTTTGACCCAGATACAGGAGATTACAATGAGGAAAGACATTTACAGCACTGTAAAGATTTAGAACCTGAAGAGTATAGTGAGTACATACAACAACTTGAACAGGAAATGAAAGATAATCCTGATACTGAATTAGAAGATATGTCTCCTTTACATGATAAATACAGTGTAGAAGAACTGCAGGAAAAGACTGCAGAAATGAGGGATGTATTTTCTAAACAACATAATAAAATAGGAATAGAAAAGTCATTTAAAGCAAGACATTTAGTAGATAAATATAATTTAATGGAAAAAGATGGTTTTTGTACTTTAGTTTATGCCTATCATAAAAGTGATGTATTAAAAGATGTGCAAAGAAAGAGTGGGGTTGATGACTTTGGTGATGTTAAAAGAGAAATGAGAGAAGTTGATGATTATGTAGAAGCAAAAGAAGTTTTAAGAAGTGGATTAGAGGAAAAAGGATTATCAGCAGAAGAAATAAATGAAGCAGAGAATCTATTTGATGAACAACTAGACATGTGGTCTGAAGTGGCAGGCGAAAGAGTATTAGAACAGTGGGCTGAAACCAGTGGTGACAATCAACCTTATTCGGTTTCTACCCAGTTAGCAGTTCAAGAAGAATTTGGTTTAAAAGATGCGAAAACAGACCATTATCCAGATGGGGTTGTTGAAATTGCAGAAGATATAAATAAAATTGTTGGTGAAGGTAAAAAGCAGTTTCTCCGGTCACAATATGAGGAAACACAGGAAGTTTTAAGAGAAGCCGGATTAGATTCTATTGTTGCATATAGAGGGATGACTTTTAAAGATTCATCAAAATTACCAGATGAATTAAGTCATGTAGATTTTCCATATGAAGCAGAAAGAACTACATTAGACTTTCAGAGTCAACCATTATCCTCTTTTGCAACTGAAGTAGAAGATGCTAAAATGTTTACAACTGTTTATGATGATTATAATATGATTATAGCAAGTGAAATTCCAGCAGAGAATATCTTATCATTACATAGTCATGGATTTGGTTGTCACTATGAAAGTGAAATCACAGTTTTAGGTGATACATATAAAGGTGATGCTCTTGTTAGAAACTCCACTATGAAAGATTTATCAGAAGAAGAACTGCATAGTTTGGTAGTTCATGGAGATAAATCTGCAACTAAAGGTATTGTAAAATCTATTATAGATGTGTTAAAAGGTGGACAAGGGTCAGGTAATTGGGGACATCAAGGTGCTTCCGGCATGCATGGTGGAAGTTCTGCTGAATATGATGGATTCAGCACAACAGAAGAGTGTGAACAGTTTTTAAAAGAAAATGGTCATGCAAAAGAAGTAAATTTTGACCCAATATCTGTAGAATCTGCTAACCAGATAACAAAAGCTATTGTAGAAAATCCTCATTTAGATGAACCATTAGAGGGGGTCATACCTTATGATTCTGTTCGTGCTAGTGATGCATCTGTCGAATCAGATGGTAAAATAAGGTATAATCCACAAACTATGCATAATGCAGATGAATATGCTGAAAGGAAAATAGGTCATAATGAATCTGATAGATTTGATTACCCAGATGAAGATGACATAAGAGAATCTGAACAAAGAGTTGACCAACTTGAAAAAGATATTTATAATGATATATCAGAAGATAGATTGGATGAAGCAAAAGAAGTATTACAAGATATTGAGGAAGCTGATGGAATATTTGATGCCTTTGACCATTGCCAAAAAATGACTAGATTATTAGGTGGAAATCCAGATGAAGATGGAATTGATGAAAGAGTAGAGGATTTTATGAATGAAAATAGTAATTTAGAACAGTTAAAAGAAAAATATGAAACAGGTGGTTTTGAGAAGTATAGTGTTTATGAAACTATAGAAGAAACAATAACACATGAAATAGGACATGAATTAACACATAGACATGCAGAGGAATTATGGATGGAATTGGAAGAAGATGGAGAAGTTGTAGGAATGGAAGAAGTTACTCCAGAAAAAGCTGGAGAAACAGAAGTCGGTAGGGAATATAATATGTCTGAATGGGATAATGAAGAACATCAAGAAATAAAAAATAAGTTGGGAGAATATTCTGCTGTTGATTTACATGAATATATAGCAGAAAGTTATACTGCTGTGATGCATGATAAAGGAGAAGTCCATGAAGATGTTAGAAGATTTATTGTGGAGCAGTTTTCTGGGAAAGGGGGCAATTAATTATGGCAGTATCACAACAGTGTGCAGAATGTAAACACTACACTGGTTCTAAAACATGTCCTGCTTTTCCTACTGGAATACCTAAAAAGTTTTTTGTGGGTTATGTTAAACATGATACAATAGAGAAATACCAAATATCAGAAGTCATTTATGAATTGGACAGTGCAAAGAAAGCATTGTCTAGTAATTTTATAAATGTGATAAAAGGTGGACAAGGGTCTGGAAACTGGGGTCATGAAGGACAAGAAGGTAGTTGGGGTGGTAGTAGTGAAACAGGGGGGACTTCAGAAGAATTTCTCCAGCTTGACCCGGAAATGAGACATTCTTTTGACCCACAGACAGCAGAGTTTAGTGAATCAAGATTTTTAGAGTATTGTGATGATATGGAACAAGAAGAGTATGAAGAGTATCTTGAAAAACTTGATGAACATATAGATAAAGAGCAAAAAGACAAATTACCGGATGTTCCGAATCCAGAACCCGGTCAGTTTAAAACATCAACACAGGCAGAAAAGTGGTTAGGTGATAAATATAATATAACTGGAGATTTTACAACTCCAATTTATATGTTACATACAGATACAAAAAAGAAAATACATGAAGAAAGTGATGTAGTGAGTTGGGCTGAAATAGATGATTCTGAATTTGTAGATTTAGATATGGAAGTAGTCAATGACAGTTTGGATGAATTTGACAGATTAGCTGAAAAACATCCTTATGTAGCAGATAAGTTAGAGTATATAGGAACATATGCAGATGAAGAAAAATTTGCTGATGACTTTGAATTGGGAATGTGGAGTCCAGCAGATTATGGACATAGTTTTAAGGATGGAACAAAAATAGGATTAAATCCTGAATACTTTGGGGATAAGGAAGTTTTACATGAGCATGTAAAACATGATGTCAATAAGGGATTTCATCCAGACATAGTTGAAGATAAATATATAACCAGCGTAATGACTCATGAGTTTGGTCATCAAGTTTTTAACTCTTTAATAGAAGAAGATGGTGAATTTCATAATAAATATGGGTCTGATACTATTATCAGCACTATAGAACAGGGTATGACTGGACAAGATTTTGGTTTTACAGATGAATTACATGAGTGGCATATACCAGATATGGTAGAAGATGTTACTAAAGAGCATCATGGTGGTTATTTAAATACTTTTTTCGGACAACCAGTAGGATTCAATTCTGCTGAAACTTTATCAGAATATAGTAAGCAATCACCAGAAGAAACATTTGCTGAAAATTTTCTAGCAAGTGAGCATGGAACTGAAGAACAGAAAGACCAACCTATTGTTCGGTCTTTTGATGAAATGATGGATAGAGTTGATAATTCTTATACTGAAGATGAAGTGACTTCTTTATGGAGTAAATCGGGTGAAATACATCCAGATGACTCTGAAAAGAGAGTTGAAGAGTTTCGGGAATTAGTTAGAGACTTTGAGAAAAATGATTCTCCCTACTCTGAAATAATACATGATTATAAATTAGAGCAGGAAAGAAGGGATGCAGAGAAATCTACATTACAGGATAATTTCATAAATGTGATAAAAGGTGGACAAGGTTCAGGTAATTGGGGTCATGAAGGGCAGGCTGGAAGTTGGGGTGGAAGTTCTGAAACTGGTGGTACATCTGAAGAATTTTTAGAAATAGACCCAGAATATAGGCACTCTTTTGACCCACAGACTGGGGAATTTGATGAAGAAAGACATAATGAATATTGGGATAAATTAGCAGAGGAAGAAGGTATAGAAGTTGCAAGGGAATACGATAAAGAAATTGATGAATTATTATGGCAGGAAAAATATGGTGAAGAAAAAATAGACTTATCTCAATTTATAGATGAAGAGGGTAAAATTGATGTTGATAAGGTAAGAGAAGAAACTACTGGTATAGGTTTGTATGATGCCTATGATAGAAAATTAGAAGTCATGAAGGAAGCAGTAGAATCTAGAGAACAGATTGCAAAAGAAAAGAAATACGAAATTTTAAGTGAAGTGGATAGTGTAGAAGCACCATATGAAATGAAATCTTTATTTGATGAATACCCAATGTTGGCAGATGATGAAGATTTCGCAGATATGGATGGTAGGATGATTGAAATTGGTGATTATTCAGAGACATTAAATGATGCTAAAGAAGAAGAAATTATGAAACATTTGGAAGAATTTAATTCTAAAGAAACTTTAGGTGAGCAACAAAGGTATTTAGATGAAGAAGTAGTAGTTCCTAGCTTAAATTTTGATGACCCAGAAAATCAATTAGACTTTGAGACAAGAAATGCTAGAGAATTTCTTAAAAAATCTTTAGGTAATGAGATAGAAGAAAAAATATTTAGGCAGGATGCAATTGATGACCCACCGGGATTAGTAGATGAACTTGAGGGTATTAATCCTTATTTGGTGGAACAGGAGAATCCAGCACAACTTCCTTTAACTATTCATGATAAAACTATTAGCACTGGTTTATCATCTTATAGGTTTGATGACCCAGAAGCTGTTGCCGAAAACTTTAAAGAAAATGTAGAAAAAGGAAAAGAATTTATAGAAAAATATGCTAATGGAGATTATAATAAATTAGAAAAACCTTTGGATGTAGTGCCAGCTACAGGTAGAGGATATTATGATGAACATTTTAGAAAAATTGGTGTTAGTTTAGGTTCAGATGCAGATGGTACAACCATTCATGAATTAGGTCATGTTTTACATAAAGATTCAATGGACAAAAGATTGGCAGTTGAAGTCTTTTTTAAAGATAGAATTGAAGGAGAAGAAATGACCACAATTCATACAACTCAAGATGGACAAGTAGAAAGGGGATATAAAGATGAATTTATTTCTCATTATACAGGTAAAGTTTATCATGATGATGTAACTTATGGTACTGAAGTGTTCTCTACTGGTTTACAAGCATTATATGATGACCCGGAGAAATTCAGACAGCAAGATGAAGAACATTTTCTTTTAACTCTTTCATGTCTTGAAGGGCTGTTTTAAACTAGTTCACATCTTGAAAAAATATTTGATTTTTGTCTTTTAATGTGTTATAATTAGTTTACATGGTAAAGGGGGATAAAGTATGAAACTTACTGGAACTTATAAGGGAACTCCTTTTACAATTACAGAAGGAGCAGGGATTGAGAATGTAAAATGTGCAGACCCAGACTTTTATGAGTTAAATGCTGACATATATTATAATCCCGGAGAAGGACAGGAAACTGGATTTATGTCTGTAACAGATGGATTATTGGAAGCATATTTAGTTCTCAATCATTTAAGTAAATTCGATAATTTAGATATCGAATTAAATGAAGTTCCTAATGAACTAGTATTACCAGCACCGGAAGAAGATGAAGAAGGAAATCCTATTGTATATTAAAAGGGGGAAGTTTAAATGTTAAATATTGATGCACAATTGCATAATGCCGATTGGACAAAACAGTCATGGGATTTGCCACCTTACAAGAGTGAAGAATTTATGGAGCATTTAGAAAATACAGGAATGACATTGGAGCATTTCAGAACATTACCTGTGTATGAATTTGCTGTGGATAATGGTCTTATTGTAGATGATGAATGGGTTGGTGAAGAAGATGTATAGCAGACCAATGTGTGTGTATTGTAAGCACAAATATGAGAATGATATAAGATGTGAAGCATTTCCAGATGGTATCCCCAAAGAAATATTCTTTACATCCGAAATTGACCATAGAGAACCATATGAAGGGGATAATGGAATTCAATTTGAACCTAATGATGAAGTCACCGAATCGGATTTAGAGTATATTGAGAACCTTCATTCATAACAATTAAAAATTGATAAAATATTAAGCAGGCAGAAATGCCTGCTTTTTATTTTGTATTATGGTAACAGCAGGAGTGTACAACTTCTGCTGTTTTTATTTTTGGGAAAAAAGAAGGGGGGGGGCAGATAATTGCAGAAAAATATCAGTGTTTATAGATGTATGATTTGTAAGCATGAAGTTACTGATTACATAAGATGTCCCTTTTGTGGGGCTGACCCAAAATACCTATTTAATCCTGCTGAATTTTTTAATTACAGTTTAGATTTAAATTCACTAAATGAAAGAGAAATGGAAAATCTATTAACTACACTGGAGTTGGAGCAAACCAATGTACTGTTTTATAGAGAATTAGAGGATAGGTTTTCTAATAATCTGGAATTGGAATCATATTTTAGGCACACAAGAAGGCATGAGGAATATCACCGGGATGAAATTATGGATATTTTAGGTGTAGAAGAGGACATAGAAGTTGATACATTAGAAATACCGGATAGTAAAATTGAAATATTTACAAAGGCAGAGGAAATAGAAGAGGATGCAGTTTCTTTTTATGAGCAGGCAATTGAAGAAACTGACAAAATGGTATTAAAAGAGATATATAATGCTTTTATTACTGCAGAAAACTATCATATTGATATATTTAAATTTTTGTCTATACTGGAAGAAAATAGATGATAAGTAAGGGGGTGAATTAAGATTAATTCCTCTTCAACAAAACATATACAGGATTTAAAGAAGGAGATATTAGAAAAATTTAAACTAAATTCTGGTAAGAAAAGTAAAAAATCACCACAGGATAAAGAAGGGGGGTGTGATATGAAATTAGAAGAATTAACACCAAAGCATATTAAAAAGTTTAGATTTGATAGTTTTGATGATTGTATATCTAGACTAATGGAAGAAGGTAATGTGGACAATATTGAATCAGCAAGAGCAATTTGTGCAACTTTGTATTATGAGGACACCGGACATTTTCCTCATGAGCATGCTGATAAGAGTTATGAATGTCCTTTATGTGGTATAGAGGGGGGTGGCAATGTGACAACTAAACAAGGAAAGGACATAAAAATAAAAGAATCTAAATCATCTTCTTCAGAGATTAGGGGAACTATTTTAAAACAATATGAGGAACAGATGATTGTTGAAGGGGCAGTGTTAATCCCCAATGAACCTGATTATGATGATGATAGGGTTTCAAAGGCAAAGATAGAAAGAGTTGCTCATGAATGGATGCTGAAATATAGAAATATAGATTTAAAACACTCCCTCAATAATATAGCTTATCCTGTGGAGTCATGGATATTAAGAGAAGATAGAACTGTAAAGTCACTAAAGGGCAAAGAAATGTTACTTCCGGCTGGAACATGGATGATGTCAGTAAAAGTACAGGATAAAGCAACATGGGAAGCAATTAAGAGAGGGGAACTAAATGGATTTAGTATAACTGGAGTTCCAAAAGAAGAAATAAATACAGTTATAAAATCCCAGAGTGAAGAACCTGTTGCACTAAAAAGAGTTACATTAGCTGACATTGAAGATGCCGGAAAAGATTGGGTTGTTCCTGCTGTTGGTATTGTTGATGAACCAGCAGTGCCGAAAGCACTTTTTGTTTCCCTGAAGAATAAGAAGGATGAAGAAGAGAGCAAAGGCTTCATGAATCGGGTGAAGGAAATATTTAGCAGTAAGGAGAAAACCAGTAAAGATTTGAAGCTGGATATTAATGGTCATGAGTTTGCTATTAAAGAGGGCAGAGAATTTAATCGGGAAAACAGACAAAAATTAGAAGCAATGTTAGTGGTTTTATCAGATATGCTAGGAGATTATAATGTAGAATTAGTCGATACAGAAGATGGTCAGGAAAGGAGAATTAAACCTACAGACATTGTTGAGTACATAGATGAAAGAGAGGGTACACAGGGAATAGCATTATTTGGTAAAGACACTGAAGAATTTAAGAAAAATCTTGCTAAAAAGGCTAGTGAATTAAATGAGTTTTTAACTGAAGAGGAAGTTCTGCTAATGTTGGATAAAGACTATAAAGGGGGGATAAATATGGAGAAGGAAGAATTGTTAGAAATCCTACAAAAATTTAAGGATGATGTGTTGGGGGAAGTTGAGGAAACTCTTACATCTGTAAAAGAGAAGGAAGAGAATCTTGAAAATCCTGAAGAAGTAGAAGAAACTGAAGAAAAAGAGGAAGAAGTTGAAGAAGAGGAAGAGGAAGAAACTTCTGAAAAAGAGAAAGAGGAAACTGAAGAGACTGAAGAGGAAGTAGAGGAAGAGGAAGAAGAAGAGGAAGAGGACAGCGAATTGGAAGAGTTGAAGGAAACTGTTAAAAATCTGGAAGAGGAAAATCAGGAACTTAAAGATGCTCTGCTGACTATTAAAAATAAGTTTACCAAAACTACCAAAACCCATCAACCAGCAGGTAATGACAGTGATGATGGGGAGAAGGTAGAAAAAGCTAATTCTAGATATGATGGTAGGGATAAGTTCGGATTAAGAAAAAGATAAACACAGTTTGATTAGGTCATAATTTAATTTACATAAATAAAAATTAACAAAAATATCTAAAAAAGGGGTGATTTGTAGTGGATGCCACTCAAATCTTAAATGAAATTAATGGAGCAGTAAAGAATGTTGTAACTATTAGTGAGATTGGAGATTCAATTCTCCAACCACAGTATTTTGATAGCTTTGTCCGGGAAATGCAGAAACAAGCAGTTCTGTTGGATGAAACCAGATACATGGAAATGGATGCTCAAAAGGTCAATATTGACCGGATAGCATTTTCTGAAAGGGTACTGGAAAAAGTTGATGAAAATGTTGAAGCAAGTAATTTCGCAAAAATTAACACCAATCAGAATCAACTTTCTGCAGAAGAAGTTGTTGCAGTAGTTGGTCTGACTGACCAAATGTTGAGAAGAAACATTGAAAAGGGTGGACTGGAAGATACTATTATTGAATTACTGGGTAGGCATGCAGGAAAAGACCTAGAAGAGTTGGCAATTTTTGCTAGTAAGCATTGGGGTGGATATGACAATGAAGCAATGGGAAGTTCCCAGTGGACTGCTATTGACCTTATTGATGGTTGGATTAAGAAGGCAGAAAATAAACTTGATGAAGATATCTTTGCTGGAGATAATGATATTGAGGATGTCTTTGAAGAACTTCTGATTACTCTGCCAAAGCAGTATCTGGTAGATAGAACTGATTGGAGATTCTACACTACATGGAATAAGCAGAATGAATACATAGAAATTCTGAAAGACAGAGGAACTGCACTGGGGGATGAAATGTGGGAGAACCATAGAAATGTAAGATACAAAGGTATTCCTGTAGTTTATGTTCCCATGCTTGAGAGATTCGACAGTGAAGTAGTTATGCTTCAGAATCCCGACAACATGGTCTGGGGAGTTTTCCATGAAGTCACTCTGGAAACTGACCGGATTCCCAAAAGAAGGAGAACAGATTTTGTTCTTACCTTTGAAGGTGATGCACACTATGAGGATGAAAATGCATGTGTTATTGCTATTGATGTTGATGATGATGTTGGTACTAACAGTACAGGGGATGACCACCCACTGTTTGAGTAATCAATAATAGCTTCAAAGATTAATAAATAAGATGTGGTGGGAGTTTATTCTCCCACCACTTTAATCTTTAAAAGGGGGATGAAAATGGATAAGATAAAAATAGTTGTTAAAAATACATCTAGAAAAATTATCCACAGAAGAACCGAAACCATAATGCCTTTGGAAGAAAAGGTAGTTGAACTGGAAAGAGATAGTGTCAAGTTTAAACAATTAACCAGATGCTCTAGTCTGGATTGGGAGTATTTCAGTAAAATTGATGAAGTTGGTCTGGATAATCTAGATAAGCTGACATCTTTAGAATTGAAAGAAGAAGCACAAAGGTTGGGCATTAAAAATTACTCTAAAATGTTGAAACAGGAACTAATTGACACTATTATTGATTATATGGAAAATCCTGAAAAGTATGAGGAAGTTGAAGAAGAAGAATCTGAAGAAGTTGAACCAGAAGAGGAAATAGAGGAAATAGAAAATGAAGATGCTGAAGCTGAAGGGGAAGTTGAAGAAGAGGAAATTGAGGAAGATGAAGAAAAACCCGAAAAAGACTCTGAAGAGTAAAGGGGGAGTAGTATGATTATTAAGGTTTTAAATCCTACTAATCGTAATATTGGATTTAAAGGAGTCTCTTATCAGAAGCACAATTTAAAGAAATTAGTCGTTAATTCTCATATGTTGCATATACTAGCAGACCATCCTGAACTAGAAGTTGTCTATATTGATAACTTTGTTCCAGAGGATTATAAGTTAGACACATTGAAGTTGATTGCTGATATTAAAAATATCAATATTACTGGACTTAATAAACAGGACATTATAGACAAATTAAATGGAGTATATGAGGAAGAACAGGAAGAAGTTGAGGAAGAGGAAGAAGTAGGTGAGGAATAATGAGTTGGTACTATGGTGATGTAGAAGATACCATTATTAGAAGTGGCATAACTGCCACAGACCTGTTCAAAGACAAGGAAGTGGAAGAAGAGGAAATAACTGCTGAAGAGCAGTTTGAAAATTATGTGGAAAAGTTACTTATTAGGGCAAAAGAGTACATAGACTTCTATACTAACAATGAATTTGAAGAGAATGAAGAAGAAAGGTCATCTTTAGTTGATGATATAGCAGAGAGGATAGCAAGTAACATGCTCAATATTGCAACTAAAGACCAGACCAATCAGGTGATGGAAGTCAATAAATTCAATGCTGAATTGGTACAAAATGAAGTTATGACAAAAAGTATTCGGAAGGATTTAGACATGCTCCCTTCTGGAGATAAGGTTTCAGGTAGGGGGGATATAGCAGTGGGAATTGTGAAGGATGAAGGTGATTTTGACTTTTATCTTGATTTAGGGGAATTTGAGGAAGTAGGGGATTAATATGGCAGTCGAAATTGATATTGATATTGATGAAATTAAAGGACTTCCTAGAGATGTAGAAATAGCTTTGAGTAAAGCTATGAAATATCTGACAATGGATTTAGAAGCAGAAGCAGGAAAGGAAGCACCTGTTGGTGAGACTGGACAGCTTATGGGCAGAATTGGAATGGGGCAAAAATCTAAACTAGCTTATTATATTGGTAGTGACATTGTGTATAGATGGTGGGTTCATGAAGGCACTGGTATTCATGGAGTCCATGAGGAAAGAATTACTCCAGTAGAAAAACAACTCATGGTCTTTAGATATGATGGTAGAAAAGTTGTTACACAAAGTGTGGAAGGACAAGAACCTAATCCATATTATGAGAGGGCAATTGAAACTGTAGAAGATAATGTAGATATGTATGTAGAGAAAGCAATGGAAGATTTACTTTAAGGTGGTGAAAATTAGATGTTGTTATACGAAAAATTAATCACCATAGAGCAGTCTGTTATGGATTTAGTGAAACAACCAGATTATGGTGATATTGATAATGCTCTTAAAAGATTGACTATAGTTCAGGGGAGAAAAGCAAGAGGGAAAAATTTAAAACCCCCACTATTAGCTGTTTATTTTGGCAATATTAATATTGACCATAATGATATGAGTCATTATGAGAAATGGAATGTTCCTATTTTCATTATTGGTTTGGTGGTAGATAAAGACCCACAATTAGGAAGAATTGCAACTACTAAATTAGTCTGCACTGCTAGAGAACATATCTTAATTGATAGAGGATTAAAAAATACAGTGTCAGACATAAAAGGTCAGTCATTTACCCCAGCAGATGAAAGAAATGATGAAACTTTATTTGGAGCAGGGGCTGAACTTGTGGCAAGATTCACACATAAAGTGAAAATTTAATAAAGGGGGGATAATATATGAGTGATATTGATGAAAGAGTGTTACGATATGCAAGGATAGCAATTGAAGAGACTTTTGGAAGTATAGTGGATGTTGATACTCATGAAGATGAATATATTGATATTGATATTGCTTCTATTGGTCTTGATGCTCCATCTGACCCGGTATTGAGATATGATGGGGGAATGGCAAGAAGTGTAAGAACTCACAGACCGGGAGCATATATCCCAGAAGGTAATCTGGAGTATGGTTGGGATATATTGACAATTGCTCATATCTTGTATTTGACATTTGGACAAATTGAGACCACAGAGGGAGATTTGACCATTGAAGAGGAAGAGGGAGAAAAGTATATTGATGACAAATCTGAACTTCATGAACACAGATTTACTCCCCATAGACACAGCTTGACCTTACCTTCTGCAACATTTAGGTTGGGTAAAGACCATTTTGAGCATGTCTTTCAGGGAGTTACAGTCAATTCTATTTCCTTCTCTCTTGATGATGATTTTGCTTTTGTCACTGTTGATGTTTCTGCTCAAAAAGACAGTGCAGATGATATTAAGGAAATTGAAGAATTGACATTATCTCAAGCATATCCTGTTGCTTTTTATGAAGCACTGGTAGAGATTGGTGTTAAAGGGGAATCACAGGAAGAAGTTGGCGAAGTTGAGAGTCTGTCTTTAGAAATCACAAATAACACAGACCCCAATGCTGGAATTAATCTGGGAAGCAGATATCCACAAAGAATTATTGCTGGAGACTTTGAAGTTTCTGGTTCAATGGATATTGCTTTTGACAGTAAAGAGCAGTTGGAGCATTTCTGGGGCAAGGAAGATGAACCTTCAGATGTCAGTCAGGATGAAATGAACATCAATTTCAGATTTAAGTCTGCTCCTTATATTGCTGAAATAGAAGATGGTGAATCCACAGAAGATGTCGAAATTCAATGTGCTGAACTTGATTTGCATATCCCAACTGCACTCTATGAGACTGTCAATCTGCAACCATCAGGTAGAAGCAGGCTTGTACAGTCTGTAGATTTCAGGGGATACTATGATGATGACAGTGAGTATGAAGTTATTGCAACTCTGTATAATCATGTTAATTATCCGGATGAATATTCTAATATTAACGAACCAGAGTAAAATTAAAACAAGTTCAATCTTGAAAAAATAGGGGGTAAAAAGTAAATGGCATTAACTAAACAAGATATTCTAAAAAATGCAACTGTTGTAGAGGAAAGTAATCCAATTCCGGCTTTAGATGGTGAAACAGTGCAAATTCGTAGATTAAGAGACAGTGAATATCGGGAATACCAACAAATGGTTATGGAGAATATTAATCTGAAGAAAAGACTGGATAAAGACTCTATAGAAAAACTAAAGTCTGTAGACAGCCATGAAGATGAAATTGCTGTTCTGCAGGAATTAGGAGCAGACATTAATATGTCAGACCTTTATAAAAGGGATAGAGAAGCAAGTTATCTTATTTGTAAGTATGGTTTATCAGTTAATGATGAAGAATGGACAAAGGAAGAAGTTGGCATGTTACCGAAAGATGCTCCTAAACAAATTGCAGATGAAATTCTCCGGATTACTAAAATGGAAGAAGAAGATATTGAAGAGGAAATGGAGACTTTTCGTGAAGAATAATTTGATGTACTACAATATGCATGATTTAGGATATACTTTTGGAGATATGATAGATTTAACTCCTTTGCAGATTTTATATCTAGCAAAGGCTTCCCAGTATGTAAATGAGGAAAGGGAAAAGAGAAGAGAAAACAGGCAGAACAGCAGAAAAGGTGGTGCTAGAAAAAATCTAAATACCAGAAGTGAATTAAAAAAGAAATATAAAAATAGACAAAAGAGCAGACAGCTTTAATGTTGTCTGCTCTTTTTATTTTTCAGGATAGGGGGTCAACTCCATGTCTAGAACAGTAGATGTTCTAATTGAAGCTGAAGATAATGCTAGTCAGGTCATGGAAGATTTTGGAGATACTGTAGAAGATGTGACAGATAGGGCTTCTGAAGGTTTTTTAGGCTTAAAAGCCGCAATTCTAGGGGTTACTGCAGGTTCGGAAATGTTAAACAGACAACAGCAAAGAATAACAGAGCAGTTGAGAAGGACTGCTCATTTCATTGGTTCAACAGAAGATAGAATGAGAGATATGGCAGTTGCAATTGCAGATGTAACAAGACCAGTAAATGATGTAGTTGCTGGTATGGATGCATTGCAGAAAAGAGGAATTAATAGTGAAGAGCAAATGGCGACTTTAATTCATAAATATGACCAATTAGCAGATAGTATGGGAACAGATATTCCCAGTGCTATTTATGATGCAAGTAGGATGCTTGCAGGTTTTGGGGGAACAGTTGAAGATATTGTTCATATAGGTGATGAATTTGCTCATATTATGAATACCACTGAAGTTAATGTCAGACAAATGGCAAGAACTATGGGTAGAAGAAGGTCAGAAATACAAGCATTAGGAATGGATATGAATGATGCTATGGTAGTTTTAAAGGCATTAGGAGAAGAGTTTCAGGATGCATATGCAATGAGGTCTGCTTTTAGGGATGCAATAAATGTAGCAGATGGTAGTATGCGAAATTTTTTAGATAGTTTAGGATTAACTGTTGAAGAATTTGAAGCATATAGAGAAGAATTAGAGGGCGTAGAAGGTGAAATGGCAAAATTGGCTGAAATGCATGCTGATAGTTATACCTTAATGCAAAGAGGGGCAAGTATCATTGATAAGATGAAAACTGAATATCATGAATTATTTGAAATATTAAGCACTGTTAGTTCTATTGTTGTGACAGTTGGGATGACTTTGTTTTTTGCAGAAAAGGGATTATTAGCAATGAAAAAAGCAGGAACATTGCTTGTTGGTGTTTTAACTGGTACATTATTACCTAAATTAAAGGCTCTTGCAACAGCATTAGTTACTAAAAAAGCATTGATAGTAGCAATACCTGCTGTAATAGCTTATGCTGTAGATAGAATTACAGATGAATCCAGAAGAATCGAAAGTGAAATAGATAATATTGATGATGCACTACAAAGATTGGGTTCATCTATGGATGATGTAGAGGACTTTACTATGCCTAGAGGGGCAAGAAGAATATCTGAAGCAGATGAAGTAGAAGATTTAGTCAGAAGAGTAACTGGTGAAACTATTACTATTGAAACTGAAGAAGATATGGAAGAAGCAATGGAACTATTAAGACAAGGAAGAGAGCAACTTGAAGAGGATTTAGAGGATGCAGATGGTGGAATTGTTTCCCGATTAATCAGCAGAGCAATGGAATCAGCAGGAGAAGCACTGTCTGCGATTAATTTCACTGATATGATACATGGATTATTAGATAATGTTGAAGATTTCTTATTTGATGAATGGGATTATGAAGAATTAGTACACGAAATGACAGATTTAGGGGAAGATGCAGAACCGACAATTGGAGCAGAACTTGATAGAGAAAGAATTGAAGGTATATTGGATGATTATGCAGATTATATGGAAAGTATTTCTCTAAAATCAGAAGTGTTAGAATTTAAGGAGTTTGAGGAATTAGAGAAAAGAGCAGATAAAGCACATACCAGTATAGAAAGATTATTGGATGCAGGGCTGTCTCCCACTTCATCTGAAGTTGAAAATCTTTTGGGAGATTTCCTAAAGTTGGCAAGTCACATGGAAGAGGGAGAAGAGAAAACCCACTTTTTGAATGATGCTTTCACAAGAATGGTAAATGCAGGATTGAGACCTGCAACTGAAGGTTATGATGAATTGGCACAAAAAGTAAGAGAAGCTAATGATAGTGTAGAGGATATAACTGAAGCAGAACAGAGAAGAGATTTAATTTTACAGGAATTGGAAAGAGAAATTGAAATCATTGAAAATACTGCAGATGCTCAAAAAGCACTTGATAGTACATGGGATAAATCAGAAGCAAAGGCAAGAGAATATGAAAGTGCTTTTAGACAGTTATTGCAAGTACATGAAGTTGCAGAAGATGAAATTGAAATGGTTACCATTAAATTAGACAAGTTAAATGCTTCAGAGAGTGAATTGACTACAACTTTAAGAGAGTTAAGAAACGAAAGAATAGAAGCTATTTTATTAGATAATATGATGGGAGAACAATATGACTCAACTAGGGATGTTGTTAATACTGCTGAAACAGCATTGAGAGAATTGTCATTGGCAGTAATTCATGGAAAGAAATCAACTGAAGAAATATCAGAGGAATGGGAATTTTGGAATCGGGTATTAGATGAAACAGATATTTCTCCAGTTGTTGAAGATATGAAAAATATTAGTGAGCAGTTGGGTATTATTGAAGAGCAGGGCTTATATCTTGAATGGGATGAAGAGGACATAGTACAACAACAATTAAGTGAAGTAGATAGACAAATAAGAAGAGCAATTGATGAACAGGAGCATCTTGATGAAGAGACTGGAGAATATACAGAAGAATTTCAGAAGCTATTAGATTTACTGGTGTATCTCAATCAAGAGTTACAGGACATTGAAGATGCTAGGATGCCTGATTATCTGGTAAGGGCAAAAGATGACATATTAGATTTAAAAGAGAGTATTGCATTAATGCCAGATTTAGGGGAAGCATTAGGTTGGGATGATGAAGAAGTTATAGAAAAACAGTTGTCTGATGTGGATGCTATAATTAGAACTATGGTTGACCTTGATAGAGACAGATTAGAATTGGCAGATGGTAGAATTGTAAAGCTAGATGAAATGATTGACAAAAAAGCAGAACTTGAAGAGAAAATTTATGGAGTCAAGACTGGTTGGGAAGAAGTTTCTGCTGAACTAGCAAGACAAGTTCCAATTGTAGATTCATTACTAGAAGCATTGGATGTTGATTTTTCTGAACAAATTAATATTGGAATTGATGTAGCAACTGATTTTCTAGAAGAGCAGATGATGGGGTTAGGTGGCAGATTTGCAGAATTGGCAGGATTTGTTGACCCTGTTACTGCAGTATTTTTTGCATTAATAAATTATTCTGAACCATTTTCCGATTTAATGGAGATAATAAATAATATTTTATCTGCTGTTGTTGATGCTCTGACCGGATTCTTGAGACCACTGGTAAAATTATGGCAGATAATAGAAACAGCAGTTGTTCCAGTTTTAGATATGCTAGGGCAAATAGTAGCATCTGTTCTTTTACCTGCATTTTTAATATTAGAACCTGCATTACGAACTTTTGGCATTGTATTATCATATGTAGCAGAGGGAATAGGCAGAGCATTTAATGTATTATTAGGTATAATTGACACTTTAGCATTTTGGACTGATTTAAGTGATTGGGAAGTAGATATTGATTCAATTAGAGATGCTAGAAGGCAATTAATTGAGGGAATAGAAGATGAACAGGAAGCTAGAGCAGATGCAACTGCAGAATTGCATCATGTTCCCAGAGGATTTAAGGAGAATTTAAGAAGATTTCAGGCAATGGGAGAAGGTCAGCTAGGTGAGACTGTTGACCCGGCAGAGGATGAATGGAATACATTAAGGGGAAGTATAGAAAATGGTGCTGAAATGATGGATAATGCTTTTGCAAGACTCTTTTGGCAATTTCAATATGATGGTATTATTGGGGGTCTTGCTGGTGGTAGTGAACTCTTACAAAAACATGGACTTCCGGATGTATTAGGACAAATGACTGAAAGGGTAGCAGACTTCTATGAAGAGGGTGCAAGAGAAAGAGGAATTGCATTAGATACAAGTAGCAGAGAAATTGAAGAGAGTGGAAAGAAAGCAAGTGAAAGTATTGAAACTGCTGGTACTTCTGTATCCAGTTCACTCTCAAGTGCAGGAAATGCAGTTAGCAGTGCCACTGGTACTGTTGCACAAGGTTTAGGTTCTGTTGCTAGTGGAATTGCATCTGGTGTAAGTAGTGCTTTTGGTACTATGGGGGATGCAATATCTGGAGTAGTATCATTTCATGAAGGTGGTATTATAGGTGGAACTAGGGGGAGTGAAAGATTAATATTAGCACAAGCTGGAGAAGCTGTTCTGCCAATTGACATAGTTGAAGAACTAAAGAGAGCAGAAGAGCAAACTGTTCCTGATATGATTTCCAGAGAAAAGATGTCACCACTCCAGAGATTTACACAAGCATTGGGAGAAGTATCAGACCCGGATTATGAGGGTATGGACAGATTGATACCTGAAAAAACTCCAGCAACAGCAACTACAGAAGGTGCTTTGGGAACTCCTGATTTCTCTGGTATTGGTGGAGATACTACATCTAATGTTCATACTGAAATAAATGAGGATAGGTCTGAACATAAAGAAATCCATCATCACCACAGTTATAATTTCAATGGTACTAAAATTGTTACAGATGACCCGGAAGAGTTATTCAGAGAGTTTAAAAGAATGGCAAAAGAAGAGAGATATAAGCAGACCGGAACTATTGTTGAGTCAGATAATAAGTATAATCAATAGGGTCAAAATCCATAAAAAGGTTTTGACCCTCATTCTTTTTAGGGGGGATAAAAATGAAACCAGAAGTCAGAACTCCAGCAATATTAGGTGTTGATGATAATGGAGATTTTAAGTTAGTAAAAGTGGATGATAATGGAAATATAAAAATTGTAGGTGAAGAGATTGCATCTGAAGTTCAATTAGGTGAGATTGAAGATGCAATTGTTGATATTATTACTAATCAGGATAAGTTTTTAGAATCACAGGATGCTGATAACGATATAAAGACAAAAAGATTAGCAAGAAAGGTTGAGTTGCTTAATACATCTGTTGAATTTGAGGATGAAGCAGAAGCAGAAACTGAAAAGATACTGGAGATTCCCGAACTTGAAAATCTTGAGAAGGATACTGTATGTCTGTTTTATTTACATAATGAGTCAGAAGATACATCTGTGTCTTTGAGATTGGACAATAAATGGGAAGATGAAGATGAAAATGAAAGAAGTGTTGAAATTTTTATGTTTGATGATTTGGGGACAGAGGACACAGAAATTGAATGGGTAGAAGGGTTTATGTTAGCAACAGGAGCAGAATTGGAAATCATTAATAATGAAGAAATAGGAGTAAATGAAGGATTTAAAGTATATATCAAAGTAATTGTATTTTAAATCTAACACCGAACATAGGGGGAAATAAAATGAAAGAACATAGAGAAAATATTAATGCAGAAATAGGTATAGGTGGTCATGTAGAAATAATAAAAAAAGACACAAGAACAGGAGAAATAGTAGAAAAAAGAGATGGCAGTAATTTATTATTAAATGAATATTTAAATAAATACTTTACTACTACTAATACAGCTTTATTACACAGTAATGTCTTTGCTACCTGCTATATAGGTGATGGGGATACAGCAGTAGAAAGAAGTCAAACAGGGTTGCAGGGTGATGAGTTAGCAAATACAGGAGGTACTAATCTAACACCCTTAAATAGTAGTTGG
>Ga0207421_10003235_pt1 | contig 19480 bp, 13 predicted proteins | sample SodLakKL_010_SED_4_FD_187542 | JGI IMG/M metagenome (GOLD analysis project Ga0207421, IMG submission 187542) | Alkaline sediment microbial communities from Lake Tanatar, Kulunda Steppe, Russia - 8KL_010_SED (SPAdes) (version 2) | ecosystem: Environmental > Aquatic > Non-marine Saline and... | reverse complement strand
CCGCCCTCACAGGATCAAAGTGGACCGGAAGAAAATCCACCACCGCCACCGCCGCCGGGACAGGGAAGTAATTGATATCTAGAGAGACCGTGATAAAAATCAACAACTTTCCCTCTTTTCTCTTTATTAGAAGATTTTAAGCTACACAGACTCAAAAACATGATATAACTTAAATAGTTTAAATCATGTAGAATTGTCCACAGGTGGTAAGCTGTCGGACGACGTTGATCAACTGGACTTCGACGATCTCGATCTAGAGGAAGATGACGTAGATGAGGAACTGAAAAAGAAGATACTTTCCAGCCTCAAAGAAGGTAAGAGGATGGAAGCCTATGCGGAACACCGGACCAAAGAGATGAAACACTGTGAATTTTGTGAGAAGATAACTTACAAGAAAGTACCTGGTAAAGAGGTCGGAGAAAAGTGGATATGTATAGACTGTTTAAGACGGTTGAAAGAGATTTTAGAGAACCTCGAAAAGTGGGAGGAGGAACTCGCCCTTGAGGAAGAGATGGAAGATAAGTTAGAGGAAGACCTTGATATCTAAATTTTCGGATTATAAAATTTACAGGGGTCAATAGATTTGCCTAATGAAAATGATCTACTTAACATGGAATATATCGAAGAGCGTGAATACCAGTTAAATATAAGTAGAGCAGCGAAGGAACTGTCGACTTTAGTTGTTCTTCCGACCGGTATGGGAAAGACGATAATCGCCTTCATGGTGATGGCAGAACAGCTGGAACGTTTTCCTGAAAAGAAAATATTATTTTTAGCGCCCACAAAGCCCCTCGTTAGTCAGCATGCTAGAGATGTTGAAAAACTCTTAGATGTGGAGGAACCACAGGTATTCACCGGAGAGGTAAGCCCGGAAGATAGAGCAAAACTTTGGGATGATAACAGAATAATCGTTTCTACACCACAGGTGATAAAGAACGACCTGATGTCGCAGCGTTTGAGTTTAGATGAAGTTTCTCTCACCGTCTTTGATGAAGCTCATCGAGCTGTAGGTGATTATTCCTACGTATATATCGGTGAAGTTTACCGAGAATTGGATCGTCTTTCCCTGGGATTGACCGCCTCTCCAGGTAGTGAGATAGAGGATATTTTAACTGTATGTCAAACTTTGGGATTGGAACACGTGGAGATAAGGACGAAATATGATCCCGACGTGGTGAAATACACGAACAAGTTGGAGAAGAAATGGATCGATGTTAGACTGACAGAAGAACACAAAGAGATAGTGGATAAGCTGAAAAATGTGAGGAAGAATTATATCAAAGAACTGCAGGGGTTCGGTTTTCTAGAAAAAAAGAAACCAGATAGGGTATCTAGAAAAGACCTGATCGGTGTCAGAGAAGATGTACAGAGGGAGATCCACTCCTCCAATAGTTCATCCTTATACCATGCAGCGAGTCTTGTCGCCTCTTCTATCAAAGTAGACCACGCTGTAGATCAAGCAGAAACTCAGGGCATGGAGAGTTTGGAAGAGTACCTGGAAAAGCTTGAAAATGAGGCTGATTCAAGAGGAGGTACAAAAGCTTCCAAAAGGATCATGGAAGAGCCGGAGATGAAAGACGTTCTGATAAAATTGAAGAACATAGAAAAGGAACATCCAAAAGTCGATAAAGTCGCAGAAGTGGTGAAAGAACAGATCAAGGAAAAAAAAGATTCCAGGATCATTGTATTTACCAATTATAGGAATACTTCTGCTAAGATCACCAAAAGATTGGCCCGGATAGAAGACGTTAGACCAGTTAGATTCATCGGGCAGAGGAACAAGGAAGGAGATAAGGGACTCAAACAGAACGAACAGATAGAAACGCTGGAGCATTTTGAGGACGGAAAGTTCAATGTTTTAGTAGCTACCAGCGTCGGTGAGGAAGGATTGGACATACCCGCTACTGACATGGTGGTCTTCTACGAGCCAGTACCTTCGGAGATAAGGACTATCCAAAGGAGAGGTAGAACCGCTAGAAAAAGGAAGGGAAAAGTCGTTATTTTGATAACAAAAAATACGAGAGATGAGGCTTACTACTGGTCCAGCAAAAATAAAGAGAAGAAGATGCATAGGAATCTGATGAAATTGAGAGACCAACTTGAAAGTGAGATAAGCGTGGGTGATCCCATGGACGATGAAAAGAATTATGATGTGGTAAAGAAGAAGAGTAAAAAAGAACTGAAGAAAAGAGTAGAAGAAAAAGTCTCTAAAGACGAGAAACAGAGATCTTTGATGGATTATGAAGAGAAAGAGGGAAGAAAAGAGGCCTCTTTAGAACTTACCGTCGATAACAGAGAGCAAAACAGCAAAGTGGTGGAGAATCTCTCTAGAAAGAATATCAAGATAAAGACAGCCCAGCTTTCCGTAGGCGACTACATAATATCTGAAAATTCCGCCGTAGAGAGGAAGGAAGTCTCCGACTTTTTAGAGTCAGTGACCGACGGGAGATTGTTCTCTCAGGCTAGAGAGCTTACGGATAATTATCAGCAGCCCGTTATGATACTGGAAGGCGAAGGTCTGTATGAAAGGAGGAATATCGATGCAAATGCGATCTACGGAGCCTTGTCTTCATTAGCCTGCGATTTCAGAATCCCAATATTATTCACCAAAAATGAAGACGAGACAGCCTCTCTCCTATCTACGATGCTGAAGAGGAAGAAGAAAAAGAAGGGTACGTCCTCTGTGAGAAAGGAGAAGAAAAGCATGTCCAACCGGGATAGGAAGAAATATATTTTGGAAGGACTCCCTTCAATATCGGGAGTTTTGGCGGAAAGATTGTTGGAACACTTCGGTTCTGTAAGAGATGTGTTTCAAGCTGATGAAGAAGAACTGCAGGAAGTTGAAGGTATAGGGCCTTCAACAGCGGAGAAGATAATCTCTGTGATCTCAGAATAGTACATATCGAAATCCTCATGATTCTCAGACATACAAAATTATATAACCCCACAATCTCAATTGTGATATGATAACATGGGAAGAAGATGGGACGGTCCTTTGAAAAAAAGCAGTGATTATGTTTACACCATACCGAAGAGTTACAAGAGAGAGATGAGAGTCAACGGTTGGATATTCGCAGATGATGAATTGATCGAGTCTATCAGGAACGATAACGCGCCTGAACAAGTCGCTAATGTGGCTACGCTTCCGGGTATAATAGGCGCTTCAAAGGCGATGCCGGACATCCATTGGGGTTACGGTTTTCCCATCGGTGGCGTTGCGGCGATGGACCCTGAAGATGGCGTAATATCTCCAGGAGGTGTCGGTTACGATATCAACTGCGGAGTCAGACTTTTGAAAACGAACCTCGATGAGAACAGGGTCAGAGATAACGTTAAAGCTCTCATCAACAAGATGTTCGATAATGTTCCAGCTGGAGTCGGTAGAGAGAGTAGAGTCAAGTTGGACAAAGGAGAGCTAGAAGAGGTATTAGATTACGGAGTCGAGTGGGCCGTTGAGAACGGTTATGGCTGGGATCAGGACCTGAAGAGAATTGAAGACAACGGTAGGATGGAGAGCGCAAATTCACACAAGGTAAGCAGAAAAGCGAAAGAGAGAGGTGCACCTCAGTTAGGTACACTAGGCGGAGGTAACCATTTCCTTGAGATACAGAAAGTGGAGAAGGTATTCGATAAAGAGATGGCTGATGCTATGGATTTGAAAGAAGGCATGATAACGACTATGATCCACACCGGTTCTAGAGGATGCGGACATCAGATAGCAACAGATTATATAGACAAAATGGAGAAAGCTATAAGGAAGTATAACATCGACCTGCCGGACAAGCAGTTGGCATGCGCTCCCTTCGATTCTCCAGAGGGTCAGGATTACTTCTCAGCGATGAGCTGCGGAGCGAACTACGCCTGGACAAACAGGCAGTTGATAATGCACTGGGTCAGAGAAAGCTTCGAGCAGGTATTAGACGAGAACGCTGAAGACATGAACATGGAGCTGATCTACGACGTATGTCACAACGTTGCAAAGAAAGAAGAACACGAAGTCGACGGTAAAAAACAAGATGTGATAGTTCACCGTAAAGGCGCAACGAGAGCCTTCGCACCCGGTAGAAAAGAAGTGCCTAAGAAGTACAGAGATGCGGGACAACCTGTGATAATCCCTGGTGACATGGGTACCGCAAGTTATGTGATGATGGGAACCGAAAATTCAATGAAAAGGAGTTGGGGCTCAACCTGTCACGGCGCGGGAAGGACAATGTCTAGAACTGGAGCTCGTAAGAAATTCCGAGTAAACGAGATAAAAGAAGATCTGGCTGAAAGAGGTATTTATGTAAAAGCTGCTAGCAACAAAGTGCTTAAGGAAGAAAGTCCCGGCGCCTACAAAGACGTGAACAATGTTGTAGAGGTGACACATAATGCGGGTCTTTCAAAGATCGTGGCAAAATTGACACCTATAGGCGTGATGAAAGGATAGGGGAAAAACCTTTTTAAAATCTAGAGCTGTGAGACCCGACGAGAGAAGTCATGAAACCATCTTGGTAATCATCTTTAGTTATCTCATGTGAGAGTTTCTTCGATTGTTTTTTGCTAAGTCTTTTTATATCATCTGGGATTCCCTCCACTAAAGGTCCTATATCGTTCTTATTCTCCACCATGAAAGTGTAGAGTTTGATTTCATCTTTATCGACCAGTTCCATTTCCTTCCATACGAGGTAAGTAAAAACTCCCGAGACAGCCATAGCGACGAACTCATCGCAATTCTTCACTTTTGATTTCAGATCGTGCTTGAGTCCAAAATCAGCTGGGTTTATAATTTCATCGGGCTCAAGATGTTCCTTGATTATACTGATACATTTTTTCTCTGTTGTGGTTTTGAATGTAAATGTTGGATGACTAAAATAGAGTGACATGTTCCTTCATCTCTCCCGCTCATCGTTATCTTCTTCATCGGGGATGCCCATGAAGTTGATATGATCGGCTTCACCTTTCTTTTCGGTAGGTTCATCCGCTCCATTCTCTCCATAGATGACATCACCCTCTATTCCTTCTTCACCAGTAGATTGTTCGCTCCCAAATTCTTTTTTTCTCTCCTCTTGTTGCATTCTCGCCTCTTCCTCCATCTGCTTCCTTTTTATCTCTCCAAGTATGACTCCCTTACCTTTGAAGGCATAAACCATCCCTATTAAAGTGAACAAAGCAGCAGGTAATGAGAGGATACCGTAAGGACTTCCGGTATACGTAAAGATGATAGCATATCTCAACTGGCCTTCGCTGACATTGAAGGACAACCAAGCTGGGATTTCCCCTGAATCCTCAGCAACAACTTCAAGGTCTATGATTTCTTGAGCTCCACTCCTAGTAAGAGTCTTTTCTTCTAGGACTTCGTTTGTTTCGTTCTGAATCTCGATATATGCTCTTCCCTCCTCCTCCGAAACTATCTCCAATTCAAGGGTAGCATTGATAACATCATATATAGGATAATTTATCTGAACATTTGGAGCATCTTCGTCTTCCTTTATCGTATCTTCTTCAACGTTAGTTGATGTAGCTGGAGTAACTGCTACGAATGCAAGTATTAGAGCTGCAACAAAGAAAACTATTCCTTTTTGAATATCTTTGTTGCTCAATATCCTGATCAGGATTCCTCTTTCCTTATCATCTTCTTTATTCATGATCTTTAAACCTACTATTCTTACCTCTACTATTTATAGTCAATGACTTGCCCTTTTTATACTTAGAAGCGTCATGGACTAGTTGTGGGGCTCGTAACTTAGTTCAAAAAGTTACGAGTTCCGCTATAATTCTCACCATTAGAGAAGGATAGAAATTAATAGAAGACTGGAAGGGTTTTTATGATGATTCACTTCGCTACATCTAAGTCGAAATCTATCTCACCAGCGAAATGACATTTAGCTGTGTGTTCCTTCTCTACCTCTCTCGGTTCAGGTTCCTTTTCACTGCAAATCTGTTCGGCATGCGGACATCTTGGATGGAACCTACAGCCACTAGGTATATTTGTACCGGATGGGATCTCTCCACTTATAGGAACTTTCTTTTCTCCCCGGACTCTCTCAGGGTCCGCTTCTGGCACCGCAACGAGTAAAGCCTGAGTGTACGGATGTGACGGATTATCGAGGACGTCCCCTACTTTTCCTTTCTCTACAAGATCTCCAAGATACATGACGCCTATATAATCTGTGAAGAACCGTGTAGTCGAGATGTCGTGAGTGATATAGAAGTAAGTAACGTCCTCCTCATCGATCAGATCCTTCATGAGGTTGAGTACTTCAGCTCTAACTGAAACGTCCAACATCGAAACTGGCTCGTCAGCAACTATGAAATCCGGATTCAGTATCATCGCTCTTGCTAGGGAAACTCTCTGCTTCTGACCACCCGATATCATATGCGGATATCTCCTCAGGAATTTTTCTGGTGGTGTCAATCTGACCTCTTCCAAGGCCTCCATGATCATGTCTGTCCTCTCCTCTCTAGTATCTCCCAAATCATGTATGTCAAGGGGTTCTTCAAGTATCGTTCTTACCCTGTGTCGCGGGTCTAGAGCTGAAAAAGGGTCCTGATAGATTATCTGGGTCTGTCTTCTGTATGCTTTCAATTGTTCTCTCGTTTTGATCTCAGTGATGTTCTTCCCTTTCATCCACATGTCTCCTTCAGTTTCTTCTAGAAGACGCATCATCAGTTTACCAATGGTTGTCTTTCCACAGCCGGATTCTCCTACCACAGAGAAATTCTGTTTCCAATATATATCGAAGTCGATACCATCAACAGCTTTGACATACTGTTTTTCTTTGAACCGTAATTTTTGGAAAAAACCCTGTGTGATTTCAAAGTGCTTGGTAAGATTTCGTGCTTTGAACAATGGTTTTGGCATAGTTTATTCCTCCATTACTTCTGCTTCTTCTAAGCCATCCTCTACTTCTTCCGTACCCTTTTCACCTTCGTATGCTTCCGCTGCCATTTCATCTTCGTAGGCTGTTTCGTAAGTAGCTTCTCTACTTTCTGCTATCGATTCATCTTCACTGTACAGATGGCATTTGACCTTGACACCTTCCACGTTATGAGTTTTTGGTTCCATCTCTCTGCAGACCTCCATAGCTTTGTGGCAACGAGGATGAAATCTGCAACCGCTTGGCGGGTTAACAAGATTTGGCGGAACACCTGGGATGTATTCCAGACGGTCTATATCGGTCCTGATGTCTGGGATGGCTGCCATCAATTTTTCAGTGTATGGATGTTTAGGATCTTTGTATATCTTGTTAGCATCTCCGAATTCGACTATCCAACCAGCATACATGATAGCTAACTCATCTGATACTTCTGCCAGGATACTCAGGTCATGGGTAATAAAGATCATCGATATATCCAATTCTCTTCTCAAACGCTTCAGATCGTTCATTATCCTTGCTTCAACCACCACATCGAGAGCAGTTGTCGGTTCGTCCAATATGACTATATCTGGCTCTAACAATAGAGCGGTAGCGATGATCACCCTTTGTTTTTGGCCTCCGCTCAATTCATGAGGATATCTATCAAAAATACCTGGTTCTAGATTCACTAGTTCTAAATACTTTTCACAGATCTTTCTCGCCTCTTCACCCGTAATGTCTTTATGATACTTGAGTGGCTCTTTCATCTGATGGCCTACGCTATAAACAGGAGTCATTATCTCCATTGCACCCTGGAATACCATCGATACTTTTTTCCACCTGATCTTCCTTCTAGCTTCTTTCTCAGATAAATTCGTAACTTCGATGCCGTCCAGATTTATAGATCCGCTCATTATCTCGCCAGGAGGCTGGACTTGGTTTAATAGGGAAAAGGCTAAAGTGCTCTTCCCACAACCAGATTCTCCAGCTATGCCTATCGATCCGCCTCTTTTCAGTTCAAAAGAGGCATCATCTAGGGCGAAGACTTCTCCATCACTGGTAAGATAATGGGTACTCAACTCATCTACCTTTAAAACCGTATCGCTATCCATAATTTTCACCTCTGTTTCATCTTCGGATTTATAATTCTCTCTATCGCCATCCCCGTGGATATGAAGCCGAATCCAACCAGCATCATACCTACGCCAGGGAATAAGATCCAGAACCAGGATTCTTCCCAGTTGTAAACTGCACCACTACCTCGGGCTTCGTTCAATAGTGTACCCCAAGTAACGATGTTTGGATCTCCCAGACCGAGGATGTGTAATCCTGCTTCAGCCATGATTACGATCGGGACCAAAAGTGCAGCTTGAGCTATAGCGTATGGTAGGATCTGAGGGATCATGTGTTTTGCGATTATTCTTCCTGACCCTGAGCCAAGAGACTCGGCTGCTTCTACATACGTGTCTTTAGCGACCTGCAGTCCTCTCGAACGTATCACTTTCGCAGCTCCACGCCACATCAGCAGAGCATAGATTAGAACGAATGCCCATATACTCCGCATCCAAAATTGTAGTATGATGATCAGTATCGGAAGGGTCGGGATACCCATCAATATCTCGTTCAACCTTTGCATGAACTCATCAACCCAACCACCATAGTAAGCGCTTGTCATGCCGAAGGTGGTTCCAAAGATGATCGTGGTTAGTGCAATGAGACCACCTGCGATCAGACCATATCTGGCTCCCCATACCCAACCATGGAAAATATCTCGGCGGCCGGAATCTGTTCCCATCACACCGTATACTGCTCCACTGAGGGTGACACTCGCTTCATCCATCTCTACATTGACGCCATCCATGGCAAGAGTGATGTTATATTGTCCTTTCAAAGCCTCGGGGTATTCCATCCAATCCTCGCCTGCCTGACCAAAAACAGTTCTTGGAAGGTTGAGGTTGAATGGCTCACGAGTTGCACTAGCATTTTCTTCCGTTCTAAGGTAGTGTTCCACCTGTCTATGAACGTTATCTTGGATCTGATTCCGTCTAACCATACTTATTGTCTCCCGGAACTCGCCAACTCTGTCCCGCCTGAGATCCTCTAGATTAAAAACTATTCCATCTGGTCGTTCTACCCTTAATCTTCTGAAATAATAAGCGTCGGCTCGGGCATTGAAAGCTACGAATAATTCCCTCGGAGGTACATCAGCTTCCATATCATAAGTGAAGGTGAAGTAATGACGTTTCAACTGCCCTGCGGGAGGAACGGCGATCTCCTGAAGTAGTTGTTCTTCGTCTTCTTCTTCCTCCTCCCTTTCGTGGACCATGTAGAAGTCCAATTGATAATCTTCCTCTTCGCTGTTCCTGATCTCCACTTCTATGGTCTCTAAATCACCGATAGTTACTTCTGGAAATGGAGCATCGATATCTATAGCCATATCCGGTTCGTCTTGAGCTTGCTGCTGTAATCCAGTCTGGCCTGAGAGTGAATCTTCGTCCTCTGTCTCTCCTTCCTCGAAGGAAGCCGTCTCCAGATCCTCTTCTAGTCCTACGTCTCTTTCGACCGTCCTTTCAGGCCCAAAGATGAATTCGTAATCTCCTTCCTCGGGGAGGGTATACTCGTCAGTGATGTCTTCTATACGCTCAAAACGATCTAAGGTCCACTCGTTACTATATATGGGGTCTCTTGAAACTATTAACCCATCTTCGTCCGTATCTACCCGGTTTATCCTGTAGACTATCTCTCTCTCCTCATCGACCATATTTTCTATCGCTTCGGTCTCCATATCTACAACGAGATCTTCTTGGTCTATAATGACATTGAAACCTTCAACTTTTACATCCATCCCAACGCCGACCTTGACGAATTCGATATTTTGACCACGGTCTCCACCTTCTTCTCTGAAGTCTATCACGTAATAATCATCGGATACAAAGGTATGAGATAACTCGATCTCTCTCGTTCGGTTTTCACCTTCATAGGTCATCTCCCATGATTCTATCGCGGTATCGTCGATATTGAGTGCTACGGTTCTGTTCTCCTCTACTTCTTCATCATGTGTCAAGTCGGCACTTATCCCGTAGGTTATCGGCGCTGCACCCTCAGGAGAAAGATCATCTTCAACTTCAACTGTAAAATTCTCGATTGTGACATTATCTATGGCTTCTCCGTCTACAATCTCCAGGGAATGGCTCTCCAGTATTTGGCCTTCGGCGTCTCGTACCTCAAAATTCCTGTTCCCCAGTTCATCAAATATTATATCTCTCTCGAATGTAGCTTCTCCCCGTTCATAACCCATAGCACGGTCATCATAATCCCATTCCTCTATTACCTCATGTCTAGCATAGTCATCACCAGTTATCCAGTCCACCCATACTGGAGGAGCATTGGCAGGATTAGCTTCCCATCTACTATGGCCCCTGCCCCATTCTTCATGGACACCAGGGGCAATGACAGGGGCAAGCATCCCCAATAGAACCATGAATCCTATCAGAGATACTCCTATCCAGCCTATCTTGTGTTTCTTGAACTCATCAAAGACCTCTTTTACGTCTGCTTTAAAGTCGTCCCAACGAACCATTTTATCATCTCCTTTTATCTTTCTCCTTTACATTCGATCTCCTGCTCCGACCTCTACACGTGGGTCTAGGAATCCGTAGATCAAATCTGCTAAATAATATCCAAAGATGTATAGGAATGCGGTGATGAAGGATATACCTAGAATAACCGGAACATCAGAATATGTGAAAATCGCCAATCTCAAGAGATAGCCCATACCGGGCCATGCGAAAACGATCTCGGAAATCATCGCTCCACCTACAGACATCAATAAAGACATTATGGCAGAAGTTACGACTGGTGGAGCCGCCGTCTTTAAAGTGTGACCATATATGACTTTTCGCTCGGGAACGCCCTTAGCCCTAGCAGCCATTATATAATCGTCTTGTAGGACACCAGTCACGATGTTCCTCGTGACCCAAGCACGTCCACCGAAGAGCACGAAAACGATCGTCGCTAAAGGAAGTGCCATCTTTATCAGGATAGCCTCTATATATCCCCAGAACCCTAGATTTTCAATCCGAGGGAACGTAGGAGAAGGTCTAGGGAACCACCCGAGTGTATAAACGAAGACCAGTATAACGAGCATACCGACCCACCACATGGGCATCGACGATGCGGTCATACCGAATAGAGACAGGAATTTATCAAGCTTCGAACCCGCTCTCTGAGCAGCCTTCAAGCCAACTGCGATTCCTAACGCCGTATAAATCACCGCAGCTGTCGTAAATAGTAGAATAGTCCTTGGAAGATAGTCCATTATTATCGCAGTGACGCCACTAGATCCATCACCAGCAGTCATACGCGATTGGGCTTCCCCCAAATCTAATAGCAGAACGTTCCTGGCTGAGAAAAATATTCTCTGCCATCGGGGTAGATGCAGATTATAACGTTCTCTCAATTCTTGGGTCCTCCTTTCCCGGTACTCTTCGGGGTTATCGAGGTCTTGAGCTCCTTCCATCTCTCCTCGAACCTGCTGTCGAACCGCTGTTTCTAACTCTTGCTCCGCCATTGTACTGAAAGCGGCAGAGAGTATGAAGACCACTATCACTAACACTAGTAGCATGTTAAAGGTCCTTAATGCGAAATACTTCCATGAAGCCGGCATGTTATCGATACATAATCAAAAAGGAGGGAGTTATAAACTTTTTGATAATGCGTGTGTAGCATAAGTATTCTGAAATTGTTAAAGACTATAATATAATGATGAATATATCTAATGTTAGAGACTGGTCCAAGGTGCGAGTTATTCAAAGATATGAGTACAGCAAAAAATCAGGTAGATACTCAAATGCAACCAAAAAAAGCGAATTGCGCTGCAAATCGGAACTCAACAAGCAGAAATTAAAAGAAAAAATAAAGGGTTTTGATTGGTTTTTTGTTGTCTCTTTTTCTTTAGTGTTCTTTCTTGTAGTAGATCGCTACGGCTACGACTGCACCTAGTACCAATAGTGCGAATGTAAATCCAGGTGTTACTTCTTCTTCTTCCACTGTTATCGTCACCGAATCTTCATCGTCTTCGCTTGCGACTTCGAGCTCGTAGTCTCCTTCGTCTTCAGCTTCCCATTCGAATTCGCCGTTATACTCTTCATCTTCATCAAGAGTGATTTCCTCTGTAGCCTCTTCTGCGCCGTCTACACTGAACACTATCTCCTGCGTATCCTCATATCCTGCTGTGACCGTGTATTCTACCGTAACGGTGTCGCCTTCCTCGAATTCATCACCATCTTCAGGAGCGGTGATCTCTATCTCCCATTCCGGTTCAACCGGCTCGAAGAGTGTGACAATAGCTAGTGCTGTGTCGTACGGACGATCTGGATCGTCTCGGCCTTCCAATTGCACCGTATAGGTGCCACCTTCTTCTACGTCATCGGTTGGTATAGTGGCTTCGAACGTACTGAAGTCGCCTTCAGGTATAAGTTCTACATCATCGCTGTCAACTATAACCACTGGATCTCCCGCTGCATCTCTAAGGGTGTATCTGTAGTCAACTAAATCATCTTCTGTCAACTCTCTCTCGTCTGGTTCTGGGAACAGTGCTTCCCAAATACCGGTACCGCTTGCCTCGATGTCTTCACCTATATCAAGTTCATCTTCTTCTAGTACAACTGTTTGCATACGGGCTCGTTCAATCTCGAACTGATCCGACCAATAGCCGTATTCGAATGTATACTCCTCGTCTTCCTGTTCTCCCCATTCGAATTCGACTGAGTCACCTTCGTATGGGAAGCCGTAATCTTCCCATCTTGTCAAGTGCAGGGTATGATCAAGTTCATCGTATTCTTCGAGCATGAACGGTCCGAAGCCTATGTATGAGTGATCGTACGTCTCTATGAAGTCTATAACGCTGTCCAATTGCGTTTCTAGTTCCGTCCTATCCATCGCCAAGTCTTGCAGTCCTCCGGCATCAGGCATATTCTCTATGTCTAAGTAGGGAGGTATCCACTCTCCGTCATCACGTATAGCTTCGAGAACCGTCACTAGGTCTTCGTTCTGAGACGAAGATATCTGATGTATCCATTCCTGTCCCGGTACAGGTTCGTAGTTATAATCATCATCAACGTCGTCAGCGAATTCAAGGCCACCGTGCAGTTGGTCCCATCCTACGTAGGTCAGCGGATGAACTTCTTGACTCATCGAGTAGTGATTACCTATCAACTCGTCTACTGGGTACGCATAATCGCCCCAGATAGTATAGGTGCCATCTTCTTCATCCCACTCCATCGCGTAGACGCTGTTCCACCAACCTGCATTCAGGGCTTCATGAGCGGCAAGATATTGATTGCCCGGAGTTCCGAGTTCCTTGCTTCGTGCATATGTCGCTAACACATCTTGCAGGTTGTATTCAGTGCCGTCATGCCAAATGTGCTCTTCATGCACGTCTATGGTCACTCTAACTGCAGCATATCTGTCCTCTTCATCCATGTACTCTTCTACTGTCTGCCATTCTCTCGGGGTATCCTCATCAAGGTCTGAGTGATCCTCTGCCGGCATGTAATCGACCGCATCTTCCGGTATTGGGATGTTTCCTTCTAGTTCCCATTCTCCTTCTACTTCTACCCAATCGAAGTCGTCTTCTACCTCTCCTTTGAGTTCCCAAGGATGCGTTCTCTCTGGTCTATGATCCGCGAGTTCTTCGTTATCCATCCAGTAATTATTCACCTGCATCGGAAGTCCGTCCTCTGGATGCATCCAAGCGTTGTATTCTCTGATCATCCTTCTCTGGTATTCACCGTAGACATCTGCGGAACCACCATATAGGTTCCAATTGTCCATGTAAGGTTGATCCTCACCTGTCAGTATCTCCGTGTCAAATTGACCGTCATCAGTTCTCATCGTTCTCGGACCGAAATAGGTATCGTATCCATTGACTCCTTCCGGTACAGCAGCCAACAACTTGTCTGGATTGAACGGATAGAAGTCCTGTCCTGTGGTCAAGAATATCCTTACAGATTCGATAGTACCTAGTTGGGTCGACTCACCTTTCTCTCTCCAGTAGTCATCTAGATCTGTAAGTCCCTCACCATAGAAGAGATCCTCGGTCTTCTCGTCGAATTCTTCTACTGTATAGTCTCCTCCGTAGCCACCAGCCTCAACAAGTCTATCGCCATCTTCATCTCCATAATTATAGTGGGCATCAGGCGCGTACGTCTGCATGAAACCAAACCACGGTGCGTACATCTGTGCACAGGCCGTGTGCTGATAGGCCACTGACGTTGTTGATACCCAACCACCGGTATAGATGTGGTAATCCAGATTGTCGTACGGTTCGGGGTCTCCATAGAAAGCTCTCGGGATAGCCTCACCAGCAGGTGTAGGATCTACCCAAGCATCGAAGCCCAAGTCTTGGAACATCTCCTCAAGATAGTCACCGAGGTCCGCTCTCCAGTCTTCCGATCTAGCCATTATGATTATCTCTATCTGGTGTGGGTCCTGGTCTGGCCCTTCATACATCCAATCTCCGTCTTCTTGGTAAACGTTTCCGAAAGCTACATCATCTGCTATCTCATTCATGGCGTCCTCTATCATATCTTCCATAAGATCCTCGTCGCCTGCAGGAGACAAACCTAAATCATCCATTACATATGGTGCTATCTCTGCGTCCCAAGCATCGACACCAGTGCCCATAAAGGCATACCTTGGAACACCAAAGCCGTCCAAGAGATCCTCTATGATGGCTTCTCTGTCGATATACTGCAGCGCGAACCTTATATCCTGGTGGGCGAACGGATTCACTGTCCATTCACCATCTGCATCGTTAGCCAGCCACTGTATGTCACCTGGTTCGGTAATCAATTCATCGTCGATTGCGTCCTCCATCGCATCGGTCCCGGATCCTTCGAAAGCAGGGTTCACTAATATGTTATTGTATGAACCGAGAACAGACCATGTGTCTAGTTCTACTCTCCATTCTTCGGCAAGGCCCTGATACAGTACACCATCGACACCGTGCATGAACAGATGGGTATCGCCTTCTAGAGTAGCTGCGATACCGTCTTCCATGTCCAATACGACATCGAAATTCACTTCAGTTATATTTTCTCCTCCATCTTGTGCTCTAGTATGACCAGAAATCACCGCAAATCCACCGATCACTAAAACCGATACTATCATAAACGATAGTATTTTTTTCCATTTCATGTTTTGTTCTACCTCGCTCATGTAATTAGTCAACAAGGTATTTATAATTTACTTATTTGAGCGCGTTTTATATACAGATGATTTATTTATTTACTGGTCTCCTTAGATATGCCTGTCATTCTTTTTTACTTTGGACCGGATAGAAAATGAAAACGAAGAGGACTATTCCCAAAATAAGAGGGAGGTGAAGTCTGTAGAAAATATTACTCTCTCTTCCCATTGCGTATAAATTTCGATCGAAAGAGCCAAAATAAAGGGAGCCATCGGAACCTACAGCAGGTGAAGAAAATACCCTGCCTTCTGTTTCAATTCTCCATCTCTCTGTGCCGTTAGGATAAAGAGAATAAGTGTTATTATCATAAGAACCGAAATAGATCATCCCATCGGGACCTATCGCTGGAGAGGAGTAAATTTCCCCTTCAGTCTCAAAACGCCATCTTTCCGTACCGTTGGGATAAAGTGCATACATATTTTTATCCACTGATCCCACGTAGATCGTCCCATCTTCTGCTACCGCCGGCGAAGAGAATATATCACCTTCAGAGGTATAACTCCAAATTTGGTTTCCATCAAAGTCTAGTGCATACAATTTATTGTTATTTGAACCAAATAATATCTTCTCATCCTCAGTGAGAGCCGGAGATGAAAGTACCTCTCCACCTAGATCGGGAACCCTGAACTCCCACAGTTTCTCTCCACTAGAGTCTAAGGCGAGAAGTTGTCCGAATGTGACCGGTGGTACGGCAACCTGATATCCAAAGTATATATTTCCTTCTTCGTCTACTGCTGGAGTCGAATATATACCGCCTGGGGATTCTGGAGAATATTTCCACTCGACCGTTCCATCCGGTGTGATCGAGTATAGATCGGTCGAGCCCACAAGTATAGAGCCATCTTCGGTTATGACTGGAGAAGAGACTATGTTGTCTTCGAACGGCTCTCTCATGACCCAATTTTCATCGCCATTCTGATCCAAGGAGAAGAAGCGGCCATCCACCGTACCAAAATATACGCTTCCGTCATCAGATATCGCCGGTGTAGAGAATATGACTGAAGCAGTCTCATACTTCCATCTCTTCTCACCGTCAGGCCCAATGGCATAAAGATTTCCATCGTTCGATCCTACGTATACTGTACCGTCAGGTCCTATGACGGGTGAAGACTCTATCTGATCTTCCGTCTCAAAGATCCATCTCGTTTGGTCAGGAACCTCCTGAGCTGCTTCTTCGTTCCTACCGGTGTTGCGAAGGTCTCTCCGGAATTTAGGCCATGAGGAGTTAGCGGGAGTACTTTCGGCTGAATGCATAAAGAAAGGTAAAGTCAAAGTGAGCAGAGATAATACTACGATACAAGTTACCAATCTGATGAAAGTTCTTTTGCGGAACATAGAGGAGTTATGGAATAACGTACAATATTTATCTTTTGGTGAGAGCTATAGTCTATGCGCTGAAGAGTTAAAATCAATATTGAATCCTAGCGGTTCTGAAGAGAAAGAAAGAGGAGTTTCAAAATTATTCCAATTCAAAGATTGACTGAACTCGTTCGTGAGCTTATTCTCACTAGTTTAACTCCACTAATCCATCTTACAAACTCTTCTTCACTTTTTTGTAGACGTAAAAGCTAGCTGTCCCCGCGCCTATTATTACAAGGAATATACCAACACCAACGAAAGAAGCCTCTTCTTCCTCCTCTTCCTCATCAGCTTCAAGGCTGTAATCTATCAGGGTTTCGTTACCTACCCAGTCTTCTTTGAAGTCTTCCCCTTCACCAGGACCCTCGTAATCGTCGGGGACTTCTCTAGTTGCATAATTGTCTTGATGTACGATATTTTTTACTTCTGGAGAGTAGTAAATCTCGAATCGGCGGACCTCTTCGATCACATCCTCTCCGCCTTCCTCCACATACTGCAGGACAGTCAAGTTCACCATATAGGTGTCCTCGAACTCTCCAGCTCCTGTATCTACACTCGTCCTGTTCTCCACATTACCCCAAAATCCAAAATTTTTATCGAGTTCTGGATCTTCTACAGGATTCAGGAAACGTCTAGCATCCCCGTTCCATTCTTTTCCCACCCATAGAGGGAAATCTAATCGAACGATCGCCGGGGCATAACCACTATCGATATCATATTCTGGATTGTTGTAGAGCTGGGCAAGATCATCCTTTCTATAGTGGAATTCGATCTCGGTTTGGTTATCCTCGTCTAGATCCACTGTTTCTTTGACTTCATAAGTATCATCTGATATATCATCTCCGCCTTCTACAGGGATATTGACCCTGCCATCACCTACCACTTCCATCTCAAATTCAGTTTCAATATCATCAGGCATATCGGGCATCGGTATACTCTCTCTATACCTCCACCGATATCCTTTTTCCCATTCTGGAACTTCTTCCTCTTCATCAGCTAAAGCTGTGAAAGAGGGAGTCGTAACAGATAAGACCAGCAATACCACTACCGCCAGAACGATAGATGTGAGTCCAAGGTGATCTTTTAACGTTCCCCTAAGCGGTTCAAACTTCATCTTTATCATCCAACCGAATCTAGCTTTACGATATGATAAAAAGTTTTCCATGATTTATACCTCTCTATCCGTTATTAGCATTTAAAAGTCATAGTCAAGGTCACTAGTCACAAAGATAGGAGCAGCGTATCAAAACTTGAAAAGGTGAAATTGGAAGAGGGATTTTTCGTTAACGACAGATTGAAGATCGACGGAGATGAAGCTGTAATCCACAAGATAATGACCGAGAATTAAGTTAAAAAAGTACGGAAAAAATCGCGGAAGATATAGAAAGGTCTATCCCAAAAGGATGAGATGAATGTAAGATAAAGTTATATTATAATGACAAAATTCCTTTAAACTAACGCCGGACCAAAATTTTGATAGTATATGAAAATAAGAAATATAAAAAGGGTTTTGATTTTTTCGAGTGTTTTCTGTTTTCTAGGTTCTCTTTTTTACTGCTCTTTCTTGTAGTAGACCGCTACTGCTATGACTGCACCGAGTATCAATAGCATTATTGTGAATCCGGGGGTCTCGATTTCTTCCTCTAATACTGTTACTGTCACTGAGTCAGAGGTGTCGTCGCTTGCAACTTCAAGCTCGTAATCTCCTTCTTCTTCAGCTTCCCATGTGAAGGTACCGCTGTAGTCTTCGCCTCCGTCTAGTGTAACTTCTTCTGTTGCCTCTTGGTCACCGTCTACAGTGAAGACTATGTCCTGTGTACCCTCTTCATCACCTGTATTTTCGACTGTATACTCTACAGTGACCGTTTCTCCTTCTTCTACTTCGTCGTCATAGTCAGTGATAGTTACTTCGAAATATGCGGGATCGGGTGGGTCTGGATCTACAACAGCTATCTCCACCGAATCGGAGTTATCGGCAAACACTGTGAGTGTGTAATTACCTGGTTCGTCGAAGCTTGTGGTGAAAGTACCGTTATATGTATCTCCAGGAGCAAGAGTGACTTCCTCCGAAGAATCTATAAATCTCTTTTCGTAGAAAGTAAAACGCTGAGTATCCTGGAAATCTCCAATATTTTCGACCGTGTATTCTACTTCGATCTCTTCGCCAGGTTCGTATTCGGTGGTATCCTCTGGGCTGGTGATCTCTACTTCGAATTCCGCGGGTGCCAGCACTCTAAACTCGATCACCTCTGAAGTCACATTGTAGTCCTCACCGTCAAAGGTAGCTGATACCTCATAGTCTCCTGGTGATGACGTGAAGAAACCACCTGGAGCGTCCGTCCATTCGAAGTCTTCCGCGGAAGTGGTTATCACATCGCCGTCCTCGTCGTGGGCTTCAACAGAGAACAGGAGATACCCATATTCTGCAGCCGTGAAATCTTCGTAATCCCAAGGTTCCCAACCTGTTAATTCATCCAAGAAATCCAGTACATCATATATGCCAAAAACCGGCTCAGTGAATATTATCCTATCGATACCGGGGTCTTCTACTGTAATATTGATCTCTTCGGTACGCTCAACAGCCGGAAGTGCACCGATCTCCGCTTGTACAGTGTAATTACCTGCATGGACATGGTCGAATGTAGCTGCGTCTGCATCTACACTTCGGATGTCCTCCCAATCGAAGGCTCTTTGATCGGTAATAGCATTCCCGTGTACATCCTCTGCTTCCGCGTAGAAGCTTACTTCTTCTCCTCCGGTTATATTTATAGGTTGTTCTACATCTGCTGCTGGTTCGCCATTTACTTCAAATGTAGTAATTTCCTGAATCTCTCCGTAGACTAACACTTCAATTTGAGTCTCTAGACCGAAATCGGGGGCGGTAAAATTAACTAGGTACGTTCCCGCTTCATCCTCTTCAAAATCGAAAAACGCTTCTCCCATGTTATTAGTTGTTGCTGTATCATTAACTCTTATACCATCTAGACCGTCATCGTTGTCTTCTACTCTTATCTCCACGCCTTCAGCAAGC
>Ga0207421_10003233_pt1 | contig 19489 bp, 20 predicted proteins | sample SodLakKL_010_SED_4_FD_187542 | JGI IMG/M metagenome (GOLD analysis project Ga0207421, IMG submission 187542) | Alkaline sediment microbial communities from Lake Tanatar, Kulunda Steppe, Russia - 8KL_010_SED (SPAdes) (version 2) | ecosystem: Environmental > Aquatic > Non-marine Saline and... | reverse complement strand
CCGCGGGTGGGTGCGCGCTGGCTGCCGTGGGCGGCTAGCCCTGCTGCTCGGCGGCGTCGCTCTCGTCGGAGAGCGTGGGCAGCTCCTCCATCGTGCGGTGCTCGCCCTGCTCCTCGCGCGCCGAGGGGCGGAACGTCTCGGCGAAGGCGCCGACGGCCTCGGCGAGCGCCTGCTGCTGCTCGTCGCCCCAGGCGCCCTCTGTGAGCTCGGCGAGCAGCTCGGGGCTGCGCGCGCGCAGCTGCTCGCGCAGCTCGTGCTCGAAGCGGTTCACGTCGTCGACGGGGATGTCGTCGAGGTAGCCGTTGCTGGTGGCCCAGATGATCGCGATCTGCTCGGCGGTGGGCACCGGGTCGTACTGCGGCTGCTTGAGGATCTCGACGGTGCGCTGACCGCGGTCGAGCTGGGCCTGGCTGGTCTTGTCCAGCTCGGATCCGAACTGCGCGAACGCCTCGAGCTCGCGGTACTGGGCGAGGTCCAGGCGCATCGTCCCCGCGGTCTTCTTCATGCCGGTGACCTGGGCGGAGCCGCCGACGCGCGAGACGGAGATGCCCACGTTGATGGCCGGGCGCACGCCCTGGAAGAACAGGTCGGTCTCCAGGTAGATCTGCCCGTCGGTGATCGAGATGACGTTGGTGGGAATGTAGGCGGAGACGTCCCCGCCCTTGGTCTCGATGATCGGCAGCGCGGTCAGCGACCCGCCGCCGTTGTCGTCGGACAGCTTGGCGGCGCGCTCCAGCAGCCGGCTGTGGAGGTAGAAGACGTCTCCCGGGTAGGCCTCGCGCCCCGGCGGGCGGCGCAGCAGCAGCGCCAGCTGGCGGTAGGCGTCGGCCTGCTTGGTCAGGTCGTCGTAGATGATGAGGGCGTGGTCGCCCTGCCACATCCAGTGGCCCCCGATGGCCGCGCCCGCGTAGGGGGCGACGTACTGGAAGGGCGCGGGCGCGCTCGCGGGCGCGCTGATCACCGTGGTGTACTCCATCGCCCCGTGCTGCTCGAGCACGTCGACGACCTCGGCGACCGTCGAGCCCTTCTGGCCCACGGCCACGTAGATGCACTTCACCTGGCGCTTGGGGTCGCCGCTGTCCCAGTTGCCCTTCTGGTTGAGGATGGTGTCGATGGCGATGGCGGTCTTGCCGGTCTGGCGGTCACCGACGATCAGCTCACGCTGGCCCCGCCCGATCGGGGTCATCGCGTCGATCGCCTTCAGCCCGGTCTGCAGCGGCTCCTTGACGGGCTGGCGGTCGATCACGCTGGGCGCCTGGACCTCCAGGCCGCGCCGGCCGTCGATCTTGTACTCGTCCAGCGGGCCGCGCCCGTCCAGGGGGCGTCCCAACGGGTCCACCACGCGCCCGAGGAAGGCATCGCCCACCGGCACGCTCAGCACCTCGCCGGTGGGGCGGACCTCGTCGCCCTCCTCGACGCTGGCCGCCTCGCCGAGCAGCACCGCGCCGATGGTGCGCTCGTCGAGGTTGAGCGCCAGCCCGTAGACGGTCAGGCCGTCGGGTCCGCGCCCGAAGTCCAGCAGCTCGTTGGCCATCGCCTGCGGCAGCCCCTCGACACGGGCGATGCCGTCGCCGGCCTCGATGACGCGCCCGACCTGCTCGCGCTGCAGGCTGGTGTCCAGCGAGTCGAGGCGCGAGCGCAGGACGCTCGAGATGTCCTCGGTGGAGATCGACAGGTCGGTCATCGGTGTGCTCCTCGCGGTGCTCGTGCTCGGCGCTCGTGCTCGGCGCGGGTCCGGTCGCTAGGCGCGCTGCAGGTGACTGCGCACGGTGCTCAGGCGGCTGGCGACGCTCCCGTCGATGACGGTGTCGCCCATGCGCACCACCAGGCCACCGACCACGTCGGGGTCGACGACCACCTTGACGTCCACCGGCGAGCCGGTGGAGCGCTCGAGCGCCTCGGCCAAGCGCCGCCGCTGGTCCTCGCTCAGCGGGACGGCGGCGCGCACCTCGGCCACGCTGTGGGCGCGCTCACGGGCGGCGAGCGCCACCAGACCATCGGCGATGGGGCCGAGCTGGCGCGCCCGCTCGGCCTGGATGACCCACACGATCGCGGCCACCGTCTGGGGGTGGGCGCGCCGGCCGATCAGGTCGCCGAGGATCTCGAGCTTCGTCCCGGTGTCCAGCGTCGGGTCGGCCAGGCGGTCTCGCAGCTCCCCGTGCTGCTCCAGGGAGCGCGCGAACTGGAACAGCTCGTCCTCGACGCGCTCGAGCGCCCCCTCGGCCCGGGCGGCGGTGAGGATCGCCTCGGCGTAGCCCCGGACCACAGGGTCGCTGGGCAGCTGCGCCTCGCTCATCGGCCCATCCCCGCCAGCTCGTCGATGGTGGCGTCCACGAGGTCGCGGTGGCGCTCCTCGTCGAGCTCGCGCTCGACGATGCGCCCGGCGAGGTCGACCGACAGGGTCGCCACCTGGCTGCGCAGGTCGGCGACGACGCGGTTGCGCTCGCCCTCGGCCTCCTCGCGCGCCCGCGCGAGGATCTGCTGGGCCTCCTGGTCAGCCTGGGTGCGCGCGTCCGCGCGGATGCGCTCGGCCTGCTCGCGGGCCTCGTCGATGAGGCGCTGGGCCTCGTCCCGGGCGCCCGAGAGCTGCTCCTCGTACTGGCGCCGCAGCTGCTCGGCCTCGTTGCGCACGGCCTCGGCATCCTCGATCTGCCCCTGGATGCGCGCGGCGCGCTCGTCGAGCGTGGTGTTCAGGCGCGGGAACACCACCTTGGCCATGATCGCCATGAGGACGGTGAACGCGACCGCGCCCCAGATCAGCTCTGCGGCGTCGGGGAGCAGCTGCAGCTGATCGTCGTTCTGCGCCAGGACCACGGTGCTGGCGATGACTGCGTTCATCGGGGACTCCTGATCGGGTGGACCATCGGGTGGACCGCGGGTGCCAGGGTCAGGCGAACAGGACCACGAAGAAGAGCACGAAGCCCAGGATGGCCAGCGCCTCGACGAACGCCACGCCGAGGATCATGAGCCCGCGCACCGAGCCCTCGGACTCGGGCTGGCGTGCCACGGACTCGACGGACTTCATGACGATCACGCCGATGGCGCTGGCGGGACCCAGCGTGGCGATGCTGTAGACCAGCGCTGCTGCGAGTGCCTCCATGACGGGGTTCTCCTTTGCGTGGCGGCGCGCGGCGCCGCATCGACATCAGGGTCGGATGGTCGGCCGGCTCGGGCGGAGCCGGGTCAGTGCTCTTCCTGCATGGCCAGGCCGATGTAGACGGCGCTCAGGATCGTGAAGATGAAGGCCTGGACGGTGATGATCAGCAGCTCGAAGGCGAACACGGCGGGGCTGGCGATCAGCGCGGCGACGCCGATGGGGGTGGTGGCCGACAGCGGCTCGCCGAACAGCCCGACGGTCAGGAACGCGTGGATCGTGATGAGCGTCAGGACCACCAGGATGTGGCCGGCGACCATGTTGGCGAAGAGTCGGATGGCCAGGGTGACCGGGCGCAGCACGAAGTTCGAGAGCAGCTCGATCGGCGTGACGATGACGTAGGTCCACAGCGGCAGACCAGGCGGGAACAGCGTGTCCTTGAAGTAGGAGCCGCCGCGCTTGCGCACCCCGACGACCACGTAGGTGGCCAGCACCACCACCGCCAGGAACGCGGGGATCGCCATGCGCGAGGTGGGCGGCAGCATGATCCCCGGCGTCAGCTTGAACAGGTTGAGCAGGAACACGTAGGCGAAGATCGTGGTCAGGAAGGGCAGGAACTTGTTGCCCTCGGGCCCGATGCTGGGCAGCGCGACCTCGTTGCGGATGAGCTCGACGAAGCTCTCGGCGAGGTTCTGGGCCTTGGAGGGGACCACGGTGGCGTCGCGCGTGGAGTGCCAGAAGAACGCCGCGATGATGATCACCGCGGCGAAGATCATGAGCACCGTGCGGTTCACCGCCAGCGAGACGCCCAGGATCTCCCAGCCCTCGGTGCCGGGGATGGCCGGGAAGTCGAACAGCTCGTTGATCGGAGGGACCTCCCAGGGCCCCCCGTAGTCGATCGCAGCCAGAGTCCCCTGCACGGGTCAGCTCCTTGTTGCTCCCGAGGCGTCTGCCGGTCGTGCGCTGTGGCCCAGCGCGGCGCGCAGCTCCACTGCGAGCACGGTCACCAGCCCCGCAGCGGTGACCGCGGCCACGACGAGGAGGTCTGCGACCCCCGTCGCCGCCACGGCCCACAGCACGCCGGTGTAGGCGAGGAAGCGGACCACGAGCCCACCGAAGGTGACCGCGGCGAGCCTACTGCCTCCCGCCCCGCTCGCCAACGCAGCGGTGCTGGCACTGCCGCCGAACAGCAGCGCCAGCATCGCGCCGGCCACCAGCGCGCCGACGAGGCCGCTGGCCCCGGCGGTCACCGCACCGGCCACGGCACCGAGGACGGTGATGGCCGCGACGGCGCGCAGCGGGCGCTGCGCGGTGGTCAGTGCTCGGGCCAGCGCGCGGCGGCGGAAGCGACGCGGACGCGCCGTGTCGACGTGGCCGCCGTCGCCGGCGGGGCTGGGCGCGCCCGTCACTGCTGCGGTGGCGTCGTCGGCGCCGACGACGCGGGGTCGGCGGCCGCGGGGTCGGCGTCTGCGGGGCCGGCGGGCGCCGGGCCCGCTGGCGCCGGGTCGACCGGCCGTGGCGTGCTGCGGACCGGGGGCGCGGGGACCTCGCCCATCACCCGGCGGTACACCAGCCACATCCCGGCCGCGAACCCGCCCAGCGCCCCAATGATGAACAGGACCGGCCACGTGCCGATCCACCGGTCCAGGCCCCAGCCGATGGCACCCCAGACGAGCAGGCCCGCCAGCAGCTCCATCGACAGCACCGAGGAGCGATCGAGGTCGCGCATGGAGCGCGAGGTCATGCCCCGCACCGTGCGCTGGACGGGCGAGGCGCGGCGCTCCTCGGGTGGCTCGGCCATGACGGGCCAATGGTGTCACCGGGGGTGGCGAGCGTCAACGCGACGGCACCGGGGCACAGCCGCCCTGGCGCGTGCCGCAGCGGGACGAGGCTACTGGGCCTCGGGGTAGGCCGGGAACCGGGCGCAGAGCTTGGCCACCTCGTCGCGCACCGCCGGGATGGCGTCCTCGCTGGTCAGCACTCGGCCGATGAGGCTGGCGATCTCGCCCATCTCGGCGGTGCCCATGCCCTGGGTGGTGACGCTGGGCACGCCCACCCGGATGCCCGAGCCGACCATCGGCGGCTGCGGGTCGTAGGGGATGGTGTTCTTGTTCAGCGTGATGTGGGCGCGGTCGAGGCGCTCCTCGGCCTCCTTGCCGGTCACGCCGAGCGGCTGGAGATCGGCGAGCAGGTAGTGGATGTCGGTGCCGCCCGCCACGATGCGCACCCCCTGCCCGGCCAGCGCGTCGGCCAGCGCCCGGGCGTTGGCCACCACCTGCGCGGCATAGGCGCGGAAGTCGGGCTGGGCCGCGGCGTGGAACGCCACCGCCTTGCCGGCGATCGCCTGCATCAGCGGGCCGCCCTGCAGCATCGGGAACACGGCCTTGTCCACGGCCTTGGCGTGCTCGGCGGTGCACAGCACCGCCCCGCCACGCGGCCCGCGCAGCGTCTTGTGGGTCGTGAAGGTGACCGCGTCGGCGTAGGGCACCGGGTTGGGGTGGGCGCCGCCGGCGACGAGACCCACGAAGTGGGCCATGTCCACCATCAGCTTGGCGCCCACCTCGTCACAGATCGCGCGGAACGCCGCGAAGTCGACCTCGCGGGGGTAGGCGGTGTAGCCGGCGACGATCACCTTGGGCTGGTGCTCGCGCGCGAGGGCGGCGACCTCGTCGAGGTCGACCTGCTCGGTGTCGCGGTCCACCCCGTAGGGCACGACGTGGTACCAGCGGCCGGTGAAGTTGGGCTTGGCCCCGTGGGTGAGGTGGCCGCCGTGGGCCAGCGACAGCCCCATGATCGTGTCGCCGTGCTCCACGCCGAGGGCCGTGTAGGCCGCCATGTTCGCCTGCGCGCCCGAGTGCGGCTGCACGTTGGCGTGCTCGGCGCCGAACAGCGCCTTGGCGCGGTCGATCGCCAGCTGCTCGGCCACGTCGACGAACTCGCAGCCGCCGTAGTAGCGGCGTCCCGGGTAGCCCTCGGCGTACTTGTTGGTCAGCACGCTGCCTTGGGCGGCCAGCACCGCGGGGCTCGTGAAGTTCTCGCTGGCGATGAGCTGCAGCCGCGTGCGCTGGCGGTCCAGCTCGTCGGTGATGACCCCGGCCAGCTCGGGGTCGAGGGCCTCGAGCTGGGCGAAGTCGGCGCCGTGATGGGTCATGACGAGGGTCTCCTCGGCCGTGGTCGGATGCTCTCTGGGGTGTCGCGGCTGGCGGCGGGGCGCGCAGGCGCTCGGTCGCCCGATCAGCGCTCGAGCAGCTCGCGGGCGGCGCGCTGCTCGAGCTCGGCGAGCTGGTCGACCCGACGCTGGTGGCGTCCGCCGTCGAAGGCTGTGTCGAGCCACAGGGCCACGATCTCCTCGGCGAGCGCCGGTGCGACGACCCGTGCGCCCAGCGCCAGCACGTTGGCGTCGTTGTGCTGGCGCGACAGCCGCGCGGTGTACAGGCAGTGGCACAGCGCCGCGCGCGCACCGGGCACGGTGTTGGCGGCCAGCTGCTCGCCCTGGCCGCTGCCACCGAGCACGATCCCGCGATCGGCGTGCTCGCCGGCGACGTCGCGGGCGACCGCGGCACAGATCGCCGGGTAGTCGACCGACTCGCTGGCCGAGTCGGTGCCGTGGTCGACGACCTCGTGGCCACGCTGAGCGAGCCAGCGGGCCAGGTGGTCCTTCAGCGGGTAGCCGGCGTGGTCGGAGCCGATCGCGATGCGCATGCGCTCATGGTGGCACGTCGTCGGCGGCCGCGTCGCCGGCAGCGCCACCCGCCTCGGACTCGGCAGCCTCCAGCACGGCATCGGCGCTGATCGGCCCGCGTCGGCGCACCTCGACCCCGCCGCGCGAGCAGTCCACCACCGTGGAGCGGCGGCCCGCCAGGGCACCGCCGTCGAGGTAGACCGCCACGTGATCGCCGAGCGCCTCGGTGGCGTCCTCCACGGTGGTCGGCGGGTCCTCGCCAACCCCGCAGGCCGACGAGCTGGCCACCGGGCCGACCTCGCCCAGCAGCGCCGCCAGCGCGTCGTGGTCGGGCTGGCGCACCGCGATCGCCGCGCCACTGGACCCGAGGTCGAGGCGCGGCCCGCGCCCGCGCGGCAGCAGCAGCGTCAGCGGCCCGGGCCAGAAGGCGTCGGTGAGCCGCCGCGCCGTCGGGTCGGCGGTGACCGCCAGGGCGAACAGCTGGGCGGTGCTGCGCACCAGCACCGTCACCGGCTGGTCGGCTGCGGCGTGGCGCGCGGTGCGCAGCCGCGCGGTGGCCTCGGGGTCGAACGCGTGGGCGAGGACCGCGTAGACGGTGTCAGTGGGCGCCACCACCAGGCCACCCTCGCCGAGGGCAGCGACCGCACGCGCTTGGGCGTCGGGGTCGTGGGCGGGCAGGACGACCGGCATCGGCACCGATCCTAGGCCGCGTCCCCGGCGGCGGGGTGCGCGCGGGGAGGCTGGCGCGCCGCCACGACGCGGGCGCGGCCGGCGAGGTCGGCGTGCAGGCGCACCGCGCGCAGCCCGATCGCCTCGGCGCGGGCGGCCACCGCCTCCGCCCGGGGCTGCGCGACCTCCAGCAGCAGGTGGCCCTGCGGGGCGAGCCAGTCCCGGGCCGCGGCGAGCAGGCGGTCGGTGACCTCGTGGCCGGTGGGGCCGGCCACGAGCGCCTCGGCCGGGTCGCCGCGGGTCACCTCGGTCTCTGCGGCGCGCCGCTCGGCCTCGGTCAGGTAGGGAGGGTTGGACACGAGCACCGCCACGCGTCGGCGCAGCCCGTCGGGCACTGGGGTGAGCAGGTCGCCGTGGCGCACGTCGACCCACAGCCCGCAGCGGCGCGCGTTCGCCCGGGCGGCGGCCACCGCCGCGGCGCTGGCGTCGGTGGCCAGCACCAGTCCGGGGCGCGCCTCGTCGGCCACGGCCAGCGCGACCGCGCCCGAGCCGGTGCCCACATCGACCACGATCCCCCCGGGTGGGGTGGCGGCGATGGCGTGCTCGGCGAGCACCTCGGTCTCGGGGCGGGGCACCAGGACGTCGTCGGCCACGGTCAGGGTCAGCCGGCGGAAGCCGGTCTCGCCGACCAGGCGCTGCAGCGGCTCGCGTGCGGCGCGCCGGGCCAGCAGGGCAGCCAGGCGCTGCGCGGCCGGCTCGGGCAGCGCCTCGGCACGGTGCAGGCGCACCTGCGGGCGGGTGAGGCCCAGCGCGTGGGCCACCAGCAGCTCGGCGTCGACCTCCGGGGTCGGCACGCCGGCGGCGGCCAGGCGCGCCGCAGCCTCCGCGCGCGCCTGCCCGACGGTGGCGCTCACTGCGACGCGGGCGCCTGCTCGGCGAGGGCCGCGAGGCGCCGGCGCTGCTCCTCCTCGGCCAGCGCACCGACGAGCTCGTCGAGCTGGCCGGCCAGCACCTCCTCGAGGTTGTGCACCGTCAGGTTGATGCGATGGTCGGTGACGCGGCGCTGGGGGAAGTTGTAGGTGCGGATCTTCTCCGACCGGTCGCCCGAGCCGATCTGGGCGGCGCGCTCCTCGGCGCGCTCCGCGGCGACGCGCTGCTGCTCGTCCGCCAGCAGCCGGGCGCGCAGCACGCGCATGGCGCGCTCGCGGTTCTGCAGCTGCGACTTCTGGTCCTGCGAGGACACCACGATCCCGGTGGGCACGTGGGTCAGGCGCACCGCGCTGTCGGTGGTGTTGACGCTCTGGCCACCGGGGCCCGAGGACCGGAAGGTGTCCAGGCGCACATCGTTGGGGTCGAGCTCGACGTCGACGTCCTCGGCCTCGGGCATCACCGCCACCGAGGCGGTCGAGGTGTGGATGCGCCCCGAGGACTCGGTGACCGGCACCCGCTGGACGCGGTGGACGCCCGACTCGTGCTTGAGCACCGAGTACACGTGGTCGCCGGACACCTGGAAGGTGGCCTCCTTGACCCCGCCCACCCCCTGCTCGGAGACCGACACGTCCTCGACGCGCCAGCCACGCGACTCGGCGAACCGCTGGTACATGCGCTGCAGCTCGCCGGCGAACAGGCCGGCCTCGTCGCCGCCGGCGCCGGCGCGGATCTCGACGATGACGTCCTTGTGGTCCTGCGGGTCCGGCGGGATCAGCAGGCGGCGCAGCTCCTCGGCGAGCTCGGCGGCGCGGGCCTCGTGCTGCTCGGCCTCGGCGAGGAAGGCGTCGTGGTCGGCGTCCTGCGACTCCTCGGCGAGCTCGCGCGCAGCGGCCGCGTCGTCCAGCGCGGCGCGCCAGCGCCCGGCCACGTCGGTGATCTGCGCCACGTGGGCGTGCTGCTTGGCGATCTCGCGGTAGCGGGCGTGGTCGCCGGCGACCGCCGGGTCGGCGAGCTGGGCCTCCAGCTCGGTGTGGGTGCGCTCGAGCTCGGCGAGCCGGTCGACGAGCGGGCCGAGGTCAGCGGTCATCGGACGGGACCTCCGCGGCTGTCACGCCTCGCCCGGGTCGTCCCCGCGCGCGTCGGCGTCGTCGCCGGCGCTGTGGGCGTCCCCGCCGGGCGTGGCGTAGATCTCGGGCGGCGCCTCGTCGGGTCCCCACTGGATGCCGGCGGGCAGCGCCGCCACCCTGCCGTGCAGGTCCTCCTGGGGCACCACCGCCTGGAAGGCGCGCACGGCCACCTCGACCATGTCGTCATCGGGCTCGCGGGTGGTGAGCCGCTGCAGCCACAGGCCGGGCTTCATCAGCGCGCGGGTGAGCGGGCCCTTGTCGGCGGCGCCCAGGCGCAGCGACTCGTAGGCCACGCCCGCCACCACCGGCAGCAGCAGGATGCGCAGGCCGATGTGGTAGGCCGCGTAGCCGAGGATGCCCACCCCCTCTGGCGGGGGCACCAGCGCGCCGGCCACGCTGTAGACGAGGATGGCCACCACCATGACCATCACCAGGAAGTTGGTGCCGCACCGCACGTGCAGCGTCGAGTAGCCCTGGATGCGGTCGGGTTCCAGCTGCTCGCCGTGCTCCCAGGCCGCGATCGTCTTGTGCTCGGCGCCGTGGTAGGCGAACACCCGCCGGATGTCGTCCATCAGCGAGATCAGCAGGATGTAGCCGAGGAACATGACCACGCGGACCAGGCCCTCGATCACGTGGTAGGTCAGCTCGGCCACGCGCCCCTCGAGCAGGGCGGCCAGGCCGAGGTTGGGCGCGGCGATGAAGATGACGATGAACAGCAGCAGCGCGGGTATGAGCCCGCCGGCGATCTCCTTGCCCGACAGCTGCTCGTCGTCCTCGACCGCCTGGTTGGCCGAGGTGGTCAGCGCCCGCGTGCCGATCGACAGCGCGTCGTACAGCGCCCACACGCCGCGGATCAGCGGCCACCGCAGCCACGGACGGCGCTCGGGCGTGTCGCGCACCGGGCGCCGCTCCAGGTAGACGTCGCCGTTGGGGCGTCGCACCGCGACTGCCCAGACGCGCGCGCCGCGCATCATGACCCCCTCCACGACGGCCTGGCCGCCGTAGAAGGAGGGTCGGTGGTGCTCGTGGTCGGCGCTCATCGCGGACCGCGGGCCGTCAGCGCGGGGCGCGGGCGAGGACCGCTCACGAGCCCTTCTTGGGGCCCTTGGCGCTCTGCGAGCCGCGCGCGTAGCGCTGGCGGTAGCGCTCGACCCGGCCACCGGTGTCGACGAGCTTCTGGCGCCCGGTGTAGAAGGGGTGGCACTCGCTGCACAGCTCGACCCGGATCTCGGGCACCGTGGCGCGGGTGGTGAACTCGTTGCCGCACGTGCACCGCACGGTCGCCTCGACGTAGTCGGGGTGGATGCCCTGCTTCATCGGTCGTCTCCTCGTCTCGCAGCCCTGCCAGCCTAGGCGCGGCGCGCGACCGCGCCGCCGGGGGCGCTCACGTCTGCAGGTTGGACTTCTGGATCTGGACCAGGAACTGGTTGTTGCCCTTGGTCTGCTTCATCTTGTCGATCAGCAGCTCGAGCGCGGCGGGCCCGTCCAGCGCCGACAGCACGCGCCGGAGCTTCCAGGTGATCTGCAGCTCCTCGCGGTCCATGAGCAGCTCCTCCTTGCGGGTGCCGCTCTGGTCGATCGCGATGGCAGGGAACACGCGCTTCTGCTCGAGCTTGCGGTCCAGGCGCAGCTCCATGTTCCCGGTGCCCTTGAACTCCTCGAAGATGACCTCGTCCATCTTCGAGCCGGTCTCCACCAGCGCCGTGGCCAGCACCGACAGCGAGCCGCCGCCCTCGATGTTGCGCGCCGCGCCGAAGAAGCGCTTGGGCGGGTACAGCGCGCTCGAGTCGACACCGCCCGACATGATGCGCCCCGAGGCGGGGGCGGCCAGGTTGTAGGCGCGCGCCAGCCGGGTGATCGAGTCGAGCAGCACCACCACGTCACCGCCACCCTCGACGACGCGCTTGGCGCGCTCCATCACCAGCTCGGCGATCTGGGTGTGATCGTCGGCGGGGCGATCGAAGGTCGAGGCCACGACCTCCCCGGGGATCGACCGACGCATGTCGGTGACCTCCTCGGGCCGCTCGTCGACCAGCACCACCATCAGGTGGACCTCGGGGTTGTTGTAGGCGATCGCCTGCCCGAGCTCCTTGAGGATGGTGGTCTTGCCGGCCTTGGGCGGCGACACGATCAGGCCGCGCTGCCCCTTCCCGATCGGGGCGATGAGGTCCACGATCCGCATGGAGATCGGCCCGTCGGGCGTCTCCAGCGGGAGCCGCTCCTCGGGGAACAGCGGCGTCATGTCCTTGAAGCTGGGGCGGTGGGGCAGGTTGCCCTGCTCGTCGGGGGCGAGGCCGTTGACCGACTGCACGTAGTGCATCGCCGGGACCTTGTCGCCCTTCTGGTTGGCGCGGATCGGCCCCTCCACGACATCGCCGCGACGCAGGTTGTGGCGACGGATCAGCCCCTGGGACAGGTAGGCGTCCTTGTCGCCGGGCAGATACCCCTCGGCGCGGGTGAAGCCGTAGCCCTCCGGCAGGATGTCGAGCACGCCCGAGCGGACCTCGCCGAGCTCGACCTGCTGCTCCTGCTGCTGGCCCTGCTGGCCCTTGTTGCCCTTGCCGCGCTTGCGCTCGCGGCGGTTGCGACGGCGCCGCTGCCCCTCCTCGTCGCTGTCCTGGCCCTGCTGGCCCTGCTGGCCCTGCTGCTTGTCCTGCTTGTCCTGCTGGCCCTGCTGCTTGTCCTGCTGGCCCTGCTGCTTGTCCTGCTGGCCCTGGGGCTTGTCGGGCCGCCCGTCCTGCCCGTCGCCGTCGCGCTGCTGGTGGTCCTGCCCACCGCCGTCGCGCTGCTGCGCCTCGGCCGGCGCCTGCTGCGGCGCGGCATCGGCATCGGCGCCACCGTGCTCACCGTGGGTGGCCCGTGAGTCGCCGTCGGCGCCGCCATCGCGAGCGTCGTCCTCACCGCTGCGCTGACGCTCTCGGGTGCGCCGGCGGGTGCGGGCGACGCCCTGGCCCTGCTCGCCGTCATCGCCTTCGTCGTGCTGGCCGTCGCCGGCGCCCTCGGCCTGGGTGTGCTCCTCGCGCTGCTCGGTCTCGGTGCGCTGCTCCACGGGCTGCTCCTGGTCGGGGGCATCGTCGGGGGCATCGCTGCCGCCGCGCGCGGCGGCAGCCTCGGCGCCGTTGCCGTGGGACTGCGGCTGGGAGGTCTCGCCGTGACCATCGGATGCGGGCTGCGCGGCGTGGCCGTTGCCGTGCCCGGAGGCCTGCTCGTCGCCCAGGCCAGGCAAGGTCTCGACCTCACCGGCGCGGGCCACGATCGCCTCGACCAGCTCGGCCTTGCGCAGTCGCTGGTACCCGCGCAGCTGCAGCTCGGAGGCGATCTGCTTGAGCTCGGTGAGAGGCTTGCGCTGAAGGACGCTGGGGTCCATGAACGGCTCCTGGAACGGAAGGTGCTGATGCGTCTGCGGCAGCCCGCAACCCCATCGCGAGGGGGTCATGACCCAGCTAGCGCTGCCGCTTGTCCAGTCACAGGGAGCGTGCTCCGACGTGACTGCTGCGCAAGCGGGGTGCGGGGGCGACGATCGCTAGTGCCTGCTGCAAAGGCGTGGCGGGCAACCAGGGATCAATCGTCAGGCTAGCACTCCGGCCTCACGGTTGCCACGCCTGGCCGAGCGCCGCCGTGGGCGGGCACGCCTCGGCGCCACCACGGTTCCAGCGACTCGCGTCGACCTCCCAGCCCTGCCCGGCAAGCGCCCGCACGGCCTGCACGGCCTCCTGGTCACCGCCGGGCACCAGCGCCAGCACGGTCGGCCCGGCACCCGACAGGCAGGCGGGACGGCCGCTGTCGCGCAGCGCAGCCACCAGCCGCCCGCTCTCGGGCATCGCAGCCAGCCGCGGGGGCTCGTGCAGCACGTCGGTGCAGGCGGCCACGTCAAGCGCTGTCGCGCCCGTCAGGCCGGCGACCAGCAGCGCGGCACGACCGGCGGTGGCTGCGGCGTCAGCCAACGACACCTGCTCGGGCAGCAGCTCGCGCGCCGCATTGGTCGACTGGCGCGCCTGCGGCACGCACAGCACCGGCATCCACGCGTCGGTGGGCTCGAGGCGACGCGGCTGGCCGTCCACCACCACCACCAGCCCGCCCAGCAGCGCCGCGGCCACGTTGTCAGCGTGCCCGTCGAAGGCGGCGGCGAGGTCGACCAGGTCTCGATCCGACCCGCCTCCGCCGGTCGCCGCGCGCGCCAGCGTGACCCCGGCCACCGCCGCCGCCGCCGAGGAGCCCAGCCCGCGCTCCAGCGGGATGGTGGAGCGCACGCGCAGGCTGACGTCGGGCACCGGCTCGCCGGAGCGCTCGCAGTAGGCCACGAAGGCCTGCCACACGCGGTTGCGCTCGTCGCTGGGCAGCTCATCGGCTCCCTCGCCGGTGATGATGACGCGGCGCGCCTCACGGTCGGCGGTGACTGCCACGAGGGACCGCCCCACGGCCACGGCGAGGCTGTCGAACCCCGAGCCGAGGTTCGCGCACGAGGCCGGCACCTCCACGCCCACGGTCTCCTCGGGCGTCACGACGGCCACCCGCTTGCCCGGTGACGCCCGCCCGGCCGAGGACCCCTGCACCAGGCCGAGGCGCCGCCGCTCACGAGGCCCCCGACAGCCCGAGGCTGGCGGCGGCAGCGTCGACGTCGGCCTCGACCACCGGCGGCGGAGCGGCCCCGGCGATCGCCCAGTCGGGGTCCTTGAGGCCGTGGCCGGTGAGCACGCACACGACCGTCTGGTCGGGGGTGAGCTCACCGGCTTCGGAGAGCTTGAGCAGGCCGGCGACCGAGGCTGCCGAGGCCATCTCGCAGAACACGCCCTCCCGGGCCACCATCCGGTAGGCCGCGAGGATGTCGCGGTCGGTGACCGAGCGGATCGATCCGTCCGACTCCTGGGCGGCGGCCACGGCGCTGTCCCACGACGCCGGGTTGCCGATCCGGATGGCGGTGGCGATCGTCGTGGGGTCGGCCACGCGCTGGCCCCGCACGATCGGCGCGGCGCCAGCGGCCTGGTAGCCGCGCATCACCGGCAAGCCGTCGGTGATCCCGTCCTCGGCGTACTCGCGGTAGCCGAGCCAGTAGGCGGTGATGTTGCCGGCGTTGCCCACCGGCATGACGTGCACGTCCGGCGCGCGACCGAGGAAGTCGCACACCTCGAACGCGGCGGTCTTCTGCCCCTGGATGCGCAGCGGGTTGACCGAGTTGACCAGCTCGACCGGGTAGCGCTCGTCGAGGTCGCGGCACACCTGCAGCGCGTCGTCGAAGCTGCCGTCGACCTGCAGGACGGTGGCGCCGTGCACCAGCGCCTGGGCGAGCTTGCCCAGCGCGATCTTGCCGCGCGGCACGATCACCCCGCAGGTCAGCCTGGCCTTGCCCGCATAGGCGGCCGCAGCGGCCGAGGTGTTGCCGGTGGAGGCGCAGATGACGCCCTCGGCGCCGGTGCCGACCGCACCGGAGATGGCCACCGCCATCCCGCGGTCCTTGAACGAGCCGGTCGGGTTGACGCCCTCGAACTTCAGCCACACCTGGCAGCCGGTGGCCTCGGAGAGCTCGCAGGAGTAGACGAGCGGCGTGCCGCCCTCGCGCAGCGTCACCGGCGTCGCGGCGGCCTCGACCGGCAGGCGATCGGCGTACTCCTCGAGCACGCCGCGCCATTGCGTGGAGGCGGCGCGTGGCGCGGTATCGGGCGGCGGGGGCACGGTCTCGGTCACGTCAGCAGTGTAGAGCCCTCGGGACAACAGGAGCACGCGGGCGAGGACCTTCGGCAGCGTTGGGCGTCGAGCCGGCCGGGCATGCTGGACAGTGCAGGCCCGTCGTTCGTCCGGGCAGCGCAGCGCGTGCGCGGAGAGGCCCGGCGCGGTCGCCCGCCACGCGCACCGCGCGCGCTCCGCTCGCCTCGGCGGTGTGCAGGGAAAGGAGGGGAACCATGACCGACCACCAGGGCATCACCCGTCCCCGCGAGGAGGCCGACCCGCGCTCGCCGGTCTACCTCGGCGCGGCGCTGGGCCTGCTGTTCGGCCTGGCGTTCCTGTCCCAGCTGCTCGGCGGCCCGATGCTGGGCGCCATCGTCGGCGCGCTGATCGGCGGCGGGCTGGGCGCGTCGTGGCGCGACGCGGTCCGCGGTCGCCCCGAGAGCGCCCAGGCGCGCGCCCCGTCCGGCCGTGGCCGGGGCAGCACGAGCCAGCAGCTCCCGCCTGACGACCGGATCTGAGCCGCAGCGTCGCTCACCCGGTGCCGTCCGCCCAGTGCCCGCTTGCCTGGTGCCGACGCGGGGCACCGCGGCGCCACCAGAGGTCGCAACGGGAGAGCAGCGACGGCAGCTAGCCGCTGTCGCTGCTCTCGACGCGGATGACGCTGTCGACGCCGCGGACCACCTCGAGCTCGCGCAGCGCGCCCAAGGTGGCCTGCACGTTGCGCTCCCGTGCGGCGTGGGTGATCAGCAGCAGCTGGGCGTGGTCGGCCGAGCCCTCCTGCAGCACGCTCTTGATCGACACCTCGTGCTCGCCGAACAGCCCGGCCACCGCCGCCAGCACGCCGGGCTGATCCGCCACAGCCAGGCGGATCGAGAACTGCACGACGGCGTCGTCGAAGGGCGCCATGACCGCCTGGGGCGGGCCGCTGCCACGCGGCGGGGTCGCCTCGGACAGCAGCGTCCGTGACACCGCGACGAGGTCGCCGACCACCGCGCTGGCCGTTGGCAGGCTCCCGGCGCCCGGCCCGTAGAACATGAGCTCGCCCACGCCGTCGGCCTCCACGAAGGCGGCGTTGAACGACTCGCGCACGCTGGCCAGCGGATGGTGGACCGGCACCATCGCCGGGTGTACGCGCGCGCCGACGGCCCCGTCGTCGCGCTGCTCCACGATCGCCAGCAGCTTGATGACATAGCCCATGCGACGGGCCAGGTCGATGTCGGTGTCGGTGATCGCGGTGATGCCCTCGCGGTAGACGTCGCCGGCGACCACGCGCTGATCGAAGGCCAGCGAGGCGATGATCGCCGCCTTCTGGGCGGCGTCGAACCCCTCGACGTCGGCGGTGGGGTCGCGCTCGGCGTAGCCCAGCCGCTGGGCCTCCCCCAGCGCCGTGCCGAAGTCCATCCCCTCCTCGGTCATCTTGGTGAGGATGTAGTTCGTGGTGCCGTTCAGGATGCCGAGCACGCGGCGCACACGGTCGCCGGCCAGCGACACGCGCAGCGGGCGGATGATCGGGATGCCGCCGGCGACCGCCGCCTCGTAGTCCAGCCGCGTGCCGTTGGCCACGGCCAGCTCGGTGAGCTGGCCGCCGAGGGTGGAGATCAGCTCCTTGTTGGCGGTGACCACCGGCTTGCCCTGCTCCAGGGCGCTGGCGATCAGCGAGCGCGCCGGCTCGATCCCACCCATCACCTCGCAGACGATGTCCACGTCGGGATCGTCGACGACCTCCTGGGCGTCGGTGGTGAGCCGGTCGACGGCCACCGGGCGATCACGCGAGGAGGTGCGCACCGCCACGGGCCCGACGGTGATCGAGGCGCCGAGGCGCGCGGCGATGTCCTCGGCGTTGTCGCGCAGCAGCTGCACGACCCCGGAGCCGACGATCCCGCACCCGAGCAGGCCGACGGTCAGCGGGCGGGGGCTGTTGGGCTGGTCGGAGACGCTCATCGTGGCGAGTCTAGAGGGTCGGTGCGGACGCGGGCGCGGGGTGCTCGGGAGTGCCCTCGCGACCATCCACAGCCTGCGCTGCCCGATCGACCATCCTGTCCCACCCCTCGGGTACCGTGCTGCCATGACGAACACGGGTTCGGACAGGGCTTCGGCCCCGGCAGCGTGCAGCACCGGGAACGAGCCCGCTGCGGCGGCCACCGCCGACACGGCCGAGGCTGACCAGGCCACCGCCGCGCTGGACGCGCTGGCCCAGGCCGTGGCGACCGCGGATCGCGCGATGGCCACAGCGGTCGCGCTGGCAGGCGACCTGGCTCGCGGCGGCGTCTGCGAGCAGACCCACGGGCTGGGGTTGGACTTGTGGCTGGCCGGTGTGGCCCGGCTGCCGGGAGCCGACCGCGCCACGCTGATCACCGCCGGCGAGGTCCTCGCTCATCTGCCGACCGTCGCCGAGCTGTTCGCCGACGCGCAGCTCTCGTGGGGTCAGGTGCGCCAGATCGTGGCGGCGACCAAGCGGCTGTCGGCCGCCGACCGTCACGCCATCGACGAGCGGTTGGCCGCCACCCTGGCCCAGCACCAGGACGGAGCCCGCGCCTTCGACCCCGACCAGCTCGTGTGGGCCGTGGACGAGGCCGTGGATGCGCTGCGCTCCCAGCGCGCCAAGGCCAGCCGCGAGCGGGCCACGCGCCAGTCCAGCTACCTGCATGTGCAGCGCGACTTCGAGGGCGGCTCGCAGGGATCGTTTGCCCTGGACCCGGTGGCCACCGCGGCGCTGCTGACCACGCTCGACGCGTTTGCCGACCAGCCGGGCTCCCGACCCGACGCCTCGCCGCCGGCTCCCGCGGCCGACGACGCCTCCAGCGGTGCGGCGGACGGGGCCGCCGGCGCGAGCGACAACGGAAGCGCGTCCGCGGCCGCGGACGGCTGCTACGACGCCGACGGCGTGTGGCAGACCCCGACGCGCCGGGGCGGCCAGCTGGCGGCGGCGCTGCTGCGCCTGTGCGGCCATGCGCTGGGCAATGGACCGGGCCGTCCGGCGCGGCCGCTGGTGACGGTGCACGTGGACCTGTCGCAGCTGACCGCCCACCCCGACGGGACGCTGTCGCTGGGGCTGCGCGGTCCGCTGTCGCGCATCAGCTGGACCGCGCTGGAGCAGCTGGCCAGCGACGCCGATCTGCGCACCGTGCTGTTCGACGGGGCGCGACCGCTGGCGGCCAGCGGCACCAAGGAGATCCCCGACAAGGTGCGCCTCGCGGTCGCCGCCCGCGACCAGGGGGACCGCTTCCCCGGCTCCCAGGACCCGATCGCGCACTGCGACATCCACCACGTCATCGAGCGCGCCAAGGGCGGGAGCCATGACCCCGACCAGCTGCTGGCGCTGTCACGACGCAGCCACACCCGGGTGCACGACCACGGGTGGACGCTGACGCTGGACCCGGCGACGGGGCGCACGGTGTTCGCCTGCGGTGATCTGCGCCTGTCGAGCATGCCCGAGGGCACCCGGCTGGCCAGGCCTCCCGATGACGGGCCTGCGCCCGCACGCAGCCCCGACGACGTGCCCTTCTGATCACGCCGTCGCGGCGGACGGTCATGGTCCACGGTCAGGACGGCGGGATGTCCAGGGCGAGCAGGTCGTCGATCGACTCGCGGCGCACCAGCAGGCGCGCGTCACCGTCCTCGGCCAGCACCATCGCCGGGCGCGGCAGCCGGTTGTAGGTCGAGGCCATCGCGTGGGTGTAGGCGCCGGCCGCACCCGAGGCCAGCAGCCCGCCGGGGCGCGGGGTCGCGCCGAGCACCACGTCGCGGGCCAGCACGTCGCCGGACTCGCAGTGCTTGCCGACCACGGTGACGGGCTCGTCGCCGGGCGCTGCCGCGGCGGCCGGGCCGGCGAGCAGGAACGGGTGGGCGGCGCCGTACAGCGCGTGCCGGGGGTTGTCGCTCATGCCGCCGTCCACCGCGATGAACGTGCGCACGCCGGGCACGGTCTTGACCGACCCGACCTGGTAGAGCGTGATGCCCGAGGGCCCGACCAGCGACCGCCCCGGCTCGACCGCCAGGCGCGGCATGGGCAGGCCGTGCTCGGCGCAGCGGGCCTCCACGGCGCTGCGCAGCGCCTCGGCATAGCTGGCGACCGACGGCTCGTGGCCACCGGTCTCGGCGATGCCGAGGCCGCCGCCGAGGTCGAGCTCGCCGAGCTCGATCCCGTGACGGTCGCGCACCCCGGCCAGCAGCCCGACCATGGCGTCGACCACCGGCTCGAAGGCCGTCGGGTCGAGCACGCCGCTGCCCACGTGGCAGTGCAGGCCGCGCAGGCGCACCCCGGTGGCGCCGACGACGGCGTCGATGGCCGCGTCGGCCATCCCGGCGCGGATCGACAGGCCG
>Ga0207421_10003231_pt1 | contig 19496 bp, 14 predicted proteins | sample SodLakKL_010_SED_4_FD_187542 | JGI IMG/M metagenome (GOLD analysis project Ga0207421, IMG submission 187542) | Alkaline sediment microbial communities from Lake Tanatar, Kulunda Steppe, Russia - 8KL_010_SED (SPAdes) (version 2) | ecosystem: Environmental > Aquatic > Non-marine Saline and... | reverse complement strand
CCCGCCATGAAATGGTCATGGTCGTGCGGGTGTCATCTTTCCATGTGAGGACAATCTGACGCGGTTTTTCCGTGCCGAATGACGTTATATGGCCGGACGCATCACTTTCGGACAAACCGGTTCCGGCGGATGTGCCGGTGCCGTCAGCTCCGGCTTTGGCGGCACTGGCTGTAAACGCGGCCGGAGCAAGTATCAGTAACAGAGTGAGAATAAGTGTAATCATAGGTTGGAATTCTTACAGCATGTGAATGCTGTCAATGAAAAACGGCTCGTACAGGGGCAGGGGAATGTCGTCTTCGCGCGGTGGCATATGAGTGATGAAAAAGAAAAAGATCGTGTATTCACCCTCGGCGGATATCTGCTTCATTTCATCGGGAAGGGTAAACCTGATTTTGTTCCAGCCTTCGGAAAGCTTGTCTTCATCCCAGAATGTACCCTCGACCCAGCTCCAGTCACCTCCGGTTTCATCGGACATCCCCAGAAAAAAATGGTCCGGGTTGAGCCGGTTGTCTTCGGGCCGATAGACATGGATTGCCGCGCCATCGTGTCCCAGCCATTGCTGCACACGGCTGCCTTCAAGCGGCAGTGCAAGTTTGGTTTCATCAGCCGAACCGGACGGGGTCACTTTTACGCTTTTTCCTCCGACCCTGTAGACCTCCCCGGAGAGATCGAAACGCGCTCCGGTTCCGTCATTGTCGTATGCCGACACTTCCTCATCCGAATCCATGGTAAACAGATAATCGGGACCTTCCGCATCCGGTCCCCGGCTATCCGTCCCGGAACCGTCACAGCCCGGCAACGTAAGTGCAAAAATGAAAATAACGGGGTACAGAAATGGCAATTTAATGTTAAGCAATGTCTTCATAAAGAACATGTGATAATAATTCAAGGTTATGTGCTGCACCTTTTGAGCAGACAACCAGACAGTTCCGGTTGTTCAGTCATCCAGCCAACCGCCGGTAAATCCGGCCCGTTCAAGACCCCGCCGGATATGCTCGTTTTCCCGCATGATTTCCCAGATCAACCCGCTGCGGAAGTTCTCAATCTGGATCAGGATAGGCCCCTGGTCGATGCCGAGATATTGACTGTTGACCCATCCGTCGGGCAGCTGACTGGGCCTGAAAGTCAAATTGAACGAATCCCGGAAACCCTGGTCGCGGTAGATCCGCTCTCCGTGCTCTTTATACATGTGATGCAGGGAAGTAATGGTTTCTTCCGGAGCAAAAGGTACCGATCCGCCGATGGCAGTAGGGGCAATGGTACCGTCGTCAACAACATACAGCGCGCTGGCACCGCGCGCCCGGTAACCAAAGAGCTCCCTTTGATCACCGTCGACCGATATGGTAAACTCCCCCGGACCATCGCAGGCAGTGAGCCCCCATATATGCTCATCATAACCGATCCATTCATTGGGATTGTCAATGGCGTACTCACGCTGCGACAATGTGGCCCTTCGGGAGTTTTCAAAATAATCGATGCCGCGGTGCCTCATGTAACTGTCCTGAATGTCGCGAAAATCAACGAACATGTGCGAGTACTGGTGCAGAAACAGGGGACTGGCGTTGACATGCTCATAACCGTAATAATCGATCCAGCTGTAGGTCTCGGTATATGCATCCCAGGCTTCGGGCTCAATTGAACTGTCCGGCTTGCCCAGTGCCAGGATATACAGAATCATCGCCTCATCATATCCCGTCCAGTCATGGGGGATCATCCCTTCTTCCGGAAACCAGCCGTGGCCGATCAGCGGCGGACTGCTGCGTGACTCCATCCATTCCCAGTCAACCCTGGTGTAGACCGAATCAACCAGCTCGCGGATCTCATTCTCGACCGGAGTGTCCTGGTCGAAATAGGATTGCGAGGTAAGCATGCCGGCCAGCAGAAGCGCGGTGTCGATGGTCGACAATTCGTTCTGCCCGGCCCGCAAACCGTCATCCATATTCAGGAAGTGATAAAAGAAACCCCGGTGCCCTGCAGTGCCGCCTGGTTCTTCTCCCTGCGGTGCCTCCCAGAAGAAGCGGACAGTGTTCAGGGTCCGTTCGGCAGCTGCCTGGCGCGACACATAGCCGCGTTCCACGCCGACAATGTAGGTGGTCAGGCCGAAACCGACTGCGGCAATACTGGCGGCCGAATTGCCGGGAGCACGGTCCGGAATCATTCCGTTGTCCGGATTGGCGCGCTCCCAGAAATAGGCGAAGGTATCCTCCTGGAGCATGTCGAGGAAGGCTTCCTGCTCTTCATCAGGCTGCCAGGGGGGATCTTCGTCATTGGGAACCTCCATCAGCGGACGTCCGTTGTCGTCGCACCCGGCAAAAGCAACCAGCAATGCCAGTCCCAGTACAGGCAACAATGTTTTTATATTCATATTCAGAAATAAGTCAGCGAACCGCTGTGAATTAATCCTGTTACCAGTTGGGATTTTGGTCAAGCGCTCCTGCGCTGAGATCTATCTCGTTCTGCGGGATGGGGAAGAGTTCATGCTTGCCCGCCTCGAAGGGTTTGTCAAGCGCCTGCATCACATCGGCGGCGCGGCCCTGGCGTATGAGATCAAACCAGCGCTTTTGTTCCATTGACAGCTCAACCCGGCGCTCATGCCAGATGGCCTGAAGCAGATCATCGCCGGAAGCGGTGACATCCGGTAGCAGTTCTGCGATTGCTACATCCACTGTCAGTTCTTCAGGGTCTTCACCGTGACGGATGCGGTGGATTTCCACCGGCACCGTTTCACCGGCACTTTGCTGCTCAACGGCATCCAGAAATGACTGCCGGTCGGTGATGGAAATACCATTTACCGATACGATGAAATCAACCAGATCGGCACGAACACGTCCGCGGTCCAGTCCGTGATCAAATGGTTCAATGCCTGCCTGATCGGCCGGACTATCGGCATGTACCAGCCGGGCAAATACGCGGGTATCGAGATCATCAAGATCAAGGTTGTTTTCCATGCTGGGCGAAGCATTTTCAGGCAGGATACCAATGGTCAGCGACTGTCCGACCCGTGCACGCTCGCGGACCTGATTCAGGAAATTGCGGGCATCACCATCGCTGCCGTTCTGATAGGCTGCTTCAGCGGCAATGAGCAGTAGGTCCGAATAACGGAAACGGCGGATGTTGACCGGGCTGTTGCCCCGTCCGCCGGGATGATCCGAAGGGGCGAAGGCTTTTTTGTTATACCGTTCATCTTCCATACTTCCGTTTTCGATGACTGTTTGACCGGATCCGTCGGGAAGTTCCTCCCACGGGAAGAGAATGGTGGCCTGGTGGCGCAGATCTCCGTGCTCAAAGGCAGCATCAAGGTTACGTGAGGGCCGGTTGAATCCCCAGCCCAGGTTCGGTGTGCCGCGAACGCCCTGAACCTGACCGAACTGACTTCCACCGGCATCTTCCTCGGTTGCGGTGGCCTGGACTTCAAAAATGGATTCGGATGAGTTTTCACCGTCATCCGTAAAAATGGTGAAGTAGTCCGAGAGCAGCTCATATTCCCCGGAATTGATGACATCACGGGCATAGGATTCCGCATTGGGATAGTCTTCAAGATAAAGATAGACCCGGGCAAGCATGGATTCCGCCGCTCCGCGTGTGGCGCGGCCGAGGTCATCGGAGGCATATTCCGATTTCAGCGGGAGGTTTTCTGCCGCAAATTCCAGGTCATCGATGATCTGCTCGTAGATCTGCTCCGATGGCACGCGCTCCTGTTCATAATCTTCCGGAGTCAGAGGCTCGGTGATCAGCGGAACATCCCCGTAGCCGCGGACCAGATTGAAGTAGAAATAGGCCCGAAGGAACCGGTTTTCACCCAACAGCCGGTCGCGGAGTTCAGGATTCATGTCCACATCCGGCAGATTCCGGATGTTGACGTTGGCGCGGTATATGCCCTCGTAATTGCCGTTCCACCAGCCATTGAATGACTGATGCCCGGCATCATAGGTGAAATTTTCAAGTTCCAGCAGATGCGCGGCATCTGTCGGTGTGCTTCCCTTCGTGGCATCATCGGAGATCATATCCGTAAGACCCAGATAGTCGAACACGTGGATATTCCAGTCACGCAGCTTGTTGTAAGTGGCGTTGGTGCCCTGAATGGCTTCCTCTTCATTCAGGAAGAAGTTCTCGCTGGTCTGTTCTCCGAGAGGCTTGCGGTCGATGAAGCTGTCACAAGCGGCAACAGTCAGTACCAGTAATGCCGCAGCCGCCATCAGTGGCAGACGCATCAGCCGGTGCGGTTGTATGGTAGCATTCAATAGAGTTTTCATAGTAAGTGACGTTTAGGTCGAATAAAATGGGTTTCGGCGATATGTTCTGATCAGAATGTGGCGTTTACACCTACGTTGAACGTGCGTGCAAACGGATAGAAAGCATCATCGATGCCGCTGGCAATTACGCTCTGGCTGGCCACCTCAGGTGTATACCCGTCGTAGCCGGTAAGCGTAAGCAGGTTTGAGCCGCTTACATAGACGCGCAGCGTGTTCAGGCCGATCTGCTCGGTGATGTCCGTGCCCAGTGAGTATCCCAGCGTAAGATTCTGAAGTTTCAGGAAGTCACCATCTTCTATAAAGAAGTCGGAAACCTGGTAGTTGTGCCCGCCGTCGGTAATCCGCGGGTAGGTGTCGCTGGTATTCTCGCCGGTCCACCGGTCAAGCGCGGACTCTTCAAAATTCGGAGTACCAAAGCGCGCCTGTTTCTTTGCATTGTATATCTGATTTCCGGTCTGGCCGGTAAAGGAGGCACTCAGGTCAAATCCGCGCCATCCCAGCTCCACGTTGAAGGAGAATATGAAATCAGGATAGGGCGAACCGAGGAAGACACGGTCATCGGTAGTGATCTCACCGTCACCCGTGACATCGAGATACCGGATATCACCGGGCTCCTCGCCGCCGCGCAGGGGACCGGCTTCAATTTCCTCTTCGTTCTGGAAAATGCCGTCGGTTTTGTATCCGAAGAAGGAACCGATCGGTTCACCGACAACGGTTTTTGTGGCAAGCATGCCGCCGACTCCAACACCGCCGCCGAAGATTTCTTCGTTGCCCCGTCCGAGGGAAAGTACTTCGTTTTTAACCGTGGTGGCATTAGCACCGATGCTGTAGAAGAACCCGGCACGGCTGTCCTGCCAGTTGATGTCCAGCTCAAAGCCGCTGTTGCTTACTTTTGCAGCATTTTCAAACGGGTCTCCAACCACTCCGATGTATCCGGGAATCGGCACCTGCACCAGAATATCATCGGTGACACGATCGTAGTAGTCCGCATCTATGGTCAGCCGTTCGCCAATAAAGGAGGATTCAATTCCGATGTTCCACTGCGTTGTCTCTTCCCATCGCAGAAGCGGATTGGCGAGACTGGTCTGCAGAGCTCCGAACCGGATCCGCTCGTCCGGACCAAATACCGCATTCAGGTTGCCGGTAATGGTCGCGGTAGCAGGGTACAAACCGATCTGGTCGTTTCCGGTCCGACCCCAGCTTCCGCGGAAGCGGAACTGATCGAGCCAGGCAGGTTCCGGAAAGAAAGGCTCATCACTGATGACCCAGCCCAGCGCAAAGGAAGGGAACCATCCGTAACGGTTGTCCCGGCCAAAGCGCGAAGAACCATCGACCCGGTTGGTCACGGTTGCCGTATACCGGTCGAGATAAGTGTAGTTTATCCGGCCGATAAAGGATGCCATTGCCCAGTCTCCGGCCGAATTGAAGTTGGTCATACCTTCACTGTCATCGGCTGCATTCAGATACCAGAGGGATTCATCGTCGCCAAGCACGTTGATGCGCCCGCCGCCCAGGCTTTCGCTCTTGTACTCCTCAATGGTAACACCGCCGAGCACATCCAGCCTGTGGTCACCAATGGTCTGCTGATACTGCACCGTGTTTTCCCACAGGATGTTGTACATGAAGTTGTTGTTTACATTTATAGATGTCTCTTCGCTCTGCTGAATGGCGGATACAAAGAAGATCGGAGAGTAGCTGCGCCCCTCGGTCCGGTCGACATCTATCCCGAGGTTGGAACGGAAACGGAAGTGATCCAGAAATGAATAATGCATATAGGCGTTCCCGGACAATCGAAAGCGGCTGTTGGCATTGTTACTGTTGTAATCAAGGTCGGCCACCGGATTGCCTACAGAAGCACGTTCGTCTGTCGGCGAGTAATCTCCGTCTTCGGTAAATACCGGAATGGTGGGATCGCCGCGATAGGCACTGCCCACTACTCCCGGCGCATCCTGATAATCCTCGTAGACAAGGGCGATGTTGTGCCCGAAATCAAGGTTGTCGGTCAGGTAATAGTCATTGTTCAGGCGGAAAGAGAACCTGTCGAGATAGTTTTCATAAATGATCCCTTCCTGACCGGAATAGGAGGCGCTGATATTATATGCGGTGCGCTCGGTTCCGCCGGAAACACGCAGGTGCAGATTCTGAATGGGAGCAACACGGAAGATCTCATTCTGCCAGTCCGTTCCCTCTCCAAACTCGGACGGATCATCAAAAGGCAGCGAGCGTCCCTCGTTTTCGGCTGCTTCATTTGCCAGAATGGCATATTCGCGGGCGTTGGTTACGGGCACGGTCCGGGCAACTTCCTGCCAACCGTAATAGTAATTAAGATCAAATTCGGTGGGGCGGTCTACCTGGCCGCTTTTCGTGGTGATCAGAATAACACCGTTGGCTCCCCGGGCTCCATAGATGGCCGTGGCCGATGCATCCTTGAGTACGTCCACCGATTCGATGTCGTTGGGGTTAAGGAAGTTGATGTTATCCATAATCATTCCGTCAACTACGAACAGGGGAGATGCCTCGTTCAGCGTGCCGATACCACGGATCCGGATAACGGAACTGGCCCCCGGAGCACCGGAAGAGGCTGTCACCTGCAGTCCTGATGCCACACCCTGCAGCGCCTGATCCACCGACTGGGTGGGTATCCGGCTGAGGCGTTCTCCGTCGACGCGGGATATGGAGCCGGTAACGTCACGGCGGCGCTGTACCCCGTATCCGACAACCACCATCTCTTCGCCGACTATTTCGACCGGAGTCAATGCTACATTTATTTCCTCACGGCCCTCTATAGGTACTTCCTTGGATTCAAAACCAAGATAGGAAAACTGAAGTGTGGCATCATCCTCAGGAGCCCTGAGCTCATACCGGCCTTCATCGTTGGTGGTGGTTCCGATTTGTGTTCCTGCCACAATAATATTGACACCCTGAAGGGGTTCTTCGGTTTCTGCATCGGTCACCAACCCCCGTACATCGTGCTGGGCCATTGCCAGCGAAGTACTGAATATCATAATAAGGGTGAGGCTGAGACTGCAGAACACGTTACGTGATAGTAGTCGATGGTTCATAGTAGCTCTGGTTATGGTTCAGGTGAAGTTGCTGCATTTGCCGGCACATGATGGAACCAGCTGATTATATTAGTGCAAAAAACAATGCAAATAATAAATTATATATCAGACGAAAGCAGATATTTCTTCTGGTGTAATACCTCCCGGTGTTCCTTGTAATAATTGGTATATCTAAAGGCAGGCATCATATAATTCATTTATGCAGGAATAAAAAAGCGGTTTTGCTTATAAAGTCATCTCACAATGTTAAATGCAGAGAAGATCTGTTGCCGGATTGCTCATGCAAAAGGTAACTTATCTGAACCGCCATGCAATGTCAAGAAGAAAATTCATGCAATAGTGTGTATTTTTTTATTAATTGCATAATAACTGCAGCTGTTCTGCAGCTGAAAAAACAACCGTCAGAAGGGCGACTCAGCTGTTCTTGAATAATTTGGATCTGAACAGCCATCCGTCCGGTTAAACAAAAACCTGAAAAAGGAACCATGCGCAACAACAAACTAACTGATCACCTGAATTTTGGTCTTTACTGCATACCGGCATTTCTTTCAGCCGCAATTCTGCTTTCAGGTTTTCTGCTGCCGTCCGGAACGGCGCGGGATTTGCCTGACGATCATTCCGGCCGGGCACATTTCAATATGGCGACTTACAATATTTTCTATTATACACCGCCGGAGCATTCAGACAGCTGGGAACAGCGCCGGGAGCACGTGGCACGTATAATCCGGTTCCATAATATTGCATTCTGGGGCTCTCAGGAAGGAGAGCACAATCAGCTCCGGGACCTGCGTGAGATGCTCGGTCATGAATATGTGGGAGACGGACGGGATGACGGTGACACAGAAGGGGAGCACAGCGCTATTTTTTATGACCCTGAAAAATTCCGGGCTCTTGAAGATGAAACCTTCTGGCTCTCTAAAACACCCGACCGGCCTTCAAAGGACTGGGGAGTAAATTTCCACCGGATATGTACCTGGGGCAGGTTTCTGCATATTGATTCGGGAATCGAATTCTACGCTTATAATGTGCACTTCGATCACGAAAGCCAGGAAGCCAGGGAAAACAGCAGCCGCATGGTTCTCGAACATATTGATGAAAACGTGGAAGAAGGTACACCTGTGGTGTTTATGGGCGACCTGAACGCTGTTCCCGGTAACCGGGCTTATGAAAAGGTAACCGAACATGGTTTGCTGAAAGATGTGTACGATATCAGCAAATTGTCACCCCACGGCCCTGAAGGAACATTCAACGGTTTTGATATAAACAGGGAACCGGACCGGCGAATTGACTATCTGTTCGTCACCGGTCATTTCGATGTTCATCGGTACGGTGTGCTGACCGATACGTATCTGCTCGACGGCTTACGATTCCCCTCTGACCATTTCCCGGTGCTTGTGGAGGTCACTCTTGCGGATGAAGCCCGTTGATGCGCGCTCAATCAACTGTACCGGGACCAGGCTCAGTGTGCCGTGCTTGTAGCCCTGTTTGCGGATCTTGTTTTTGAGTGCCTTGATGGAAGAGATGCCCAGTTCGATGAAATCTGTATCGATGGAGGATAATTCCGGAGAACGGTGCAACACCGACGGGAGGTTGTCATAACCAAGAATGGCTATATCTCCCGGAATGTGCACACCTGACGACCTGGCCGACTCGAGAAAGCCAATTGCCATGGAATCATTGGTGGCAAAAATCGCATCAGCAGGAAAAACACGCTTTTCAAAATGTTGGTCAAACTCCCGGAACGCTTTTACACCGGACTCAAAATCGTAATCCCCGCTGATACGCCAGCTGAGTTCCAGCCCGGGCTGCTGGTGTATATAGTCCAGAAAGCCATTAGAACGAAACCTGCTCTCCGGCCTGTTTACAGGACCGTCAATGATGCCAAGACGCGTAAAGCCCTTCTCATGCAGATGGGAAGCGGCAAGGTGTCCGCCACTGTAACTGTCAAATGTTACCGTAGCAACATTCGGATTGTCAATCAGGGCATTGGAAACAATCGGATAACCTTTGGGAAGAACGTTGAGAATCTCTTCATAGTGATCACGCTCCAGTGCAGGGAAGAAAAGAATAAAGCCGTCATAATTGTTTTCCCGGTGGACCTGCTGAATGAAACGGACACATTCTTCACGCTGGTCTTTTACACTCAGCAATGATATCCGGACATCTTCCTTATAAGACGCATCCCGATATCCGCAAAAAAGTGATGCATAAAATTCACCAATACGAAAGTCTGAGAGCAATGCAAAATGAAGCTTCTTTTTCTTTTTGCGCTGAGGCTTTTTTTTGACTGCCGGACGATAACCCAGATCTGAAGCAGCCCGCTGTACATCTTCTCTTGTTTTCTTGCTGATACTTGGTGAATCAGCCAGTGATCGCGAAATGGTCGAAATCGAATAACCGGTCCGTTCCGCAATCTGCTTTAATGTTGGTTTCATGGCAACAAGTTACTCAAACTATTCAATGAATTAATGCAAAAATAATATTTATGCAACTGGATTCATAATTTGTTAAAAAATGCATGATTTCCGAAGCCCGAAGAAATTAACTGAATTTAATTTAATAAATCTGAAAATATGTCTTATATTTCAACAATAAGCAGTTCCTGGTACTTATTGCGTTGATTTTGGACATTGGAAAACCCGGGTAAAACCCGGTTTTAAAACCAAATCAGCACAAATAGCACATAAAAATACTTACGGGGAGCTGATATTCATTGAGTTAACCTATATTAAATCAATTTTTTTTAAAAAATACTTGCAATTAGTACAATCGATTCTTTACCTTTAAACCAACTCAAATCACAAGTGTCTCTGCTTGTTTATTTGAAACTGTTTTAGATCATAACAATTACATGTCCCTGTAATGTTCGCGAAGAGGCTGACCCCTCTTCGCGATTTTTTTTTCCGGGCAGCGCATTCATACCCTCCTCCCGCGTGATCAGCCGAATGCAGCAATTTGCACTTAAGGCGATTCCTGACCGAAGAAAGACGATTCATTAAGGATAAATGACAATTATTTCCTTACATTAGAAACTATTCTTTGCCGTTGTTTATGTTACCACATTATTATCAAACCGCCTGGTACCAATATGTTGTTCGGAACCAACCTGCAGTATGCCAATTCATACAATAACCGCATTGTTCTTGAAATGATCCGTCTTTACGGACCACTGTCGAGAATGGATATTGCACGAAAGACACATCTTACTGTTCAGACCGTCACCAATATCACAAAAAAACTGATGTCTTCCGGCCTGGTGCTCGAAGATTCCAGGCATACAGGCGGACGCGGAGCACCGGCTCTTCTTCTGAAAATCAATGCAGACGCCGCCTATTCCATTGGCATTGATTTTGACAAAGACCACCTTACTACCGTGATGCTCAACCTGAATGGCGAGATTATCTATGAGACATCAAGGGAACTGGATTTTCCTTCCCCGGAGGAAGCCATCGATTTGATGACCGATGCCGTTGACAAGGCCGTCTCTTATAAAAAAGTAAGCCGGAAAAAAGTCTGGGGTGTGGGAGTAGGGCTTCCCGGACCTCTGAACAGACCCACCGGCGACGGTGAATCTCAGGAACTTTTCAACCCTGATGCTCTGCCGGGATGGCATCATGCACCCGTATTTAAAAAGCTCAGGGAGCGGCTGAATATGCCCGTCATCATTGAAAACAACGCGTCTGCTGCTGCCATCGGAGAGCACTGGTACGGCAACGGACGCGGAATCAATTCCTTTTTTTATCTCTATTTCGGCGCGGGACTCGGCGGCGGGCTTGTCATCCGCGGGCAGCTCTACTCAGGACACACCGGAAATGCCGGCGAACTGGGCTATTTTCCGACTTCCCTTCAGACCGGTTCTGATGGCTCCCATGAACATGACCACCTGGGAGGATACTTCAACATGCCGAAGCTGAAGAAAAAACTTTCTGATGCCGGACATGATGCCGCATCGCAGGAAGACCTGGCCGCCTTGTTCGATGAGGGAAATGCCATATTCATGGAATGGCTCGACACCGGGGCCGGACAACTCATCCCGCTTCTTGCAGCTGTTGAGTACCTGATCGATCCCGAAGTTATTTTTCTGGGAGGTAGACTTCCGGAAAACGTGCTTGGCTGGCTTAAAAAGCGAATAACGGATGCGCTTCCGCCTCACAAGATTCCCAGAAAGTTAACCAGGCCAGAGCTGAAAATTGCTTCTTCCGGCATTGATGCCGCTGCCCTTGGAGTAGCAACGCTGCCGCTTTACACATCGCTGGCACCCGTTCCCGAACTCCTCATGAAGCAGGAAACTCCGCATTCCGACTACTTCGGACCGAATCCTGCCTGACATACCAATCAGGAGGCCTGTCCGGGAGGCATAATCCCTGAATCTCAATCATAATTGAATCGCCATAACCCAGAAATCATCATTTTATGACAAGAGACGTTTCTGCATTCAAAGCATATGATATTCGGGGAATCGTGCCCGACTCTGTCAATGCGGATTTCATGCGTTCACTTGGAAAAGCATATGCCTCTGTCATCAAGCCAAAAACCGTCGTAATCGGTCACGATGCGAGGCTTTCGAGCGAGGAGTTGTCAGCAGCACTTGCCGGAGGATTCCGCGAATCAGGTGTAAATGTGATGGACATTGGCCTGTGCGGCACAGAAATGGTCTATTTCGCCACCGGATATTACCGGACCGGAGGCGGAATTATGATCACGGCCAGTCATAATCCCAAAGAGTATAACGGATGCAAAATGGTGCTCGAGGATGCGGTCCCGCTTGGCGCTGATACCGGAATGAACGAAATCAAAAAACGGGTTGCTGGTGACGGACCTTACGAGCATGTGGAAGCTGAAACACCAGAAAAAAAAGGCGATTATAACCGAACCGATATCACCAGAACATTTTTGTCCTATACTCTTGATCAGCTTTCCGTGCGGATCAACCAGAACCTGCATGTTGCCGTAAATTCCGGAAACGGGGCTGCCGGACCAACCGTAAATGCCCTTTCCAAACAGTTGCCCTGCCGGCTTACACATCTTTTTTCAAACCCCGATGGCAATTTTCCAAATGGTGTGCCCAATCCGCTTCTTCCCGACAGACGCGCCGATACCGCCGGCGCTGTAATATCACATAAAGCTGATATCGGTGTGGCTTTCGATGGCGATTTCGACCGGTGTTTCTTTTTCGATGAAAACGGCCGCTTTATTGAGGGATATTATATAGTCGGATTGCTGGCCGGACAGGTACTGAAAAAGAATCCGGGAGCCAAAATCATTCACGATCCACGGCTGACCTGGAACACCATCGATATAGTTAAACACCACGGCGGCAAACCTGTCGAAAGCAAGACCGGTCATGCGTTTATTAAAGAGCGGATGCGCCAGGAAAAAGCCGAATACGGGGGAGAAATGTCAGCACATCACTACTTCAGAAGTTTCTGGTACTGCGACACCGGAATTCTGCCTTTCCTTCTTATTCTGGAACTGCTCAGTACATCCGGTAAAAAATTCTCGGAACTTGTTGATGAAGCCATCCGGCGGTATCCTGTAAGCGGTGAAATCAACTACACCATTGCAGAGCGGGCTGACCGTGTTCTCGGGGAAGTAGAGCGCTCGGTCCGGCAGGAAGAGGGGGCCGAAAGCAACAGCTCCGGCAGTCCGGCACCCGTCGTTTCCTATACAGACGGACTATCAATGGAATTTTCCGACTGGCGTTTTAATCTCAGAGCTTCCAACACCGAGCCCTTGCTCAGACTCAATGTGGAATCCCGCGAAAACTTCGGATTAATGGAGAAAAAGCGGGATCAGATCGCAGCAATCATTAAACAATTCGAATAAGTTCAGAAAGCAAACAGGAGGGGATATGGGACTCCCGTACAACGACTGCTTTTTTATATGAGGTGCCGGATTTTTGTAATTCCGCAATAATTTTAACCAGCTTATGATATGCAGAAACTGAATTTCGACTTATATACATCCAGAAAAGAGGTATTTGAAGCCGTACGTAATTATGTGGACTCGTGTGGATTTACCATCGCCGATGAAGATGACCAGCGTCCGTGGGGCGGATTTTTTGTAATTGAGGAGAGCCAGACATCCGAATTTATCAGCACGTTTTTCCCGCACCTGAGTCTTTCTGATTTCGAGGGATACCGGAAACTGAGTCCCAAATTTCTGATGGTAGCCCCGGGCCAGCGGCTCTCATGGCAATATCATCACCGCCGGTCTGAAATATGGAAAGTAATTGGCGGGGCCGCAGCTGTTGCAGTAAGTGACAATGATGATGAAACCGAACCCCGTCTTCTGCCGGAAGGAACGGTGGTTGAGCTCGAAAAAGGACAGCGTCACAGACTGATAGGAGTGGATCAGTGGGGGATAGTTGCAGAGATCTGGCGTCACACCGACCCGTCACATCCTTCCGATGAAAATGACATAGTGCGCGTACAGGATGATTTCGGCCGGTAATGCCCATCCGGCGGATGGTTGCATTTTCTTTTGATGGTAAAAGAAGTCGTATTATATAAAAAAAAAAGCTGCACCAGTACGATCATACCGATGCAGCTATCATGATGTGGCGTCACTGTTGTCAGAAGGCCGGAAATTATTCCGCACAATCTATTTCAAATGATAATCTTTACGGCAGCAGCACTTCGTCTATGATATGAATCACACCATTCACACCTTCGATATCAACGGTTGAAATATTTGAACTGCCATTGATTGTCGCAGCTCCGTCAGCAACTTCTACGGTGATGGATTCACCGCTGAGAGTAGTCACTTCCTGGGTCGGCTGCAGGTCGGAAGAAAACACCTGTGCGTCAACTGCGTGATAGAGAAGAACTTCTGTCAACTCTTCCACCGAAAGCCCCGCAGCGACATCCTCGATTTCTGCAAATGCTTCATTGGTCGGAGCAAAGACGGTAAATGGTCCGTCCCCGGAAAGCGTTTCTGCAAGGTCTGCATCAATCACTGCCTCGACAAGTGATGACAGGAAGTAGCGCTTGACTGCGTTATCCACTATGGTTCCGTAGGCATCCGGCAGAATAACGTTGTCAATCACATGAATGACACCGTTCCGCGCTTCAATATCAGCGCTGGTAACCGATGCGGTTCCATTGACTGTGACTCCTGATCCGCCGGCCACAATGAAGATGTCCTCTTCGGATAATGTTTCGACGGACTGTTCTGCATCCAGCTGGCCTGAGAACACTTCATTTCCCAGAACATGATACAGAAGAATTTCTTCCAGCTGGTCGGATGAAAGCGACTCAAGTGTACCTTCCGGAAGTGCTTCAAAAGCTTTATCGGTCGGTGCAAAAACAGTATAATCACCGTCTTCGTCCAGAACGCCATCAAGTCCGGTTGATTGAAGAGCATTCAGAAGAGTTGAGAATTCGTCATCATCCACCACAACATCTGCAATGGAAGGATCGCGGGTATCTGACTGGGTCGTTGAATCATCAGAGCAGGCTGCCGGAATCAGGGCTGCCGCCAGGAACAGTGCAAGTAAAGATATATTGCTCAATTTCATAATTACAGGGGTTTGTTGTCTGTTAGAATTGCTAACGTATATGAACAGGACACAGAAGAGAAAAAATGTGTACATCGTTCCCCGGCAGATGTTTTTTTTACTTTTCTGAGATCAGCGCAGCAGACACAAAATTGGAAATGTGAATTTATCCTTATGTGATCCAGTGAGCTACAAGGCATCCTCGCAACATGAACAGAAAAAAAGGCCGGGTGTTATTGCGCAAGTTGTTGGGACAAGTTGTCTTTTCGCTCACACGTAAAGATGACATGCTGGGTGAATATTACCATCGAGAGCGCCAGGAGTTCATGCCCGGTCACCATTGCCAAAGGGTGATCATCATCCAGACAGAGTAACATCGCCGGACAAGCACCTAATTATGAAATAAAACAGGGGAATCACCCTTTAACAGAGGTATGCCTGATAATAAGATATTTTGCCGGATTCTTGATTCTTGGCTAAGAGTAACCGTCTGTTATGTGGCGATATTAAGAGCCTAAGACATCTAAAGGTTTAGCAGATCGCTCAGGAAACAAACGAAGGATCTGCTTGTCCATGCTTATCAGTTTGATATCCAGCTCCTCTGCAAGACTGATGAATTCACAGTCGTAGGAAGAACAATCAGATTTATCTGCCAGATCATAAACTTGAACTGAGTTTACGTGAAACTCCCGTTCTTTCATTTGATTTTCTGCTTTTTCAGTTATTTGTATTGCTTCCGGCAGATCGATTAATTTCTTCCTCATGTAAAGAATGACAACATTCCTGAATTCACTTTTCCACAGAATAGGAGCAACCCATTCCGGATCCCACTGAAATAACTGTTCGCAAAGTTCCGTATGATCTGATGGCAACCAAAAATGGGCGAGGATGTTTGTGTCAACAACAATCATGGCCTGCCTTGATCAATGGCATCCTGGATCTCTTCAGCAGACAAACTTCCTCTAACTTTTCTCCTCATCATCCGGGCTTGACGAAGAATTTCATCGGGAGAAACACGCTTCGGCTCCACAGATCGCTCCAAACAAGTGATAATTTCGCTATTCATGCTGCGATGTTGAGCTTCTGCCTGTTGCTTCAGTTTGTTGTAAATAGACTCGGGTATATTCTTGACGGTTATACTTGGCATCGTCTTTAGGTTTCGCTATGGTGTAAATATGAAACTAAAAAAGAGGAGGAAATATTGCAAGGGGTGTAGCCATATAACGGCAAACGCATAACCGGCGTGGGCAACCGGTTATCATGGGGCGAAAAAGCCCCACACGCCCGGTTGATGCGCATGTTGCACGCGTACTTATAATTAAAGCTCAACAAGTTTAATTTCATCAAAGATCTGGAAATCCTTGGAGTTAAAAGTCGCAAAATGACGGACTCCATTTGCCAGGCCGATACTTATGATTTCAAAGTCGTGAACTTTTAGCCCTGTTGGCCGATAACGGTACAAGAGCTCTTTGAAAAGATCCAAGGACTCTTGGTTCGGGAAGAGGATTTGCAAGTTATTGATGATTTCTCCAAGAATATCAGAGGCAACGTCACTGCTCAGGCCATATCCATTTGGTTTGGTGACAACGGCTAGGAACTCGGAAAGGTTTTTAGAAGTGGTAGTGAGGACAAATTCGGGATGATCCAGTATTTTCCGGGCTTGATGAAAAAACCTGGAGTCCTGATCAATGGCGAAAATCAGGATATTGGTATCCACCAAAACCCTATTCATAAGCGGCAGAGCGAAGGTTGACCTGATCGAGTTTCCCTTTTAAATGAAGTGCACGAATATTGCGGTTATCCTTTTGTTGCTTTTTCAGTGTATCAAGATAAAGATACACTTTTTGCACATCGTGCTCAGAAAGCCGATCAATCTCTTTTTTTACTTTGTCTTTGGTAGTCATATAGCAAATGAGTTGGTTTACTACTGCTAATTTAGCTAACGGAAACGAAAAATCATAAGTATGATGACCAATCCCGACCAAAAAAGGCGGGAGAGGCAAACAGAGATAAAATGGGAGAGGAAGTGTATTTAGCCATTTACAGGCAAAAAAGAAGGATCTAATGATGCAAGCTTGATATGAGCGTAAATGAATTGGGAGAAAAACGCGGTAAGAACGGAATACTCGATTTACAGAAGTTGATCGAAAGGTTGTGAATATGCCAAGCGTCTAGCTGGTTATTACATGTCAAAAATATTCATATGGACTGCCTTATATTTCAGCCTCCTCACTTCACAATACTCATATTTTCTCTTTTTCACATAGCTGCTGACTTTAATCCGGGAGGTAAAGTCGCTACTTGATAGACCGCTCACAGAGCCGAAACCTTAACAATGCGATTTTGTGAATTTGTGAAAGAGTATTCAGAATTCACTGTTCTGATTTAAAATAACTTACATTATGTGAAAATAGTGCAGAGAGGGAGCCCAAGTTACGTGTCCATGCAGCTGTTCCGGTTCATATTATTTTAATCATATTGCTGGCTTTTTTATTCATCAGTTCATCATCCGAGTTTGAGATAAGAGGCACACTGGTTGATCAGGACCAATCCCCGAACTACCGTTCCTTTTCATGCCCCGGAGTATACGCAGGCTTCGATTGAAATCTACAATATTCTGAGTCAAAAAGTGCTGAGCAGACAGGCCGAAATTAGTGCAGGCAGTAATTGGATACAGGTTGCTCTTGGAGGTAATGTTTCACAGGGGCAATACATCGTTTGAGTGCAGGGAGTATGTACCAATGTAGCCGCCCCGGTCAAATTGCCCCTAACGGGCGTTCGCGGCTTCGTCAGTGGTACGATCTCCGACGGGTTCTATTCCCGACGGGCTCTACTGGTCAAGTGCCGTGCCGTCTGGTTCTGACACGTGGATCATGGACTTCGATAGCGGCTATGCCGGCATATCCGTCACCTATCGGGCAGACGGACCCTCTTTGTGCTGCATCAAGGATGAATGAATCAGTCCACTTAACTATACTCAGTAAATACTGTTTTGGAAAAGTCTAATGAGCGTCAGCTTTATATAATGAAATGCTTTTTTTGAAAACCCCCTTCAGGACGGAATAATCCTGAAAATGTTACACCATAGTTACACCAATATTAAAAACAAAAGCCGCAAAATGTTGATGATTAACACCATGCGGCTTTAATAGTGTACCAGAGGTGGGAGTCGAACCCACACGGCCGAAGCCACACGAGTTTGAGTCGTGCGCGTCTACCAATTCCGCCACTCTGGCATAGATTTTAAAATTACAAATTCCACAGAGTAAAAGTAAACCCTATTTTCCAATAATGAACGGAAACCTATCGTTGAATGAGAACGTTATATGTTTACGTAAATAAAGTATGATAAATTCAAATTTCCATACAGGCCTTGGTTTTGGCCAGGGTATTCTGACTTGTTCTCCATCTGTGAGAGGCGGAGCGCTGCATCAGATACTTTGCAATTCCGGTACTTTTTGAGGCCCATACTTTTTATCTTAGTCATTTTACCCCGTATCTAAAATCATAGTACGTGTCAGAAAAGCAAAATAACAAACAGCAGTCTCAGGACAGGAACCAATCATCATCTCCGCGACAGACTCCCGGCACACCACCAGCCGGACCTTCACGGATTATGATTTTTTATTTCCTTATTGCCGCCATACTCGGTATCTGGATCCTGTATTCCTATTATGGAGGACAACTCTCTCCTGACCAGATTCACTACAGCACATTCCGGGCCCAGCTTAAGGATAATAATGTAAAGGAAATTACCGTCCAGGGTGAACGCATCGAAGGAAAACTGAAAGAGGCAGCCGAGCGCAGGTCTGTTGAAGGGGATACTATCAGCTACACCGAATTTATTACCTACATACCATCTTTCGGCGATGACGAACTTATGGCGCTGCTCGAACAGAGCGAAGTGGAAGTAACCACCGTGCCTGAAAGCGATAATACATGGCTTTACTTCCTCTTTATGACCATGCCATTCCTGCTGATTCTGATCATCGCCATTGCCTGGTACCGGCGTATGAACTCACAGGGGCAGGGAATGTTTTCGATTGGCAAAAGCCAGGCGAAACTGCATAAACCAGGTGACGGAAAACAGACCACATTTGATGATGTCGCCGGCGGCGATGAAGCCAAACGCGAACTTCAGGAGATCGTTTCCTACCTGAAAGACCCCGGAAAGTTTGAAAAACTCGGGGTTAAAGTGCCCAAAGGTGTTCTGCTATACGGTGCCCCGGGAACAGGTAAAACCCTGATGGCCAGAGCCGTGGCCGGTGAGGCAGGTGTTCCGTTTTACAGCATCACGGGTTCCGACTTCATGGAAATGCTGGTTGGTGTCGGCGCCAAACGCGTTCGGGAAATGTTCAAAAACGCAAAAGAAGCTGCTCCTGCTATTATATTTATAGACGAGCTTGACTCCATCGGACGCCGTCGCGGAGCCGGTCTCGGAGGTGGTCACGATGAACGTGAACAGACACTCAACCAGTTGCTTTCTGAAATGGACGGATTCGAGCCCAATGAGAGCGTAATAATCATGGCTGCAACCAACCGTCCGGACATTCTGGATAAAGCACTGCTGCGACCCGGCCGATTCAACCGGAGGGTTGAGGTCGGTCTCCCGTCCCAGGAAGACCGTGTCAAGATTCTGCAGATTCATGCACGCAATAAACCGATGGCAGACGATGTCGATTT
>Ga0207421_10003230_pt1 | contig 19497 bp, 20 predicted proteins | sample SodLakKL_010_SED_4_FD_187542 | JGI IMG/M metagenome (GOLD analysis project Ga0207421, IMG submission 187542) | Alkaline sediment microbial communities from Lake Tanatar, Kulunda Steppe, Russia - 8KL_010_SED (SPAdes) (version 2) | ecosystem: Environmental > Aquatic > Non-marine Saline and... | reverse complement strand
GCGTCATCGGTTGGCTGGATTTGCGGGTTGGCGTCCACGAGGGCGATGAAGAGATCCGGGCGCTCAAGGATGACATGCTTTCACCCTACCTCGTCATCGAAGATCGGGATACGATGTTCGCGCTTCTGCAGGCCATGTGGGCTGCGCCGGGGCTGCCAACCCCGCGCCCGCCGGAACTCGTGACCCCGGATGGTTACCGGGCCAGCCCCCGCGGCCGCATCGGCGCCGATCCGGTTCACAACGAGACCATGGATCCGGTTGCCGTGGCCCAGGAGATCCGCACCCTCAAGGAAAAACGGATCGGGACGTTAAAGGAGATCCGCGAGCTAGAAACATTGCTCGGTCGTGTACGCGAGGAGGCGGAAGCACGCGGGAATCGGGTGTCCAAGCTGGATGCTGCGCTCACCGTGGCGAGGCAACGTCAAGACGAAGCCGAGCGTAGGCTCCATGACCAAAGGCGAGAGCATCACCGTCGGACGCGGGTGTTGCAGGAACTCGAATCCTCCCTGGAAGATGCTTCGCAGGAAACGAAACGACTCCAGGAGGACAAGGCCGAGCTGGACGTGCGTCGGCGCGGATGGATTCGGGCCCTGGGTGCCCTGGCGCTCTTTCGTTCGGGGAAGGAACGGGCGGTTGCCGGGGCTGCCGGTGCCAAAGAAGAGTTCGACAAGGAGATTGACGCGCGTAGGACCCGCATCATGGAGTTGGCAGATGAGATCGCGAGACTCCAAGCCTCGGAAGCACACCGTGCATCCGAAGGTGAGCGGTTGGATGAACGGGAGTCCACACTGCGCAAAGAACTTGCGAAGTGGGATCGACGTCGAAAGGCGCTCCTCGAGCAAAGCGATCGTTATGAAGTGCGCGTTGGGGGGTATGACGCCGCGGTAAAACGTGCGACCGAGGGGTACAAATCCGTGCGCACCGCCCGTAGGGAAGCGAACACAGCGGCCGAACACGCCCGAATCAGGGCGGCCGAGCTGGAGGCGGAGAAGTCGAAAATTACTGGCAAATTGTCGTCCAATGATGCGCGGCGTCGGCGTGCCCGGGAGGATTTGTCCCGCGTGCGATTGACCGCCGAGAGAGAGCATGGACTGGATCAAGAGGACCTGCAAAATGCACCGGTCGTGCGCGGAATTGCCCGGGCGCGGAGGGAAATATCGAGCCTTGAGGGGCGTCGCCGTTCGCTGGAGCCGGTCAACCCCATGGCCATAGGAGAATATCGGCGCGAGGTATCGAATCTCGGTATCCTCGAGGAGCGGGTGCGAGATCTTCGCGAAACTATCGAAGGGCTCGAATACCTGTGTGCGCAACTGGCCACCCACGTCGAGAATCGTTTCCTCGCGACGCTCCGGGAGGTCTCGACCGCCTTTTCGGAGACCTTTACCGATTTATTCGACGGTGGACAGGGCCACATCCGCCTCGACCATGACGGCAAATCCGCTTACCCGAACCTCGAAATCCGCGTCCAACCGCCGGGCAAGCGACTAACCCGGATGAGCCTCCTTTCGGGTGGGGAACGTGCGCTAACCGGTATCGTGTTCTTGTTCGCACTCCTGCGGGTTCGCCCGGCACCGGTTTGCCTGCTCGATGAGATTGATGCGGCCCTCGACGATCGCAATACGGATCGACTTGCGCGCTACCTGCGCGATGCGGGCGGGGACGTACAGAATATCCTGATCACGCATCAGAAACGCACCATGGAAACCGCCGACGCGCTGCACGGAGTAACCATGTCCGAGCCCGGGATTTCCGAGCTGGTGTCCGTGCGATTGGAAAGCGTCGGGGAGTTTCGTGCCGCCGCGGGACCCGATGACGATAATTAGTGGATCATGCGTGATAACCCTGGAGGTGTCGTAGGTTGGTTTTTGGATCAAATGCGAGTGGAGAAGGATTTCTATCGAAGATGCGTGATGGTCTAAAAAAGACCCGCCGTCGCCTGCAGGAGGGTTTCGAGGCCATCGTGGACTTCTCGTCCAGTGACGAAGAGGCATTCGAGGAACTCGAGGCATTATTGGTACAAAGCGACATGGGTGCTCGAGTCGCCACGGAGGTACTGGACGAGCTTCGCCGGGAGCTATCCTCTCGTGAAGCATCGGAGCGCGAACAGATTTTCTCCCGACTCGGTGCGTTGCTCTCGGAGAAGATTCGCTGTGATGACCGTGATCGTCAATTACTGCTTTCGTCCGATCCGGCCGTGATTATGTTGGTGGGAGTAAACGGGGTCGGAAAGACCACCAGCGCGGCGAAGCTGGCCCACTTGCTAAAAGAGCGCGGTCGTAAACCCCTGCTTGGGGCCTCGGATACGTTCCGTGCAGCGGCCATTGAGCAGCTGCGAATCTGGGGTGACCGGTTGGGCGTCGACGTGATTTCCCATGACTTTGGCGCCGACCCGGCAGCCGTTGCCTTTGACTCGATCAAGGCGGCACGTGCCCGCGGTGCCGATACGGTCATTCTCGATACCGCTGGACGGCTCCATACGCGCCACAACTTGATGGAGGAGCTGGCGAAGATCAACCGTGTCGTGCAGAGGGAGACCGGATGCCCGCCAGACGAAACGCTCCTGGTCGTGGATGCCACCACGGGCCAAAATGCACTGCGCCAGGTGGAGATGTTCGCCGGGGCCGTTGCACCTACGGGCATTATCCTGACCAAGTTGGACGGTACGGCCAAGGGAGGCATCGTAATCGCCATCGAAGCAGAATCCGGACTGCGGGTGAAGCTGGTCGGCCTGGGGGAAGGTCTCTCCGATCTGGAACCCTTTGTCGAGGAGGGCTTCGTACGCGCGCTCCTGGGTTTGGAGGAGTAGTCCCCCGCGCGGATGCGGGTGTTGCCGGACACCCACCATTGGCCTTTCAAGGCGGCCGGGGACCCCGGTTCGCCGAGTGATTACCGAACTTGACGCAAACGATCGCAACGCATAAAATAACCGGTGTGCTGTGTAAAGGCGATAACCTTAACAGTGGAGGTGCGTCGTGGTCTCGCAACTGGAACGCACCGTACGGGTGAATCAGTTGTTCGATCTTTACGCGGGTCTTCTGACGGAGCGTCAGCGCCGGGTGATTTATCTCTACCATGCGATGGATCTTTCGCTTGGGGAGATTGCCGATCGAACCGGGGTGACCCGTCAGGCGGTTCACGATGCTCTGGTGCGCGGCGTGAACGCACTGGAAAGCGCCGATGCGCGCCTTGATTTCCTGCGGCGCTGGCGGAGCTTGCAGTCACTTACGGATGCTCTTTCCCGGTCACTGGGGGGACCCGAATCCCAAGGCGCGCGCGCCATTCTCGCCGAGATCCAGCGTACCAACCCACTCGGATGATGGGGGATACACAATGGCCTTCGAGTCTTTGAGCGAACGGATACAGGGCGCCCTTAAGAAACTGCGCGGGCGCGGAAAACTCAGCGAGGCCGACGTGGATGCAGCCATGCGGGAGGTCCGGATGGCGCTGCTCGAAGCAGATGTCAACTTTAAGGTCGCGGGTGCGTTTACCAAGCGCGTCAAGGAACGTGCCGTGGGTGTCGAGGTGATGGAGAGCCTGACACCGGGACAGCAGGTCGTCAAGGTCGTGCACGAAGAGCTGACCAATCTGATGGGGGAGCAGGAGCGGCGCCTCGAGAGCGCCTCACAGCCTCCCACGGTAATCCTGCTCTTGGGACTGCAGGGTTCGGGGAAAACGACCACGGCCGCGAAACTCGCACATCACCTGCGCGGCCGGGGACGCCATCCGATCATGGTGGCGGGCGACATCCATCGCCCTGCCGCCGCCGATCAGCTTGCCCAGTTGGGCGGGCGCATTGGGGTCGATGTGAGGCGTCCCGAGGGCGATGAAACGCCGCGTGCGTTGGTTGCGAATGCAGTGTCCGAGGCGAAAAAAGATGGGAAAGACACGGTGATCGTCGATACGGCTGGCCGGCTGCACATCGACGAAGCGCTCATGGACGAGCTGGAATCCATGGCTACGGCTACGGATGTAACCGAAACCTTGCTGGTCCTAGATGCCATGATCGGTCAAGATGCGGTCAACATGGCCGAGGAGTTCGCCTCTCGTATACCGATAACCGGTGTGGTGATGACCAAACTCGATGGTGATGCCCGCGGTGGCGCCGCGCTTTCGGTACTCGAGGTGACCGGCTGTCCGATTAAGTTCGCGGGTATGGGCGAAAAGATCGAGGACCTCGAGGTCTTTCACCCGGAGCGAATGGCTTCACGGATTCTCGGCATGGGTGATGTACTAACCCTCATCGAGAAGGCCGAACGCGGCATGGATGAGAAGCGGGCGAAGGAGATGGGAGAACGCCTGCTTTCGGATCAGTTCACGCTGGATGATTTCTTGGAGCAGCTACAGCAGGTTCGACAAATGGGTCCCCTGGACCAGCTCATGTCCATGATCCCCGGTGCTGCGCAACAGATGGGCTCGGCCGAGGTGGACGAGCGTGAACTCACGAAGACCGAGGCGATCATCCGCTCCATGACGCCTCGCGAGCGGGCAAACCCCGATATCATCAAGCGCAGTCGCAGGCGCCGGATCGCGAATGGGAGCGGCACCAGGGTCCAGGACGTGAATCGCCTGCTGAAGCAATATCGTACGACGCGGGAAATGTTCAAGCAAATGAGCAAGGGCAAGATGCCCCGTGGCAAGATGCCGAAGATGCCCTTCTTCAACTGATCGAGGGTGTTGACGATAGGAGGAGCGAAAATATGGCAGTGAGGATTCGTTTGAGAAGACTGGGTGGAAAGCGCGACGCGTTCTACCGTATCGTCGTCGCGGACTCGCGCACACCGAGGGATGGACGTTTCATCGAGGAGATCGGTTTCTATGATCCGATCGAGAACCCGGCCAAGGTTCGCATCGAAGCGGAACGGGCACGCTATTGGCTTAAGCAGGGCGCGCGTCCCTCAGAGACCGTGAGGGGAATATTTTCCCGGGCTGGCCTCATGCCTGCAGCACGCGGGATGGGCGAAGACGAAGACGATGCGTTTGATATCGAGCTGCGCGGAGAGGATGCCGAGTCGGTCGTGGAATCAACCAGTGGATCCGATGAGGGGAAGTGATGATGGATGGCCGTCACGGATCTGATCGGGTACGTGACCCGAACCCTCGTCGATGACCCCGACGCGGTAGAGATTCGCGAGGTTGCGGGAGAGCGCTCGGCCATCGTAGAGGTTCGGGTTGCACCAGACGATATCGGGAAGGTGATCGGTCGTCGGGGACGCATCGTGCAGGCAATTCGAGTCGTAGCGAAAGCGGCCGCCGCTCGCGAGGGGCAGCGCGTGGAAGTGGAAATCATCGAGTAAAGTGGGAGGGCCTATGTCCCGGCACCAGTGTCCCGAGTCGAGGAGCATCGAATACGGAACGGTCGGAAAGCCCCACGGGCGATGGGGCGAAGTGCGTGTGCATACCGATTTTGGCGCCGTCGAGGAACCGGTCAATGCTGTACTGGCGGGTGAAGATTGTACTCGGTCCTGCCATATCGAGTCCATGCGACCACACGGGGACGTCGTGCTCGTCTGTATCCGCGGGGTTGATGATAGGGCCGCTGCGCGGGAGTTGCGTGGTTTGATCCTGCGACTACCCGAGGAAGTACTGCCCGACCTCGAGGAGGGAACATTCTTTCTCGAGGATCTCGTGGATTGCCGCGTGATCAGCGTCGAAGGAGAGGACCTGGGCGTCGTAACTGGGCTCTTGGAAGCCGGCCAGAATCAAGTATTGCGGGTTTCTCGGGACGAGAGGGATGACTGGTTGCTCCCGGCGGCCCGGGCGATCATCGTGGAGGTCTGCCTCGATCGAGGTGAGATCCGGGTAGACCCACCGGAGGGCCTGGTGGATCTGTGATGATTATCGATGCTATCAGTCTATTCCCCGAAGCGATCCACTGTCCTCTGGGTGTGGGCGTAGTCGGCAAGGCTCGTGAAGCCGGTTATATTACGCTGCGTGTCCATGACCTGCGGGATTTCGCCGAAGGGCGTCACCGGGTGACGGATGAACCCCCCTTCGGAGGAGGACCCGGTATGGTGATGAAGCCGGAACCATTCTTCCGCGCCGTGGATTACTGTCGCTCGGGGAAAAAGAGCGAGGGGGTATGGCCCAGGGTCATTCTGACGACGCCCCAGGGTCGACGCTTGACCCATCGTCGGTGTGAGGAATTGGCGCGTGAGGAGCACCTCATTCTCCTGTGCCCCCGCTACGAAGGCATCGATGATCGCGTACGTAGGTGGCTGGTGACCGACGAAATATCCATTGGTGACTTCGTGCTGAGCGGTGGGGAGATCCCGGCTACCGCCATCGTGGATGCCGTCGCCCGTCTTGTCCCGGGTGTGCTGGGTGGAGAGGGGTCCGCAGAGTCGGACTCTTTTAGCCAGGGTCTCCTGGAAGGTCCTCACTACACCCGCCCGCGCGATTTTCGGGGCATGCGGGTACCGGACGTACTTCTGTCGGGAAATCATGGGGCCATCGAGGCATGGCGTCGAGCGATGGCGCTGGATGCCACGAGACAGCGAAGGCCCGAACTGTTGTCGCGACATTGCGAAATAGGGCTATCAGAGTCGAGGGTTTGACGAAGCGTTTGGGAGGAGTATCGCCATGGTCGATCACATAAAGAGTATCGAGAGCGAGTTTATTCGAGAGGATATCCCGGAGTTTAGCGTCGGAGATACCGTTGTCGTCAACGTGCGGGTCACCGAGGGTGGCCGGGAGCGTGTACAGGCCTTCGAAGGAGCCGTCATTCGGAGACAGGGTTCCGGCCTGAACGAGAGCTTTACCGTCCGCAAGGTTACGTACGGAGTAGGCGTGGAACGGACATTCCCGGTGCACTCGCCCCAGCTATCGGGTATCAAGGTGATTCGGCGGGGCAAGGTCCGCCGCGCGAAACTCTATTATCTCCGTGGCCGGAGGGGTCGTGCGGCGAGGATCAAGGAGAAGCGGACCCCCCGCAGCTGAGTGCAAGCGCGATGAGCGAGCGGAGTGCACGCCGAAGCCGTGGCCGATCCGTCTTCCGCGAGATACTGGAAGTGGTGGTCATTGCCGTTATCCTCACCCTGGTCATACAGACCTGGGTTTTCGAGACCTTTGTGGTGGAGGGGGATTCCATGCTGGATTCACTCCACCACGGGGACCGGGTACTGGTGAACAAGTTCATCTATCGGTTCAGCGAGCCCGAGCGCGGAGATGTCATCGTGTTTTCGCATCCGGACGATAACGGGCGGGATCTGATCAAACGCGTCATTGGTACGCCGGGGGAGGTGGTCGAGATTCGGGCCGGGGAGCTACACATTAACGGCGAACCGATCAAAGAGCCCCATGTAACCCGGCAGGACCAGGGGGATTTTGCCCCGGTCAAGGTGCCCCCGCGAGCCGTCTTCGTCCTCGGGGACAATCGGCTCAACAGTGACGATAGCCGGTCCTTCGGATTCGTGCCCTACTCCCGGATCCAGGGCAAGACCTGGGTGGTCTTTTGGCCACCCGCTTCGTTCGACGTCGTGGGGGTTGGGCCATGAGTACCGCGCGTTGGCGCTACGTGGATGGTGCCCTTCGTGATGGCAGCCCGTGGACCAACGCTTCCACCCACGATCGGATCGCGTGGCTGCGCGAATCAAGGCGCCTACATGCCATGGCAGAACCCTCCGACTATCGTTGGATCGCCGGACTCGATGAGGTCGGGTACGGTGCCCTGGCCGGTCCGGTGGTGGCGGCCGCCGTCGTGTTGCCGCGGGGTTTCTTCTTGCCCGGGCTGGATGACAGCAAGCGGATATCGCCGGGGAAGCGGGAAGCCATCTTTCCGGTCATCGTGCAAAATGCTCTCGGGATAGGGGTTGCGTATTCCACCCCCGAAGCCATCGATCGCCTTGGCATCCTGGCGGCGGCGGGATCGGCCATGCGCGATGCATTGAACCGCGTCGATCCCGTGCCGGACCTGGTATTGATCGACGGGCGGAACGCCTTGTCCGGCATCGAGATCCCGCAACGGACCGTCGTTCGCGGGGATTCCCGGTACCGGTGTATCGCGGCCGCGTCCATCGTTGCAAAGGTCGTCCGCGATATTCGCATGCAACATCTTGGTGCGTGCTACGGAGAGTATGGCTTCGGATCAAACCGGGGATATGGAACGCGGGCGCACCGTGACGCGATCGTGCGCCACGGGTATTGTAGTGAGCACCGAATCACTTTCGTTTCCTCCGGTGATGAAGGGCAGGTTGGACTGTTCTCCCGCGGTCGTCCCTAGGCGGGGATGGGACCGCGATGGGGGGATGCGATATGCTATCATCGCCGCGGCGAGTCGCGACTCCCTATTTCTTATCCTGTTCCTGCCTCTCTTCCCGGCGCTCTTCTCGCGCCTCGCGTGATCTTTCGGCCCGCATAAAGAATATCCCGGCGATGCCGAGCCAGATACCCAGCAAGAGGGACCATGTCCCCCCGAAACCAAGGTAGCTTGGTATGAGTAAAATGACGATGGCGAAGAATACGAGGATCAGTCCTATCTCGCCCATGTGTTCGCGCAAGGAATTCGCCCCCAAAAACTTCCCGTGTCTGTGTGACGGATAGGGGTTCGCCATTGGTTGCCGGGTACCCTGCACGGATCTGCCCGTCCGGGTGTCGACAGATCGGCGTTTTGACGAGCCCGTTTCGGGGGGATATACTTATTTCGATTTTCGTATGATTCGCTCTACACCCGCCTCGTACCATTGGAGGTCACGATGAAGACGATATGGCGCCTCTTGGGGTATCTGCGCCCCTACCTCGGTTGGCTCATCCTGTCCAACGTAGCCATGTTGGGCCTTGTCGTGATGAGTTTCGCCATACCGTGGCTCACGCGGTATGTCATTGACGTGGCGATCATTGCAGAGCAGTCCGCGCTTTTGCTTCCCTTGTCCCTGGGCGTAATCGGAGCGGGCATCCTTCACGGTGGCATGTTCTTCGTGCGCCGCTATTCCTCCGCGATCATCGGGCAGCGGGTGATTTACGACCTTCGGAACGAGTTGTATCGCCATCTGCACGCCCTGCCCTTCAGCTTCTATGATCGATCGAAGACCGGGGAGATCATGTCCCGGGTCACGCAGGATGTGGAAACCATGCGCCGGTTCTTGGCCTTTGGCCTGGTGAACCTCGTTCGAAGCGTGGTCATGTCAGTGGGCATTCTCTTTTTCCTTTTGTTCATTAACTGGCGCCTCACATTGGTTGTATTGATCACTGTCCCGCCACTCGTAATGACCATTCGTGCGTTTGCCACGCAGGTGCGGCCCATGTACCGTCGCGTGCAGGAAGAGCTCGCCGGCCTTACCGCCGTCCTCCAGGAGAATATCGCGGGCCTGCGGGTCATTCGGTCGTTCGCGCAAGAGGAGCTGGAGGTCGAGAAGTTTGTCGAACAACACCAGCGGTACCTGGCGCACAACCTGCGCACCATTCGTAGATGGTCATTCTTTTTCCCGCTGATGAACATGATCACGGCCATGGGTACGGTCATCATCCTCTGGTACGGGGGCAGCGAAGTAATCAGGGGCAATATGACCCTCGGTTGGCTTGTCGCCTTCAACCAGTACCTTGCCCTGCTGCTGGGTCCCCTGCGGATGTTGGGATGGCTTGTGAACCTGACGGAGCGGGCTTCCGCTTCGGCCACCCGTGTGTTCGAGTTGCTCGATACCCGCTCGGACATCCTCGAGATTTCCAATCCGATCCGAATGCCCACCGCGCGGGGTGATGTGCAGTTTTCGAATGTGCACTTTGCCTATGACAGCGGCGGAGATTCTGTGCTGCGGGGTATCAGCTTTCATGCCCGGCCCGGAGAAACGGTGGCATTGCTCGGGGCCACGGGTTCTGGGAAGAGTACCGTGGTAAACCTCATTCCCCGTTTCTACGACCCGAATCGGGGACGTGTCCTCATCGATGGGAGGGATGTCCGCCGATTCGCCATAGAGGACATCAGGCGCAACGTGGGGATCGTGATGCAGGAGACCTTCCTATTCTCCGCGCCCATCGCGGAAAACATTGCCTATGGACGCCCTGAGGCCACCATGGAGGAAGTCGAAGCCGCCGCGCGGGCAGCACAGATACATGATTTTATCATGGGATTGCCGCAGGGATACGACACCGTCGTCGGCGAGCGGGGGGTTGGCCTGTCCGGGGGACAGAAGCAACGAGTGGCGATTGCGCGTGCCCTGCTTTTGAACCCGCCGATCCTGATCCTCGATGACTCCACGTCCAGTGTCGATGTGGAGACAGAACACCTCATCCAGCGCGCACTCGCCCACGTCATGCGCGGTCGTACCAGTTTCGTGATCGCCCAGCGCCTTAGTTCCGTCCGGGAAGCCGATCAGATCCTCGTATTGGACCAGGGAAGGATCGTACAGCGGGGAACCCATAGGAGTCTGATTCGCCAGGAAGGGATCTATCGCGAGATTCACCTCCTGCAATCGGGCGATGCGTCTTCGATCAGCGAAGAAGTCTATCGGCGCGCTCGTACCAAGGCCCTCGAAGTCGGTGGAAAGGAGGCGCGTTAGCGCATGCACCACATGCACGGAGGGCACGACAGCGAACGGAAACCATTCAATGCGCGGATGTTTATGCGCCTGATGCGTTACCTTTCGCCCTATCGATGGTGGTTGGTCGGTTCCCTATCCGCCCTGGTAATCGCCGCCGCCGCCGCGCAGGCTGGGCCCTACCTGTTCGGTATGGCGATCGATCGATTCATCAACCCGGCGGAATCGGCGCAGGTGCTTACCATGCAGGAGCGCCTCAGCGGCCTGGGCTTTTACGCGATCCTGTTCATCGCGTCCCTGGTGATCACTTGGTTGGCCGAATATGGCGAGACCTATTGCATGAGCTGGGCCGCCCAAAACGGGATCTTCGACCTGCGCCAGGGGCTGTTTCGCCATCTACAGCGGTTGGGGTTGAAGTGGTATGATTCGCGGCCGGCGGGCGTGATCATGTCACGGGTTACCAATGATGTACAGACATTGGATGAACTCCTTTCCGCGGGGCTGACGACCGTACTCGGCGACCTTGTCCGGCTCGGGGTGATTGTAGCGGTCATGCTCACGATGAATGCGCGGCTGGCCCTGGCCAGCTTCATTACTGTCCCCCCATTGATGCTCATGGCATTCTATTTTCGCCCCCGTATACTCCAGGCCCACCGGGAAGTGCGGACGCGCGTTGCCGAGATTAATGCAAACCTGCAGGAGAGCATTTCCGGTGTCCGGGTGACGAAATCCTTCGCACGGGAAGAGGAAAACTTCGCCGCCTTCGACCTTCGCAATCGGGGCAACTTTGATGCGACCGTCGCGGCGGAGTTCCTCATGTCCATTTTCCAGCCAGGCGTAATGTTCATCGGTGCCCTCGGTACGGCGGTGGTGCTGTGGTTCGGGGGTAGCATGATCCTGCGGGAATCGATATTTGGTATGCAGGTGGGAACCCTGGGTCCTGGGACCCTCGCGGCCTTCCTCGTCTACGTGCAAAGATTCAACCACCCGCTGCAAAACCTCAGCAACTTTTATACGCAAATGCAGTCTGCGATGGCGGCATCGGAAAAGATCTTTGCGGTCATGGATACCGAGCCCGAGGTGCAAGATGCCCCCGGTGCCATCACGCTCCCGGCTATCCGTGGTGCGGTGGAGTTTCGGGAAGTCGACTTTGCCTATGATGGGGAACACCTCGTCCTAGAACAGGCGAACTTGTCAGTCGCCTCGGGACAGACCGTTGCACTCGTGGGACACACCGGGGCCGGCAAGAGCACCATGATCAACCTATTGTGTCGGTTTTACGATCCGGTGGCCGGGCAGGTCCTGGTGGATGGCCATGATCTTCGCGAAGTGACGACTTACTCCCTGCGCGCGCAGCTTGGGATCGTTTTGCAGGATACGTTCCTGTTTTCGGGATCCGTCCGGGAGAATATCGCATACGGGCGACCGGAGGCCACGGAGGCCGAGATCGTTGAGGCGGCCGAGAACGTGAATGCACATGCCTTCATCGAACGTTTGCCCGAGGGATACGATACCCCGGTGGGCGAACGCGGTGGAAACCTGTCCGTCGGGGAGCGACAGCTCATCTCGTTTGCCCGGGCGCTGCTGCGTGATCCGGGTATTTTGATCCTGGACGAGGCTACTTCTAGCGTAGATGCGTACACGGAGATCCTGATCCAGCGCGCCCTCGACGTGCTTCTTCACGACCGAACCGCCTTCATCATCGCCCATCGCCTTTCCACCATCCGCAACGCGGACTTGATCGTAGTGGTAAAGGATGGCAGAATCGTGCAGCGTGGTACCCACGATGAGCTGATTGCTTCCGGTGGGCATTACGCGGAGCTCTACGGCGCGCAATTCGATGCGGAGAGTGGTCCTCGAGGATGATGCGCCTTCATGTTATAATGGTGAGCGTTTTCCCGATGTAAGTACCCGCGGTCTCCCTCGGCATGGAGGCCCTGCATCGAAGCATATCGATCATCACCGTGATCGCTTTTTGGGAGTTGAGATCGTTTTGGCCAAGAAACTTGTAGTCGTCGAATCTCCGGCGAAAGCACGCACACTCGAACAGTACCTAGGGCGCGGGTACAAGGTAGCCGCATCGATGGGACACGTCCGGGACTTACCCAAGAGCAAGCTGGGCGTGGATATCGAAAACGGCTTCTCGCCCCGGTACATCACCATTCGTGGCAAGGGCAAGGTCCTGGATAAGCTTCGCAAGGCCGCCAAGGCGTCCGATGAAGTGTTGCTTGCCACGGACCCCGATCGTGAAGGGGAGGCCATTGCCTGGCACCTCCTTGAGGCCCTGAAGATCGATGACGCCAAACCGATTCGGGTCGCGTTTAATGAAATCACCAGGGACGCGGTTCGAAACGCCATCGACAACCCCCGAACCGTCAACCAGGCTTTGGTCGACGCGCAGCAGGCGCGTCGCGTCCTGGATCGCCTGGTGGGTTACAAGCTGAGTCCGCTGCTTTGGCGAAAAGTCCGTCCCGGGCTGTCAGCCGGAAGGGTTCAATCTGGGGCAGTGCGAATGATCGTCGATCGCGAGCGGGAGCGGGAAGCCTTCGTGCCGGAAGAATACTGGACGGTTGAGGCGGAGTTTTCCGCGCAAGGCGATGCGTTGCGTGCGAAACTGCACCTCGTGGATGACGCGGAACCCGACCTTTCAAGTGGCGAGGCAGTCGAGGCCCTTCTCGACCGGATGCCCGAAGATGGCTACCAGGTTGCAGCCATCGATCGCGAAGAGTCCAAGCGATACCCGCAGGCCCCGTTCAATACGAGCAGCCTGCAACAGGAGGCGTCGCGAAGGCTGCGGATGAAGGCGACCCGAACCATGCGGGTGGCTCAGCAACTTTATGAGGGTCTTCCGGTGGGGGAGAAGGGTGAATCCACTGGATTGATTACCTACATGCGTACCGACGCGACCAGGGTCTCGCAGGGGGCCGTCGACCGCGCAGCAGCATACGTGGTGGAGCGTTTCGGAAAGCGATACTCCGAACCCCGGGTACAGCGAGGACGCAAAAAGCGCGGTGCCCAGGATGCCCATGAAGCCGTCCGTCCGACGAATGTCGAGTTGACGCCAGGGGAAGTCAAACCCTATCTCAACCGGTCGCAATATCGCTTATACAAGCTTATATGGGAGCGTTTCGTCGCCAGCCAGATGACCCCGGCTGTGTTCGACGAGACCCAGGTGTACGTCGAATCCTCGGGCTTCTGCTTCCTTGCCAGCGGTAAGGTCATGAAGTTTGCAGGTTTTCGGGCACTTTTCCCCAATCATGAGGAAGAAGATGCCCTGCCCGACCTGGCCGTCGGTGATGCCCTCGACCTGGGCGAGATCTTACCGGCACAACATTTCACCAAGCCCCCGGCGAGGTATACCGAAGCCAGCCTGGTCCGCGCCCTGGAGGAGGAAGGCATCGGGCGCCCCAGCACCTATGCACCCATTATTGATACCATCCAGCGGCGGGGATATGTGGCCATCGAGGATGACCAGTTCCTCCCGACGGAATTGGGTTTGTTGGTCAACGATTTGCTCGAAGAGTACTTCGCGGACGTGGTGGACTTGAGCTTCACCGCGCAGGTTGAAGAACGCCTCGACGAAATCGAAGAGGGTGAACTCGATTGGTCCGAGGTCGTTCGGGAATTCTGGAAGCCCTTCGCAGAAGACCTCGAAAAGGCCGAGGAAGAGGTCGATCGCGTAGAAATACCCGAGCAGGAGACGGATATTGACTGCGAGAAGTGTGGACGCACGATGGTCATAAAATATGGCCGTTTTGGCAAGTTCATTGCCTGTCCAGGGTATCCGGACTGCAAGAACTCGATGCCATATTTCGAGCGTACGGACGCCACGTGTCCGCAGTGCGATGGTGAGATCATCAAAAAGATCAGCAAGAAGGGGCGACCCTTCTGGGGCTGCAATCAGTATCCGGATTGTGATTTCGTCGTGTTCGATGAACCCAGCGATCAGCACTGCCCGGATTGCGGAGCCTTCATGGTGAAAAAGCGCACCAAGCGTAAGGGTACCTTCCTGCGCTGTGCCGTGAAGGACTGCGGCCGCGAAGTGACGGCAGCCGACGAGGCTGATCTGCGCTAACTGATTTGAGGGGGGAAGCGGCGTGACCACTACCGGACATGGGCTGGACTCGCTGCTGCAGGGATTCTCGGAATACCTCCAATGGGAGCGGGGATACTCCGCGCACACCATTCGGGCCTACACCAGCGATGTGGATCGCCTGCTTCGATTCTTTTCCGCGGGCTGGCGTGCCCTGACCCGCGATGATCTTGCCTCCCTCGATTCCCGGGATTTCCGCTCCTACCTCTCACACCTTTTGGCCAGCGGATACGGGCGTAGAACCATTGCCCGCAGGCTCGCTTCCGCGGGGACGTTTTGGCGATATCTCGAACGCACCGATCTGGTTCCCGATAACCCGGTCGCGTACCTTTCGACCCCGCGCCAGCCAACGAGGCTGCCCCGGTTTTTCTACCGGGACCAGGTGGAGCAGCTGCTCGCCGCCCCGGACCCGGATAAACCGGAAGGGTTACGCGATCGTGCGATGCTCGAGGTGCTATACGCGACGGGCCTAAGGGTTGGGGAACTCGTCCGGCTCAACCACGGCGATGTACGCGAAGGCGATGATCTCCTACGTGTAACCGGCAAGGGAAACAAGGAGCGCATGGTACCCGTTGGGCGGTATGCCCGCCGGGCTTTGCGCGCGTACCTCGACGCAGGATGGCCGGTGCTCGCAGGCCGGGCGACGGATGGGGGCACACGCGATGCGCTATTTCTCAATCATCGCGGGGGCCGACTCACCGATCGCGGGGTCCGCTACACGGTCCAAAAACATATCCAAAAGGCGACAATTGACGGCAGTCCACACACGTTGCGCCACTCCTTCGCCACCCATCTCCTCGATGGTGGAGCGGATCTGAGGAGCGTGCAAATGCTTTTGGGCCATGCCAAGCTGTCGACCACCGGCGTTTACACCCACGTGAGCCAGGGTCGCTTGAAGCGGGTTTACCAGGATGCGCATCCCCGGGCTCGCTCGCGCCCAAGAGGAGGAGAGACTACGTGATGCACGGAACGACCATTGTCGCGGTGCGGGATGATCGCGAGGTGGCACTGGCCGGGGACGGCCAGGTCACTCTGGCGGGCGATGTGATAATGAAACACAACGCACGAAAGGTGCGGCGCCTTTACCATGACGCCGTCCTGGCGGGTTTTGCCGGGTCGGTGGCGGACGCCGTGACGTTATTCGAGAAGTTCGAAGGGAAAGTGCAGGAGTATAGGGGAAATCTTCCCCGTGCCTCGGTAGAGCTCGCCAAGGAGTGGCGGACGGATCGGGTCCTGCGGCGCCTCGAGGCCCTGTTGATCGTTGCCGACAGCACCGACCTATTGGTGGTCTCGGGAGCCGGCGAAGTGATCGAGCCAGAAGAAGGGATCGCCGCCGTCGGCTCTGGAGGGGGCTACGCCCTCTCCGCCGCCCGTGTTCTTCGTCGACACTCCTCGCTTTCGCCGGCCGATGTCGCGAGGGAGGCCCTGTTGGCCGCGTCCGAGATCTGTGTATACACAAACGATGATATCTCCCTGGAGGTACTCCAGATCGGCGAAAACGAATGAGCCATGTCCGCGCTGACGGAAGGGATGTACGTGATGAGTGACCTCACCCCGAAAAAGATCGTAGAAGCACTGGATAGATATATCGTGGGGCAGGATGATGCGAAGCGCGCGGTGGCGGTTGCCCTGCGGAATCGCTATCGCAGGAGCCATCTAGAGGGCGAGATGCGTGATGAGGTATTGCCCAAGAACATCCTCATGATTGGACCCACAGGTGTTGGAAAGACGGAAATTGCGCGTCGGTTGGCCCGGCTGGTCTCGGCCCCATTTTTGAAGGTCGAAGCGACCAAGTTCACTGAAGTGGGGTATGTGGGACGTGATGTCGAGTCCATTATCCGCGACCTGGTCGATACTGCGGTACGCATGGTGCAGGCCGAAGAGATGGACCGGGTTTGGAAAGAAGCCGAGCGGCAGGCGCGCCGCCGCCTGATCGATGTGTTGGTACCCGCCCCCAAGCGAAAGGGCGCCTCGCAGAACCCGTTTGAAGCGCTCTTCGCGGAAACTTCCGAGACCGGAGACTACGCCGAAGAAGATGAACCGGACTGGGAGTCCCATCGACAGCAAAGAAGGCGCATGATGGATGCTCTGGATGCCGGAGACCTCGAGGAGGAGACCATCGAGATCGAGGTGGAGGATCAGCTGCCGTCCATGGTAGAAGTCTTCAGCGGGAGCGGTGTCGAGGAGCTTGGTTTCAACCTCCAGAACCTCATGGGGAATTTGATGCCCAGCAAGAAGAAGAAGCGAAGACTCACCGTCGCCGAGGCCCGGCAGATCTTGCAGGCGGAGGAAGCGCACAAGCTGGTCGATACCGATGCCGTCACGCGCGAGGCGGTTCGCCGCTCGGAACAGCATGGCATCGTATTCCTCGATGAGCTCGACAAGATTGCGGGCGAAGACCAGCGGGCCGGTGGTCCCGACGTGTCCCGCGAGGGCGTACAGCGCGATATCCTGCCCATCGTAGAGGGAACGACCGTTATGACGAAGTATGGACCGGTCGGTACGGACCACGTGCTGTTTATAGCCGCCGGAGCTTTTCATACCACCAAGCCTGCCGATCTCATCCCGGAACTGCAGGGCCGCCTCCCCATACGCGTCGAGCTGGATGCACTGGGAGAGGCCGATCTACGGAGGATTCTCGTTGAGCCGCGCAACTCGCTGACGCGGCAATACACGGAACTCTTGGCGGTGGATGGCGTAACCCTCGAGTTCGAGGAATCCGGCCTGGATGCCATCGCCCGCATCGCGGAGGAAGTCAATGACGCGACCGAAAACATCGGTGCCCGGCGATTGCACACCATCATGGAGAAACTCCTCCAGGAGATCAGCTATCACGCTCCGGACGATGCACCACCACGGGTGACCATAGACGGGCAGTACGTGAATACCACGCTCCAAGACGTGGCTTCCGACCGTGATCTAAGCCGCTACATCCTCTGAACCCCGCGAACTGATCTTTATACGAGGGACGCGTGGGGCCGCAGGCAGTGCGGCCCCAACACCCTTGCGGGGGCGGTTATGCCAATAAATGGAATTTGGGAAATTTTCAAATCCAGGAAGGAACTGCCGGGTACTTGTAGAAAATAGGAGACGGGACAGCGTGAATCCCGAGCGTGTCTACACGTGTCTCGGCCAAAAGATTCCCCGGAAACTGCGGGGAAACCTATCATCAGAAGATGTGTCGCGGACTGGTTCCGATAAGGGCAAATCCAGCGTAAGTTGGAGGCGCAAAGCACACGGGTCTTCATCCCCAAGGGGTATCGAAGACGGCCGGGCTGCCGAAGAGTCGGTCTTTTGCATACCAAAAGACTTTCACTCTTTCCTACCCTAAAGACGCTCAGATGCCCATTCGTTGCCCGTTACCCCGCGGCCACAGGGGAGGGCGAAGCGTGGCTTCCTTCGACATCGATCCCACCGCAAGACTCGCGGAGAACAGTCTCCACGGGTTGTGGGCAAAACAGAACCTCATTACCGATAACATCGCCAACGTCAGTACGCCCGGATACAAGGCGCAACGTTTATCCTTCGATGCTTATCTCGACCAGGCCATGGGCGCCGGGCAGGCTCGCCCGCTGGACTTCGTCCGGCGAGATGGCCATGCCTCCATGCGTGCCGATGGGAACAATGTTGACCTCGAGGGCGAACTGGTGGCCCTCGCAGAGAACTCGCTCCGGTATCGGTCGGTCATGGGCCAACTGCAACGGAAGATCGATACCCTGACAGCCGTGGTAAGGGAATGAGGTGACCACATGCTTGGTTCGCTCGATATTTCGGGTTCTGCCCTGACAACAGAACGGTTTCGCATGGATGTCATCGCGGGCAACATCAGTAATGCGGAAAGCACCCGGACCTCCGAGGGGGGACCGTATCAGCGCCGTAGCGTCACCGTTTCGCCGGGAACGGAACCGGGGTTCTTTTCCATGATGGACCGCCACCTTGCCGGGCTGCCACTCTCTTTCCGTCCCGGGAATCGCACCGCTGGAGTCAACGGTGTCTCGGCTTCGGCCATACACCGGGATCCCACTCCTCCGGAACTGGAGTACGATCCTTCTCACCCGGATGCAAACGAGGAGGGCTACGTGGCCTACCCAAACGTGGATATTGTCCGCGAGATGACGGATTTGATGGCAGTCAATCGCAGTTACCAGGCGAGTGCTTCGGTTTTCGATGCCAACAAGAACATGATCATGGACTCGATCCGGCTCGGCCGTTAGGAGGTACCCATGTCGATGAATGGTATTTCGCCCGATCATTACAGCGATGCGCAGCGCCTGCCCGGAATTGATCCACCGCGGCCTCCAACACCTCCGCCGACCGGGGGTCACCCAGGTATTTCGGCGGGTCAACCGCGCTTTTCCGATACCTTCATGTCGGCGGTGCAGCGCCTAAATGACATGGAGGTGGAGGCGGATACGCGGACCCGGGCGCTCGCAACAGGGGAGAGCGATGACGTCCTCGGTGCTGCGTTGTCGTCCGAAAAAGCCAACCTCGCGATGAACACCGCCCTTCGCATTCGAAGCGATGTCCTGGACGCCTACGAGCAAATCATGCGCATGCCGCTATAGTCCTGAACGGGGGTATTGAGTCTTGTCCGCCTTGCAGTCAACCATGGAAAGCCTGAAGAGTCGCTGGGCCCAAGCCCAAAGCTGGGAACGGGGTCTTGCAATGGGCCTGCTGTGTTGTGCTGCGGCGGCCCTCATCGCCTGGCAGCTTTTGCCGGGTGTGATCGCTGACGATAAAGTACCGCTTTTCACCGACCTCACGGCCCAGGATGCCGGTGATGTGAAGGCGCATCTCGACGAACGACGCATCCCGTATCGCGTCGGGCGCGAGAATACCATTTACGTACCCGCGGACGATGTCTATGCGCTGCGCCTCGATCTCGCATCCGAGGGCATTCCCAGCGGCGGGGTGGTGGGGTTTGAGATCATGGAC
>Ga0207421_10003229_pt1 | contig 19500 bp, 13 predicted proteins | sample SodLakKL_010_SED_4_FD_187542 | JGI IMG/M metagenome (GOLD analysis project Ga0207421, IMG submission 187542) | Alkaline sediment microbial communities from Lake Tanatar, Kulunda Steppe, Russia - 8KL_010_SED (SPAdes) (version 2) | ecosystem: Environmental > Aquatic > Non-marine Saline and... | reverse complement strand
ATATAGCTAGGATTAGAGGAGCCGGCGTCGAGGTCTTGGAACGGTACCAGCGACACCTGTTGGTGCGTTCGGATCAAGAAACGATAAACGACCTGATCGCCCAAGGAACGGATGTGAGGACGATACCGAACAGAACCACGATATATTTGGGTGGATCGGGATTCGATATCGCTGAAGGAGAACCGACCGTTGCAGAGGATCTCAGTATCGATGGATATGAGCCAGGAACACAGGGGCAGTACATCGTCCATATGATGGGACCCATAGCGGAGAACTGGAGACCCACACTGGAGCGAAGTGGTGTCGAGGTGATGCACTACATACCCAACTACGCCTACAGGGTGCGGATGACTCCCGAGACAGCTCGCGATGTGGAAGATCTTCATTTCGTCGATTGGGTCGGTGTCTATCAACCAGAGTACAAACTCCAGCAAGGACTCCGACCAGGATTGATCGAGGTGGGTATTATCCCCGGCGCAGAGATGGATACGTTTCTAAGTTTGAGAGACAACACAATTATACTATCCTATTCCGACACCAGGATCGTGAGTTTGATAGACTCCATGGATGTGATACACCAGATAGCGAACATGAACGATGTTGAATACATCTCAGAATACATCGAACCGGAACTGCACGCCGAGATAGATTCACAGATAATCGGAGGCGGTGCATGGATAATGGATGATGACAACGATCCGAGTACGCCTTACAGAGAGTACGGAGATTATGGTGCATACATCAACCAGATAGGGTACGATGGTGCAGGGGTCGTCGTCGCCATAGCAGATACGGGATTAGGCGATGGAACAACTCCAAATGCGGGGCATCCTGATTTCACAGGCCGTGTTATCGGCGGTCATGGTTTCGGGACCGCATCCCAATGGCAGGACGGACACGGGCACGGAACACACTGTGCCGGCTCAGTGGCCGGAGACACATACGGTGGAACCGGTCTGCAGTACGCGGGACACGGACCATACTATGTATCGCAGGGTCTGGCTTACGAATCGGATCTTTATGGAGTAAAGATATTCAGTGACGGTGGATCATGGATAGGTCCAGGCGATTATTTTGATATATTAGAGGTAGCAAAACAGAACGCAGATGCATACGTTCACTCCAATTCATGGGGCTCAGCATCCAGTGGTTCCTACGGGGCCCATGACCACGCATACGATGCCGCCGCTAGAGACTCGGACCGAGATGCACCGGGAAACCAGCCCATGGTGATCACGGTATCCGCCGGTAACAGTGGTTCAGGTCAGCAAACCACCGGCAGCCCGGGGAACGCGAAGAACGTTATCACAGTCGGTGCTGCGGAATCATACATGCCCGATGCAGGTAGTTATGGTAATGACTATACATCTGGAAACAACCCGGACAACATCGTAGGCTTCAGCTCTCGAGGATGGACCGGGGATAACAGGGTCAAACCCGATGTGGTGGCCACAGGAAGAGCCGTTCTAGCCACCAGCACACCCAACGTCGCAGGAAGCAATCTTTATGGACTCTACTCAGAAGACTCACGATACGAATGGTGTGATGGAACATCCATGTCCAACCCGGCCGCAGCGGGGGCTGCAGCCGTGACTACACAGTGGTACGAGGTGAATCGTGAAGAACTGCCCAGTTCAGCCATGGTCAGAGGGCTCATGATCAATACCGCCCACGACCTGGATGACGACAACGGTAATACAGGTCCTATCCCTAACAGAGACGAAGGTTGGGGTATGGTGGATATATCAAAGCTCGAGTACCCGTACAACGACCCGGTGCCGTTCTACTTGGAAGATCAGACCTCGGTTTTCACCGAGAGTCTGCAGATGGACGAACATATGATAATGTCCGATAGGACCGATGTTCCAATGAGGATAACACTCACCTGGACCGATAAGGAGGCACCGTCCGGAACCGGCACGGGTAGAAGTCTTATCAACGATCTGAATCTAGAAGTGGAAACTCCCAGTGGACAGATAATCCGTGGTAACGCATTCGACCTTTCCGGTGACGGTCAATCGGATGATGGTTTCACTTACCCTGAAGCAGATGTGATGTCAGATTTCGACTCTAGCGGTGACGGTTGGGACGATACGAACAACGTTGAGAACGTGTACATACACCCTGACGATGTAGAGATAGGGATATACACCGTCAGAGTGGAAGCCCGAGATATCGTGGATGATGCCACCAACGCAGGTCACAACAGTCAGGACTATGCACTCATCGCATACAACGCTTTAGAAGAGGTACCCGGAGAACCACCTTCAGTCACACTTACATCGCCTACCGGTGGAGAGGAATGGCACGCTAATACTCAGGAGGATATAACATGGACCACCGAAGAAGGCGACGATCCCATCGCTAACATAAACCTAGCTTACAGTATAGATGATGGAGATAGTTGGGATACCATCGATCCCGAGTTGGCAGATACCGGTTCCTACACGTGGACCATACCGAACCATCACAGCAGTGATTGTCTGGTCAGAGTGAGAGCAAGGGATGAACTCGGACGGACGGGCGAAGATATCAGTGGCCTATTCGATATAGTCGGTGTCCCACCAGCGGCCCCACAGGATCTATCTGTGGAGCATTATGGACAGTATCTGGAGACCGTGTATGAAGACGATGTTTCAGTGGACCTTGGATATAGCACGGGAACCAGCGGAGGTCTCGTCGGATGGGATATCAGAGATCACGGCTCAGTGGTAGGAGATCACTCCTGGGACTGGGGAGATGGACAGTACGATAAGGTAGGCGGAGCCGCCTGGCTGATATCACCGGAGATAACCATACCTGCGGATGCCGATGTCGATCATGGAGTAGAACTCACCTTCCAACATTGGAGAGATATCGCAGATACTTGGGACGGTGTCAACGTAAAAGTGTCCACCGACGGTTCGACCTGGGAACTGATAGAGGATCCGGAACCCGGTTACGACCATACCATCGGCACCGGGTACAACAACCCCATAGAGGGGCAACCTGCATGGGGCGGTTCTGTTGACTGGGAAGAAGTGTCTATAGATCTGACGGATCATATCGGAGAGACCATCCAGATCAGATGGGATGCCGGTGTTGAAGAATGGAGCGCCGACGGAGGAGCCGGATGGCGCATCGACGATATATTCATAGAAGCTATGATAATCGATGAGTTCGGAACGGATCACAATCTGATCACATGGACTGCCAGTGACGATGATCCCGGTGAGGTAAGTCATTACAACATATACCGTGCGGAAGAGAACGGCCCCTGGGACTCCAGTGCGCTGATAGATAGTGTGGAAGCCGACGGTTCCGAGAGTTATGAGTACGTTGATCCGGATAGAGGTACGGCGGACGAGATATACTGGTGGTACTTGGTAAGAGCGGTTGGCGAGAACGGTTTGGAAGAGGAGAACGAAGCATCTTCTCAGGAACCCGGAGAAGGATCACCACCCGATATTACACTCTTGTCACCAGACGGAGGAGAACTATGGCAAGCAGGTGAGGACTATGATATCACATGGACTTCGCAGGAAGGAGATGATGCCATAGAGAACATCAACCTGTGGTACAGTACCAACGATGGGGACACTTGGAGCACCATCGCTACCGGTGTTGAAGATACCGGTAGTCACACCTGGACAGTCCCCAACGATCCCAGCACTCACTGCCTGGTTCGTATCAGGGCCATAGATACAGCAGGAAGATGGAGCGAAGACTTCAGCGCGGATAATTTTGAGATACTAGGGATACCGCCATCACCTCCGCAGAACCTGGATGTCGGATTGGTCGGAGATTCCATGCAGAATGTATTCGAGGACGACGTATCGGAGGATCTAGGATATACCACCGGTACATCTCATGGAGAAGCCAGCGAATGGGGTATAAGACAGCACGGAGCTGCCCTAGGAGACAATTCCTGGGACTTCGGAGATGGTCAGTTCAATAAAGACAGTGACAACGGTATGCTCAGTTGGTTGATCACACCCGAGATCACCATACCGTCCGGGGCAGATCCTGATGAAGGAGTAACCCTCACTTTCCAACACTGGTATGAATGGGGAGATACGAGCCTCTACGATGCAGGTAATGTAAAGATATCCACCGACGGTCCCAATGGTCCGTGGACTTTGATCGTACCGGAGGACGGTTACGATGGAGAGGTGCCCGGCACATGGGGTAATCCTCTTGGAGGTGAAGAGGCCTGGGGCGGTTCTACAGATTGGACCACCGAAACATTCGACCTGACGGACCACATAGGCGAAACCATCCACATAAGATGGGACGCAGGAACCGAGGCCTGGGATGGTCTTGAGGGTAATGGATGGCGTATAGACGACATACTGATCCAAGCGCACATCCCGGGCGGTGAAGGCGATGAACACAACTTCATAACCTGGGATGCCAGTACCGACGATCCCACAGACGTGAGTCACTACAACATCTATAGATCGGAATCCAGCAGCGGTCCGTGGGATGGAACGACGTTGATAGACAGCGTATCCGCCGACGGCTCCGCCGGTTACGGGTATCTCGATCCAGACCGAGGGACGGCGGACGAGATATACTGGTGGTACGTCGTCAGAGCCGTAGGTACCAACGGTATGGAGGAAGAGAACACCGACGCGGTACAGGAGCCGGGTGCGGAAACCTCGACCATGGATATCCCTCTGTCCACCGATGCAGAAGGCTGGAATTTTGTTTCCTTCAATCTACTGCCGAGCGACACGTCGCTCGAAGCCATACTGGATGATCCAGACCTCGGTATAGCGGGCAGCTACGACAGCGTGATGTACTACGACGCATCCACCGACGGTTGGTACTCATACATACCTGGAAGAGCGGAACACTTCAACAACCTGGATGACTGGGACACCTCTATGGGTCTGTGGATACGAGTCAACGATGATGTAACCCTTACCATAGAGGGAACGGAGCCCGGCAGCACTTCTATTACTCTGGCACCGGGATGGAACATGGTAGGACTGCCGAGTTCGAGTACTGGTAATCACGGACTACCGGCAGAAGTGGATGTTGTGGGCTACTTCGACTCTACCGCGGAGTACAATCTGGCATACGACCACAACCCGGGTGCCTTCGAGTTCTCACCAGGGAACGGTTACTGGATATACAACGGTGCGGACCATAACGTGGTCTGGACAGTGGACTACTGAACACCAAAAACCCCTTTTTCTTTTTATTTCTATTTTTCAGAGAATATATGGGAAGTTGTAAGTGGCCTGAAAAAAGGATGAGTGCATGGGCTATGCCGATTTAAACATAGATGTAGGCGTATCGTTTATATATACTAACTTAATTCAAAGGTTTGTGTTCGAAAAACTGAGGGCCTTTGCAGACATGGGCAGGACTCAAGGGATCACCACAACAGGTGCGATCATACTCATGGGTGCCCTCACTTCAACTGCTGCTTTGGGTTGGCAGCATATTGTGTACCTCACTATCTACTCTACAGTAGCTCATATGGCACTTAACGTCTACATAGCCAAGGGTGACACGGTACTGGACTCGAACACATACGTACCATCGAGGAATCCGGTCACCGATGGCGTTTTGTCCGAAAAGATGGCGAAAAATTTTGTTTATGGATCCATCTTATTCTGTACGATATGGGTTTTAGGGTTAGCATTGTTCTTGGACCTCTTCTACGTTTTATTAACTCTGGTATGTTTCATACAATCATTTATATGGCTAATATGGTATGGATGGAAAGGAAAAGAATATCTCATCTCATATGATTATTCGTTTTCCGTTTCCTATGCATTCACAGTTCTTTTTGGCGTTTTTGCAATAGGAGGCATGCCGACGACCTATACATGGATATTTGTCGGGATCGTGATCATCGCACCCACTGCCTTTGCACAGTGGGAAAATGGCTTTAAAGACGTGAATGCAGACAGAAGTGTTGGAGTAAGAAGCCTAGCCGTTGTTACAGGGGTGGAAAATAACAAAAAGATCAGCGTGACTCATCCCTATTTTATCTACGGGCTAGCTTTAAAAGCCTCATTTGTACTCGTCTGTTTCATACCATATATGCTCTCGCAAAACATATATTATCTGGTGTTCTTACTTGCGTATGGTATCCCTTCACAGGCCTTCGTCATGTATAGATTTGCCACGAAGGAAAAGGCCATCCATCACAGGAAAACGATATTATTAGATGTAACTTTTTCGGCCATATTAGGATTCACTGCAGTTGTCGGAAAGATAGGGATACTATGGCTCTTTTTCGTCATAGGATATCTTATCGTCGGCTACCTTATCGGTTCTAAGGTCCAGTCCAAATGTGAGTTCAAATTCGGCAGGTTCAAAGAACAAGGATCTGAGGCTTGACAACTCTTCTCATTCAGACATTATGATCATATCTACCCACATCTACTTCACTTCACTAGTGAAAAGACTACATGTATTATCAAGCTTTATATACGCAACACTTGGATTTTTCACCATGGGATCCACCTAGATACCTATGGATCCCTTGCGCTAAGGATGGTATGATGAAAACTATCGAAAGGTGGTATATTATGTTTCGAAAAGTCAAGATGACCCCCCCTCGTAGTAATGCAGACCGAACTCCTGTGAGGGTACGACCATACTTAGATTGTCTGATGGGATCGGTACACGGAGACGATGAGAATGAACAAAGGCGATCTTAAATATACTGGTATGGGGATCAAAGCAAGATACCCAAATGTACCTCTTTCTAAAAGGATGAGAGCACTGATCCAGTTGTTTAGGCCGTTCACTCTTTTCGCTCCCATGTTGGCTGTTTTCTTTGGATCTATAGCTCAGATGGGATATGCGAGTGAGATGCATCTGTTGGGTGACAGGATATACGAACTCCTTTTTGCAGGGTTCGCTTTGATGATAGCACAGGCATCAGGACAGATCAGTAACCAGGCGTGTGACCCCCCTGAGCTCGACCGGATCAATGGCAAAGGCTATCGTCCTATACCGAGTGGTGTGATAAGCCAGGAAGAGGCTATCTCCATAGGATGGGGATTGGCCCTCTTTTCGATCTCGGGGGCGTTTTTGATATCCCCTCAATTTGGGATGATGGTATCGATAATCTATGTAGTTATAGTTTCATATAATTTTGAGCCACTTCGTTTAAAGAAAAGATTATGGCTAAATAATATATCCATGGCATTCAGCAGAGGATTACTACCACTCCCTGCTGCATGGGCGATTTTTGGAAATGTATTTGATCCCCTTCCTTGGATGATAGGTCTGTGTATATTCTTATGGGTACTGGGATGGCAGAGTGCGAAGGATATCGATGATATAGAAGGTGACGCAAAATACGGTATCAATACCCCGGCGGTTTATTATGGTATCGAGAAATTGAAGAAGATCATAATATTTCCATCAGTAGCATCGTTCGTGGTCCTCGGTTTATTCCTGTGGTATAATATCGTTCCATTTTACTCTTCCATCCTCCTTATACTTGCGATACCCACGTTAGTGATGCACATGTATTTTGGTAAGAGCAATGCGATAGAGCAATTAGAAAACAATATGGTCTGGCAGATATTCTATCTGGTTCTAGGGGGGTGGTTCCTTTTGACAGCCATTGCGCTGATTCTGTGATGGCCATCCCTTTAATTCAAACACGCAAATCAAACTGAAAATAAGAACACAAAAAAATGGAGGAAAAATATGGATAATAACTTTTTAGACGATGACTCGAAATGTGTTGTTCTATGTGCCGGAAAAGGCATGAGGTTAAGGCCGCATTCCGAAACGATCCCCAAGGTTCTACTACCTGTGAATGGAGAGCCGATACTGTCTCATGTAGTGGATTACTGGAGTAAGTATACCGACGATTTTGTTTTCGTGGTAGGCTATGAGAAAGAAAAAGTGATAGATTTTGCTCAAAAGCTACCGGTGAAAACTGAATTCGTAGAGCAGAAGGAACTCAATGGTATCGCCGATGCCCTCACCTATATCGAGGATCTGGTCAATGATAAGTTCCTAGTGGTCTTAGGAGACTGTTATATGGATGGAGAATTTGAGATACCCGAAGGGATCCAACAGGGTATCGGGGTGATCAAGGCCAAAGATGAAGATGAGATAAAACAAAATTACTCAGTCCAGATAAAAGGAGATGCCGTGGATAAAGTTGTGGAAAAACCATCACATATCGTGAACGATCTCTGTGGAATGGGCCTCTACCTATTCCAAAAGAAAGTATTCGATTACATCCCCATGACACCGCCATCAGATCTAGATAACAATGTTGAGATAACCGATGTTATACAGACCATGGCAGACCATGGTGAAGAGATCAAACCCCTGCATTTTGACGGAGAATACATCAACGTTAACACCCCTAGAGACCTTAAAAATGCACATGAGTATGAAGGTAGTGAAATAAGATGATACCGGGAGATCCGTCCGACAACGGTGGAACTATGAAGAAGGATAAAACCTTAGATCGCCCCTATCTAGACCGGTTAGAGAACACCGGCTTCAAACCTATATTCGTATTAGGTCTCCCCCGTTCCGGCACAAGTATCCTCTATAAGATGCTTACTAAAACCGGTTGTTTCAATGCAGTCGAATCATATCATGTCATAAATTATGACCAGCTCCTTTACAACCACTTGAACGGCAAAGAAGAACAAGCGCGACAGGAGCTCGATGATGAATTCGATAAAGAAGGCGTCGATGATAGAGGTATAGATAGATTAAATATCACTGCGGATTTTCCTGAGGAGTACGGATACATACTAGGCAGTGAATTGACTGAGATGTATATCAAACCTACCACCGTGGATAGGTTCACTGAGATGGGGAGAAAGATCCAATTCATTTCAGAAAAAGACGATCCTCTTCTACTTAAGAACCCATTTGATTTCCCGAATGTCAAGTATATAAAAAATAAATTTCCAGACTCTAAGTTCGTCTTCATAGCCCGTGAACCTATAGATATATTTGATTCTACTTTTCGCGCTATCCACCACCTGTTGAAATACAAAAATCCCTATTCTATGCGTATCTTCGATCATTACCGCCGATTGTACAACAGACGGGTTAGACTGCGTCTTATACGCTTCTTCTTCGACAACATGTCTATGCTTCCGCTTATGGCGATCACCAAAGTGGAAGAAAAAGCAACCGAGAGGTTCTTGGAGCAGGTCAAGGAGATCCCTGAAGATTCATATACTCATGTAAAATACGAAGAATTGTGTAATAATCCTCAAGAGACTATGGAGCATATTCTAGATTTCCTGGGGTGTGAGGAGGGAAAAGATATGGATTTTTCCTCATTCATAAGCCCCCGCGATACGTCAACGGAAGGATGTGTAAAAAAATTAAAAGGATATATCATGAGACACATGGATCACTACTGCGAATACTTTGATTATAACGGTTATGGATGATACCGGTTGATCAGTTCTCTTATCCTACGGGCACCCTTTGATTCACCGACTTCATCAGGTAACCGGTCAGCCACCCTTCTAGCGTTTTTAAGGTATTCATCATAATCACCGAATATCTTGTCGACAGCCTCTTCCAGCTCGTCGGTTGAGAAACTTTTCTTTTTTATCTTGATGGTAGTACCCTGGCGGACCATATTTTCCACGTTATACTGGTGCTCGATGAACATAGGTATACATATGGCTGGTTTACCTGAGTACGCAAGGGTCTGGACCGTTCCTCTACCGCCGTGGGTGATAGCCAGGTCTGTCATCTTAGATACATCTGCCAGTGAGACAAATTTTTTGAATAATATATTTTCATGGACCGAGGGAAGTTCTCCCTCGCTCAGCAGGTTGGTATAGGCGAAGATAACATTGTAATCCGTACCATCGAAGAGATCAACGATTTCAAGGAATATCTTCTTGACACCGGTGCTTCCCATGACTACAACTACTGATTTACCATCACCCTGTATGTGTGCCTTAACATCGTCGTCCACGTTCTCGGGATGGAACTCAGACGGGTTCCCATATACGATGGGGCCGATGAATTTTTCCTCCGGAAACTCTTCAGTAGGAGAGATATCTAGATAACTCAGATCATCGCATACTAGCGGTCGCTGGCCACAGTATATATCTTCATATGTCCGGAATTTATCCACACCGTACTCCGGTGCGACTTTATTGAATAAGCGGACTCCGAGTTTGTTATGCCGGAGATAGAATCGTATCAATCGATCCTTTAAAGATTCGGGTATGATACGGGTGAGCCCATTTTCAAAATTATCGATGAAGGTCGCCCATTCTTCGTAATATGGTGGGATAGCTGTCCCCGAAACCACCGATAACTGAGGTATACCTACAACCTGCGAGGAAATGGTCACGGTCAGATTGAAAGAACACACTATCATATCGATGCCTGTTTCACGGAAGGCTTTGACCTCTTCATCTACACATCTCCTTATATTTTCAGGAGGATAGATGGTACGCACTAATTGATGGAGTTTGTTCCCTTCGTTGAAGAATTCATCACTATCTTTAGAAACGCCATCCCAGATGTCATTGAGCTGTATAACTTCTGCATCAAGATCTTCCACCAGTTCTTCATAATTACCGCCGTGGCTGAATAAAACTGCGGAACCCCCTCTATCTATGTACTCTTCCGCCATCTTTATGACTGGGATAGCTTCCCCCATACTGAAAAAGCAGGGTAAAAAACCGACTAGAGGTTCAGTACTCTTACTGCACATATGATTTGGGTATATAGAGTATATGATATAAGTAATCAACGGTCGGTGAACGTTTACCCGATTGTGTAATAAAGCTTATATATATATTAATGCTACTTGGGCATGGTAGTTTTTAAAGTATGGTACGGAGGAAACTCAGATGAAAAAGATAGGCATCATCGGCGCTGGGCTCGGTGGTCTAACCGCTGGCGCCCTTTTATCTCAAAAGGGATATGAAGTAGAAGTTTTTGAAAAAGAAGGATTGGTCGGTGGGAGAGCACTTACGCTTGATGGAAACGATCTAACACTGCAAGAATACAAAAATATACTCCACCGTTTCGACATGTGGATGCCCTACTCAAAACCGTCTCTTGAAGAGATCTTTGAAAAAAATATGTTAGACGGCTACAGATTAGACCTAGGTTTCCACCTGCTAGGCTACGCTAGGGATGTATCGCTGACAAAGATATTGAATGAAGAGGGGATAGAACCCGATTATTCTTACTCTAAGTTCGGTGTGATCTCACCTAAGGGTGAAGTGATACAGGATTTCAATAATTCTTTAAGGCTCAGGGACAAGTTAAGACTTTTACCACTCCTAGTCAGGTTCTCATTTAGAACAGATGCGATGATCTCTAAGACCGAGAAGACACCGATAAGTGAGACCATAGATAAGTACTGTGGAGGTCTGATAAAGGATGCCCTCGGTACCTCCGCCAGGTTTATCTCTACTGTAAATGACCTGGATAAGATATCGACGGCCGAGGTCCTTGAAGTACTAAGACGGTGGGGTGGAGAAGCTGAGCCTACCGGCTATCCAAGAGATGGAAGCGGTACCCTTGCTGAAGGGTTGGCTGAGATAATAAAAAAGAACGGCGGAAAAGTCAACCTGGGAAGAGAAGTCGATAAGATCCTGATAGATGGAGGCGAAGCCAAAGGGGTTATAGTCGACGGAGAGGAAAAGAAACTAGATATAGTCATCTCTAATCTTCCAGTTCAAGATCTGTTTGAGATCGCTCCTGAAGAACATTTTCCTGATGCGTACGTGGACAAACTTGTGAATCTAAAAGGTAGCGGTAGTGTTTGTGCTTACTATGCACTGGAACACCTAGATGAGGATGTCTTAAGGAAACCCATCGCTTTCAGAGAGAAGAACTTGGGCGTAGATGGTGATCATGCTTCAGGTATAATCGATTTCCAGACGGTAAAACCGGAGATGAATATGTCGCCTGAAGGCGAATATCTAGTCCAAGCCTATATCATATGTACGCCTGAAGAAGCGAAGGATAAAGGTACGGTGAGGAAGCTGATAAAGGCTCTAGACAAAAATATGGAGATATTGGTACCCGGTTTCAGAGATGATCTAAAATTTGCTATCTATCCAACTATTTACCATCTGGACGGTGTGGCGAAGACCATCGATAATGAAAAGCCAACTTCGAACACGCCGGTAAAAGATCTTTACATGGTCGGAGACTGTATCAAGTCCTTTGGAATCGGCATGAATTGTGCAGTGGACTCTGCCGTACAGCTATCGGAACAATTGTGATCGTCACATCGTTTTAGGTTCGAATGCCGATGGGGATAGTGGCGGTCATACTGAGATGATTGTGGGGTGGAATCGACATACATGTTTACATTATTTTTATATGGTTTAGCTGGCCTGCTTCGGTGTGTGGACGATATGACTGTGAGAACTTCAGAAAAGCTAGGCAGACTTTTTATCTTGATAGTTATTTCCATCCTCTTTTTTTCGGTTTTAGGGCCGGTGTGTGCTAATTTAGAAAGAGGAGATATGGTTATAGATGATCTTGACCGAAACGAGATAACTGATGATGATTTAAATGGAACACCTAGTGCAGATGTGCCTACATGGAAGATAGGCAGTTATTGGACATATGAGAACCTCGTTTGGATGAATAATACAGAAGAAGAGCGATATTTGCACTTTGAGGATGTACTCGACCTCAAAGTCGACTCGATAGAGCATATCGACCACCAGGGGGAGACATATCTAGCTTATAATATATCCATAAAAGGTGAGATCGTTGATGGACATATAGAGACACAACACACCGATATAAATATCGAAGGTGGATATATTGAAGGTTATAATCTACTAAGGATGAGTGATCTAGCTGTTGTTGAAAACCGTAGGTTGAGATATTATCATGGCCAAGGGCCCTTCGGTGAGCTAGAAGGATGGTCATACATGAATCAGAGTTACAGTTCTCCAGCGGAAACTTATGACTTCCCGATAAATATCGCCGATTCATTTTGGGCTAACACAACCATACATGAATGGGGGTACAATAGGATCGAAGTTGGCGATAATACACAGGAGGATCATATTGATGAGGATACAAACTCTCTAAGGGAAACCACTGTGGATACTAAGGAAAACGTCCAAGTCCCAGCGGGTAAGTTCGATTGCTATTACATGACCAGCACTATATCGGGTGATAGTGATGGAACTCATGAGATATGGTACAACCCGGATATCGGAATGTCAGTGAAAGAGGTAAGCCACCTAGAGCAGGGTGATATGAGAAGAATACTCACGGATTACCAGTTCCATGAGACCTCTAACGAATTGACCATAGAACCATCAGAAGCAGAGGTCGGGGAGGAAGTCACTCTCTCAGGGCAGTTCCCGGATGATACTAATCAGATCGTTATCATAGATATCTCTCAGGGAGCCGAACCACGAGATGCATGGGAAACTACCACCGATGAAGATGGATATTTTGAGAAGGTTATCGAGGTGCCCATGGCCGAGGACATGACTGAAACCACATATGAATTTTCATCTGTCGGTTTGATCGCACAGATAGACGGGGTCGAAGATAGATATGCTGTGGCCACTCTGAGTATACACCATGATAACAAACCGATGTTCCCTGAACCAAAAGATGGAACTTATGGAGTGAGTTTGGACCCTGAATTGAGCGTGATAGTTGGTCACCAAAATGGTGTAGAGATGGATGTATATTTCTACGATTCCGACGGGGATCTCATAGGGTCTGAAGAAAGTGTATCCAGCGGTGATTATGCTAGAACTACTTGGAGCGATCTAGAACCCGACTCTACATATGAGTGGTACGCCGTTGCCGAAGACGGCGTCGAAAATTACGATTCCGAGACCTGGAGTTTCACTACTGTCGGGGGAGCGAAATTCGATGTATATGTCGCTTCACCTGAAGACGGAGAAAATTTTGTTGAAGGAGATAAAATAACAGTGGACTATGAAGTGGAGAACACTGGGATAAGCGAGGGTACACAAGATATAGTGTTCACCGTTTATGATGATACAGGAAAGGTTTACGAAGATACTTACTCGGCAATACAGCTCGGACCTGGAGAGGATTATTCCTCCTCTTTCACCTGGCAGGGTGATGCTGGGATATACGATATGGTGGTGAACAGCGATGACGACAAGGATGAAAGGACCGTAACGGTTCTAGGATCATATGAGTTGACTGTTGGAGTGGATGGAAGCGGCACTACTGATCCTGCGCCTGGAGATTATACCCATATCGAAGGAGAAGAGGTGACGATAAATGCCAACCCTGATGAAGGCTGGTACTTCGACGGATGGGGCGGAACCGACAAGACCGGGGATGAGATAACTGTAACCATGAACGAAGATAAAGCTATCACAGCTTTCTTCCAAGAAAAAAGCTCCCTCCGATCATATCATCTCACGGCAGATGTTGACGGAGAAGGTAGCGTAGATCCTACAGAAGGTATCTATCACGACGGAGACATGGTGACGGTGGAGGCTACACCTGCTGACGGCTGGAAATTCGTAGAGTGGACTGGAAATGTACCTGAAGACGAAGAAGGGCTAGAGATAAAGATCACCATGGACGAAAACAGATCGATAACGGCCCACTTTGAAAAATTGGTAGCAGAATTTGAAGTGACCCACTTCGATGTTGAAGAGAACGGACTCGAATTAAACATAACAGCTTATGTTGAGAATGTCGGGAACGCCGAAGGGTCTTTAGGATTGATGATAGAGGGTGAGGAGGTCGAAAGTATAACCCTAGGGGTCGGTGAGGCAGATGATTTCGAGTATACTCATGAGTTTGAAGAAGAAGGAGAATATACTATAGAACTCAGCCATCAGATAGAGACGGTAAACGTTGAAGAATTGGGCAAGGATGATGAAAGTGACGGGGATAACGGTACGCCCGGATTCGATTTGATCCTGATGCTCTCGGGCTTATCCATAGCTCTGACCGCCTATAAATATAAGAAACGAAGACCATAGGCATGAGATGATGATCCTTTATTTACGATCTACCGTCTGCGACTTCACATGGTTTCAGGCTCGAACGCTGATGAGTGTAGTATAGAGTTGCTAGATAGGAACCACAGGGGTGGTACGAGTGCTATCAATATGATATAGGGGTGCAGGGAATAGAGCATCACAGGCGTCGATGCATACATGAAGATAACGATGAGACCTATCTTCTTTCTGACTTTACCCCTTACAAATTTATCCAGGGAGAACAACGTATGGATAAGATAGAATGTTATCCCGGTGAGTCCGACTAGGAGGGCTATCTGCCATATCAGAAGTGAGAATTGCTCTGATAGAATGACGAAAGGAAGAAACAACAGACAAGTTCTTAACCCTTCTATGGAGTAGCCCACGACCTTGAAAGATCTGGGGATGATCAAATTCCCATCTATCACCTTCGCTCCCAATCGGATGGCAAGTGTCCTACCACTACCTTCCGCGTCGTGGTCTATATCCTTCAAGGCGCCGTTTATCATGTTCATAAACAACACTTGTACACTACCTATAGAAGCTACTATCCACAGGATCGGAGTCGAGAACAATTTTTCAGTTGATACGGTTGCCCCACCGAATATTATGAGGAAGAAAACGGCACCTGTCACAAAGATATCCATCCCAGGGTATCTTTTGCTTATGAAATTATAGAAGGTTGAGAGGAGATCTGCAAAGATCAGTATCGAAATGATGATTATGAATGACCAAAGCTCTTCGTAGAAGAATAGGGCTAAGACCCATGATAAGAGCATCGCTGAAACTGCAAAGTAGGTAGCCTTCCTTCTCGTTATCGTTCCGCTGACCAGTGGTCTTGCCTTCAGGTCTGTCGATAGTTTGTCTACATCGACATCTATGACGTCATTCAGCACAAAACCAAATATGTGTGAAAGACAGCCGATAACAAAGAGGATCATAACGCCAAGGATCGATGTTTGTCCGACATTCCACATGGCTAAGGCCCCGAATATTGGCGCCACCCCTGTAAGGCCCATGTTGAAAAGTCGTGAAAGTTTAAGGTACTCTTTTATCATCTGGGAAGATAATAGGCATGGGGATTAAAAAACTATCGAAATCTATTCTAGGCAAATATTAAATAATTTCTCTCAACTACACTCTTTGATGGATTTGATCGGGAATTATGAAGAGAAACCATTCCGAAAAGAACAGCAAAATCGCGCATTGATAGTGAGAGAAGGACGACTCAAACCATCTATACGAGCTTTGATCGAAGTGGATGTTACTAGAGCACGAGAGATCATCCATGAAAAGAAGAATGAAGGCATAGATGTATCGTTTACCGGCTGGCTGGCTAAGTGCGTTGCGGAGGCGGTGAGTCGCCACAAAAAGCTCAACTCTTATAGACAGGGCAGGAAGAAGATCGTAGTCTTTGACGACGTAGATATCGCGATGCCTATCGAAAGAGAATTTGAAGGTGATTATACCGTAATAGGGTGTATATTAAGAAGGACAAACGAAAAGAGTGTCAGAGAGATTACAGACGAGATAAGAAGGACACAGAGTGAAAAAATAGATGGTGATGTTCGGATGTTGGGGAAAGATTACAGTAAAACCAAAAAAAGATTGTTGAATATCCCAACATTCCTAAAGAAATTGGCCCTGAGATATCTTAGGAATAATGGTTTGAAGAAAAAGAAACATCTAGGTACTGTGGGTATCACCTCTATAGGGACCGCGGGAAAATGCCCTGGATGGAGTTTCCCTTTAGGAGGGATAACTTCCACGGTCATCGGTGTAGGAGGGATCACAAAAAAACCCGGAGTCATCGATGATGAGATCAAAATCAGAGAATATTTACATCTCACGATCATTGTGGATCATGACCTGGTCGACGGTGGGCCTTTAGCCCGAGCCGTCGATACAATTACTAATCTTATGGAATCTGCGTATGGGCTGCGAGATGTTCAAAATGCACCTAAGAACCCGGCGGTCTCCTGAACGATCACCGACTGCTGTTCCTCTCTGCTGATGGCCGCCTCGTTGTCACCTCTCTGACTACCGTACCAGCTGAACTGAGCGTGGTTACCACCCGATATGGGGACCCATGTGGTGTTCGTAGGCATCTTATCCTCTCTACCCAATATATCATCCACCGTACTCACCCCATCCCTGGTACCGTAGATAGAGAGCGCGGATATCTCGAGACCGGATAGATCGTCTCCGGGGTAGGCCGCCCACATGACCAATCCATCTACAACATTTCTATATGCGTACCTCGCAGCCATGGCACCTCCCAATGAATGTCCTCCCACCACCCAATTGTCTATGTGCCCATATTCATCGATCACATCGGAGGCGGCACCTGAGGAGAATATCGCCAAATTCAGTCTCATGGGTACGACCACCACTAGAAAACCTTCTGCAGCTATATCCCTGGCCATGGGTGCATATGATCTAGGATCGACTCTAGCACCGGGATAAAAAACGAACGCAGTCCGGGTTTGGACCCCCCTGGGCTCGAAGACCAGCCATCGGTCTGTTGTGACTAGCACATCCTCATCGGATCTCAAAGCATCCCGGGCTTCGTCCATGGGTCCCATGGGTGTCAGAGCCCATGTTAAAAAGCCTGCTACTATCAGCATGACCGCGATAAAGATGGCTAAACCGGCCTGCCTCCAACGCGACTCTTTCAACCAACTCTTGAACTTCTTCCATCGCATATTATCAGAAATCATATGTGGTGATGAAAATAAAGGTCATGGCCACAGTTATAAAGAGGAACACGAACGGATCCAGGATCCAGGTCAGCACCACAAGGCCGTAAAGCATACTCCTTCTTCCCAAGGTGTATTCTTTGTTACCCCGGATGAACAGCTTGGCCAGATAAACCTCGGCATCCTCACCGCTGATGGCCTTTAGTTTTTCGGGGGCGGCACGTACGAGGAACGTGATCCTGGTGAAGTGTCTTAAACACAGGAGAAAATTGAAGAAGGAATAGATCAAAGTGAAGGTCATCAGCCAGAAGGGATAGCCGCTGTTCTGAAACTCCCAAGGGACATCGGATATAGTGAACCCGAAGAGTAGGCCCATAAGTAGTACAACTGTGGTGGCCAAAAAAGTGACCGCCATGATCACGTTCCTTATCTGATGTACTATGAGGAGATGATCCCTTTCCTCAAGACCGATCTTGAACCAGCTGACGACCGCTTCGTTGATCAGGTTACGACGGGTTCTTATACCCTTCCGTTCTGTTATGAAAAAATAAGCATAATGATATCCCCATAGACACAAGGCATATATCCCTATTAACATAGTTGCGACGGGGTTCATCATCTATCACCTGTGGTAATCATAAGACATATATACATTAATACTTATCCCTTATCGGAGTGAGTACAATGGATGAATATGACGAAGTTCCTGATGATGAACAGCCGCCCGAAGATAAACAATGGCAGCCGCAAGGGTGGCAGCGCTACCCTCAGCAACCTACCTATCACGTACCGAAACGAGATTTTTTGCAAGGGATGACCAGCAACGATTGGCTTGCAAAGGTGGTCTTCCTATCGGTAATGATCATGTTCATAGGGGCGGTGCTTTTATCGGTGGCACCTTTCATAACTAATTACGGATACGAGGTACCAGATATACGTGAAAGACAGGACGATGAAGCGCTAAAAAGAAATATGGAATACTTGGGAAGACTGATCATACATTTCGGTATATTCCTGATCGCAGGTATATTCCTGCTGGCCAGCATACACAGAGAGGATTTGGATGCGAAGTACCGGATAGCTCTGCTCGCTTTCACACTGGTCATGTTGATCTTCGCATGGTTCATGCCATTCCTGTGGTTCTAAACCCCTTCTCTCCTTTTCTTAGATATGAGTAAACGAGCTATCCTCAATCCATCCACCGTTCTCAGTTTAGAAATACCCTTTCGCCGAGAGTATGTTATCCCGATCTCCTCTATACCCTTACCTGCGAGCTCGGTGTGTATGCCCGCTTCCACCTGAAATCCGCATCCCGGAACGTTGGATATTGCACCCCTTTTGAAACCCCTCAGACCGGTGCACAGGTCGGTTATGGATTCGGGGTACAACCTATTGGCAAGCCAGGTGAGCATACGATTGCCCATATTGTTCAAAGTGCTCATCGATCCCCTCTCTATCTCACCCTTGAATCTTGACGCTAGGACCATGGAATTTCCGTCTTCCAGCAGGGGTACCATCTCGGTTATGGCTTCAGGCGGGTAAGTGCCATCGCCATCTATCAAGAACACCATCTCCCCTGTTGTTTCTTCCATACCTCTCCTGACTGCCTCCGCTTTCCCACCCGGGTGCCGACAGAGCTGGGCTTCCGATATCTTCTCCAAAGTACCATCGGTTGAACCACCGTCCACTACCAGTACCTCTACATCGTAACCCATGAGCTCCAATTCATCCCTGGGTAAACGATCTATCACTTCAGCTATACCCTCCGCCTCGTTCAGTGTAGGTATTATGATGGATACAGTGGACATGTTATCGATCACTCAAGATGATACTCGATCTCACAGCGTTTTAGATCCGGCCTATAT
>Ga0207421_10003228_pt1 | contig 19511 bp, 17 predicted proteins | sample SodLakKL_010_SED_4_FD_187542 | JGI IMG/M metagenome (GOLD analysis project Ga0207421, IMG submission 187542) | Alkaline sediment microbial communities from Lake Tanatar, Kulunda Steppe, Russia - 8KL_010_SED (SPAdes) (version 2) | ecosystem: Environmental > Aquatic > Non-marine Saline and... | reverse complement strand
ATCACCCCCCCCGCCGCCGAGCCACGACCCCAGAGATCCTCCCTCATGATCGCCATCGCGGAGCGGACCTTCGGGGTCCTTGCCCTGTTCGCGATCCTCATCACGGTCGGGACGGTGGTCGCGCTCACCACCCGACGGGTTCCGACGTGGCTCTCCGGGGACGTCGCGCTGCCCCTGGCGACGTCGATCGCTGCGGTCGCGACCGTTGGCTCCCTGGTGCTCAGCGAGGTGGCCGGCTACACCCCCTGCACCCTGTGCTGGTACCAGCGCATCGCGATGTACCCACTGGTCATCGTCGTCGGGGTCGCCGCCTGGCGACGGGATCGGCAGGTGTGGCGAACGGCCCTACCGCTCAGCCTGATCGGCGCCATCATCGCCGTGTGGCATATCGTGATCGAGCGCCGTCCCGCATTGGGGGGTGGCGTCTGTGATCCGGCTGCTCCCTGCGCCGTGAGGTGGGTGGAGGAGTTCGGGTTCCTCACTCTGCCCACCATGGCCCTCATCGCGTTCGCAGCCATCGCGACGCTGACCCTCGCAGCACGCGCCGCCCCGGCGTCCGAAGGAGACCGACGTGTCGACGAACACCCCGAAGAAGCGACCGAACCCGCGGGCTGAGGCCCGTCGTGCGGCGGAGAAGCGCCGTCGACTGCTGCTGATCGTCGGCGGTGTGGCGGTCGTGCTGCTCGCGGTGGGGATCGCCGTGGCATCCGTCGGCGAATCCTCGTCGCGGATCACGGTCGCGGATGTGGCGGGCGACGTCGAGGTCACCGGTGAGCCACTGCCGCTCTTCGAGGGTGATCCAACGAACGATCCCGCGATCGGCATGGTCGCTCCCATCGTCGAGGGGGAGAGCTTCGCGGGTGATGGCCGCGAGGTCGGCGGGGCGTCAGGGCCGCAACTGATCACGTTCATGGCGTCCTGGTGCCCCGCCTGCGACCGGGAGATGCCGGACCTGACTGCCTGGCTCGATGACGGACGCCTGCCCGACGAGGTCGATCTGGTCGCCGTGTCCACGTTCCTCGATGAGGGGCGTCCGAACTGGCCGCCGGACGAGTGGTTCGACGGCTTCGGCTACACCGGGCCGGTCATGGTCGACGACGCCTCCTCGTCCATCTCGGAAGCCTTCGGGTTGTCCGGGACGCCGTTCTGGGTCGCGGTGGATGCGGACGGCGAGGTGGTCTGGCGGACCTCCGGGTTGATCCCGATGGAGCAGCTCGACGAGGTGGCCGCCCAGATCGCGGCGAGCTGAACCGGGCAGCATCATGCCGGAGCTTCCCGATCTCGAGGACTACCTCGCAGCCATGCGCGTCCGGATGGTCGGGGCCACGATCACCCGGGTCCGCATCGCCGGCATCAGCCTGCTGCGGACCTACGACCCCCCGGTCGATGGGCTGGTGGGCCGTCGGGTCACGGAGCTGCATCGATGTGGCAAGCGACTGGTGTGGGAGGTTCGACCGGGCTGCGGAGCCGATGGGGGATCTGACCACGGGCCCCAGCCGGACGACGACGCGGTCCCGTCCGATGATGGACCCTGGTACGTGATCCTGCATCTGATGATCGCCGGGCGGCTGCGCTGGCTCGGACCCGACGCCGATCCGCCCGGTCGTATCGGCCTGGCGGCGTTCGGCTTCACCACACCGGACGGTGGTCGTTCGCCCGGTGGCACCCTGGTGGTGACCGAGGCCGGGACCAAGAAGCGGGCGTCGTTGCACCTGGTCCGGGGTCGCGCAGCGCTCGCGGACCACGACCGGGGAGGGATCGAACCGCTCGAGGCCGATCGTGCGGCGTTCGAGGAACAGCTCCTCCTGGAGAACCGCACGCTCAAGCGCGTGCTCACCGATCAGCGCCGGTACGCGGGGATCGGCAACGCCTTCAGCGATGAGATCCTCCATGCGGCGGGACTGTCACCGGTGCGTCGGACCCGCAACCTCGACGCGAAGGAGATCGCGAGGTTGCACGCAGCGGTGCAGCAGGTCCTCGGCACCTGGATCGCGCGGCTCCGGGAAACCACCGGGGACGGCTTCCCGGAGAAGGTGACCGCGTTCCGCGAGGGGTTCGCCGTCCACGGGCGCTTCCAGCAGCCGTGCCCGGTGTGTGGCACCGAGGTGCAACGCATCCGGTACGCGGAGAACGAGGTCAACTACTGCCCACGGTGTCAGACCGGAGGTGCGGTCCTGGCCGATCGCAGCATGTCCCGGCTGCTGAAGGACGACCGTCCGCGGACGATCGAGGAGCTCGAGGACCGCGGTTGAGGACGGCTCCGGTCCAGCGGCACAGATCGCGCGAATGCCGCTGGAACCGATCGGGAACGCGGGGGATACCTGGGTACCAGGATGGGTGTCGGACCGTCCACAGGGCGTCTCAGGAGCATGGAGGGCGAGCCACCAACTGGTAGGCTCGAGGTTGCCCGGTCGCCCGCGTCTCCCCGCGCTGACGCCGCACCGACCCTTCTGCACGAGAGGCCCCTCACTTGGCTGCTGTCCCTGATGCTTCTGCGCCCGGAGACGGTGCTTCTGCGCCCGGAGACGTTCCGACCAACGATGGCGAGGCCTCGCCGGCCAGCCCCGATGCGGCGGTGAACGCGGCCATCGAAAGCGGCTACAGCGCGAAGAACATCACCGTGCTCGAGGGCCTCGACGCGGTCCGTCGCCGGCCCGGGATGTACATCGGCTCGACGGGTGCCCGGGGGTTGCACCACCTCGTGTGGGAGGTCGTGGACAACTCTGTCGACGAGGCGCTGGCGGGCCGGTGCTCCCGCATCGACGTCACCCTCCTGGCGGACGGCGGGGTGCAGATCAGCGACGACGGATCGGGTATCCCCGTCGACCTGCACGAGAAGGAGGGTCGGTCCGCGCTCGAGGTCGTGTTGACCGTCCTGCACGCCGGCGGGAAGTTCGACTCGCATGCCTACGCGGTGTCCGGTGGCCTGCACGGTGTCGGCATCTCGGTGGTCAACGCCCTGTCGTCGCGCCTCGTCGCCGAGATCAGACGCGACGGCGGACTGTTCCGCCAGACCTTCCAGCGCGGGGTGCCCGACGGGCCGGTCCAACGGGTCGGTGAGGCGACCCCGCACCTCGACGGGCTCGACGAGGGCGAGGAGATCACCGGCACCACGATCACGTTCTGGCCCGACCCCGACGTCTTCGTCGAAGGTGTCGAGTACTCGGCCGACACGATCGCGCGGCGTCTGCGCGACACCGCCTTCTTGGCTGCCGGTCTGCGCATCGTGCTCACCGACGAACGCGTGGCCGCCGACGGTGACGAGGTCGACGCTCCACGGGTGCAGGAGTTCCACGCACCCGGCGGCCTCCGGGACTTCGTCGACCACATCCGCACGACCAAGGCCAAGGACGGCCTGCACCAGACGATCCACTTCGAGGCCGAGGAAGAGGGCCCCAACGGGCTCCATTCGCTCGAGCTCGCGCTGCAGTGGATCAACGACTTCAACGACTCGATCCTGTCGTTCGCCAACACCATCAACACCCACGAAGGCGGCACCCACGAAGAGGGCTTCCGGACAGCGATCACCTCGGTGATCAACCGCTGGGCCAAGGACAAGGGTCTCCTGCGATCCAAGGAGGTCGACTCACTGACCGGTGACGATCTGCGCGGAGGGCTCGTCGCGATCGTGTCCGTGAAGGTCGGTGACCCGCAGTTCGAAGGGCAGACCAAGACCAAGCTCGGCAACTCCGAGATCAAGTCCTTCGTGCAGACCACGACCTACGCACGGGTCGGAGAGTGGCTCGACGAGCACCCGAACGAGGGCAAGCTCATCGTGCAGAAGGCCGAGAACGAGGCGCAGGCACGCATCGCCGCCCGCAAGGCCCGGGATCTGACACGCCGCAAGTCGTTGCTCGAATCGACCTCACTGCCGGGCAAGCTCGCGGACTGCCAGTCGCGCGACCCGGCCGAATCCGAGCTGTACATCGTCGAGGGTGACTCCGCCGGTGGGTCGGCGAAGATGGCCCGTGATCGTCGCACGCAGGCGATCCTGCCGATCCGTGGGAAGATCATCAACGTCGAGAAGGCGCGCCTGCCGAAGATCCTGGCCAACACCGAGGTCCAGGCACTGATCACCGCCATGGGCACGGGGTTCGCGGACGACTTCGACGTCGCCAAGGCGCGCTACCACAAGCTCGTGCTGATGGCGGATGCGGATGTCGACGGTGCCCACATCCGGACCCTGCTGCTGACCTTCCTGTTCCGTCACATGAAGCCGCTGATCGAGGCCGGCTACGTGTACCTGGCGCGACCACCGCTGTACCTGGTGTTCCACCCGACCCGGAAGAAGGAACTGACCTACGCCTTCTCCGACCCGGAGCGTGACGCGATCGTCCGCACGATCCGCGAGACGGTGCCGGACAAGAAGATCGAGGTCCAGCGCTTCAAGGGGCTCGGCGAGATGGACCCGGACCAGCTCTGGGAGACCACCATGGACCCGGAGCGCAGGACCCTGAAGCTCGTCACGCTCGATGACGCCGCAGCTGCGGAGGAGATGTTCTCGATCCTGATGGGCGATGACGTCGCATCACGTCGTGATTTCATCCAGACCAACGCCAAGTACGCCACGATCGACGTCTGAGATGCGGCGCAGTCTGCTGTGGTTGGTAGCCGGCCTGGTGGTGCTCATCGGGTTGATCGTGCTGAGCGCGCCCGAGTTGGTGCAGGCCGATCCGGCCGCGACCTCGCAGATCCTGCTCATCGCTGCCGCGGCCGGCATCCCCGGCCTGCTGCTCCTGCTCGCGATCGCCGCCAGGCGTCGACTCCGCAACGACCCCGGTCCCGACCCCGACGCCACGGACCACGACACGACCGAACCAAGTGACCACCGACCCGACGACATCGACCAGGAGCACTGAGGTGGACCGGACCAAGCGCGCGGCCCTGCTCGCCGCCGTCATCGTCGCGGGGACGATCGGTGGCCTCGGTGGGTTCCTCGGGTTCCCTCCCGTCGGCTCGATCATCACCGGTCTCGTCCTGGGATGCCTCGCTGGCCTGTTGCTCATCGCCGCCGGCCGCCGCGCGGAGACGTTCCACCCCACCGACCCGAACGCCCACCTCGCTGATCCAACCGCCGACCTCGCCGCGCCGGACCGTGCTCACCGCGATGGTGATCCGCCCGGTGACCTGAGCGATACCGCTGACGAGCACGACCAGCGGCCCGACGACACCCCCGGAGCCTGACGTGTCCGATGTGACCCCACCCCCCGGTTCGCCCGAGCCGACCCCCGGCGACCCGATCGCCCGGACCGAAGACGGCACCCCGCTGGACGAGACGGGCAACGTGCTGGCGGCTCGCGTGGAACCCGTCGTCATCGAAGACGAGATGCGCGCGTCATACCTCGACTACGCGATGTCGGTGATCGTCGGACGCGCGCTGCCCGACGTCCGGGACGGTCTCAAGCCGGTGCACCGCCGCATCCTGTTCTCGATGGACGAGACCGGGCTGCGTCCCGACCGCCCGTACCGCAAGTGCGCATCCGCGGTCGGCGACGTGATGAAGAAGTACCACCCGCACGGTGACTCCGCGATCTACGACGCACTGGTGCGCATGGGCCAGGACTTCTCGATCCGCTACGAACTCATCGACGGGCACGGCAACTTCGGCTCGGTGGACGGCGACCCTCCTGCGGCCATGCGCTACACCGAGTCGCGGTTGTCGCGGTTGTCGATGGAGCTGTTGCGCGGCATCGATGAGGAGACCGTCGACTTCGTCCCGAACTACGACGGCTACGAGGAGGAACCGCTGGTCCTGCCGTCGCGGTTCCCGAACCTGCTCGCCAACGGTGCGACGGGCATCGCCGTCGGGATGGCGACCAACATCCCACCGCACAACCTCGGCGAACTGATCGACGCGACCATCGCGCTGATCGATGACCCGTCGCTGACCGCGGTGGATCTGATGAGGCACGTCCCCGCCCCGGACTTCCCGACCGGTGGACTGATCCTCGGCAACCAGGGCGCCTACGACGCCTACACGACCGGCAAGGGCTCCATCAAGGTGCGGGCCGTCTGCACGGTCGAGGAGCCGGCCAAGGGACGCGACCGTGAACGCATCGTGGTCACCGAGATCCCCTACATGGTCAACAAGGCCAGCCTGCTGCAGAAGATCGCGCTGTTGGTCAACACCAAGGTGATCACCGGCATCGCGGACCTCCGCGACGAATCCTCACGTGAGGGCATGCGGGTGGTCATCGACCTCAAGCGCGACGCCAACGCGCAGGTCGTGCTCAACCAGCTGTTCAAGCACACCCAGCTGCAGGACACCTTCGGGGTCAACCTGCTGGCACTCGTCGACGGGATCCCGCGGACCCTGACGCTCGATCAGGCGCTGACCCACTACATCGCCCATCAGGTCACCGTCATCACCCGGCGGACCCAGTACCGGCTGCGCAAGGCCGAAGATCGTGCCCACGTCCTCCAGGGCCTGCTGATCGCGCTCGACCACATCGACGAGATCATCGAACTGATCCGAGGTAGCGCGTCCGCGGACGTCGCCAAGGGTGAGCTGATGACGCGGTTCGAGCTGTCCGAGATCCAGGCGCAGGCGATCCTCGACATGCAGCTGCGTCGCCTGGCGGCGCTCGAGCGGCAGCGCATCCAGGACGAGTACGACGAACTCCAGACCCTGATCGCCGAGCTCCGCGCGATCCTGGACGACCCCGCGCGGGTCCGTCAGATCATCAAGGAGGAGATGACCGAGATCCGCGACCGCTTCGCGGACGACCGGCGGTCGCGGATCATCCCGGACGACGGCGCGATGACCGTCGAGGACCTCATCGAGGTCGAGGACATCGTGGTCACCCTCACCCGTGCCGGCTACGTCAAGCGCACGCCGATCGACGCGTTCCGGACCCAGAACCGTGGCGGCCGTGGCGTGCGTGGAACCGACATGAAGGAGGACGACATCGTGTCGGTCCTCCTGACCTGTTCGACGCACGACCATCTGCTGGTGTTCACCAACCAGGGTCGTGTCTACCGCATCAAGGCCTACCAGGTCCCGGAGAAGTCCCGCTCGTCGAAGGGGGTGTACGTCGCCAACGTGCCCGGCCTGGCGTTGGAAGCCGACGAGACCGTCGCCGCGATCCTGGCCCTGGACGCGTTCACCGACGACCGGTTCCTGGTGTTCGCGACGCGGCAGGGAACGGTCAAACGCACCCGGCTCGACGCCTTCGACTCCCCGCGGTCGGTCCTGATCGCCATCGACCTGCGCGAGGGCGATGAGCTGATCGGCGTCGCGGTCACCGATGGGACCCGCGACCTGATGCTGGTCTCGCGCGGGGGTCTGTCGATCCGTTTCGATGAGAACGATGCGCGGGCGATGGGCCGGACCGCCGCGGGCGTCCGCGGCCAGAAGCTCGACGACGGTGACGAGTTGCTGGCGATGGCACCGGTTCCGCACGAGGACGTCGATGACGGCACCTACCTGCTGGTGGTCACCGAACGGGGGTACGGCAAGCGGACGCCGCTCGCGCGCTACCGGGCGCAGAACCGCGGCGGTCGTGGCCTGATCACCGCCAAGCTGACCGAGGAGCGTGGTCGGCTGGCCGGCGCGCTCGTGGTGCCCTACGAGGCGGAGATCCTGCTCGTCACCGATACGGGCACGTTGATCCGCATCCCGATCGCGAACGTCAACCCGCTCGGCCGCGCGACGCAGGGCGTGGCCCTGATGCGCACCGGCAAGGATGCGAACGTCACGGGTGTCGCCCTGGTCGTCGAGGAGGATGAGGTCCTGGACGGAGACGGCGAGGTCCCGGTCGCTCCCCGCGAGCTCCCGGCGGAAGCGGAAGGTGCATCCGCGGAAGCTGGCGACGGGGAAGCCGTCGATGCGGCCGACGAGTCTGTCGTGACCGACACCGCCGACGCGGCCGACCCGGGCGAAACTGACGATCCGGACGAGCGTGACTGATGTCGACGTGGCGGCAGACAGGGATGCGGGTCGCGGGCAGCGCCGCCGCAGTCCTCGTTCTGGGGTGCTCGTCTCCCGGCAACGTCTTCTCGGTCGCCCCCGGTGACTGCTTCGACGATCCGGACGGCGCCGTGGACGAGATCTCTGACGTGCCGCTCGTCGATTGTGAGGAACCACACGACAACGAGGTGTACGCGGTCGTGGAACTCGAGGACGGCGACCACCCCGGCGACGAGGCCGTGCTCAACCGGGCGCAGGACACGTGCCTCGATGCCTTCGAGCCGTACGTGTCGGAGCCCTACGCCACCTCGGAGCTGTTCGCGACGTGGCTCGTGCCAACGGAGGGGTCCTGGTCGGAGGGTGACCGCGAGGTCGTCTGCGTGCTGTTCGACGCGGACGGACCGCTCGAGGGTTCGATGCAGGACAGCGGGCGGTGAGGTCCGTGCCCGGCAGCCTCCGGGGGCGGCCACTCGGGAGTCGGGCCAGGGCCGGGTAGCATCCGTAGCTCACCGAGGAGCCAGAGTCCGTGGCACGACGTCGAATGGCCGTGAAACGCATCGACCCCTGGTCGATGCTGAAGTTCGGCTTCATCGCGAACATCGTCTTCCTGGCGATCTTCCTCATGCTGTTGGGCGTGGTCTGGTTCATCATCGACCGCCTGCAGCTGATCGACCAGATCTGTGGGATCGCGACCGACGTCGGCTTCACGGAGTGCGGTATCAGCGCTCCGAACCTGTTCCGGTCGATGATCCTGCTCGGGTTGCTGTGGGTCGTGGTGCAGACCGCGATCCTCGTCTTCCTCGCCTTCCTGTACAACCTGATCGCGGATCTGACCGGTGGCATCGGGCTGACCATCGTGGATGACAGTCTGCCGGCGTCGTCCGCGTCCACCGGAGCCGCTCCCCGGACGGTGGCAACCGCGGGCCACCAGCCGGTCGCGTCCCGTGAGCCCCCAGCCTCGACGGGGCCACCGGCTGCGCCGGTGGCGACGGAACGCACCGGATCGCAGACGCCGGCGAGGCAGCCGGCACAGCGTGTGGCCGCACCGACCAGGGACCTCTCCTCGGATGCCTCGACCAGCACCTCCCGGACGGCACCGAGACAAGCGACCGACGAGGACCTGTTCGGCAACCGGTGACGTTGTTCCGCACGCACGTCCTCGACGTGGCGTGTCGGGTCCAACGGGCCCGTTCGGGCGCGGTTCGCCAGCCCCCGGTGTGGTCGCTAACCTTCCCCGGCCGCGGTCGTTCGACCGTCGTCATGGGCCAGTAGCTCAGCCTGGTTAGAGCGCACCCCTGATAAGGGTGAGGCCGAAGGTTCAAGTCCTTCCTGGCCCACGGCAGATCTCTACGACGTCGGGCGGGTCCTTCCGGACCCGCCCTACGCTCGTCGTGGGATCAGATCGTCGCCCGCTCGACCCTGACGAGCTGCTCCGGACATGTCCGACAGCCAGAGGATGACCGGACGAGGTGGTCGACGTGGTTGAACCAGGCCTGCTGGGACCGCTCATCGGCACGGTGCTCATCGTGCTGATCGGGTCGGGACTGTGTGCCGGGACCGAGACGGCACTGCTGTCGGTTCCGTCCGTGCGCGTCCGACAACTGGCCGACGGAGGCGGCCGACAGTCGCGGGCCCTGCTGGCGATCAAGGAGCACATCGCCCGACCCATCGCGGCGGTCGTGGTCATGAACAACATCTTCAACATCGTCGGGAGTATCGCCGTCGGGCGCGTGGCCGCCGCCGCGTTCGGTGTCGGTTGGGTCGGGGTCGTGTCCGGGGTCCTGACGTTCCTGGTCATCCTGTTCGGCGAGATCCTGCCGAAGACGTTCGCTGAACGTCATGCGGAGCGCGTTGCGCTGTTGACCGCGCTGCCGATGCGAGGTCTGACATGGTTGCTCACTCCGGTGGTGATGGTGTTCGAGCTGTTGACCCGACCGCTGACCCGCGGTGATCGCGGCCCCTCGACCAACGAGGAGCAGATCCGCCTGCTCGCGGGCATCGGCCGGTCCGAAGGCGTCATCGAGGCCGACGAGATGGAGATGGTCCACCGTGTCTTCCAGCTCAACGACCGGCTGGCCCGCGATCTCATGACACCCCGGACCGCGGTCACCTGGCTGCCGGCGGACCAGCCGATCGAGGCGGTCCGTGATGACATCATCTCCTCTGAGCACTCCCGCATCCTGGTGGCGGACGGTGACCTGGATCAGGTGATCGGTGTCGCGCTCAAACACGACCTGCTGACCGCGTTGCTCGAGGGCTCGAAAGCAACCGTCGGTGATCACGCCCGATCGGTCGAGGCTGTTCCCTGGGTGGCCCGTGCCGACGATCTGCTCCAGCAGTTCCGGCACGGGCGGCAGCACCTGGCCCCGGTGATCGACGAACACGGTGGGACGATGGGCGTCGTGACGCTCGAGGACGTGCTCGAGGTGCTCACGGGTCCGATCGTCGACGAGACCGACCGGCGTCCGGACCTCCGCGGCTACGCCAGGGCACGCGCCCGTCAGCGCACCCGCAACTGGACCCGGTAGATCTCCGCCCCGGCGGGGTTGCCGCCGGCGTCCGCGTCAGGGGGCCGGCCTGCGGTGGCGGAGCACGAGCGCATCCCATGCAGCGAGTGGGATCGATCCACCGTTTCGCGCCCACTGCGCCGCCCGCTGCTGGAGACCCGCGGGGTCGTGCCCCGTGGCAAGCAGGACCTCCGCCGTTGACGGGTCCGCCCCGACGACGACCGGTGGGAGCTCGACACGGTCGCTGTCGGGACCGGGGTTGGCGACGATCACCAGGGTCGTGTCATCGAGGTGTCGCGTGGCGGCGTACACACGGGGATGCTCGGCCAGGAGCATGGTCTGCTCGCCGTGGACGACAGCTGGCTCGGCGTGTCGCAGCTCGATGAGGCGTCGGTAGTGGTGGAACACCGACACCGGGTCCTGCCGCTGTGCTGCGGCGTTGACCGCCAGGTGCTCAGGCGCGATCGGGGCCCAGGGCACGCCGGTCGTGAAGCCGCCGTTCGGGCCATCGTCCCAGGGCATCGGGGTGCGTGAGGTGTCCCTCGCCAACGGCCTGATCCGTGCCAGCACGCGGTCTGGATCCTCGCCGGACGCCACTGCCTCGAGGTAGTGGTTGTGGGATTCGATGTCGAGCAGATCGTCGGCGGTGTCGATCGGGGCGTTGGTGAGCCCGAGCTCCTCACCCTGGTAGACGAACGGGGTGCCGCGTTGGAGGTGCAGCATCGTCGCGATCGCCTTCGCCGCGACCGCCCGGTCGTCCGGTGCCGGCTGGAAGCGGGACAGGTGGCGGGGTTGGTCGTGGCTCGACAGGTACAGGGTGTTCCAGCCGCGCTCGGCCAGGCCGTCCTGCCAGCGCCCGAGCGCGCGTTTCAGGTCGAGGAGGTCCAGCGGCTGCGGATCCCACTTCCCTCCGGGTCCGTGGTCAAGGACCATGTGGTCGAAGTGCACGAGCATGTCGACCTCGCCGTTGGCGGGATCGGTGTAGCGCCGCGCCTCGTCGACGGTGGTCAGGGGCATCTCGCCGATGAGCACGATGTCCCGTCGGTCACCGAGGACCTCGTCACGAAGCTCGGCGATGAACTCGTGGACCCTTGGGCCGTCGATGTAGGGGGCGCCTCGGGTGAGCCCGCTGCCCGGCTCCTCGACGATGTCGGGCAGGGACGGGTCCTTGGAGATGAAGTTGATGACGTCCATCCGGAAGCCGTCGACGCCACGGTCCACCCAGAAGCGCAGGATGTCGTGCAGCGCCGCACGGACCTGTGGGTTCTCCCAGTTGAGGTCGGGCTGGGCCGGAGAGAACAGCTGCAGGTAGTACTCGCCGGTGCCGGGGTCGTACGACCAGGCCGGCCCGGAGAACGCCGCCGGCCAGTTGTTCGGTTCGGCACCTGGGGTGCCCGGTTCGTGGCCGTCCCGCGCCGGACGCCACCAGTACCAGTCGCGTTTCGGATCGGTGCGTGACGACCGGGATGCCTCGAACCAGGGGTGGCGGTCCGAGGTGTGGTTGAGGACGACGTCGAGGATGAACCGCATCCCACGGGCGTGCAGCGCGGCGATCAGATCGTCGAGATCGGCCAGCGTCCCGAAGGTCGGATCGACATCGAGGTAGTCGGCGACGTCGTAGCCGTTGTCGGCCTGCGGGGAGCGATAGACCGGCCCGAGCCACATGGCGTCGACCCCGAGCTCCTCGAGGTGGTCCAGGCGATCGATGATGCCGCGGAGGTCGCCGGTCCCGTCGCCGGTCCGGTCCGCGAAGCTGCGCGGGTAGACCTGGTAGACGACCGCACGACGCCACCAGGCGGTGGTGGTGTCGGTCTGCATCGCCATGACCCCTTCGGACGGATCCAGGAGGCTACGGCAGCAGAGGGTCGGGGACCACCGCGAGCGTGGCCCATCCGGTGCGCAAGCGGGCACCCCGGCCGTCCGACGGGGTTGCGATGACGGCTCGACCGCTAGCATCATCCCGAGCTTGTTACCAACTGCTGAGGAGCCCCCCATGGCCAAGCGCCTGTCGAAGAAGGTCTCGAAGCTGGAGAAGAAGACCGACCAGCTGCGCAAGAAGGCCGAGAAGAAGGGCAAGGAACTGCAGTCCACGACCTCGGACAAGATCGACGAGTTGACCGAGCAGGACAAGAACAGCAAGAAGGGTCTGGTCGCCCTGCTGCTCGCCGGTGCCGGTGCCGCCGCCGCGGTGGTGCTGAAGAAGAAGCGCGACCAGGAGCTCGACGAAGCTCTCTGGGAGGAGCCCCGCTCGATCTAGCGGGCTTGTTGAGCCACCACGCACACCGGACCGCCCGGTGCCGGCCTCAGGACGAGTCCGGCACCGGGCGTTGTGCATCGTCGGGCAACGGGGTCGGAGCGCAGTTCCACACCTGTCGATACAACTGTGGAAGAACACCGGTGTAGTCATCCACATACACACACCCCTGTCCACAGCCCGACCCCCCTGTGGCAGCCATCGCGACCGAGGTGGCGTCCGTCCGGACCATCGAGTGCGGTTATCGCACACTTTCGCAGGCTCCGTCACCTCGCGCCGGGTTCCGGCGCTGACGAGGGTGCCCGGCGGGAAACCGCCGTGGATCTGAGGCTCCGGCGCATCCCCCGTGCTCCGGGGCCTCAGACGTTCCGGGGGACGGTGCTGTGTGGCGGCTGCGGCGTCACCGGGCCCTCGACGGCCGGTCGAACGGCGTTCCCGTCAGACCGTCGGCGTTCCTCGGCGCTTCTCGCGACGCTCGGCGGTCTGCTCGTCCAACCGGGCCTCCGCCTCCTCTGGTGTCATGGCCGATCCTCCGAGGTGCGCGGGGACCCACCAGTCGTCCGGGGGTGGACCGGGGCGTTGCGGGTAGCTCGCCTGGTTCTCGGCGAGCAACTCCTCGATCCGCTCCATCATCTCCCGGGTCCGGGCCATACCGGTGCGGGCCGTCGGGAAGAACGGCTCGCCGTAGCGCACCATGACGGTGATGTGGCGAGGTGGCCGGGCGGGGCGCCACTTGGTCAGGAGGCGTTGACTGCCCCAGACCGCGGTGGGGATGATCGGAGCGCCGGCGGCATCGGCCAGACGGACGGCGCCGCTCTTGGCTCGTCGTGGCACGAACGATGGACTGATCGTTCCCTCCGGGTGCAGCCCCACGAGTTCACCGGCGGCCAACGCGGCGCCAGCCTGAGCAGCCGCGGCCATGGCATCGCCGTGGACATCCACCGGGATCTGGCCCATCTTGCGGAGCAGGTGGCCGGTGACGGGCTGGTCGAAGAACTCCTTGCGCGCCAGGAACCGGACCTCTCGTCGGGGTCGTGGTGGGGCCAGCGCCACGAACGCGAAATCCAGGTAGCCGATGTGGTTGCTGGCGATGACCGCGGGACCGCTGGTGGGGATGTTCTCGTGCCCGATCGATCGGAGGTCGATCGCCAGTGCACGGAAACCCGCTTCGAAGAGCCGACTGCCGATCTGGTAGGTCGTGGTCACGGGCTCCCTCATCCTCGTTCGTGTGAAGTGGTCGCGCCAGGAGGTGGCCCGGCCACGAAGCCTAGGTGAGGCCGTCTACCGTGGTGGTCCCCGTTCCGAGGCGTCCCATGACCGTTCTACCAACCGGCTGCATCGTCCCGCTCGTCACGCCGATGCTGTCCCCGGGCGAGCTGGATCTCGCCGGACTCGATCGGCTGATCCGCAACGTCACGGATGCCGGAGCGGCCGGCGTCCTGGTGGCGGGGCCGGTCGGGGAAGGACCGTTGCTGGCACCGGCTGACCGGCGTGCCGTGACGATCGCCGCGAAGGAGACGGGCGGGCCGGTCCTGGTCGGGGCCTCAGGGGCGACCCTCGATGAGCTGCACGCCGACGTCGCACGGGTTGCCAGCGCGGGTGCGGACGCCGTGGTCGTGCTCGCCCCGGGTGCGGTGCCCCTGTCCGGGGAGGAGCTGGCCGCGCTCCACCTCGAGGTCGCTGACCGGGCGGGGGTCCCGACGTTGCTCGCGCATGAGCCGCGCACCACGACCTGCCTGGTGGCGGCCGAGGCGCTGACGCGTCTGGCCGCCCATGACCGCATCCTCGGGGTCGTGGACCTCGGGACGGAAGCGGACCAACGGCAGGCGTTCCTCGCGGCGGCGGCGCCCGGGTTCGCGGTGCTGGCGGCGGACACCCGGACCCTGCTGGATGCGCTGCGTGCGGGCGTCACGGGCGTCGTGTCGGGGATCGCCAACCTCCGGGCTGCGCAGGTCGTCGAACTGGTGAAGAGCGTGCAGGACGGTGATGACGCCGCGGCGACCAGTCTCCACGCGTCGCTCGTGGCCTGTGAGGACGGTCTGCGCGGTTCGGGGCGCTCCCTCCCGGCGGCGATCAAGGCGGCCCTGCAGTTGGAGGGCCTGCTGGATGAGCGCTGGTGTGTGCCACCGTTGGACAGCGTGCCGCCCAACCGTCTGGATCGGATCCGCACGGCACTCCTGCGGTGATACCGAGCCACGGTGTTGGCGGTGGTCGCGTCGAGATGCAGGCCGCATCCGGGCCGCACTGCCTCGGTTCAGTGGGCCGTCACCCGCTCGAGCAGGTCGCCGATGATCTGGGAGACCTGACGGACCTCGATCAGGAACCCATCGTGCCCGTGGGGTGAGCGGATCACCGTCGCACGGTCTCCACGGACCCGCAGCAGGTGGGCCAACTTGTGCTGTTCGGACAGCGGGTAGAGCCGGTCGCTGTCCACACCCGCGACCACGACGTGGGCACGGACGTCCCGCAGTGCCTCGACGACCCCACCGCGGTCCCGGCCGACGTCGTGGCTGTTCATCGACTGGGTGAGCAGCACGTAGCTGGCCGCATCGAACCGCGACACGAGTTTGGTGCCGTGGTGGTCGAGGTAGGACTCCACCTCGAACCGTCCGCCCGCCAGCGGGTCCTCGTCGCCCTGGGGGCGACGACCGAAGCGGATGTTGAACTCCTCCTCGCTGCGGTAGCTCCAGTGCGCCAACCTCCGCGCGATGCCGAGGCCCTGTGCAGGTGCGCTGCCGTCCGGGTCGAGGAGGTAGTCGCCACCCTGCCAGGCCGGGTCGGAGCGGATGGCGAGGAGCTGGATCGACTGGATCGCGACCTGATCGGCGGTCGCGGTCGCCGACACGGCCAGCGGCGCGATCCCGCGGACCCGGTCGGGGAACATCACCGCCCACTCGAGGACCCGCATCGCGCCCATCGACCCACCGATGACGGCCGCCCAGGCATCGATGCCGAGGTGGTCCGTGACGCGCTGTTCCGCGAGGACCTGGTCGCGGATCGTCAGCTGCGGGAACCGGGACGCCCAGGGGGTGCCGTCCGGCGACGGGGACGCCGGTCCGGTCGAGCCCTGGCACCCGCCGAGCACGTTCGGCGCGACGACGAACCACCGGTCGGTGTCGATCGGGCAGCCCGGCCCGATCAGTCCGGGCCACCAGCCCGGGGTGGGGTGACCCGGCTCGACCTCGCCGACCACGTGGCTGTCGCCGGTCAGCGCATGCAGGATGAGGATCGCGTTGCTGCCGTCCGGCGCCAGCTCGCCCCAGGTCTCGTAGGCGATGCGGACATCCGGCACCTCACCACCCCGTTCCAGCGGGATGGTGCCGATGTCGACGAAACGACGACGCCCGACGGGATCTCCGTCCCGCCAGGCGCCGATCGTCGAGGGAAGGTCGCTCACGAAGCCAGGATCGTGCAGCCAGCGGGGGTCATGCGGCGTCCTTGGCGGCGCGGAAGCCCGCCTCGAGGTCCGCCGTGAGGTCCTCGACGCTCTCGAGCCCGACCGACAGCCGCACCAGGCCGGGCGTCACGCCCGCCGTCAGCTGCTGTTCGGGGGTGAGCTGCGAGTGGGTCGTGGACGCCGGGTGGATGATGAGGCTGCGGACGTCGCCGATGTTGGCGAGGTGGGTGAACAGCTCGACGCCGTCGACGAAGCGCTGGCCGGCCTCGACGCCGTCGCGGAGCTCGAACGACACGATCGCCCCGGGACCCTTGGGTGCGTACTTCTGGGCGTTGGCGTGCCACGGGCTCGACGGCAGGCCGGCGTACCAGACCTTCTCGACCTCGTCGCGTGCCTCCAGCCACTCCGCGAGCGCCTGCGCGTTGGCGACGTGCCGGTCCATGCGCATGCTCAGGGTCTCGATGCCCTGGATGATCAGGAACGAGTTGTGGGGGGAGATGGCGGGGCCGAGGTCGCGCAGCAGCTGCACCCGCAGCTTGATCGCGAACGCGGCGCCCTCGTTGCCGAGTGCCTCCCAGTAGTTGAGCCCGTGGTAGGACGGGTCGGGTGTGGTCAGCCCGGGGTAGCGGTCGGCGTGTGCGCCGAAGTCGAACCGACCACCATCGACCACGACCCCGCCGATCGCGGTGCCGTGTCCCCCCAGGAACTTGGTCATCGAGTGCACGACGAAGTCGGCCCCGTGCTCGAGCGGACGGATCAGGTAGGGAGTGGCGATCGTGTTGTCGACGATCAGCGGGACCTCGTTGGCGTGCGCCGCGTCGGCGACCGCCTGGATGTCCAGCACGTCGATCTTCGGGTTGCCGATCGACTCCGCGTAGAAGGCCTTGGTGTTGGGCTGAACGGCGGCGTTCCACGCGTCGATGTTGTCGGGATCCTCGACGAACGTCACCTCGATACCCATCTTGGGCAGGGTGTACTTGAAGAGGTTGTAGGTCCCGCCGTACAGCGAGGCGGACGACACGATGTGGGAACCGGTCTCCGCGAGGTTGAGGATCACGAGCGTCTCAGCGGCCTGCCCGGAGGCGACGGCCAGCGCGGCGACCCCGCCCTCGAGCGACGCGACCCGCTGCTCGACGACGTCGGTGGTCGGGTTCATGATCCGCGTGTAGATGTTCCCGAACTCCGCCAGACCGAACAGGTTCGCGGCGCGTTCGGTGCTGCCGAGGTCATAGGAGGTGGTCTGGTAGATCGGTGTCGCCCGCGCTCCGGTGGTCGGGTCGGAGGCGGCGCCCGCGTGGATCTGGCGGGTCTCGAAGGACCAGGCGGTGGATGGTTCGCTCACGGTTGGTCTCCTACTGGCGGGGTCGGGTTCGGGTCGCGGATACGGGCATAGCTGCCCCTCCGCGCGTCCCGCGGATCGTTCGAACCTACGAAGCGCACCGGGCCGGTCCGCGCGACGATAGTGGGAACCGTGCGAACCCCCAAGGTCCTCAGCGGGCGGAGCCCCAGCCACCGCCACCGGGCGTGCGCACCAGCAGGCGGTCGCCGGGGTTCACCTCGAAGGTGACCTTGCCCGGCAGGCGCTCGCGCGTGCCACCTCGAGGTCGGTACCAGTCCTCGCCGCACGCGCCCTCGCCGCCGCCCTGCAGCCCCCAGGGGTGGGTGCGCCGCCGCTCACCGATCAGCGAGACGACCGCCGGCTCCAGGAACTCGAGTTCGCGTTCGATCCCGTCACCGCCGCGGTAGCGGCCGTCGCCCCCGCTGTCCCACAGGGTCGTGCGCCGGACCTTGAACGCGTAGTGCGCCTCCAGCGACTCGATCGGCGTGTTGCGCGTGTTGGTCATGCCGGTCTGGATGCCCGACTGACCGTCCCGGGTGGGACGTGCGCCCTGGCCGCCGGCGACGGTCTCGTAGTAGGCGGCGTGTTCCGAGCCGATGAGGATGTTGTTCATCGTGCCCTGCGACGCGGCGGGGATCCGCTGCGGGTTGGCGGGTGCCAGGGCACCGAGCAGGACGTCGGCGATGCGTGAGCTGGTCTCGACGTTGCCGGCCGCGACCGCTGCCGGGGACACCGCGTCCACCAGGCTGCCCGACGGGGTCGCGAGGGTCAGCGGCCGGTAGCAGCCGCCGTTGGCCGGGATCGTCGGGTCGGTGGCGACCCGGACGGCGTAGTACAGACAGGAGCGGGTGACGGCCTGCACCGCGTTGAAGTTGGCCTGCACCTGCGGCGAGGTGCCGGCGAAGTCCGCGTGCAGTTCGCCACCGTCGAGCTGCACGGTCACCGTGATGGGGTGCAGCTCGTCGCGCCCCTCCATGTGATCGGTGAAGCGGTAGGTGCCGGACGGCAGATCGGCGAGCGCCGCCCGCATGCGTCGCTCGCCGTAGTCGAGCACGGCCGCGGCCAACTCCTGGAAGCGGCGGGGGCCGAGGTGGCGGGCGGTCTCGATGAGCCGACGGGCACCGACCTCGTTGGCGCCCAGCTGCGCCGACAGGTCACCGATGCGTTCCTGCGGGGTGCGGGTCGCGGCCAGGAACGGGTCCACGAAGGCGTCGAGCCATTCGCCGTCGACGACCGCGCGGGTGGGGGCGACGCGGTGTCCCTCCTGGGCGATGTCGGTGGCGTCCGCCGGCATGGAGCCGGGGGCCTCGCCACCGACGTCGGCGTGGTGGGCCCGGTTGGCGACGAACCCGATCAGGTCCCCGTCGATCACGACCGGGCGGACCAGGGTCAGGTCGTTGAGGTGGGTGCCGCCCGCGAACGGATCGTTGACCGCGTACTGCGTGGTCGGGTCGAGGTCCGGCCCGCAGACATCCAGGACGGCCTGCACCGAGGCCGGCATCGATCCGAGGTGGACCGGGATGTGTTCCGCCTGGGCGAGCATCTCACCGTTGGGGACGAACACCGCCGCGGAACAGTCGATCCGCTCCTTGATGTTGGGGGAGTAGGAGGTCCGGCGCAGGACCGTGCCCATCTCCTCCGCGATCGCGGCGAACCGGTTGCGCGCCACCTCCAGGGTGACGGCATCCACCTCGGTGCTGGACACGTGCTGGCCTTCCATCGGCGGCCGTGGTCAGGCCGGCTCGTTGCCCGGTGCCCACTTGATGGAACAGCCCATGGACGGTGCCTGGTGCGCGGACACCTCCCGGCCGTCGAGCAGGGCGTCCAGTGCGGCGCGCAGGTCCTCACCGGTGGGCTCACCCTGGCCCGGGCGGCTGGCGTCCATGCGGCCGCGGTAGGCGAGCCTGCGCTGGCCGTCCAAGACGAAGAAGTCCGGGGTGCAGGCGGCGCCGTACGCGGTGGCGACGGACTGATCGGCGTCGAACAGGTAGGGGAAGGTGAAGCCGACCTCGCGCTTCTGTTCCGCGAGACCTTCCGGGGTGTCGGTCGGTGAGATCTGTGGGTCGTTGGCGCTGATGCCGAGCACGGCGACGCCACGTTCCTGG
>Ga0207421_10003227_pt1 | contig 19516 bp, 18 predicted proteins | sample SodLakKL_010_SED_4_FD_187542 | JGI IMG/M metagenome (GOLD analysis project Ga0207421, IMG submission 187542) | Alkaline sediment microbial communities from Lake Tanatar, Kulunda Steppe, Russia - 8KL_010_SED (SPAdes) (version 2) | ecosystem: Environmental > Aquatic > Non-marine Saline and... | reverse complement strand
GCCGTGACGTCGGCCGGGTCGAGCCGGCCGAGCCACCAGGCCAGCGCGGCCTGTGTGCGGGTTTCGACCCATGGCTCCAGTTCCGGGCTTCTGCGCTCGCGGTAGGCGTCAAGATCCGTGTCCTTGAAGGTCGCTACGGTCTCCAGCAGCCGCAGCTCGGGCTCCCGGTCCGTTGCGCCGGTTGCGCTCAGATAGAGATGCCAGGCGATGCCGGGCCACACCTGTGCCGGCAGATAGCCCTCGAGTTCGGGGTCGCCATCCGGAGGCAGCGCGTGCAGGTATCCGTCCCCGGTTCCGAGATTTCTCGCCATCGACTCGAGTGCCGCGCCGGCCCAGTCGAGCAGCGCGGGATCCTCGAGCGCCGCCGCGGCATGGACGAGAGCGGCGATCATCTGGCCCGACGCGTCGGCGAAACTGGTGCGATCCACCGGCGGCGGCGCAAGTTCCTGCCGGTCCTCCAGCGATCGGGCGTAGTAGGAGTCATCCGAAAACTGGCTGCCGAAGAAACGTTCTTCCTCGGGATCCCAGAGGTGATTTCTGAGGTAGTCGAGGTTGCGCTCGACGACCTCGCGGTATGCCGGGGTCCCGAAGCGCGCGTAGGCGTCGGAGAACAGCCACAGGAAGGCCGCGTTCTGGTCCAGGCGCTTCGATGTCTCGAGTGCCCGCTGGCGATCGGGCTGATCCGGGTCGAAGAAGAAGAAGAAACCGCCTTCTTCGGCGTCCCAGAGATCCTCGATGGTCTGATCGAGCAGTCCCTGTATACGTTCCTGCCACTCGTCCTGGCGCAGAAGGAAGCCGAGCGTCCAGGGCTGCGGGCGCTTGCTCAGCGTGCCGAACATCGCGCTGCCGCTGAGCCGCCGACTGCGTGGATCGTAGACCTCGTCCAGCATCTCGCGGAACGCCTCGACCGTCTCGATCGGTTCGTCGGCAGGTGCGATTTCGCGGCCGGTGACCGAGATCTGCCGTCGGCGTTCGGCCAGGACCCGCGACAGGTCGGCCGGGCCCACGTGGCCGGTGAACCGGCCACGTACCTCGTCGTGTGCATCGACGATCACCACGAAGGGAAGGCCCCGGCCACCGTACCGGGTGAAGAGATCGCGCCGGCGGTCCAGGTCGATCAGCACGGGGATGTAGCCGCTACGGAGCACCTCGACCACGTCGTCGTGTTCGAGGCTTTCGTCCTGGAAGTCCCGGCACCAGGTGCACCACTGCCCGTGGAAATACAGGAACAGAGGGCGGTTCTCCGCCCGTGCCCGGTGGAACAGCCCGTATTCGAAGCTGTTCCAGTCGATGCGGGAACCTTCGGGCCAGTCGTCCCCGACCGCGGTTCGCGGTGCCGTCAACGCAAGGGCAAGAAACAGGCACGAGAGCACAAACACGGCCAGCGGCCCCGGTTGGTGGCGTGACGGTGCAGCCGGGATGGCGCGGCTGCGGACGCGATCTGGCGTACGGATGCGCTTCATACTCCCTTTGACGCGCGGATGGGCGGGGAATTCCGGTACCCTGAGAACGGTGCGGACACTGGGCTGTGCCGCGTGTTCCGGGTGTTCAGGTGGCCTCTGCTTTCAGGCGTTCCTGCACGCGGTCGAGGACTTCGGCACTGATGCGGCGTACCACCGGACCGGCGACGCGCCCGACGGTCTTGTCGAGCAGGCGGCTGTTCAGCGTGTAGTCGATGATCAGGCTCAGGTCGGTACCGCCCCGGGCCGGGATCAGCCGGTAGCGGCCGGTGTTCGTGATGCCGGTCACGGACTTCCACGTGAGGCGCTCCGGCTCCTCGCTCTGAATGATCTCGATGACCCACTGATAGCGCACTCCGCCCACTCGCACGCTCCACTGGTAACGCTCGCCGCCGAGCGGGGTGACGCTCTCGACGGTCCGCGTGTACTGGGGAAAGTCTTCGACATTTCGAAGCAGCCGGAAGACCGTATGCGGATCTGCGGGCAGGAAGGCCTGGGTTTCGATCGATGGCATCAGCGATGCTCCGCGGGGGAACCCCTCTATTCGGCCCGGATGCGGGCGCGGCACGCCGGTGTGCCATCCGCGCGGCCGGGCATTGAACTCTGGCGACCCCGGTTGGATACTGTGCGCCGCAACACCATAACGGTACCCGGGGGACGAGATGGACCAAACCGACAACTACATGGACCTGCGCGATTCGCGGCTGACAGCTGGGCTCTCCGATGAGCAGGTCAAGCGGCTGGCCGGCATCACGTATTGCCGCAAGCTTAACGATAACGAAAAGCTTTTTCAGGAGGGCGAAACGGACGATGCCCTCTGTGTAATCACCTCCGGCAAGCTCGCCGTGACCCGCAACGTCGGCGGCGGTCAGGAAGTCACGCTGCATATCCTGCAGGCTGGAGATCTGGCCGGCGAGATGGGTTTTGTTGGCGGGCGTCCCCACAGCGCGTCCCTGCGCGCGATCGGCAACCCGACGGTGTGCACCTTCAACCGTAAGGACTTCGAGTCAGTGATCGAGTCCGACCCCTGGCTCGTGTACCAGGTGATGAAGAACATCGTGCAGGTCGGTCACGACATCCTGCACCGGATGAATGCGCAGTTCGTCGAGATGTCCAACTACATCTCGCACCAGCACGGTCGTTACTGAGCCGGCGTCGACGGATCAGCCGTCCGTGCCTTCGCCCCGGGATCCGGAGCGTGCCAGTGCCTCGGCGCGGCGCGCGATGGCGCGTGTCAGGCCCGCGAAGAGAAAAAGGTGGGCGGGAACCAGCGCATACCAGTAGAGCAAACCCCAGACTCCTGCCGGATGCCAGTAGGCGGTGACGCGGATTCGGGTGCTGTCGCCTTCGGGCACCAGCTCGAATTCCAGTACTCCCGAGCCCGGTGCACGCATGCCGAAGAACAGTGTCAAGCGCCGCTGGGGCTGCATCGCGATCACCCGCCAGGAATCGACGGTGTCGCCGACCCGGAGCTCGTCGGGGTCTCGCCGGCCGTAACTGAGGCCCGGTCCGCCGACGATCCAGTCGAGGATCTCGCGGATCTTCCATAGCGTGTTCATGTAGAAGTACCGATTGGCGCCGCCGATCGAGGTGACCACCCTCCACGCATCCGCGACCGGAGCCTTCGCGACCGCCTCGCCGCCGGCGCGCTTCGCATAGTAGGCGTAGTCGGGCCGGTAGTCCCGGAACGCAAAAGCCCCCTCGGTCCAGCGGGCGGCAATCTCGTGGCGGCGCTCTGCCTCGAAGGCCGCGCGCACAGCGGCACGAAAGTCCAGCAACGTCTGCGGCATCAGCCGCTGGATCTCCTCGTTGTCGGCGATGAAGTCCTGGCGCATGCCTTCGATCAGGGCCCGGGCGACCGGGGTGGGGACGGCGGTGACGAAGCGCAACCAGTACGAGGACAGGCGGGGGGTGAGCAGCGGCACCGGGACAATGCGGGGCGGCCGTTTGCCGGCTTCCTCGGCCAGTATGCGCATCATCTCCGCGTAGGTCAGGTGTTCCGGACCGGCCGCATCGAGGATTCTGCCCTCGGTCCCGGGCACGTCCGGCGCCCGCACCAGGTAATCCATCAGATTCTCCAGTGCGATGGGCGGGGATTTCGCGAGGACCCAGCGCGGCGTGATCATCACGGGAAGGTGGAATACCAGATCGCGCATCACTTCGAAGGCAGCCGATCCCGGTCCCACGATAATGCCGGCCCGGATCTCGGTGACCGGCACGTCTCCCTCGCGCAACAGGTCGCCGGTGCGCTGGCGGGAGACGATGTGCTCGGTGTCGGCGGACGGTGGCACCAGCCCGCCCAGATACACGATGCGGCGCACGCCTGCGGCGGCCGCTGCCGTCGCGAAATTGGCCGCGGCCTCGAGGTCGATCCGGCCAAAGTTGCGGCCGGCGGCCATCGAGTGCACCAGGTAGTAGGCCGTATCGACATCACGCAGTGCGGGTTCCAGGGTCTCCGGCTTCAGCGCATCGGCGGCAACGCATTCGACCCCGGTCCATTCACGGGCCTCGAGAACCTCCGGTGAACGCGCCGCCGCCCGGACATGAAAACCCGCAGTCTGCAGACGGGGCACGAGGTGGGTACCGATGTAGCCGCTGGCCCCGAAGACGAGCCGAAGGTTGCGGCTGCAGGTGTCTGATCCGGTATCCGTTGGGGCCTGCGCTCTCATCGTGTCGATCCTCGGAAAGAAGCGGTCCGTTGGCAGGGTCCGCCGGGGCGCGCTTCGTGTCCAGAACCCCGGCGCACGCTATCCTGTGGCCGTGCGCTCAAAGGAAGATGCCTCCGTATCGGATGGCCAGCCACAGCGCAAAGAGCAGGGAGAACATCGCGGTCCAGCCGAGCAGGGGATTCAGCGCGTGAGCGTCCCGGTTCGCGGCTTCCCGGCTCAATAGAGCGGCTCCGACGAGCAGCGCGACCCACGCAAGCCAGGTCCAGCCCGGCAGCCCGAGCGGCAGGGCGACGAGAACCGGAACCACGAGCAGAACGGCAAACAGCCGCCGGGTGTTCTGCGGGCCGATCCGGACCGCCAGCGTATGTTTCCCGGCCCGCGCGTCGCCGTGGCGGTCACGCAGATTGTTCACCACCAGAATCGCGGCGACGGGCAGGCCCACCAGGACCGACGCCAGGATCGCGTCAAGGCCGATCGGACTGCGGTGGGCGAGCAGGCTGCCCAGCACGGCCACCGGCCCGAAGAAGAACCAGACGGCGACCTCGCCCAGCGCACGGTTCGCGTAGGGGCGGCGTCCGCCGCTGTAGCCCAGCACGCCGAGCAGCGCCAGCGCCCCGAGCACCCACAGCAGCCAGTGGCCGGCGACTATCAGCCAAAGCCCGCTCACCACTGCGATGCCCAGCGTGAGGCCCAGGCCGACGCGGAGCTGCCCGGCGCTCAGCAATCCGCTCTGCAGGGCTCGCGTGGGACCGAGACGGCCCGCCTGGTCCACACCCGACAGTCCATCGAAGAGATCGTTGGCGAGGTTCACCGCGATCTGGAGTGCCAGTGCACAGACCACGCACAGAACCGCGGTGATCCAGGAGAAGTGGCCCACGACCACCAGTGTCTGTCCCAGGAGGACCGGGCCCAACGCTGCGGGAAGGGTCCGTGGCCGAACCGTCTGCGACCAGATCTGAAGGGAGTTCAAGTTCTGCACATCCTCGTCATTCCGCATTACGGTGATCTCCCCGGCGCCGAGCGTTCGGGCTTGCGCCCACCGGCTTAACCGGATTCGTGCCGGGAAGTGTGCGCCGGAAGCAGGGTGACTGCTATCCTGCGCGTCGAGCCGCAACGCAACGAATCCGCGAGCGATGGTCCCGTGGTCCCGGCGCGGCGGCAGTCTAGCATCCGCGGCCCCGTTGTATTCGGGTCAGACGGACCCGGCTGTAATTGGCGCGAAAAGGGAGCGAAATGGCGGGGGAGTGGTTACCGCAAGTGGTATTGCCGTGGATCCTGGCGAGCGTGATGCTGGCCATGGGACTGAGTCTCACCCGCGAAGACTTTGCACGGGTACTGCAGCACCCGCAACGGGTGGCACTGGGCCTCGGACTGCAGATGGTCGCGCTGCCACTGCTGGCCTGGGGGCTGGTGCTGCTGCTGCCGCTGCCGCCGATGGCGGCCGCGGGTCTCCTGCTTGTGGCACTGGTCCCGGGCGGGGCGACTTCGAACATGTTCAGTTACCTCGTGCAGGGGGACCTCGCGCTGTCGGTCAGCCTGACCGCAGTCGCGGCGATGCTGGTCCCCTTCACCCTGCCGCTGATCATGGGCTGGAATTTCCAGCTGCTGGGTCTTGCCGCTGAAGGATTTTTGCTTCCCTACTGGAGCACCGTGGGGCAACTCCTGCTGGTGACAGTGGTACCGGTGACCCTGGGGATGGCGCTGCGGCGGTGGCTGGGCGACCGCGCTGTTCAGGCCTGGCTGCCCCTGGTAAAGATCTTCACCGGTGTGGCGATGGTCAGCATCGTTCTGGCACTGTTTCTGGCCTACCATCAGCGTCTTCCGGCGTTGTTGAGCCTCGAGACGCTCGCCGTGCTGCTGCTGTGCATGTCGGCCATGGCGATGGGTTATCAGGCCTCGCGGCAGTTCGGACTCCCCCGGGACAGCTCGCGCGCGATCACGGTGGAGGTGGGGGTTCAGAACGCCGGGGTGGCGATGATGGTGGCCTTTGCGATCCTGCACTTACCGCAACTCGGGCTCGTGCCGCTGCTCTATGGTCTGCTGATGAATGTGCCGGTCTTCCTCTGGGTGTTTTATTGCCTCTGGCGGGATCGGCAGCTGGTGGCGGTGGCCGACCGTTCCTGAGCCGTTCTCGGACGTATCTGTGCGCCCCCATGCTGCAGGAGGCGAGCCCTCTCGCCGATTCGACGCCGGATCGGCCAGGGGGCGGGCCTCCTGCAGGGCGAGGACAAAAAAGGGCCGGAGGATCGCTCCTCCGGCCCCGTGCTGGCCGTGAAGGCCAGAAAGCCGGGAGCACATTCAGTGCCCCCGGCGGTTCGGTCAGCTGACCTTGACCGTTACGCCCGGCTTCCCGTCCGGTCCGACCATATGCACCGCGCAGGCGAGGCAGGGGTCGAAGCTGTGGATGGTGCGCAGGATCTCCAGCGGCTGCCCCTCGACCGCCAGCTGGTGGTTGTCCATCAGTGCAGCCTCGTAGGGACCCGGCTGGCCTTCGGCATCACGCGGCCCGGCGTTCCAGGTGCTGGGCACCACCGCCTGGTAGTTGGTCAGTTTGCCGTCGTCGATCACCGAGTAGTGGGTCAGCGCGCCCCGCGGGGCCTCCATGTACCCGACACCCTTCGCGTGGCTCGGCCAGGTCTTCGGGTTCCACATGTCATCGTTGAAGGTCTTGAGGTCCCCGGCCTTCAGGTTGGCCACCAGGTTGTCGTACCAGACCATCATGTTGTCCGCGATGATCTTGCTCTCGAGCGTCCGGGCTGCGGTGCGGCCCATGGTCGAGAACATCGCCTCGACCGGCAGGTCCAGCTGGGTCAGGGCCATCGTGGCGAGCTCTCGCGTCGGCTCGTGGCCGCTCGCGTAGAGCATCAGCACCCGGGCGAGGGGGCCGACCTCCATCGGGCGCCCGCGCCAGCGCGGGGATTTCAGCCACGAGTAGTCGTTTTCGACCTCGAGATGCGAATACGGCGTCTGCGGACCCGTGTAGTTCAGCTTGGTTTCGCCGTCGTAGGGATGCAGCCCGACGTCCTTGCCGTCCTCGTAGTCATACCAGGAGTGGGATATGAACTCCTGTACCTGCTCCGGGTCGTTCAGATCCAGCGGGTGGATCGTTGACAGATCGCGGTCCAGGATCACGCCTGACGGAATCAGATAGTCGGACACGTCGCCGTATCCCTGCGCCGGGAAATCGCCGCAGGTCAGGAAGTTGCCCACGCCCTCGCCCCGCTCGAACCAGTCCTTGTAGAAGCTGGCGATCGCGAGGGTGTCCGGCAGGTAGACCTGCTCGACGAATTCCTGCATCTGCAGGATCGCGTCGCGGACGATGCTGAGGCCGGTGTCGTTGAACGTCGTTTGGCCAGTGCCGCCCGGGCCGCCGCTGAACGCCGTCGGCGCGCCGCCGACCGCGAAGTTCGGGTGCGGATTCTTCCCGCCGAACACCGCGTGCAGCTTGGCCACGTCGCGCTGCCAGGACAGGGCATCGAGGTAGTGCGCCACGGCCATCAGGTTTGCCTCGGCCGGGAGCTTGTACTCGGGATGGCCCCAGTAGGCGTTCGCGAAGATGCCGAGCTGGCCCGATTCGACCAGGTTCTTCACCTTCGTCTGCACGTCGGCGAAATAACCGGGCGAATTGTTCCGGTAGTTCGAGAGCGACTGCGCCAGCTCCGATGTCGCCTTGGGATCGGCATCGAGTGCGGAGACCACGTCGACCCAGTCCAGCGCGTGCAGGTGATAGAAGTGCATCACGTGGTCGTGGATGTACTGGGCCCCGGTCATCATGTTGCGGATCAGCTGGGCGTTCGGCGGGATCGGGTAGTCCAGCGCGTCTTCGATCGAACGGATGGACGCCATCCCGTGGACCAGCGTGCAGACGCCGCAGATGCGCTGGGTGAAGGCCCAGGCGTCGCGCGGGTCGCGGCCCTGCATGATGATTTCAAGGCCGCGCACCATGGTTCCGGAACTGTATGCGCTCTGGATACGGCCTTCGTTGTCCGTCTCCGCCTCGATGCGCAGGTGACCCTCGATACGGGTAATGGGATCAACAACAACTCTATCTGCGCTCATCGCTTAGCATCCTCTACAAGGTTTTCAGCCACCAGTTCGAGCAGGCTGTTCATGTCTTTGCCCCAGCTCAGTTTCTCGCCGCTCTCATCGAAGTTCTGGCGGCAGTTGGAGCAGCTCGTGACCATCATCTCCGCTCCGGTCGAATCAAGCTGCCGGAACTTGTTGGCCATGATCTTGTAGCGGAGCGTGTCGGCGCGGTGGATCGTGATCACGCCGCCGCCACCGCCGCAGCAGAGGTTCATGTTGCCACCGCTCTCGGCCTCCCGGAGTTCGACGCCCAGCGCCTCGAGCACCTTTCGGGGTGCCGGGGTGGCGCCGCCACGGCGCGAGACCTGGCACGGATCGTGGAAGGCGACGGACTTGTTCACGGTCTTCAGCTTCAGGTCTCCGGCATCGACCGCATCGGCCAGGAACTCGGAGATGTGCTGGATCTTGAAGGGCAGGGGTTTGCCGTACATGTTCGCCCCCTGCCAGCGCAGTGCCTGGTAGGCGTGGCCGCATTCCGGCAGGATCACCAGCTTCGCGCCGATCTTCTCGGCGGTGGCGATCACCTTCATCGACATGTCCTTCTGCCAGCCCGTGTTGCCGGAGAGCATGCCGAAGTTGGTCGCCTCGTAGCCGTCGGTCCGGAAGGTCCAGGACTTGCCCATGTGGTTCAGGATCTTCGCCGTGGCCGCCATCGATTCCGGGTATTTCTGGATCTCGATGGACGACATCAGCACGAGCACGTCAGCCTGGTCCTCGTCGATGTGCATTTCGACTTCGTGTTCGTCACCCATCCACTCGACACGGTCCTCGAAGACCGAAGGTGTGGCACCCAGCGGGCTGCCTTCCTTCTGTGCCTTCGCGGTAACCGTGTAGAGCTCGTGCGGGACCAGTCCGGCGTGGAACATCGCGTGACGCGCCATGCCGACCAGGGTCGCGATGTCGATACTCATCGGACAGATCATCGTGCAGCGACCGCACATGGTGCAGGTGTCGTACAGCAGTTCCTGCCACTCCTTGAGCTCGTCGACCGTAACTTTCGGCTTCAGATTGAGGGTCTTGTACAGGAAGGCCAGCGGTCCGGCCTCCCGCTTGTAGGCCTGCTTGAACGGCTCGAGCTTCCAGATCGGGGTGTGGCGCGGGTTGCCGCTGGCCTCGTAGAACGGGCAGGCGTGGGCACAGGCACCGCAGTGGATGCAGGCCTCCATATAGGTCGCGCTGACCCGTCCAAAGTCCTTGGCAAAATTCACCATCGCCTTCTCGATGCGCTCGTCATCGGTCATGTCGCCCTGAACGTCGAAGCGTTCCTCGGGCTTGGTAACGGAGAAGCGTTTGGATTCGAAGTCGAGCTCGATTTCGGTAACGGTTGTATTACTCATGCCATGCCCCCTCTACGCGCAAAGCGGGAACCGGTGGTGTAACGGGACACCACGAACCAGAAGGAATGCATCAGCTTGCCGAACGGGAAGTAGATCAGCAGCAGCCAGACGCTCAGAAGATGGATCGCCAGTCCGGTCTCGTAGTGCGGCCACATGCCCATCGTGGTCATCAGACCGGTGACGAAGGGTGCGGTGGTCACGAACCAGGTGGCGTAGTCGTCAAAGTTGGAGATCATCCGCTGCACCGGGTTGACCAGGCGCTTGATCAGCGCGATGAACAGCGCGAGTGTGGTGACCACGGCCACCGCGGTGATCACGCCGCCCGGCAGGGTCCACCAGGTGAAGCCCACGATGTCGGCGAAGAAGAGCATGTGCGGCGTGCCAAAGATCAGCACGATGAACAGGCCCAGGTGAATAACGTAGCCGACGATGTACTGGGTGCCGACCTTGGGGACAAACGGCTTGTAGGGCCAGGCGTGAACGAACAGGCCCTTGATGCCTCCGATCCAGGCGCCCTTCTGGCGGGGCTCGGATAGATCCTTTTTCTGGCGCAGGGCCCAGACGCCGACCAGGCGCCAGACGATGCCTACCACGAAAATGATGATCGCGATCTGCATCGCGGGTCCACGTGCAAAGTCAAGGAGTGTCATGGCTACTTGCCTCCCGAGATCTTGTCTTGGTTACGACGGGACATGACGGCCGATGCCGCTCCCAGTGCCACACCGGCGGCAGCCGCGATCGCGATACCTTCCGCGGTACCCCACTGGCCGGCCGAGAGCGGCTTGTAGAAGCCTTCCTTGTCCCAGAAATCGGGCTCGGAGCAGCCAATGCAGCCGTGACCGGACTGGATGGGCCAGCTGACGCCCTGGTTGAACTTCAGGGTTGCACAGGCATTGTGGGTAATCGGGCCCTTGCAGCCGAGCGGGTACAGGCACCAGCCCTTGCGCGCGCCTTCGTCATCGAAGCTGTAGGCGAACTTGCCCTGATCGTAGAAAGTGCGCCGGTAGCAGCGGTCGTGAATGGTGTCGGCGAAGAAAGCCTTCGGCCGCTTCAGGCGATCCACCTCGGGCAGCGCACCGAAGGCGAGGAAGCTGGTCAGCACGCCGGTCATCACCTCGGGCATCGGGGGGCAGCCCGGCACGTTCAGGATCGGCTTGTCGGTAATGATTTGGTCGACTCCGACCGCGCCCGTCGGGTTGGGGTTGGCCGCACCGACACCGCCGAAGCTCGCGCAGGTGCCGATGCTGACGATCGCGGCCGCGCCTTCGCTCAGTTCGCGCAGCGAGTCCAGGTGGCTCTGGCCGTGCGATACGGAGTAGATCCCGTCGTCCTTCAGCGGGATGGAGCCGTCCACGAGGAGGAGATACTTGCCCCAGTTCTCCTCCATCGCGGTCTGGATTGCCTCGATCGCCTGATCACCCGCGGCCGCCTGCAGCGTGTGCTGGAAATCCAGCGATACGAAGTTGAAGATCAGGTTCTCCAGCGTTGGCGCGAAGGACCGGGTCAGCGACTCGAGGCAGCCGGTGCACTCCTGATAGGCCATCATGATCACCGACTGCCTGCGGGCCTGAGCCAGCGAGTCGGCCATTGCCGGCACCATCGCGGCAGGGATGGCCATGGAGGAGGCCACCCCCGCGCAGAACTTGAGGAAGGAACGCCTGGAAATGCCCTGGCGGCGCAGTTCCTCGCCTAATGTCAAATCGTGCTCTTTCATGCCGACCCCCTTTGTGCAAGTCGTCGCTGGATTGCGAGTGGTCACTGTTGCTTCGGGTCCAGTTCGTCGAACGTGGACGGAAATTGTCGGGCGCTCGCCTGAATGTCTTCGCGATGGGCCTCGAGGATCATCGGGACCGTGCCGATCTCCAGTTGCTGGGTGATTACGCGATCGTCCTCACCGAGGTACTTGACCCACCAGACCCCGGGGTATGCGGTCTCGAAGACCTCGGTGGGGCCCGCGGCGTTGATCCGGGCCTCGACCTCTCCGCGTCCCAGCTTCTCCTCGAGCAGCTGGAGGTCGCCGTCACTGAGCGGGAGGTTCGTGAGCTCCACCACCTGCCGGTCTCCGCCTTGCGATACCGTGTTCAGGTGATCGGCGACCTCACGCAACAAAGCGACGGCGAGCCCGGTGGTTTCGGACGAGCCGGGTACGGGGCCCGAGTCGAGCTTGACCGCGATGTCCTTCAGGCTCATGCCTGCCACCTCCGGACCAGTTCCATCACCCGTTCGCCGGCGGTGGGCAGAGCCCTGGCGACCGCACCCGTTGGCCAGTCGCCCCAGTCGAAGTCCTGCGGCTGGATCCCGACCAGCGCCCGCCGCCGGGGCAGGAGCCCCTCGAGCGCGGCAATCGCCAGCAGGTCCGAAAGGCTCACTTCGTGCACGCTGCTCTTGGCGCCGGTGCTGACGAAGTGATCCATTGCGTCGCCCTCGAACACCTGCACTGTGCCCGGTTCGGCACCGAGAGCCGCCGTATCGACCACGATCAGGGAGTCCGTGGTGACGATCGCGTCCGCGAGCGTGAAGCTCAGCGTCCCGCCGTCCATGAACTCGACGTCCGCCATCCCCGCATGCGCATCCGCCAGTTGCTTGACGACGTGCACGCCGGCACCCTCGTCGGTCAGCAGGATGTTGCCAAGACCCAGAACCAGCACCTCTCGGGTCCTGGCGACGGACGAGGGCGGTGCGGGCTCGGCCCGGTCTGTGCTCGTGCTCATCGTTTCCCTTTCAGCCTGGAGTGGCATGCGTCGGCTCCGCCGGACCTGCGCTTTGTGTGAGAAAGTCGCAGAATGTATGAAAAAATCAGCGTTCTCTTATGCTTGGGCAAAGAATGCGCGACTGGGTCTTTTCCGGCGGTGATCTAGATCACATTCAGGTCCGTTCCAATGTGGGAAGGTTCTCTGCTTGGAGGGCGGTGCCAGGCGCGCTTCGTGGCCGTTGAAGCACCGTCCGGCGGACCGATTGAAGGGGTGAAAACGAGATGTGTCTTGGAATCCCGATGCAGGTGCTCGAGGCGGGCGAATTCGTCGCCCTGTGCGAGCGACGCGGCGAACGGCGCCAGCTGAACATGATGCTGGTGGGGCCGCAGCCCGTGGGCACCTGGGTGCTGGCGCTGCAGGACCATGCCCGCGAGGTTCTGACCCCGGAACAGGCCCGGCAAGTCGATCAGGCGGTGCAGAGCCTTGAGGCGGCAATGCGCGGCGAGACCGATTTCGACGGTTTCTTCAGTGATCTCGAGCTGCCCTCGGCCGCCGGACCTCCCCGGTAGACAGCGCTGGGGGACACCCATTGAACCAGGAAGCGGAAGCGGTACGGCGGCAGCTCGAGGAGGTCTTCGGTCGCATACAGCGCGAACGCATGCAGGACCTGCCGCTGGTGCACGAAGGGCTCGCGGTCGAGGCGATCGGCTTCCGGCGCAGCGGCGCCGCACGCGTGGGGGTTCTGATCACGCCGTGGTCGATGAACCTGCTGCGCCTGCCCGACGACGACCCGATTGCCGAGGGAACGGTCGGCACGCGGGAGCTGCCGCGCGGCCCGGTCGACTTCATCGGCGCCCGGGAGGACATCATCGGCCCCTACGAGACCTGCTCGCTATTCTCGCCGATGCATCGCTTCGAAGATCAGGCGGCTGCCCGCGCCGTGGCGTTTGAAACGCTGGCTCTGCTGCTCCAGCCCGGCCCGGACCTGCGGCCACCCGAGCCGCAGCGTCAGGGCGGCGGGCCGATCGCGGCGCTCCGGCGCAACGCCGGGCGCGATTACGACCGTCGCGGCGTACTCCGCGGGGCCTTTCTGAATGACGACGGCGATTCCCGCTGAGGGCAGGGTCGAACTGCGCATCGAGTGGGATGGGCAGGCGGTGCAGCGTGCCGAAGTCCGCTCAAGGCGACCGCAGCCAGCGGCCCTGCTGGCCGGCAGGGCGCCGGAACTCGCACGGGCAATCATCCCGCGCCTGTACAGCCTCTGCGGAGACGCCCAGTCCGTTGCCGTCGAGGCCCTGGAGACGGTTCTCCGGAACCGTGAGCCGGACAGGCTGCGGATTGCAGACTGGGGCGAACGCATTCGCTTCGAGAACATCCGTGAGCACCTCTGGCGGCTGGGCCTCGACTGGCCAGGCGTCGCCGGCGAACCCCCGCAGCCGGCTCCGGTGCGCGAGCTGCTGGCGGAGCGGACGCGGTTCGCAACGGATCGTGAAGGCGCCGCGTACTGGGCGGGCAGGACTTTCGCGGGCCTGTTCGGAAGCTCGCATCTCGCCTGGCTCGAATCGGCGGATCAGGCTTCACTGACGCAGTGGCTGGACGCGGCGCCGACACCGCTGGCCGTCCTGCTGGCGCGGCTGCGGCCCCGTCTGACCGGTCTGGGGCCTTCGGGGCTGCCGTTGTTCCCGGCGGGCGATCTGCACCCGTTGGTCCAGGCGGCCCTCCCGCGGCTCCGGGCGGATCCGGACTTCCACTGGCGGCCCGATCATCAGGGGCTGGTCTTCGAAATGGGGCCGCTCGCGCGGCAGGTAGCGCATCCGCTGATCGCGTCGATGCTGGCACGGCAGGGCGTTCCGGATTCCTGGATCCGCGTACTGGCGCGGGTGCTGGAACTCGCCGGCGCGCTACAATCGCTCGAAACGGGTGTCGAGCCGTTGCCGGGCATCGCCTGGCAGCATGGCGACAACGAATCGGTGGTGGCGCTCGACATGGTGCGCGGGGTCCTGATGCACTGGCAGGAGACGGGTCCGGACGGGATACGGGACTACCGGATCGTGGCGCCGACGGAGTGGAACTTTCATCCGCAGGGACCCGCCCGCGAGGGCCTGCTGCAGCTTCGGGCGACCGACGAGGCACGCCTGCGGGAGATGGTCACGCTGCAGGTGATGGCGCTCGATCCCTGCGTGCAGTATGAACTGGAGATCCTCCATGCATGAGATGGCACTGGCCGAAGGCATCCTCAGGATCATCGAGGACCAGGCCGCGGCGGGCGGATTCGAGCGTGTACGGCGCGTGCGCGTGGAGGTGGGAAAGCTCGCCGGCGTCGAGGTCGAGGCGCTCCGCTTCAGCTTCGATGCGGTGATGAACAATAGCGTGGCCGAATCGGCGGTTCTTGAAATCCTGGAAACGCCGGGACAAGGTTGGTGCCTGGACTGCGGCACCACGGTCGAGATTGGCGCGCTTTACGATGCCTGCCCGCTCTGCGGCGGTTACCAGGTGCACGCGTCGGGCGGCATGGAGATGCGGGTGCTGGATCTGGAGGTGGACCGGTCCGCCGAAGCGCCGGGGTAACCGGTGACGGCGCGTGCTGGCGACCCGCCATCGCGTGCGAACATGAGCCAGCGCAACGCCGCAGCCGCCGGTTCGGGTTATGTTGGGTGAACGGTGGCGGGTTGGCCCTGCGGGTTAGCCGCCGCTCTGTGATGCGCGCCCACCGCGGACGATTCCAGCCCGGGCCGCAGGAACGATAGACGGATTTCGGGAGATTGCGCATGTGTACGGTATGCGGTTGCGGAGAAGGTGAGACCCGGGTGGAAGGCCGTCCGGTGGGTGCGCACGCGCACGAGCATCGGCATGCCGATGGCACCGTGCACAGCCATCCGCACGATCACGGAGGCGAGGGTGGCCAGGCGGATGCCCATCACCACGGTCATGAGCACCATCATCACCATGAACACGTGCATCGCCATGCGGACGGCTCGGTGCATGTGCATGCTCACGATCATGAAGACGTCCACGGACACGGTCACGGGCATGAGCACCGGCACGAGCATGCGCACGAACACCGGCATGCCGATGGCACCGTGCACAGCCACGCACACGATCACGCCGCCGAACACGGGCACGGGGGCGGCCACGATCACGCGCATGAAAACCCGCACAGTCACGAACACCGGCACGCGGACGGGACCGTGCACGCCCACCCGCACGACCACGCGGGCCAGCATGGCCACGGTACCGCGCACGAACACGAACACCGTGAGGATCCCGCCGATGCGACCCGGGGCGGGGACAGGCACTACGGCCACGGGCCTGCCCACGCCCACGCCCCCGGAATGACCCAGGAGCGCATGGTCCGCATTGAACAGGACATCCTGGGCAAGAACAACGAATACGCACAGGCCAACCGTGAGCTGTTCCAGCGCGAGGGTGTGCTCGCGCTGAACCTCGTCTCCAGCCCCGGATCCGGCAAGACCAGTCTGCTGACCGCGACCATCGAGCGCCTGCAGGGGCGCATGCCGGTCAGCGTGATCGAAGGTGACCAGCAGACCAGCAACGACGCCGACCGCATCCGCGCGACCGGCGCACCGGCAGTCCAGGTGAACACGGGCAAGGGCTGCCACCTCGACGCCCACATGATCGGCCACGCGGTTGAACACCTGAAGCTTCAGGGCAGGGGGCTGCTGCTGATCGAAAACGTCGGCAACCTGGTCTGCCCGTCGGCTTTCGACCTCGGCGAGGCACACAAGGTGGTGATCCTCTCGGTCACCGAAGGCGAGGACAAGCCACTGAAATATCCCGATATGTTCCACGCCTCCGACCTGATGGTGCTGAACAAGGTCGATCTGCTGCCTTATGTGGATTTCGACGTGGAACGTTGCATCGAGTACGCGCGCCGGATCAACCCGAAGCTCGAGGTGCTGCAGGTCTCCGCCCGCACGGGCGAAGGCATGGAGGCCTGGCTGGACTGGCTGGAGGGGCGACTGGGCGGAAATGCGGCGTCGAGCACGGAGGTCGAGGCCCTGCGCCGACGTATCGCGGAACTGGAGGCGCAGCTCAATGAAGCCCGGAAGGAGCACTGAGCCGGCCTCCGGCGTGCGCATGGGTTTCTGATGAGGTCATCACGGCCCGGCGCCGTCCACCCGTCCCGATCCGCCCCTTTCCCGCCTGCGGACACGTCCGCCAGGGCCCGGGGACCGATTTGCAAATCGGTCCCCGAATCGGCTCGCTCGAACGCCCGGAGCGGAGTTCGAACCCCGGAAGGCGGATCCGAAGGGAGGAGACCCGTATGCCGGGAGTAGCGGGGGCGGCGGTCAGCGCCGACACCAGACGCTGCCGCATCCGCGTTCGCGGACAGGTCCAGGGCGTCGGTTTCCGTCCCTACGTCTACGGGCTGGCCGAGCAGCTCGGCCTCACCGGCTGGGTCCTCAACGACGCTGCCGGCGTGGACCTCGAAGTGCAGGGGAACCCCGCCGCGGTGGGCGCGTTTCTGCGTCGGCTTCCCGCCGAAGCACCGCCACTTGCCCGACTCGATGGCGTGGAGACGACCGAGGTCGAACCGGAGACTGCGGGTACCGAGCAGGGCTTCACGATTGCTCCCAGCCGCTCCGGTGCGGTGCGCACCGGCATCACCCCGGACGCCGCCGTGTGCCCGGCCTGTCTCGCGGAGCTCTTCGACCCGGCTGACCGCCGTTACCGGTACCCCTTCATCAACTGCACCCACTGCGGCCCGCGCTATACCCTGACCCGCGCGCTGCCCTACGATCGCCCCAACACCAGCATGGCGGCATTCACCCAGTGCCCGCCCTGCCAGCAGGAATACGACAATCCCGGCGACCGCCGTTTTCACGCTCAGCCCAACGCCTGTCCGGACTGCGGTCCCCGTCTGTCCCTCCTGACGTCAGACGGGCACCCGGTGGGCACGGCCGACCCGATCGCCGAGACGGTGCGACGGCTTCGCGACGGCGAGATCCTGGCCGTCAAGGGCCTGGGTGGCTTCCACCTGCTCTGCGACGCCCGCAATGCCGACACGGTCGCGCGGCTGCGTGCCCGCAAGCACCGCGAGGAAAAGCCGCTCGCCGTGATGGCCGCAAACCTGCACGCCCTTGAGGGACTGGTTGCTTTCGGTGACGCGGAAGAGCAGCTCCTGCGCTCGCGCGACCGGCCGATCGTGCTGCTTCGCAAGCGGGCCGACTGTGACGCGACCTTGCCGGGCGTCGCCCCGGGGCTGGCCTGGCTGGGTGCGATGCTCGCCTACACGCCGCTGCACTACCTGCTGTTCCACGAGGCTGCGGGCCGCCCGGCCGGACCTGACTGGCTGGAGGCGGATGACGCCGATCCCTGGCTGCTGGTCTGCACCTCGGCGAACCCGGGTGGCGAACCGCTGGTCATCGACAACGATGAGGCGGTCGCGCGGCTCGCGGGCATTGCCGACGCCCTGCTGGTGCACGACCGCGACATCGTCGTGCGTTGTGACGACCCGGTGATCCGGGTGGGCGCGGGTGGCGCTTCCTTTCTGCGCCGCGCGCGTGGCTATACGCCGGTGCCGATCGGTTTGCCGCGCAGCGGACCGTCCGTACTGGCGCTGGGCGCCTGGCTGAAGAACACGCTCTGCGTAACCCGCGACGACCAGGCCTTCCTGTCCCAGCACATCGGCGATCTCGACAATGCTGCGACGTGCCGTTCGCTGGACGAGGTCGCCCGCCACCTGCTCGAGATCCTCGAGATTCGTCCGGAGCGCGTCGCCTGCGATCAGCACCCCGACTTCTACAGCAGTCAGCTTGCCGCCGCGGTCGCCCACGAGCTCGACGTTCCTTTGATTCGGGTGCAGCATCACCATGCCCATCTCGCGGCGGTGCAGGCCGAGCACGGAATCGATGAAGCCGTGCTGGGTATCGCGATGGACGGCGTCGGCCTCGGCAGCGATGGCACCCCCTGGGGCGGCGAATTGCTGCGCCTGGACGGCGGCAGCTTCGAGCGTCTCGGCCACATCGCCCCGCTGGCGCTGCCCGGTGGCGACCGCGCCGCGCGCGAACCCTGGCGCATGGCCGCTTCGGCGCTTTACGCGCTGGGTCGGGGAGGGGAAATCGCCGCGCGCTTCTCCGACAACCCGCTCGCGCCAAGGCTGTTCGAACTGCTGGAGCGCGGAATCAACAGCCCGCTGACCACCAGCCTCGGCCGCCACTTCGACGCCGCTGCCGGTCTGCTCGGCGTCAAGCCCGTGCAGCGCTTCGAGGGACAGGCCGCGATGCTGCTGGAAGGCCTTGCCGAGCAGCACGGTCCCGCCGAACCCCTCCCGAATGGCTGGACCATCGATGCCGAACACACTTTGAACCTGCTCCCGGTGCTGGCCTGGCTGGCCGACCGCGCACCGCAAAGCGGCGTCAAGCCGCCGCCTGTCTCGCGCGGCGCGCACGCTTCCGGAAGTCGCTACCAGCCATTCGCCGCTGCCGTCTTCCACGCGACCCTTGCCGCGGCCCTCGCCGACTGGATCCGATGCGTCGCCGAGGCCACGGAGATTCGTCATCTTGTCTTCAGCGGCGGTTGCGTGCTGAACCAGGTGCTGATGACCGAAGTCGAACAACGCCTGACTGGCGGCGGCTTCCATGTCCACCTCCCGCGCCTGGCCCCGGCCAACGATGGCGGCCTCAGCCTCGGTCAGGCCTGGATTGCGATGAACGTGGAAGCTCGGTCCTGAACCCGATTCCCGTCCGCTCGGCCGGGAATCCAGTAGAATCCGCCGTCAACCCTCTTGCACAAGCCTGCCCAGGTTATCCGATGCCCAGCGCCCGACCCCTTCACGATTGCTATTTCTGCCGCGTTTCCGCCGGCCTGGCCGACCCGTTCATTTTCGAGAACCGCTCGTTCGTGGGCATCTTCGACACCAATCCGGTCAACCCGGGGCACGCGCTCGTCATTCCGCGACGGCACGTGGTTTCGCTCTTCGAGCTCAACGAAACCGAGCAGTCCGATTATTTCGACGCCATTCACGGCGTACGGCGGGCGATCGAGTCGACGGACATGAGAGCACGGTACCGGAGCATGCTGACCCGCGAGGACCTGCGGGAGCGGCCGAAAGACCACATCGAGGACGTGCTGAATCTCCCCTTCCTGGGCCGGCGGCCCGATGCCTACACGGTTGGCAACAACGACGGTCGGGCGGCGGGGCGGAGCATCGACCACCTGCACGTGATCCTCCTGCCGCGCTACGAAGGCGACGTGGAGGACCCGCGAGGCGGTATCCGGAACATCATCCCCGAGCGAGCCAAATACCA